>Ga0114967_10000068_pt1 | contig 77498 bp, 66 predicted proteins | sample M_130628_MF_Meta_FD_92639 | JGI IMG/M metagenome (GOLD analysis project Ga0114967, IMG submission 92639) | Freshwater microbial communities from Lake Montjoie, Canada to study carbon cycling - M_130628_MF_MetaG | ecosystem: Environmental > Aquatic > Freshwater > Lake | place: Lake Montjoie... | reverse complement strand
CGAGATTGGTCTTGAATCAGAAAATGGAGCTTGGTCGCCACACTTACATTTTCAGATAATTTTAGATATGTTGGGGCATGAAAATGATTTTATTGGAGTTTCAAGTCCGAGCAATTGGCCGATTTTTTCGAGCATGTGTCCTGATCCAAATCTTCTTTTCAAAACTCCATTATTTAATTCAAAAAAACATACCGACCAACTCGACCAAATAAATTATCGAAAACAGCATTTGGGCAGAAGTCTGAGTTTATCTTATGACAAACCGCTGAAAATAGTTAGAGGCGAAATGCAATATTTGATGGATGAATTTGGGCAAAAATACCTTGATACAGTCAATAATGTAGCTCATGTGGGTCATGAACACCCAAAAGTTGTAGAAGCAGGGCAGCAACAAATGTCGGTTTTGAATACCAATACTCGATATTTAAATGATGAAATACTTGAGTTTGCCAACGAATTGCTCGCTACTTTCCCCGAAGAATTATCGGTGCTACATTTTGTGAATTCGGGTAGCGAAGCCAATGAACTGGCCCTCCGAATGGCCAAAGCAATGACTGGCGAAAAAGATATAATTGCTTTAGAAACTGGTTATCATGGAAATTCGCAGGCTTGTATTGATATTAGTTCGTATAAATTTGATGGAAAAGGCGGTAAAGGTTGCCCCGAAAATACGCATATTGTTCCGCTGCCCGATGCTTTCCGAGGGATTTATCAAGGCGAAAATACTGGAGAAAAATACGCCAAGCATGTCGAAGAAACAATTCTAAAAATACAATCTAAAAATAGAAATGTAGCGGCTTTTATTGCTGAAAGTATTGTAAGTTGTGGCGGTCAAATTGATTTACCCGAAGGCTATCTAAAAGACGCTTACCGATTTGTGCGTGAGGAGGGCGGCATTTGTATTGCAGATGAAGTCCAAGTTGGATTTGGGCGAGTTGGTAAAGCTTTTTGGGGATTTCAATTACACGGAGTAGTACCTGACATTGTTACGATGGGAAAACCGATTGGCAATGGACACCCATTGGCCGCCGTTGTCTGTACAAGAGCAGTGGCCGACGCCTTTGCCAATGGTATGGAATTTTTCAACACTTTTGGTGGGAATCCCGTTTCGTGTGCTATTGGGCGACAGGTTTTGCAGGTAATCAAAGAAGATAAACTTCAAGAAAATGCCTTAGAAGTAGGTGAATATCTAAAAAAACAACTAAAAAGTCTAAAAGAAAACTATCCGATTATAGCTGATGTAAGAGGAGAAGGTTTGTTTTTGGGAATAGAGTTAGTTGACGAAAACAAGACGCCGCTACCCGACCAAACCAATTATTTGGCTAACCGAATGAAAGACTTTAAGATGCTGATGAGTGTCGATGGTCCGCAGCACAATGTACTCAAAATAAAGCCTCCGATGTGTTTTTCTAAAGCAAACGCCGATTATATGCTCGAGGTTTTGACAAAAGTTTTGAGCGAGAGTTTTATGATAAATTGATAGAATAACAAAAATGCCTCTCACAATTAAGTAAGAGGCAATTTTGTTATTATATAGTTGGGTTTGCAAACACTTTGCCATGTAAAATAGCTTTTTAAAAAGAGATAAATTAAGACTTTTTGCCTTTCTTTACGTCTTCAGTTGCTACAACTGGAATTGCTGCTAATTTAGCTTCTTCGTTTTTTATGTCACGTTGCATTGAATCTACAACGATTGGAGTCGCTACGAACAATGATGAGTAGGTTCCTACGATTACACCAATAAACATTGCAAATACAAAACCGCGGATAGTTTCACCTCCAAAAATCATTAATACTAATAATACAACCAAAGTCGAAAAACCTGTAACGGCCGTACGGCTAAGTGTTGCATTCAAGGCATTATTGATAACCGTTGGAATATCTTCTTTCACCCCACGCTTTTCGGTCAAGTATTCACGCACACGGTCAAATACAACAACCGTATCATTCATCGAATAACCCATGATTGTCAGAACCGCACCCACAAATGCTTGGTCAACATCAAGCGAGAATGGCAACCATCCACGGAAGATTGAGAAAATACCAAGGATAATGGCGACGTCGTGAAATAAGGCAACCAATGCACCATAACCAAACGCCAATCGACGGAAACGAACAAAAATATAAACAAATACTAAGATGATAGAAAGTAAAACGGCTTTTATTGCTCCTCCGATGGCATCATTTGCAATTGTTGGGCCAACTTTTGATGAACTCGTAATCGTTCCTTTATTACCATTAATGTTTGCTAAAGCTGCATTTACGTTAGTTTCTAATTCTCTTTCAACTTCTGGGTTTGTGTTTTCAATTTTGTAAGGAGTTGTAATCTTTACTTGGTCGAAACCTCCGAAAGTTTTTACTTCAATTGGTTTTCCTTCAAATGTTGCTTTCAAAGCATTACTTACGTCTTCGGTATTGATTGTTTTTTCAAATTTAGCTACATAAGTACGGCCTCCTAAGAAATCAACTCCTAAACCAAAACCTTTAAAAACAATAGAAACAATTCCTAAGATGATAATTGTACTTGAAATTGTATAGTATAACTTACGTTTTGATACAAAATCAAATTTTGAATCTTTAAATAATTTCTCAGTCCATTTTGTGAAGAATGTAACTGTTTGCCCTTTGCCGATATAAAATTCAAATAATAATCTTGAAACGAAAATCGCCGAGAATAATGAAGTAAAAATACCAATCAAAAGCGTAGTTGCAAAACCAAGAATTAAGCCCGAACCAAAGATAAATAATACCGCACCAGTTATTAAAGTAGTAACGTTCGAGTCAATGATTGATGACATCGCATTTGTGAAACCATCACGCACTGCAACTGGGAAAGTTTTACCTAATAATAATTCTTCTTTGATACGTTCGTAAATCAAAACGTTTGCATCGACCGACATACCAACTGATAATACTAAACCTGCAATACCTGGCAATGTAAGTGTTGCACCGAATGATGCCATTACGCCTAAAAGTAAGAATAAGTTTACGATAAGGGCGATGTTAGCAATCAAACCGGCTTTGTTATAATAAATCATTACAAAAGCCAAAACGAATAATACACCAATAATTGATGAAAGAATACCGGCACGTGCAGCTTGCGAACCTACTGTTGCACCAACGATATCTTCCGAAATAATGTTTGTTGGAGCAGGAAGTTTACCAGCTTTCAAAACGTTTGCAAGGTCAAGAGCTTCTTCAACCGTAAAGTTACCGCTGATACTTGAGCGTCCACCACCGATTTCACCATTAACGTTTGGAGCTGAATAAACAAAATTATCAAGGATAATAGCTACAGGACGACCGATGTTTGCACCTGTCAATGCTTTCCATTTTCTTGCACCTTCTGCATTCATTTGCATTTCAACGGCTGGCTTTCCTCTTTCGTCAAAATCTTGTGATGCGTTTGTTACAACATCTCCTTCCAAAGGAGCTTTATCTAAATCTTTCACGAAGTACATATCAACGATTTCTTCGTTTACGTTCGTTCCGTTTGCACGGGCTTTCACATCATATAATGCACTTGCATTTGCAGGAAAAAGAGCCTGAACATCTGGGCGACGCATGATTTGATTTACACGTGATGTGTCTTTAATACGAACAGCTACACCATAACCAGTTCCGATAAATAAGTTACTAAAGGCGTTGGTTTGACGTTGTGCCAAAGCCGCTGAATCTTTCTTAGAAGTATCAGTTTTACTTCCAGCAGCCAATTTAGCAGCCAGACTGTTTTTTGAAGTATCGTTTGCGGCCGTTGCAGAATTATCGCCTTTCCCTTTGGCAGACGTTCCTGCGATTTTGCTTAAATTTGACTTATCCGCTGCCTTAGCCTCAGCATCCATTTGTAATAAAATAGCCGACAAACCATCAAATGCTGGAGCGATTTCTTGCATTGTATAAACTTCGCAGAACTCTAATTTTGCAGCACCAGAAAGTAATTTACGCACACGTTGTGGATTATCAACACCTGGTAATTCAACTTGAATTCGGTTAGTGCCTGATAAACGTTGTAAGTTAGGGTTCGATACTCCAAATTTATCAACACGTGTTTGAATAATACGGAACGCACGGTCGAAAGCACCATCTACTTCTTTTTTGATGTAGCTAATTACTTGGTTATCTGAAGATTCTAAGCTCAACACACCACGGTTAGAGCTATTTGAGAAAATACTCGCCAATTTTGTATCTGGAGCCACTTTCTTTAATTCATCAGCAAACAATTCAACGAAGTTTGTGCTGCTTGTTGCTGCTCTTTCTTGTGCATTCGAAATAGCTGCCGCTACCTTCGGATCACGTGAACCAGCCAATGCCCGCACGATTTCAGTAGGGGAAACCTCTAAAATAACACTCATGCCACCTTGAAGGTCAAGACCTAAGCCTAATTCTTGTTTCATTAGGTCTTCGGTAGTGGTCATTCCTAAGAAAACAGGTTGTTTCCATAGTGAATCCAAATAACGTTGTTTTTTTGAATAATTAAGTTTGCCTGATTTATCAGTTCCGTACGCTTCTGCGTCTTTTCTAATATCATTGGCTTTCCAAGTACGAGCCAAGAAATAAATACTAATTGCTAAAAAAGCTACCAATAAGGCAACTATACCACCTTTGTTTCTCATATCTTAAAGCCCCCTAACCCCAGCGGGGGAACTTTTTATAAATTATTTTTCATGTTTTGAGGGTTGAAAAACATGATTTTTAGAATATACAAATTGAATTGTCCACATACGATTGCGAGCAAAATACTGCTTGATAAATAATCGCTTTGAGACGAAAAAAGGGAAACGAAATAACTTAAAGACTGTTTACTGAAAACTGAAGACTATTATGGTGCATTGGGAGCAATAAAATGCTCGTAGAGATTCTCGAAATAAGAAAGTACGAAAACAGGCTTGGTGAAAATTTTAGCCTTTTTTTCGATATTTAAATAAATAACTTGTAGAGTAGGTAAAATGAGCGCTTCGTGGTTGAAGTCGAACGCGTGGCTGGGTACAACCACCTCCAAAGACAACTCACTAACAACTGACTGGTTTTCAGATTGCTGCTTTTTGTCTGACTTCTCTTGCTTTGTTTTATTGGGCTTATCATGTTTTTGTTGAGGTAGCTGCTTGCCGAAAACGCTCGTCAGCACCACCATCGTGAACATCAAAAGTCCAAATGCACGTGATATGTAGGAGTAATTTTTCATTTAAGGAACGCAAAGCTACAAGAATTTCTTAAAATAAGTCAAATTTTGTGCAAAAAATTAAAAAAATGTAGTTTTCAGATATAATTTTCTAGTTATCCCTTTAGGGATTTAATATTGGTAGAAGTTGATAAACCCCTGACATTTCTCATGCCTTAGTTATGAAACCATGCATAGCGAAATCTCAGACTTCGTTTTTATAGTAACTCGGTTAATTTAGGCTTTCAGATAAAAATAAATAGTTAGTGTAAATGCCAAAGAAAAGTATCGTGGAAATCCATCAAATTTTTCCCACAAAATATTTATTCCCGCAAAGCAGATGGTATAATCTTGGATTTCCATTGCCAAAAAGTACATTACCCAACCCAAAAGTTTATCAGAAAGACGCACTTCTTGCCAAGCTCTGTACCAAAGCAGAATGGCAAAAAGTAAAGCCTAAAAATAACCAATTTGTAGCGGAGTAGTATATTTTTACATTTTTCAGAGGATATTCTTTTTGTAAATCAATTTAACTTCTGCTTTGTTTTGATTGCTTTTTTTGGTCAATAATCATTTAGTTGTATTAACTATTCCTAATTTCAACAAACATATAATTGGTATTTTAAATAGTTTTTTTTAAATTATTTCACGAAAAGCAGTTTTCTGCCCTCTTTTTGTGTAAAATAGTGAATAAAAAAACGCAAATAAAACATTTCCGTTTCCTACAAACCACTACATTTGCACACTTTTTTATAAAATATCGTTAAAAATAATGAGCCAAAATCACAAAAACCTTGATAAGGTTACGGCCGCTGGATTGCTTATAACACTCGGTATTATTTTTGGAGACATCGGAACTTCTCCACTCTATGTAATGCAGGCAATTATTGGCAAAGAAAAAATTGATGAAGAAATTGTATTTGGTTCGTTATCACTTATTTTCTGGACGCTTACACTACAAACTACTCTTAAGTACGTTATTTTGGTTTTAAGAGCCGATAATAACGGTGAAGGTGGAATTTTTGCACTTTATGCCCTTGTCAGAAGACATGCAAAATGGTTAGTTGTTCCAGCTATTATTGGCGGTAGTGCTTTGCTTGCCGATGGAATAATTACGCCACCGATTTCGGTTGCTTCAGCCATTGAAGGTTTGCAATTGGTTTATCCAGAAATAGAAACAATACCGATTATTATTAGTATAATAACCGTCATATTCTTGGTACAGGCTTTTGGAACAAACATCGTTGGAAAAGCTTTTGGGCCAATTATGTTTGTTTGGTTTTCTATGTTGGCTATTTTGGGTATTCTGCAAATCGTTAAAAACCCCGTTATTTTATCGGCCATTAATCCTTACCATGCTTATCGCCTGTTATTTTTTCACCATGATGGCTTTTGGTTATTGGGTGCCGTATTTTTGTGTACTACTGGAGCAGAAGCACTTTACTCAGATTTAGGTCACTGTGGACGTGGCAATATCAGAATTAGCTGGATTTTTGTGAAAATATGCTTACTTTTAAATTATTTTGGACAAGGTGTTTGGGCTATTTCTATGCAAGGACAATATCTGGATAGTCGTAAACCTTTTTTTCAATTAATGCCCGATTGGTTTTTGTTGATTGGAATTGGTATCGCAACCATGGCTACAATCATTGCCAGCCAAGCCTTGATTACGGGTTCATACACGCTTATTTCAGAAGCTATTCGCCTAACTTTTTGGCCAAAAGTACGTTTGAAATACCCTTCTGACCACAAAGGTCAGCTTTATATTCGTAGTGTTAACTGGCTACTTTGGGCAGGATGTGTGGGTGTGGTGCTTTACTTCAAAGAGTCAGCTAATATGGAGGCGGCTTATGGTTTGGCCATTACGCTTACTATGTTGATGACTACAATCTTAGCGGCATATTACCTTTATTCACACCGCTTTAATAAGATTTGGATTATTACTTTTTTGGTTGTCTATGTAGGAATAGAAGGAGCTTTTTTGGCAGCAAATATGTTAAAATTTATGCATGGCGGCTGGGTATCGGTAGTTATTGCTTCGGTGATTGCGTTGGTGATGATTATTTGGTATCGTTCAAATATTATTAAAAATCGTCTAACAGAATTTGTAAAATTAGAAAAATACATTGAAGGCTTGAAAGAATTGAGCAATGATGAATCTATTCAAAAATATGCTACCCACTTGGTTTACATGAGTAATGCACACCGTGTTTCAGAAATCGAATCGAAGGTAATGTATTCAATTTTTGAGAAACGACCAAAACGTGCCGATATTTATTGGTTTATCCATGTTGACATTACTGATGAACCTTATACAATGAAATATAAGGTAAATATCATCGAGCCAGATGATGTAATTAAGGTAAATTTTAAATTAGGCTTTAGGGTTGAACAAAAAATTAATCTCTATTTCAGAAAGGTGATTGAAGAAATGGTAAAACGCAAGGAAGTTGACATTAGAAGTAGGTACGAATCTCTGAACAGACAAAATGTAACTGGCGATTTTCGTTTTGTGGTTTTGGAAAGATATTTATCCAATGAAAACAATCTTCCGTTTTGGGAACGCATAACGATGGAAGCCTATTTCTTCATAAAGGGCTTTACAAGCTCAGAAGATAAATGGTTTGGCCTTGATACATCGAGCGTAAAGGTCGAGAAAGTTCCATTGATTCTTCGACCGATTGATAACATTACTCTAGAAAGAGAGAATTGTTAGGTGATATATAAATCTGCATTATTTAAAAAAAGTCTTATAAATAATACTTTTTTTAAATAATGCATGCTATTAATTGACATAATAGCTTTCAATATTGAACTACCAAAGCGAAGCCTTCTTTTACTGTGCAGGATACACCTTTTTATTTGTAAAATCTGAGAATCAGAAGTTTACAATTTAGGGGCGTGGGTTATTTTTGCGTTTTGCTTTTCTTCAACAAAATCAACGGTTTACCTGGTTATTACATTGGTTTTTCGTCGGCATCGGTGGTTTGGTTTAGTTCGAAAAATCGTTATCGAATCTCCTTTTGATTGGAATCCATATATATCTGATTTATTCTTTGTTCCTAAGAAAATTACATCGCCATCTTCATTGGCCACACAATCTCCGTTTATACAAACGGTATAGTTGTCATACTTATCCCAACCTTTAATTAAGCCAAATCTACTAAACTCGCCTGATTTTTGAGTTAAAAGTTGTTCGTAAATATCTCATATTCTTTTGAGGTTGGGGGGATGAAGTTTCTTGTTTTGCGATATTGCAAGCCTTGAGCAACATACAACCTATAAAGTTAGGCAAGATTAGTTTTTTCTTTGAAAAAGTGCAATAGTATGTACAAAGTTAATAATACTGTGCTAAGTTTTGAATAAAATTTCACGACCTTTGTGGGCAACTATACAACTTATAGAAAATTTTATGCCGATTTTTTCCCAACATTACCAAGAAGAAATAAAGAAAACTTTTTTGCTGGCCTTACCTATTGTTATTGCCCAGTTAGGGGTAGTCTTGATGGGGGTTACTGATAATATCATTGTAGGGCGATACATTGGAAAAATTGGACTTGGGTCGGCTGGAATTGCAAATTCTATGTCTTTTCTGATTGCTTCTATCGGTATTGGTGGACTTTCGGTGGTCGCACCGCTGATTTCTAAGGCAAAAGCCGAGCGTAATGTTCTTGAAATCAATCGACTTTTTAGGGCTGGAATCAAGGTTTCGCTATGGTTTAGCTTACTTTTGGGTGTGATTGGTTTTGTTTGTATTTATTATTTCGAGACTTTTCAACAATCACCCGAAATCAATTCCCAAGCTCCCGCTTTTATGGCAATTATTATTGCTTCAAATGTCTTTATGTTTGTTTTTGCGGCTGCAAAACAACTTTCGGATGGCCTTTCTCGCACCTATGTAGCGATGATGATTACGGTTTTTGGTTTAATTTTCAACCTAATTTTTAATATTGTTCTGATAAATGGCTATTTAGGTTTTCCGAAAATGGGTTTGATTGGTTCGGCGACTTCAACGCTTATCACTCGAATCCTTATGATGTTGGCACTTTTGATTTATTTATTCAATACAAAAACTTTCAAAAAATACCTTCACGCAAAGTATAAATCGCTGAAAACTAACGATTTAGTATTAATGATTTTTAAAATTGGTGTGCCGAGTGGACTTCAGTTTTTCTTTGAAATTGCAGCGTTTTCGTTGGCTGTAATCGTGATGGGTTGGCTTGGCGAAAACCAATTGGCAGCTCATCAAATTGCCATTAATGTGGCTTCCACAACTTACATGATGGCCTCAGGCTTGGGTATTGCAGGTGGAATTAGAGTTGGGGAGGGACGTGGACTAAAAGACGTGCGTAAAATTAGATTTTCGGGTAATGTTGCTTTGCTTTTGGTAATAATTTTCATGACAGTCACTATGTTGGTTATTTTAGTCTTTAACCGTTTTCTTGTTGAACTGTATATTGCTGATAATGAGGTGATTGCAATTGCCATGCGATTAATGATAGTAGCTGCTATTTTTCAATTATCAGATGGTATTCAAGTTGTTTCATTGGGAATTTTGCGTGGAATTTCTGACGTGAATATTCCGACTTGGATTACGATGTTTGCCTATTGGTTTATTTCGTTACCTTTGGGTTATTTGCTTGCTTTTCATCTAAATATGGATGCAATCGGAATTTGGTATGGGCTTTTGGCTGGCTTGACGGTTTCTGCTATTTTACTCACAGCACGTTTTTATTATTTAATAAAAAAAATGAAATTGGAGTAGCCCAAAATTATTCTTTCATTCACTCATTCAAAATCGCACAAAATTGCACGGTTGACCCCGTCACTTATTAATTTGCTCCAATCGTATTATAATATTGATTACATAGAGGCTGGACTTGATGAAGCAGGTCGAGGATGTTTAGCTGGTCCAGTGGTGGCCGCGGCCGTGATTTTGCCTAAAAATTATACTCACGACTGGCTCAATGATTCTAAGCAACTAAATCACCATCAAAGAGAAAAGCTGAGGGTGGAAATCGAGCGTGATGCCATTGCTTTTGCCGTTGCGGAAGCTTCAAACGAAGAAATTGATAAAATAAATATTTTGAAAGCGAGTTTCTTGGCAATGCACCGAGCGGTTGATGGTCTAAATCTTCTACCCGAACATTTATTGATAGACGGCAATCGTTTTACGCCTTATCCACTAATTCCGCATACATGCATTGTTAAAGGCGATACAAAGTTTTTGACTATTGCCGCAGCTTCAATTTTGGCAAAAACGTATCGTGATGATTTAATGGTAAAATTGGCTTCCGAATTTCCGTATTATCGTTGGGAGCAAAATGCGGGTTATCCAACGCCATTTCATAAAAAAGCGATAAAAGAGCATGGTTTTACGCCCTTTCATCGCCTTACATTTCGTAGTGAAATCAAGCTTAAAACTTTAATCCCTTCAAGTAAATAGCATCGCTTTTCATACTTTCGATTGGTCCAATTGGATATTGCTCTTGTTCAACCAAAAAATATTTGATTCCGCTATTTTTGGCTGCACGAAGTAAGCCTTTATAGTCGATTATTCCAGAAGCAAGGTCGGTTTGCTTTGGTTTTGGGTCTTTTGTTGAAAGCTGTTTTATGTGACAAAGCTCATAGCGATTACCATATTGTTTCAAATGTTCAATACTATCTTCACCCGCCGCTTCGCTCCAACACATATCCAATTCAAAACATACGAACGATGGGTCGGTATTTTCAAGCAAAATTCTTTGTCCTTTAACACCGTTGGCATTTTGGAAAGAGTAGGAGTGATTATGATAACCATAACGCAAGCCATATTTTTTACAGATTTCGCCATTTTTCGTGAAAGCTTCGGCTTTTTGTTTCCAAGCTTCAGCCGATGGCTGCATTCCAATAGCTGGACAAATTACATATTTCAAGCCTCCTTCTGCACATTTGGCAATCATTTCTTCGTTGGTATCGGGTAAACCTAAGTGCGTACTTACCATTTTTACACCAATATCGCCCAAATATGCTTTTGCGTCTTTAGGTGTCATACCCCAAAATGGGTCTTTCGAGTAGCTTTCAAAATATGTGTAACCCATATCAGCTAATTGCTTCATGTAGTTTTTAGGGTCTTTCGGAAGCACATCACGAATACTGTAAAGTTGACAACCAAATTGTTTTAAAGTTCCACGAAGTGAGCCTTTGGCCTGCAAATCATTGGTCAAAAATGCCAAAGCCGCTAAAGAAGCCGATTGTTTCAAAAAATTTCTGCGATTGATATTCATTGTCATAATTTAAGGTTGGTTAAAAGTTGAGCAATTTAGTAGAATTCTTGTAAATAATTATAAGTTTTACAAATAAAAATAGCAACCTATTTCTAAGTTGCTATTTTGTTATTTTTAAAAAAAATCTTATCCTTCAAACAAGCTACCCAAGCCACCCAAAACCGAGCCACCTTCTTTTGTAGCGTTTCCACCATAAGGAGTTAGACGTTGAATAAGTTTAGAAATTGGTAATGACTGTATCCAAACTTTTCCTGTGCCTTTGAGTGTCGCTAAGAATATACCTTCGCCGCCAAAAACCATTGATTTGAGACTTCCCGAACGCTCAATATCAAATTGGAGTTGAGGCTCAAAACCAACTACACAGCCAGTATCAATACGAAGTGTTTCGTTATTAAGTTGACGCTCAATTACTACTCCACCCGAGTGAATAAATGCCATGCCATCGCCTTGTATTTTTTCGAGAATAAAACCTTCGCCTCCGAAGAAACCTGCACCAAGTTTTTGATTAAAATGAATCGAAATGCTTGTACCCATTGCTGCACACAAAAAGGCATCTTTTTGTACAATGAGCGTATTACCCATGATCTTGGCTAAATCAACGGCTTTGATTGTGCCCGGGTATGGAGCGGCAAAAGCTACTTTTCGCTTGACATTTGAGTTGTTGGTGAAGTGAGTCATAAAAATTGACTCGCCCATCAATACTCTGCTACCGGCTTGCATCAATTTACTAAAAAGGCTTTGTTGTGGCTGTGAGCCGTCGCCCATTTTGGTTTCAAACATGATACCGTCTTCCATGAAAAGCATCGAACCTGCCTCAGCAATAACTGTTTCATTTGGATCTAGTTCTATTTCGACGATTTGTATATCTTCGCCAAAGATTTTGTAGTCAATTTCGTGAGAACGCATAGAATTAATTGAGTTTTAGATTTGATAGAACGAAGATAGGGTTTATGTCGAAATCTTTCAAAAAAATTTACACAAATGTAAATATGACAATGAAGAATGGTTATTTTTGAAATATTTTAATGCTTCACCAACCTTTTTCCTTCAAATTGTATCTAAGAATAAAAACCAAAATATGATGAAGTATTTCATAGCCACTTTTCTTTTAGTTTTTTCGGCTTGTACAAAAGAAGAAGTCAAGGTTGCACAAACGCCACTGGCATCAAAAATAGAATTAAGTTTTGATACTGAGCTGACGTTTCAAGAAGGGATAAAAATCAAAATCACAAAAGTAGAAGATAGTCGTTGTCCGCAAAATACTACTTGTATTTGGGCCGGAATGGCAAAGGTTTTCTTTACAATCAACGATAATGGCATCTCAAAAGACTCCTCAATCGATTTTGAATCAAAGCCCATCAAAACAAGCGTTGATTTTGGTGCTGCGAAATATGAAGTGGAGGTTTCGGACGTGTTTCCTTATCCTAAAGTAGCGACTGAAATCAGTCAAAAAGATTATAAAATATGTGTAACCGTGAAAAAACTGTAGAACAGATTGCTAAACTGTTATTGTCTTTGCAGCATACGTAGAAAATAGGTAAGGGCGAAGTCAGAACTTCGCCCCACAAATTTATGCTTTTGGCTCTTCGGCAGCAGGTGTTTCGGTTGCTACCTTGGCTTTTCCAAATAACTCTTGCAAAAATGCCTCGACATCTGGAAAACTATCTTTCAAGGCCGCACCTGCTTCAGTTTTTAGTTTCTCAAAATATTCAGGAGCTTTATCAATTGCTTGTTCGGCTTCATCTTTAAACTGGCCTGCTTTTATTTTCAAATCTGCTAAAGCTTTTTCTCCTTCTTCGGTTTGTAAATATTTATGAATTGCTACGCCCGCCGCTGCTCCGAGTACGAATGTTGCTAAATGTTTTGCATTGACCATTTTAGTAATTATTTTTTTTAGTTTGATGCTGAAAATATGACTAAATTCAAGATTAAAAGTATTGAACTTTATTGATTAATAATTAATAATTTTGCTGATTGGTAAATTTTATATGCAGATGGACGAAAATCTAGTTGACTTTTACGCAGAGCTTCTATACGATTATCATTTTTTGAAACAACCTTTACAAAAAGCTGAGGCAATTTTTGTTTTGGGAAGCCACGATCCCAGTGTAGTTGATTATGCTGTAGAACTGTATAAAGAAGGATGGGCAAAATATATTATTTTTTCGGGAGGGGTAGTCCGACCAATTGGTGAACTAAGAAATTCTATGCCAAAAACAGAAGCTAATGCTTTTTTTGATATTGCCGTAAAGGCGGGTGTGCCTGAAGAAGCAATCATAATTGACAATGAAGCTACAAATACTGGTCAGAATTTTTCTTTTACAAGAAAGGTTTTGAAAGAAAAAGGTCATGATTTTCAGAATTTTATTTTGGTTCAGAAACCCTACATGGTGCGTCGAACTTATGCAACAGCTCTGGTTCAATTTGCGGAGTTTAAATTCATTTCAACTGCCAAACCTGATTCTTACGCTCAATACATTGCTCGGTGTGCCGATAATAATATTAGTAAAGAACGTGTAATTAGTAACATGACAGGCGATTTACAACGATTGAAAATTTACCCAGAAAAAGGATTCTTGGTAATGATGGAAATCCCAGGAAATGTATGGGAAGCTTACGAAAGACTCATCGAAATGGGTTTTGAAGGTCGAATGGCTAATTAATACTTCCCTGTAGCAAGCATAACAAGTGTACAAGCCTCAATCGGTTCGATACTTTTTTCGGTCAGATAATTCTCAAATGCAGGATTTTCTGTACCAGGATTAAAAATAACTCTTCGAGGTTTTAGGTTGGCCACATAATCAAAATATTCGCTTTGCCTTTGTGGACTCACGTAAAGGGTTACGGTATCAATATCTTCAAATTTTACTTTTTCGGTATTTATTTCTTTACCAGCTACAATTCCCTCTTTTATACCCAAAAGTTCAATATCATAATTGTGGCTGACTAATCGGTCGGCTGCCAAATATGAATATTTGCTAGGGTCGGTTGATGCACCGATTATTAATGTTTTCTTTACCATTTTTGAGAAAGTTTATGTTTTAAAAATCGCATTTTCTGAAAATTAGTTCAACCCAAAAGCGAATGCCAAAAATAGAATGTTGCATATCCTCTCCAACCTTTCCATTTTTCAGCCATTTGGTTCAATTCACTCACAGTTGGCTTTGCCATTAAGCCATATTGTGTTTTCACGGCATTGTGCAAACCAACATCTTCCACAGGAAAAGCATCATAGTTTTTTAGACTTTTCATCATTGAATAATTAGCCGTCCAGTTTCCTACGCCCTTTATTTTTAATAATGCCTCTTTCACTTCCTCGAATGATAATTTTTTCATAGCTTCTTGGGATAAATTTCCTTCGGCAAACTCACGAGATACATTAATTATATATTGTGCTTTACTTCTACTAAATTGGAATGGCTGAAAATCTTCAAGATTCAAACTTGCCAATCTTTCGGGCGTAGGCAAAGCATAAAATGCTTCATTATTATGAAAAAGTTTCCGACCAAAATTCTGAACTAGCTTTTCTTTCAATGAATAGGCAAAATTTAGATTAATCTGCTGACCAATAATCGACCAAACCAAAGATTCAAATAAATGTGGCATTCCAATCATTCTTAGTCCGTAATACTTTTGGCAAAGCGAAGCCAAAACTTTATCATTTTGAGCAGTTTCATAAAAAAGAGGTAGATTCGCCTTCAAATCAAACCAATCTGAGACATAATCTTTGACAATATCAATAATTTTTTGGCCTTGATTTTCAGAATGGATAGATATTTGCAAGTGGTTAGTGAATGATATAGAGAATAAAACGAGCGAATTTTCAAATGAGATAACTTTAAAAATCTCATTATTTTTTATAGTATGCAGGCATTCCTTTTCATTCCGAGAAAGAAACCTAAGAGTTTGTTCAAAATTAAACGCCTTTGGAGTTAATATTTCGATCATTTGAAGGATGAAATTAGGTCAGAATGCAATCTATGCGAAATATTTTTTAAAAAAAATTCAAATTTTTATAAAACGTTTAATTTTGTTTTAATGCCACAAAAACAGAAGTTTATGCCTTATAATTTGCAACAAAAGAGCTTATACTTTACCTTTGTGTCGTATATAAGTAAAAAGTTTATTTCAGCTAAGTACAAAATACATACGTTCCACATATTTAAAATTCTTGCTAAAATACCATTCTAAAGTCATCAGTATACGTTGATTTTAGAATGGTTTTTTGTTATAAAATGCTTATAATTAAGTAATTATGTTTCTATTTAAAATAATTCTAAATTACTATAAGCTATAAAAAAAATAACAAAACCTATTTGATAGAAAACAATAGTAGCGTAGTTTTGCAGTCTGAAAAAGTAGGAATACTACATTATATATAAATATGATTCGTAAATTTTATAAGTCAATTTTAGCTCTTGCTGTTGCTGTAAGCATATCTATTGGTTATGTTGCGGCACAAGATAGCACATCAACTGCAGCCGCGGCACCTGCTGGTGGCGGAGATGTAGCGAAGGGAGAAGGGTTGTTCAAAAACAACTGTGCACAATGCCATGCCGTTACGGCAGAGATTGTTGTTGGGCCTGGTTTGGCAGGAATCGAAGAGCGTAGAGATTATGCTTGGTTGAAGAAGTGGATAAACAATCCAATGGGTGTAATCGGAAGTGGTGATAAATATGCCGTTGAGCTTTACGAAAAGTACAACAAAACACAAATGACTGCTTTCGCTGCATTTGGTGATGATGAAGTAAAGTCTATTTTGGCTTATATTAAGTCTGCTGGTACTCCAGTGGTCGCTGCTGCAGTTGCAGGTGCAGTTGCTGATACACCAACCGAAACAGGTGGTGGTACATTTATCAATGTTATCTTAGTAGCATTATTAATTATCATGGGTCTTGTTTTGGTAGCTTTGCTTGGTATCTTACAATTATTAAATAAATTGTCAGGTGCTGATGCAGTTGCGGCAGGTACGTCTGTTTCATTCGGAGAAAAACTTCAGGCAAGTTTCAAAAACATTTCGGCAAATAAAACTGTTCGTTCGGCAATCGTTTGGGCATTCATCTTACTAGCAACAAAAGCTACTTTCGATGGAATGTACGGAATCGGTGTTCACCAAGGATACGCTCCAAAACAACCAATTGCGTTTTCTCACAAATTGCACGCAGGTGAAATGAAAATCAACTGTGCGTATTGTCACACAGGCGTTTATAAAGGAAAACAATCAGGTATTCCTTCGGCAAATATTTGTATGAACTGTCACAACGCTATAAAGCGTGAATCGCCAGAAATTCAAAAAATTTACACCGCAATCGAAACTAATAAGCCAATTGAATGGGTACGTGTACACAACTTGCCTGATTTAGCTTATTTTAACCACGCACAACACACAAATGTTGGTGGTTTAGAGTGTAAAAACTGTCACGGAGAAATTGAGAAGATGGAGGTAGTACAACAACGCTCAAGTCTAACAATGGGCTGGTGTATTGATTGTCACCGTAAATCAGAAGTGAATGGCAAAGACAACGGCTATTACGCTAAATTGATGGAAGCCCACAGTGCAGTAAGTAAAGGAGCCATGAAAGTACAGGATAACGGTGGATTAGAGTGTGCTAAATGCCATTATTAATACCTCAGTTTATAAAAAGAAATTAAGTTTTTACAGTAAAAAATAAAGTCCCTTCGGGATTTAGGGTTATATGGAAAACACTAATAAAAAGTATTGGAAAGGGGTTGAGGAGCTGAAAAACGACATTGGGTTTGTACAAAATGCCAATCGTGAATTTAATTTAGATGACATCGAAACTGTCGAGCCAACTCATCGCCGCGACTTCTTGAAAGTGTTAGGCTTTAGCGTTGCAGCAGTATCATTGGCTGCTTGCGATGCTCCAGTTCGTAAGGCTATTCCTTACTTAAACAAACCAGAGAGCGTAGAGCCAGGCATTCCAAACTGGTACGCATCCACTTTTTCAGAAGGAGGCGATTATTGCAGTATATTAGTAAAAACGCGTGAAGGTCGTCCAATTAAGATAGAAGGAAATAAACTTTCATCTATTACAAAAGGTGCGGTAAACGCAAGAGTACACGCTTCAGTATTGAGCTTGTATGATAATGAGAAACTGAAAGCACCTAAAAAAGGTAGCTCAGATATAAAATGGGAAGCTTTAGATAAGGAAGTAATAGCAGCACTCGCCAAAGGTGGAAATATCCGTATCGTAACAAATTCAATTCTTTCGCCAACAACCAAGAAGGTTGTTTCTGAATTCGCTGCAAAATACCCTTCTACAAAGCACATTACGTATGACGCAAATTCGTCTTATGCAATTGTGCAATCAAATTATGAATCTTTCGGGCAAGCGGTTATTCCTTCTTATGATTTTAGCAAAGCAAATGTAATCGTTGGTATCAATGCTGATTTCTTAGGAACCTGGATTGCTCCAAACACATTTGCAGGTCAATGGGCTATTACTCGTAAATTGACTAGTGGCAAGAATGGCAAAAACACTATGTCTCGTCATTACCAATTTGAAACTGGTTTGTCAATCACAGGTGCATCTGCTGATTACAGAGGAATGATAAAGCCTTCACAAGAAGGGGCTGTTGCCATTGCATTATATAATAAAGTAGCTGCCGCTTTAGGTGGAAAAGCTATATCAGGTGTTGCAGTTGAAACCCAAAACTTAGATAAGTGTGCAAAAGACCTTATCGCTGCCAAAGGTGCTGCTTTAGTAGTATCTGGTTCAAATGATCCTGCCGTTCAAACCATCGTTAATGCTTTAAATAGCTTATTGGGTAGCTACGGAACAACAATTGATTTAGGCACACCAGTAAATTACCGTCAGGGTAATGATGCTGAAATGACCGCTTTCATCAACGAAGTAAAAGGTGGACAAGTTAGCACAGCAATCTTCTTATCTAATCCAGTTTATGATCACGCAAGAGGTGCTGAATTAGGTGAAGCCTTATCGAAAGTTGCAACTTCAATCTCATTTGCTGATCGTGCAGACGAAACGGCTTCAAAATGTAAATATATCGCTCCAGCTCCTCATTACTTAGAGTCATGGAATGATGCAGAACCTAAAAAAGGTTTTTACTCACTCACACAGCCGACAATCTCTTTGATTTTTGATACTCGTCAACCACAATCAAGTTTATTGGCTTGGGCAGGTTTGAATGCAGATTATCAAGCATATTTGAAATCAAACTGGAATAGCACCATCCTGAGTGGAAAATCTTGGGTACAAGTACTTCATGATGGTGTTTATGAGCCGACAGCTGAAGCAATCGTATCGGTTGCAGTTTTTGCAGGAAACGTTGATGTAGCTGCAGCATCAATAGCTAAAGTGAAAGGTGCAGGTATTGAAGTTTCTATCTATGAATCAGTAGCTATCGGAACAGGTTTACAGGCAAACAACCCTTGGTTGCAAGAATTGCCAGACCCGATTTCTAAAGTTACTTGGGAAAACGTAGTTGCGGTTTCACAGAAAACTGCTACTGAATTAGGTATCGCACAAGGAGATATTGTCAATTTGACAGTAGGTGGTAAAAAAGTAGTAGGTACAAGTTCAGATTTGGAAGGTGGAATTCCAGTATTAATTCAGCCTGGTCAAGCAAATGGTACAATTTCAATAGCTTTAGGTTATGGTCGTACTGCCGCGGGAAAATCAGGAAATACAGGTGCAAATACTTATCCTTTGGTTGCTAATGGGCAATATTGGGCAAGCGATGCAAAAATCGAAAAAATAAAAGACGGATATACATTAGCACAAACACAAACTCACAGTACTGTAATGGGTCGTACAGCAGTTGTACAGGAGTCTGTTTTAGGCGAATACGTAAAAAATGTTAAAGCTGGACGTTACGAACCAAAAATCGAAACTTCGGAAGGTGAGAAAAAACCATACCAAATCACACTTTGGAATGGTCACGAAAAGAAAAACCACAGCTGGGGAATGGTTATCGACTTGAATAGCTGTACAGGTTGTGGTTCATGTTTGGTAAGTTGCCAAGCAGAAAACAACGTGTCAGTAGTTGGTAAAGCTGAGGTTGCACGTGCAAGAGAGATGCACTGGATTCGTATTGACCGTTATTATAGCTCAGAAATGAGTCATGATGAGGCTCTCACAGAAAAAGGAATCATCGGTGGTTATAGAGAATTAGAAATTGCTGCTGAAAATCCAGAGGTTGTATTCCAACCAATGATGTGTCAGCATTGTTCGAATGCACCTTGTGAAACTGTTTGTCCAGTATTGGCAACTACTCACAGCTCGGAAGGTTTAAACCAAATGACTTATAACCGTTGTATCGGTACTCGTTATTGTGCCAACAACTGTCCATATAAAGTACGTCGTTTCAATTGGTTCAAATATTTTGAAAACGATAATTTCGATTTCCACATGAATAACGACTTAGGTCGTATGGTGTTGAATCCAGACGTAACTGTCCGTTCACGTGGTGTAATTGAGAAGTGCTCAATGTGTGTGCAGCGAATTCAAGCGGGTAAATTGACAGCTAAAAAAGAGCGTCGTCGCCCAGTTGATGGAGAGATTCAAACAGCTTGCTCACAATCATGTCCAACAAATGCAATCACATTTGGCGATATGCTTGATAATGAATCAGAAGTATCGAAAATGTTAGCTGTCGAGAGAGAAGGTCGTGCTTTCCACGTATTGGAAGAAATCAACGTTCAACCACAGTTGAATTATTTGACAAAAATTCGTAACAAGGATGGCGTTGCAAAAGTAGCTCATACTGAAAAGAAAGAAGCACATCATTCATAATTTGAAAGGTTGCTTTGAAATTTAAATAGAAAATTAAAAATAAATATCTCAAAAAAATAAAACTATGCATGTAGTTTCACCAATAAGAGAAACTTTGGTACTAAATGGTAAATCTTACCACGACGTAACTGAAGATATTTGTAAGCAGGTTGAGGGAAAACCAACCAAAGAATGGAAAATCGTTTTCGGAATATCAGTATTAGTACTCCTTTATGGTACTGCTTGGGTATTTTGGACATGGTGGGAAGGGCTTGGAGTATGGGGACTTAACAAAACAGTAGGTTGGGCGTGGGACATTACCAACTTCGTATGGTGGGTAGGTATTGGTCACGCTGGTACACTTATCTCTGCGGTATTATTATTATTCCGTCAGAAATGGAGAACATCAATTAACCGAGCTGCTGAAGCGATGACAATCTTTGCCGTAATTTGTGCGGCGTCATTTATTGTAATGCACATGGGTCGTCCTTGGTTAGCGTATTTTGCACTTCCATTACCAAATACTTTTGGTTCTTTGTGGGTAAATTTCAATTCTCCATTGGTTTGGGACGTTTTTGCAATCTCGACATATTTCTCAGTATCATGTTTATTTTGGTATATCGGTTTGATTCCTGATTTAGCAACAATTCGTGACCGTGCAACTGGAACTCGTAAGAAAGTTTACGGTGCCTTAGCTATCGGTTGGACTGGTGGAGCAAAAGCCTGGGCAAGATATGAAGACGTTTCATTGATTTTGGCTGGCTTATCAACACCACTCGTCCTTTCTGTTCACACAATTGTATCTTTTGACTTTGCAACGTCCGTTATCCCAGGATGGCATACAACTATTTTCCCTCCGTATTTCGTTGCGGGTGCTATCTTCTCTGGTTTTGCAATGGTTCAAAATTTGATGTTGGTAACAAGAGTTGTATATAAATTAGAAGACTACGTAACGCTTGAGCATATATCTTTGATGAATAAAATCATCACCTTGACGGGTTCAGTTGTAGGTATTGCCTATATTACAGAATTCTTTATCGCAGCTTATTCTGGTGTAGAATACGAGCAATATGCTTTCATTAATCGTGCAACTGGTCCACTTTGGTGGTCATATTGGGCGATGATGACTTGTAACGTACTTTCTCCACAATTATTCTGGTTCAAAAAAGTTCGTGAAAACATCCTTGTTTCATTCATAATGGCAGTTGTGGTAAATATTGGAATGTGGTTTGAACGTTTTGTAATTATCGTAACATCTTTACACCGTGATTACTTACCATCAAGTTGGACATATTTTACTCCACGAATGGGTGACATTTCTGATTATATATTCTCTTTTGGATTTTTCTTTACAGCATTTTTCTTGTTTTCTAAATTTTTGCCTGTTATAAATATGGCTGAGGTAAAGTCTGTTTTGAAATCATCATCTGAAAAATACCCGGAAAAAAAGAAAGTAACAGCGTAATTATAAATTTTACCATTATATAAGTAGTTGATTATAAATTATTTAGATTAATTTATCATTCAACATTAACATTTATCATTACTTAAATGGCAGACAGCAAATATTTAGTAGGAGTTTTTGACGATGGCGATGATTTATTACACGCAGTTGAAGACATAAGACATCAAGGTGTTAAAATTCATGAAGCATATACGCCTTTCGCTATTCACGGACTTGATAAGGCTTTAGGTTACAGCTTTCCAAGAATGGGAATTGCTGCATTCTTGTTTGGTATCACAGGTACAATTTGTGCAGTATTGCTTACATTCTGGACAATGGGTGTTGATTGGCCAATTAATGTTGGTGGAAAAAACTTTTTTCCTTTCCCAACCAATATTCCAATTGTATTTGAGCTAACTGTCCTTTTAGCGGCATTTGGTATGTCATTTACTTTCTTTTTCATGGAAAATTTAGGCCCGTCATCTAAGCCAATTATATTTGACGTAAGAAGTACTGATGATAAATTTGTTGTTGCGATTGACCTTGCTAAAAATAAATTGTCAGAAACTGAAATTTCAAAATTATTGAAAGAATCAGGTGCTTCAGAAGTAAATGTGAAAGAAGTATAACATTTATCTGTTTATCAATTCAAAGAAATTAAAAATGAAGGTTTCATTAAAAAATATTTCGCTTGCATTATCAATCGTAACATTTTCTACGACTGTATTGACATCTTGTAAAGATAATAATAGTACTGGTTGGGAATTTGCACCTAATATGTACAACTCTCGAGCGTACGAACCGCTAACACAATGGCGTAAAAATCTTATCAATGCAGATGGTAAAGATATGCGTTCGCCTGTCTCTGGGACAGTTTCCCGTGCCAACTATCAAACGTCTTTCTTGCAAGATGATAGTACAGTCGTGAATGATTTGATGGTATATAACTTGCCAAAAGATAGTATTGCAGTGGCTGAGGTGACATTGACTAACCCAATTCCTTGGTCAGATAAGACTGAAGAAGAAGGAAAAGTACTTTATGAAAGAAACTGTGTACATTGTCACGGTGAAAAAGGTGCGGGTGATGGTGCTGTAGGTAAAGTGTATAAAGGAGTTCCGAACTATGCATCTGATGCTTATAAAGATATGAACGATGGTCATATTTTTCACGTAATTACTTTTGGGAAGGGTCGTATGTGGTCTCATGCATCTCAAGTAAATCCAGAGGAACGTTGGAAAATCGTTCATTACGTACACAGATTGCAATTAGGTAACTAATATTAAATGCTTTCCGTCATAAAGTGCGGTAACCCTTTTTGGGTAAAGTATAAAGATATTTATTTATTAACACCCTTTAAGTAAAAGGGTTCAAATTTAAAGAAAATGGCTCATAGTACTCACGAAATTCCTTCTACAGAAGAAAGATTTGAGTTTAAATCTGAAACCAAACGTAGTCTTATTATTGCAGCTCTTATTGGCGTTGTAATGGTAGCAATTGGTTCATTCTTATTATCAAAAGGCTGGTCAATAGGTGTTTGGGAATCTCATGGTGGCGAACACGCTGCCGCAGGTCACGAAGCCGCGGGTCATGCAGAACATGGTGGTGAACACGGTGCAACATTATTTGCAAGGATTATTGCTAATATTTGGATGAATAGTGTTTACTTTCTTGGAATTTCAGTAGTTGGAGCATTTTTTATTGCTTATAACTATATTGCTAAAGCAGGTTGGTCTTCATCAATCAAACGTGTAGCTGAAGCAATGCCATCTTTCGTTATTGTTCCAGGCGTAATTTTGATTATTTTGATGGCTCTTCCATCAACACGTCATATTGTGATGCATTGGACACATGATGGAATAATGGACCCAGCAAGCGAACATTATGATAAAATTATTGCTGGAAAAGCATGGTATCTGAATATGCCTTTCTATTTTGTACGCTTAATCGCTTACGTAACAGTATGGTATTTGGGCTGGAAAGCAATCCGTAAATACTCTTTATTAGAAGATGAAATGGGGGGCCTTGAAAACTACTACAAAGGTCGTAATGCTTCAAAATTGTTTATGGTATTTTTTGCTGTAACAGCTTCTACATCTGCATGGGACTTATCAATGGTTATTGATACACATTGGTTCTCAACAATGTTTGGATGGTACCATTTAGCAAGCTGGCACGTGGCTGGTTTGGCAACAATGATGTTGACAATTTTATTGTTGAAAGACCAAGGATATTTAAAAATTGTTAATGAAAGTCATTTACATGATTTAGGTAAATTTATTTTTGGCTTCTCAATATTCTGGACTTATGTATGGTTTTCACAATATTTATTAATATTTTATGCTAACTTACCTGAAGAAACAATTTATTTCCGCGAGCGTTTCACAGGTTTCCAAGGCAGATATTGGTGGCCATTCCACGTTAGTTTAGTATTAAATTTCTTCTTTCCATTCTTAATATTGATGGCAAGAAACTCAAAAAGAAGACCAACTTTCTTGAAATTAGGTAGTATATCGGTAATAGTTGGTCACTGGTTTGATTTCTACCAAATGCACATGCCAGGTATTGCTAAAGACCAAGGCGGAATAGGTATTATCGAATGGGGAACAACTCTAACATTTGCTTCATTGTTTATCTATTTTTTAGCAAATGAATTATCAAAAGCAAACTTATATCCTAAAAACCACCCTTTCTTAGAAGAAAGTATTCACCACGATATTTAAATTTTTAAACATTTTCGTTGAACATTCTTTTTTATATACAAGGGTAAAATATTCAAACTTGTAAATATTTAGTAACATGACATTATTGATTGTAGCCTTAGCAATTGTGTTTATTGTTCTTACCATATTGGTAATGTCAAAGACACAAACTCTCTTGAAAGGAGTAAAAGCAGAAACAGAACAGAACAAGGAGGTAGTAGATGGTGCTAATAACATTAACGCAATTGGACTATTCGTTTTCTGGATTTTGAGTGTTATCGGCATGGTTTGGTCATTTCTTTATGCAAAAAAAGATTTCTTGATTGCATTTGGTGATATTCCATCAGCTTCATCAGTACACGGTAAAGAAACTGACTATTGGTTTTGGTTTGGAATGGCAGTAGTAACAGCTTCGTTTATTTTAGTGAATACTGTGTTGTTTTACTTTCCATTAAAATACCGTTACAATAAAAACAGGAAAGCACACTTTTATCCGCACAATAACACGCTCGAAATTGTTTGGACATTAGTTCCTGCTGTTATTATGGCTGGTTTAGTTTTCACAGGATTACGTGTTTGGAATAAAGTAATGTCTGATGCTCCTAAAGATGCTGAAATCATCGAAATCATGGGCAAACAATTCGGTTGGCAGGTTAGATACGGTGGGGTAGAAAATGGCAAGCTTGGAAACTATAATTATAAATTAATTGATGATGTCGCTGGAAATCAATTTGGAATAGATTTTACTGATGAAAATTCATTCGATGATTTTACAAATAGTTCAGAATTGCATATTCCTAAAGGAAAACCAGTTTTATTGAAAATTAGAGCAAGAGATGTATTGCATAGCGTATTTATTCCTCACATGAGAGTGAAAATGGATGCTGTACCTGGTATGCCAACAAAGTTTTGGTTTATCGCTGATAAAAGCACAGCTGACATGAAAGCCGAACTTGGAAATCCGGACTTTAAATATGAAATCGCTTGTACAGAGGTTTGTGGAAGAAGTCACTTTGCAATGAGATTAATCTTGGTAGTTGATGAGCCTGCTGACTACGAAAAATGGAAAAAAGAGCAAAAATCATTTTTAGTTTCGAATCCAGATTTTTTAGAAAAAGTTCCTGCAAGTTTGAAAGCTAAAGCAATGAAATATTTTCCAACAGAAGCGGCATCAGATACAACAACTTCTTCAGCGGGGACAAGTTTACCAACAGTTTCATCACTAAGATAAGAATTCATTCTAAAATATTTAAACTAATAATATAAAAATGGCAGCAGTAGCACACGCAGATACGCATGTACATGAGCATGATGAAGCACATGAGCATCACGAGCCACAGAGTTTTATAAAAAAATATATATTCTCTGAGGACCATAAGGTAATCGCCAAGCAATATTTGATTTCAGGTATAATATGGGCTTTAATTGGAGGTTTTTTATCTTTGGTTTTCCGTTTACAATTAGGATATCCAGGGATCAATTTGGGTTGGTTAAAGCCTGTTTTGGGCGAAAGATGGTTTGACGAAGCAGGGAAATTAGACCCGAATTACTACATTGCTCTTGTTACAATGCACGGAACTATCATGGTATTCTTTGTATTGACTGCCGGTTTAAGTGGTACTTTTTCAAATTTCTTGATTCCATTACAAATCGGAGCTAGAGATATGGCCTCGGGATTCATTAATATGTTATCATATTGGTTCTTCTTCATTTCTAGTGTTATTATGTTTTGTTCGTTGTTTGTGCAAGATGGCCCTGCGGGTGGCGGTTGGGTAGTATATCCACCGTTAAGTGCTTTGCCAGATGCAGCTCCGGGTTCGGGGACTGGTATGACAATGTGGTTAATTAGTATGGCCATTTTTATTGTATCAAGTTTACTTGGAAGTATCAATTACGTAACGACTGTTATCAACTTGCGTACAAGGGGCATGACTTTTGATAAAATGCCATTGACTATTTGGGCTTTTACATTTACTGCTATCTTGGGTATTTTATCATTCCCAGTTTTATTATCAGCTGCTTTATTATTGATTTTTGATCGTAGCTTTGGTACAAGTTTCTATTTGTCAGATATTTATATTAATGGACAAGCTCTTCCAAATCAAGGTGGTAGCCCAATTTTGTTCCAACACTTATTCTGGTTCTTAGGCCACCCAGAAGTATATATTGTAATTTTACCTGCATTGGGTATGACTTCTGAAATTATCGCTACAAATGCAAGAAAGCCAATTTTTGGTTACAAAGCGATGATTTTCTCAATGCTTGGCATCATGTTCTTAGCATTTATAGTGTGGGCTCACCACATGTTTATGACAGGTATGAATCCTTTCTTAGGTTCAGTATTTACACTTTTAACTTTGATTATCGCAGTACCATCGGCCGTAAAAGCATTTAATTATATCACGACACTTTGGAGAGGTAATATTATTTTTACACCTGCCATGTTGTTCTCAATTGGTTTAGTTTCGTTTTTCGTTTCAGGTGGTGTAACTGGTATTATATTAGGTAATAGTGCATTAGATATTCAATTACACGATACTTATTTTGTGGTTGCTCACTTTCACCTTGTAATGGGTTCAGCGGCCTTTTTCGGAATGGTTGCAGGAGTTTATCATTGGTTCCCTAAGATGTTTGGTCGTATGTTGAATCCTACATTGGGATATATTCACTTCTGGGTTACCTTCATTGGTGTTTATCTAGTTTTCTTTCCTCAGCACTACCTAGGTATCGCGGGTTTCCCAAGAAGATATTATGCATACACTGGATTTGACTTTACTAATAAGTATCAAGATTTAGCACAATTAAGTACTGTTGCGGCAATTATTGTATTTGCAGCGAATATAATTTTCTTGTACAATTTCTTCTACTCTATTTTCTGGGGTAAGAAAGCAACTCAAAATCCTTGGAAATCTAATACATTGGAGTGGACAACGCCTATTAATTTGGGTCACGGAAACTGGGAAGGAGAAATTCCAGCAGTATATCGTTGGCCGTATGATTATAGCAAACCAGGTGCTACCGATGATTTTATTCCTCAAAACGTTCCATTCTCTGCTACGCCGGAATCAAACTTTCCGTATGAGAGTGAATTGATTAGTGAAGAGAAAGAAATCGAAGGAATCAAGTTTGATTATAGCATTCCAGATTGATAAAATATTGAACGATTCACAACTCAAGAGTGGTGAATCGTTATCTCAAACCATTTATGACACACGATAAAGTATTTAGAAAGCTTGGTTTTTGGACTATTGGTGCGATTTACTTTCTTATTTTAGTCGGTGGAATAGTAAGAGCAACCGGTTCGGGTATGGGTTGTCCAGATTGGCCAAAGTGTTTCGGCACTTGGGTTCCTCCAACAGACATATCGCAGCTTCCAAGTAATTATAAAGAGATTTACGGCGTAAAACTTAAAGGTGAGGTAGAGTTTAATGCAATCAAAACATGGATTGAATACATCAACCGCTTATTGGGTGTAATAATTGGTTTTTTAGTTTTTGGAACTTTTGTGAGTTCATTCATTAGTTTCAGAAAAAAAGACAAAACTATAGTTTTTTTAAGTTTGTTGGCAACAATTTTGGTAGCCTTCGAAGGATGGTTAGGCTCAAAGGTGGTTTCGAGTGAACTTCACCCAGTAACGATTACATTACACATGATTCTTTCGGTAATCATCGTGCTAATATTATTATATGCAGTGGCTCGTTCATATAATTATGTTATTGAAGTTGAAGAAGTAGCAGATAAAGGTTCCTTGAGTTTTTTATTATCGTCCGCCATTTTTTTAACGACAGGCCAAGTACTTTTGGGAACACAAGTCCGTGAAGCTGTTGACCAAGTATCCAATGCGATGGGCAACGTTCTTAGATCAGAATGGGTTTCAAACTTGGGTGGAAAGTTTCAAATGCACGCTTTCTTTTCTATAATAATAGTTTTTATTAATTTATTAATTTATTATAGAGTTAAGAAATCAATAGTTGAAAAAGGCTTGCTATCGAAATTTGCAAATGGCTTGATAATTACTATTGGAATTGAGCTAATTTCAGGCCTTTCATTGGCTTTTTTAGGTTTTCCAAAATTAATGCAACCAATTCACCTTACGCTCGGAACTTTAGCAATTGGTATTCAATTTGTTATATTTTTATTTCTTAATAAAGAAAGAGTTTTCAGAAGCAATGCTTCACAAGTATAAATGAATCTAATAGTGTCAGAAAATATTTTCGCACAGAAGTTTAGGGCTTATTTCGACTTAACAAAGTTTAGATTATCATCGACTGTTGTTTTTTCATCGGCAATAGGATTTACTTTGGCTTCTGATAAAATAGTTTGGTCTAAGCTTCTTTTATTTTCAATAGCAGCTTTTGCAACAACTGCTTCGGCAAATATAATCAACCAAATTATTGAAAGAAATCTTGATAAACTGATGACTCGAACTGAGAATCGACCGCTTCCGAGTGGTAGATTATCGGTAAAAGAAGCATCAATTTTTGGATGGATTATGGCAGCGATTGCAATGTATATTTTGTTCTATGAATTTAATTATAAAGCCGGGCTTTTAGCACTTTTATCAATGTTTTTATATGGTTTTGTTTATACACCATTAAAAAGGGTAGGGGTTATTGCAGTTGCAGTCGGTGCATTACCAGGGGCATTTCCGCCGATGATTGGTTGGGTGGCAGCTGTTAATCATTTTGGACTTGAGCCAGGTATTTTATTTGCGATACAGTTTTTTTGGCAATTTCCGCATTTTTGGGCAATTGCTTGGGTATTGAATGATGATTATACTAAGGCAGGATTTAAGTTATTACCTTCAAGCGGTGGACAAAACCTAAATTCGGCCATTCAGATAATGATTTACACGCTATTTTTATTGCCACTTTGTTGGGTTCCTTATTATTTAGGTATGACAGGTATTAATTCGGCAGTAATAGCGATGGTGTTTGGTATCTTGTTTTTAGCACAAACATTTCATTTAATGCGTAAAGTTGATAGAAAAGCGGCTTTACAATTGATGTTCGGTTCATTTATATATTTACCAGTAGTGCAGATTGCCTACTTATTGGATAAAATATAATACCACCCTTATTTATTTTAGCTCTGCTCAAGTAAATAATTCAACGACAAATTTTATGAGTAATAAATCAAATAAAAACAGCAATACAGCACCCACTATTGGGGTACAAGAGCCAGCTCAAGTACTATCAGTAAATAAGTGGAAGTTTATAATTTGGCTTTTTATAATCACGATTGTGATGCTTTTTGCTTCACAAACGAGTGCGTATTTAGTAAGAAGAGCAGAAGGTAATTGGGCGGAGTTTGAAATTCCGACTATTTTTTGGATAAGTACTTTGGTTTTAATTATTAGTAGTGCAACAATGCACCTTTCTTTAAAAGCAGCCAAAAATAACGATAATATAAAACTCAAAACTTTTGTAGCGATCACAACTGTTTTAGGTCTTGTGTTTCTAGGAATGCAATATCTTGGTTGGCAAAATTTGCAACAGCAAGGTGTTTTCTTGAAAGGAAATCCTTCAGGTTCTTTCTTTTATATTTTTACGGGCTTACACATGGCTCATTTAGTACTTGGACTTGGTATTTTGATTGCTACATTTTTTATGGCATTCAGAATGAAATTAGATGCTGATAATACTATTTTGGTCGAAGTTTGTGCCACTTCTTGGCATTTCTTAGACATACTTTGGCTATATTTGTTCGTATTTTTATTGTATTTTAGATAATATTTACTTTTTGACTATTTTTTGGTCAAAATTATTTGAAACTGTTAAACAAAGCGGCAAACCGCTAATAATTGTAAGTTATGGCAAGTGCAAATACCTCTACGACCGCAGAACACTTATTTTGGAAAGGTGGCGTGCAACCAATGAAAGTTGGCTACGGAAAATTGATGATGTGGATATTCTTATTATCCGATACATTTACTTTTTCAGCCTTATTGATTTCATACGGATTAGTACGTTTTAGTTTTCCGACATTTGAAGGTTTACGAAAAAACTTTGAATTTTCTACTGCCTGGTGGCCAATACCTGAGAGGGTTTTTGAAGCCGTTCCTTTCTTACATGGGATTCCTGCACCGTTGGTTTTCGTAGGTATTATGACCTTTATCTTGATTATGAGTTCAGTAACTATGGTATTGGCTGTTGAAGCTGGTCACCGTCGTGATAAGGCAGATGTTGAAAAATATATGCTTTGGACAATTCTTGGAGGTTTTGCTTTCTTAGCCTCACAGGCTTGGGAGTGGGGACATTTTATTCATGGAACTGAGGAGGGTTTGACTTTAGCTAGCGGAGTAAAAGTATTTGGAGCAAACTTGGTCCAAAATCAATATGGACCGCCTGCGTTTGCTGATTTCTTTTTCTTCATTACTGGTTTTCATGGAACTCACGTTTTTTCTGGCGTAGTATTAAATATTTTAATTTTTTACAACACTGCTAATGGCGTATATGAAAATCGTGGGCATTATGACATGGTTGAGAAAGTTGGTTTATATTGGCACTTTGTAGATTTAGTATGGGTGTTCGTATTTACATTCTTTTACCTTGTTTAAAAAAATCATACTCTTTTTTAATAAATTTAGAAAGTTTTAAATTATTATACAATGGCTCAGCATTCTGAAAATAGCGAAAAAGTACCATCACAGACCAAAGAGATTTGGAGGACATTTTGGATTTTGTTAGGCATCACCGCACTTGAATTTTTAATTGCGTTTACAGTTGATGCAGACCAATATAAGTGGACTAAAGTGGGTATCTTTATTATCCTTACAATTGTAAAGGCATATTTTATTGTAGCAATATTTATGCACTTAGGAAGTGAAGTAAAAGCATTGATTTGGACTATAATTATACCATGTATTTTTGTGGTATGGCTAGTTGTTGCGTTGATTGTGGAAGGTGGATATATTGGTTTCGAGAGGTTATTTTTTAATTAAATAATGCAAAATAAATCATTTAAAGTCGGAATACTAATATCCATATTAGCAGTTCCGACTTTTGTTTTTGTTTTTCTCAAATTTTTTGGGCAAAACTATTATACATTACCTTATCTGATGCCCGAAATTGATGAAACGGGTCAGGTTGTGATGAAGGGAACTGATACGGTTTTTCATCAAATTCCTCCGTATAAATTGATTGATCAAAAGGGAACAGAATTTAATTCCGCAAAAATAAAAGGGAAAATCTACATAGCTGATTTTTTCTTTACAAGATGCGGTACCATTTGTCCTAAATTATCGAATAGTTTATCTAGAATACAAAGTATTTTTTCTGCTGATACAAACGTCATAATTGTTTCGCATAGTGTTGACCCTAAGCATGATTCTTCTGCAGTTTTGCAGCAATATGCTCAGAGATATGATGCGAAGTATGGTAAATGGTATTTTTTGACTGGAGAAAAAAAGACAATTTATAATATTGCCATAAAAGGCTATAAGCTACCAACAGCCGACGCTTCTGAATATGATAATAAAATCAAATCAATTGATGAAACATTTATTCATTCTGAGAAGTTACTATTAATAGACAAAGAAGGATACATTAGAGGTATTTATGATGGGACGTATTCGCCAGATGTGGAACGTTTAGTAGGCGAAATAAAGGTTTTGACCGAGATTTATAAGTCTAAAAAGTAAATTCACCTGCTCTGATTATCTTTTAATGATAATCTATTATTTTCTTTAAAACAAGTAAAAATGAAAGAAGTAAGAGCTAAGCAAGATAAGACCTCGATGACATTAATCAATATCGTTTCTATAGCTGTGCCTTTGGTCGTGGCAATTTTGTTAGGAATAAGACAAAAAGTTGATTTGGGAGCCTGGACGAAAGCCCTTCCGCATGTAATTGGTGGAATAAACACGTTGACTTCAATTTCATTGATTTATGGATTATTTCTGATAAAGCAAAAGCAAATTGAGCGTCATAGAAAAGTAATGACTTTTGCATTTTTGCTGGGAGGTGTGTTTTTGGTCTGTTACGTGCTGTACCATTTGACTAATCCATCAACAAGTTATGGTGGTGAAGGTTTCGTCAGAAATTTTTATTATTTTATCCTGGTAAGTCATATTTTGTTATCATTGATAGTTTTGCCTTTGGTTTTGAGAGCATATTATTTCGCTTGGATCGGAGAATTTGTATCACACCGTAAACTGACAAGATTTGCTTTTCCGATTTGGCTGTATGTGTCCATAACGGGAGTAGTTGCCTATTTGATGATTAGACCCTATTATGTTTAAACTTTAAGTAAAAAGTTATGAAAAAAATCGTCACCTTTTTTATAGTAAACTTGCTTAGTCAAACAATGACTTTTGCACAATGTGCCATGTGCCGTGCAACGGTTGGAAGTAATTTAAGCGAAGGAAGAGGAGTCATTGGCACCGGAATTAATGATGGAATTTTATTGATGTTAGTATTTACTTATCTTTCTGTTCCAACTGTAATGTATGTATGGTTTAAAACAGCAAGAAAAGAAATGCGTTTGAAAATGGGGCAACAGTAAATCAAAAATTTAATAGATTAAGAGCGATTATTAGACTAAAATCTGTTAATCGCTCTTTTTGTTTATTTGCTGTTTTTAATCAATAGTCTAAATACTTAATCAATCACCATTTTTGCTGTGTATTCAATTTTTGGGTGTTTTTTAGAAAATCTATTCCAGGTCAAGTTAGATATTTTGTATTGCGAAAAAATATTTACTTCATCAAAATCAAGTTCTTCCACGAACTGGTTTTTGATTTTAAAAGTAATTTGTCGCTATTTTCAACCATTTGGGCGTAATCGTAAGTAAAAAGTACAGAAAAAACGTAATTTTGTTACCAAAAAAACTACATTCTAAACTAAAAATGCTCAAAAACCTATTAATTGCCTTTCTTTTACTCAATTCTCTCTTCTCTTTTGCCCAAAGTAAAAACGAAAAAGTAGAATATCGCATTCGTCGTGCCACATCGCCGATCAAAATTGACGGTATTGTTGATGAAAAAGCGTGGGCTGATGCACAATTAGCCACTAATTTCTACCAAGTTTTACCGATGGACACAAGCTACGCAAAAGTGAGAACTGACGTAAAAATGACCTATGATGATAAAAACCTTTACGTAGTTTTTATCAATTACGACAAACTCCCTGGGCCATATATGGTGGAATCTTTAAAACGAGATTTCAATTTCGGAAAGAACGACAACAACTTATTGTTTATTGATACTTTCGATGACCAAACGAATGGTTTTTCGTTCGGAGCAAATGCTATGGGAGCTCAATGGGACGGACTCATGTTTAATGGAAGTAGTATTAGTCTTACATGGGAGAATAAATGGACTTCAGAAGTAAAATATGATGATGAAAAGTGGGTTTGGGAATGTGCCATTCCGTTTAAAACTCTCCGTTATAAAAAAGGAATCAAGCGTTGGGGAATAAATTTCAGCCGATTGGATCTTAAAACTACCGAAAAATCGGCTTGGGCTCCAGTTCCACGTCAGTTTCCTACGGCATCTTTGGCTTATGCAGCTTCGTTAATTTGGGATGAAGAACCGCCAACGGCCTCATCGAATATTTCGATAATTCCTTTTATTTTGGGGGGTGTATCTCGCAATCAAGAAAAGAAACTTCCAAGCAATTATAGGGGTGACGTAGGCTTTGATGCAAAAGTTGGATTGACTTCCTCTATAAATCTCGACCTTACAGTAAACCCTGATTTTTCGCAAGTAGAAGTTGACCAACAACAGACAAATCTTGACCGTTTTGAATTATTATTTCCTGAGAAACGGCAGTTTTTCTTAGAAAATGGTGATTTATTCTCAAACTTTGGTTATCAAAATATCCGACCGTTTTTCTCTCGCCGGATTGGTTTAAATACGCCTATTCGTTATGGTGCAAGAGTGAGTGGAAAACTCAACAAAGATTGGCGAATTGGCTTTATGGATATGCAAACAGGCAAGAATGATGTTATATCGAATGCCCAAAATTTTGGCGTGATTGCTTTACAACGTAGGGTTTTTGCACGCTCAAATATTGCAGTAATGTTTGTTAATAAACAAACGCTTGACTATCAGTCGGTTACTGACACGAAAAACATAAGTGAATATAACCGAAATATCGGTATTGAATATAATATTCTTTCAAAAAATAACGCTTGGACAGGAAAATTACTCTATCTAAAATCTTTTACACCAACCACAAAACCCAATGATGGTGTTTTGGCAGGAAATATACTTTATACCAATAAACGCTGGACTGCTGGCCTGCAATTTGAGCAAGTCGGCACAAATTATTCTGCAGAAGTAGGCTATGTTCCTCGTTTAAATTACGGAAAACTAAATCCGCAAATGGGCTATTTATTTTTTCCTAAAGCATCGAAAAAAGTATTGAGTCATGGCCCAACAACTATGTTTACTCATTATTTTTTAAGAGATTTTTCAAAAGAAACTGAAAATGAGAACTTTTTAGCTTATCGAGTAAACTTTCGTAAAACAAGCACTTTAATGGCGTGGGTGGCTCATAATTATGTGTATTTACTCAATCAATTCGACCCTACAAACTATGCGGGAGTATTTTTGCCAAAAGGAAGCGAACATAAATGGAATTCGTTCGGTTTTGATTATACTTCAAAACCACAAGCATTATTAACTTATTTGTTTTCGAGTCGATATGGTGGTTATTATGCCAATGGCACTCGTTTTCGACTGAACGGTGAAGTTGGCTATCGTTTCCAGCCTTATGTGGCCATGACAATTGCGGCTAATTATAATCGACTTGAGTTTAAAAATGATGCCGTTTTACCGAAAGAATTAATAAATAAACAATATAGCTTTTGGTTAATCGGCCCAAAAGTTGATGTAACTTTCACAAATAAACTGTTTTTTACCAATTTCTTACAGTTTAATAATCAAACCAAAAACATGAATCTGAATACTCGTTTGCAATGGCGATATAGTCCAGCATCAGATTTATTTTTGGTTTATACCGATAATTATATTTCAGATACATTCCAAGTACGCAACCGTGCTCTGGTCTTAAAGTTTACTTATTGGTGGAATGTTTAGGAAACAAATATTTTAATTTTTATCAGCGAACAGCATGTAATTATCAATAGGTTCGCTCGACATAAAACATGAAAACTTTATTATTTTTGATTTTTCCAATCTTAACTTTTGCTCAAAACATGGAATTTGAGATACAAGGTCATCGTGGAAGTAGAGGATTGATGCCCGAAAATACAATTCCTGCTTTCAAGAAAGCAATTGATTTAGGCGTGCATACACTAGAGTTGGACCTTATTATTTCAAAAGACAAGAAAGTGGTAGTTTCCCACGACCCTTTCTTCAATCCGAATTGCACCACCGACCCGACTGGCAAATTTATCTCAAAGGAAAATCAAGGTAATTTGTATAAGCTTTCTTATGAAGAAATCAAAAAGTATGATGTTGGGTTGAGAGGCAATAAAGATTATCCAGAACAGCAAAAAATGGCGGTTTATAAGCCACTCCTCGAAGATATGATTCGTGAAAGCGAAAAATACGCTAAAGCCAAAGGTGTAAAGCCTTTGAGGTATAATATTGAGATTAAAAGTGAAGAAAAAGAATACGATATTTCGCAGCCAAAAGTAGAGGAGTTTTCGGACTTGGTATATCAAATTATTATCAAACAACTTCCGCCTGAAAGAGTAACTTTACAAAGTTTCGATTATAATGTCTTGAAATTTTGGCATCAACAAATAGAGCAAAAAAAATATAAGTCGATAGCACTTTCAGCTTTGATTGAGCCTATGAATAATAATGAAGTGCGATTTAATTTGGATAAATTGGGTTTTAAACCCCAAATTTGGAGTCCATATTTTGTACAAGCTACCGAAAAACGAGTAAAAGAACTACACGAATTGGGTATAAAAATAATTCCGTGGACAGTAAATAAGCGAGAAGATATGGAAAAAGTAAAAGCCCTTGGCTGTGATGGACTCATAACCGACTATCCTGATAGAGCGAAAGGTTTGTGAGATTCAGAAAAAAAGCCTAATTTTCCAAAGAATTTTGGAATCACAAACTACAAATCACTAATAAAACCTGTGGTTTGAAAGAGTTTGGTGCTTTCAAGCCACCAAATGAGCATGCTTAACGATATACTTAGTTTTTTTCTTAAACGTCGAATCGAACGCATTGAGCAATTTTTGCGTACCCCGATAAACACTCAACATCGTATTTTCCACGACCTTATCGAAAATGCTCGATATACGGAGTGGGGTTTAAAATACGATTATAGTAGCATTGATACCATTCAAGCTTTTCAGGAGCGAGTGCCAATCTCGACTTATGAAGAATTATATCCATACATTGAGCGTGTGCTGAAAGGTGAACAGAATGTGCTTTGGGCATCCGAAATCAAATGGTTTTCAAAATCTTCCGGCACAACCAATTCACGCAGTAAATTTATTCCGGTTTCACAAGAGTCGCTTGAAGATTGTCATTATCGAGGAGGTAAAGATATGATGACGCTCTACCTCAATAACCGCCCAGAAGCAAAACTTTTTGATGGAAAAGGTTTGTCGATTGGTGGCACGCTTCATCCAAATCCTTTCAATGTTACAACACAAGCGGGAGATATATCGGCAGTAATTACAAAAAACCTTCCAGCTTGGGCTGATTTTGTGCGTACCCCACCAAGTGAAATAGCATTGCTTGATAATTGGGAAGATAAAATGGAGCAAATGATTCAGATTTGTACCCAAGAAAACGTGACTAGTATTTTGGGTGTACCTACTTGGACGGTTGTTTTGCTTGAAAATATTCTTGAACGATCTGGTAAAAAAAATATATTGCAGATTTGGCCTAACTTTGAAGTCTTCGTTCATGGGGCAGTGGCTTTTCAGCCTTATAGAGACCTCTTCCGAACAAAACTTTTTCCATCAGAGCAAGTATCTTATCTCGAAACCTACAACGCCTCAGAAGGTTTTTTTGCGATTCAAGACGAACTCAGTAGGGTAGGAGAAATGCTTCTCATGCTTGACTATGGTGTGTTCTATGAATTTATTCCGATGGAAGAATGGGACAAAGAATATCCAAAAACATTGATCCTCGAAGAAGTAGAACTTGATAAAAATTATGCTCTCGTAATCTCAACAAATGCAGGGCTTTGGCGATATAAAATTGGCGATACCATCAAATTTACCTCAATTGACCCATTCAGAATAAAAGTTAGTGGCCGAACGAAACATTTTATCAACGCTTTTGGTGAAGAAGTGGTTATCGAAAATGCCGATATGGCCATTACCGAGGCTTGTGCCGTTGCGAGTGCCACCATAGCCGACTACACGGCTGGGCCAGTTTACATGGGAGATGGTAGCAAAGGTTGCCACGAATGGATTATTGAATGCTCCAAAAAGCCAGAAAATGAAGCACTATTTATCGAAACGCTTGATAATTCACTCCGAAAAATAAACTCCGACTATGATGCCAAACGTTACAAAAACATGGCATTATTGCTCCCAAAAGTACATTTTGTAGAAAACGGCACTTTCTATCAATGGATGTCGAAACGAGGCAAGTTGGGCGGACAAAACAAAGTACCTAGACTAAGCAATTCAAGAGAATATCTTGACGATATATTGCTGATGGTCAATGGAGAATTACGAATTACGAATTATGAAGAAAAAAATTAAATTACTGTTATTGAGTTAAGTAATAGGATAATATTAATCGATAAATTTGAAAACAGCTAAAAGACTGTCTAATAGTTAATTACCTTAAGCAGACTTGTCGATTATTGACCTTAGACTACTTATTTGTGTGATTAAATTCGTAGTTAAAGTAATAAATCACTAGTAAGTATTTCCTCATTCTATCAATAAATCATTCAAAATTATACATGAAACTATTCCGCTTTGGCGAACCAACTAACGAAAAAACAGGAGTGATTCTCTCCGACGGCAAAAAAATTGATGTCTCGGCTTTTGGCGAAGATTACAATGAAATCTTTTTTGCCACTAACGGCATTGAAAGATTAAGTATTTGGCTAAGTACAAATGCTGATGATTGCCCAACTGTTGCTAACGATGTACGATTGGCTTCATGCGTGGCACGACCATCAAAAATCATTTGTATTGGGCTTAACTACGCCAAGCACGCATTGGAATCAAATATGCCTAAACCAACAGAACCAGTTGTATTTTTTAAATCGACAACTGCTCTTTGTGGGCCGAACGATGATGTAATTATTCCTAAAAATTCAGTGAAAACTGACTGGGAAGTTGAGTTGGCGTTTGTAATTGGCAAAAAAGCAAGTTATATAGAAAAAGAAGATTCCATGAGCTACATTGCAGGCTATTGCTTGCACAATGATTATAGCGAGCGAGAGTTTCAGTTGGAGCGTGGTGGACAATGGGTTAAGGGCAAAAGTTGTGATACATTTGCACCATTAGGGCCTTTTTTAGCAACCATTGATGAAGTTGGTGACCCTCAAAAACTTGATTTATGGCTTAAACTCAATGGAGAATTATTACAAGATTCAAATACTGACGATATGATTTTTGATATTCCATTGATAGTGAGTTATTTGAGCCAATTTATGACTTTATTACCAGGTGATGTGATTTCAACAGGAACACCAGCGGGTGTAGGACTTGGTTTTAAACCTCCAAGATACCTAAAAGCAGGTGATGTAGTGGAATTGGGTATCGAAAACCTTGGAACTCAGAAACAAACGGCTGTCGCTTATCAATAATTTTTCAAGTAAAAACAAACGAGTCATACTGTGTAAGAGGTATGACTCGTTTGTTTTTTATAAAAAAATTTAAGTCCAAAGTATGAAGTATACTAGCATTTAGAGAAATCGTAATATGTTTCTAATGCCAAATTACTGATTCTCAGTAGAAAATTCTGTTGGGCTATTTAATTTCTTTGCATCTAAGTCAAATATTAAAGTAATTCTCCAAGTATTTGCCAGTGGGCTACCTTGCGAAGTAGGTACTAAATAAGCCAAGTCTATGTTATAATTATTAATTTTAAAGCCCAAACCAGTTGTTACGTATTTGTTTCCACCTTTGGTCTTGTTTTCGATGAAATAACCTCCACGAATTGCAAAGAAATTATTGTACCAATACTCAACTCCGGCAGATAATGTAACTTCTCTTAACTCTTCTTTTAATCCATCTGGAGCATCTGTGAAAGAACCAAAAATCCCAGCAATTACACCTGTTTTTTCTGGATCTCTTCCCTTGACAATAGTTCCTTTATTATCTCTCAATGGTGGCGTAGGTATCAACAATTTATTGAGGTCTAACAAAAAGTTGAATTGATTGTGTGCATCAATTTTGAGGTTTATAGCACCACCAACTTTTAGGTTAGTTGGAATGTAAAAAGCTCCACGTCCATAATTGATTTTGCCGCCAATATTTGAAATTACTGCTCCGGCCGAATATCTTGTGCCACCGTCTTTATTTTTAGCACTTGGTTTTTCGTTGGTATAGAAAACCGACAAATCACCCGCAACGTTACTTGCTGGTTTACTCGCAATACCGTTAACTACTTGAGCTCCAATCAAATTAGAGTGAATGTATTTTAAGTTAATACCAGTAGAAAAATCCCTGCCAATTTTGCGAGAATATCCTGCCGTAATGTTCAAATCTCTTGATTGAAATGTGCCATTTGGTTGACCTGTCGCAGTTGTAAACTGAATCTCACCTTGGTTAAAATAGGTTAAAGACGCTCCAAAAGCAGAATTTTTATCAATTTTTTTGAACATTCCAGCGTTTAACAAACCCATATCATCTACTAAATCACGTAGCCAAGGGGTGTAAGAAACTGTAGTACCAAGATTTTTATCTATAAAAACTAATTTGGCAGTGTTCCAATAAATAGAGTTGGCATCTGGAGAAGAAGCTACCCCTGCATCACCCAATGCTGCTCCTCTCGAATCTGGAGAGATAAGAAGAAATGGTACAGATGGAGAAAGAGTTCTTTGTATGGATTTATTATTTACTTGTGCTTGACCTGTCAAAGCATTCATTAAAGCTACACTTGCCAAAACGGCTACAAATTTGCGTTTCATGTGAGATTTTTTAATATTCTACCCTATTAACGGGTACTTATCTGTTTAGAATATGTTTAAGTCTTTAGTTTTACGAGCTCAAATATAACTTATTTTCTTGATTACTTCCAAAAAACCATTTTGCCAGAAAATGATGAGGTACTATTTTCAGAGATAGAATCAACAGAAATACGGTAGAAATAGGTCCCAGATTTCCAGCATTTAGGTTCAATTTTCATGCCAAGATTAAAATAATTATCGCAAAGGTAACAGGTTTCGGTTTGATTAAAAACTTGCTTTCCCGCACTATCAAAAATCACTAAAGTGAAGGTCAAATCTTGATTTTCAGCATTATGTTCGATATAAAAATTGGTGTTGTTTTCAACAGGATTTGGGTAATTATACGCCTTTGAAATCTTCAATCCAATATTTTCTACTATAAATCTTAACGTTTCTTCGGTAGAATTATTATAGGTGTCCCAAACTTTTAGTTTAACAGCATATTGTCCAGCAGGTAGTTTGCCAAAATTATATTTTAAAATACCTCTAGTATAATCATCCGTACTAGTAAAGTATTGATTTGCAATGATTTGCAGCGTATCATTCAACAATAAAATCATTTCATGCCCGACTCCAGCTTGCGAAACATTTATACCGTTTTCATCTGAAATTTGGGCTTCAAACTGATTGTCTTTATCAATAGAAAGTATAATTTCTGGAGCTTTTGTATCACTCAAAATATTGGTTTCGCTGCCACCAATCAGTAGCTCATTATAGCTTCCAGAAGCATCAAGCGTGCTATCGGTCGAAATAGCGTAGAAATTTACACGACCAGCACCAATCTGATAATTGATATCTTTGGGAACAACGAAATTGACTTTAAATGCTCCATTTTTTACATCAGCTAGGCCCTCAAAAATCTGATTTCGATAAGTTTTATAGCGAAATTTCTCAGTTTTTTGTCCGAGTGTGCTTACTTCAGTCGGCTTATCAAAAATAGAGACGAGAATTTTACCATTAAAGTTATTTTTCTTTAAACCATCAGTCGAATTTACAATTTCTCCTTCCAAACTTACTTTCGATAAAGCTTTGATAACTTGTTTATTAAGTGAAGTTCCATTGATTTTACTTAGAATAATTTTTTCGTTAGGATAAGCGAGCTGCATTGATGGGTCGCCCAGAAGTGAAAAATTTCTATTGTAAACATCGCTATAATACTTTTTGCCATCAATGAAACCCTCTAAAGAATTATTTTTGGTGATTCTGAAAATATCTCCCAGTCGCAGATTTAGATTCGTATTTTTTTGTGCAAATGCTTGATAAAAAGCATTATTCAACAAGAAATTAGTGTTTGAATAAACAGGCCGTGTGGTAGTTAGCAAGCCAATTGCTGCTCCTTTTGGACTCAACATGGCCATTTCAGCCCCAGAAACACTACCTGGGTCATCGAAGCGTCCGAATGAACAAGTGGCAGTTAAAAAAAGCGGCATATTATTAAGATTTCGCCAACTTTGAATCTGTTCTCTTGTCAACACCTTCTCTTCGGTCCAACCATCAATGCCGCCGTGACCGCTGTAATTGATTATCAATGCCCCTTCAATCACGCTTTTATTCAGAGCTTTGTTCACTTCGGGCGATATTGCCCCATTTGCAGTAGCAATTTGCGGAAAAGCATCTAAATATATTTTATTAATAATTAGGTCTTTGGATGTCTTAAGCATTACTTCCGAAATGTCATCGGCATCTTTTTGGTGAATATTAGAATCACCATCATCGGCTACGAAACTAATTTTTCGTCGCCAACTGCCTGCTGTGCGTTGCGTGCGGGCATAATAAATGAGCTTATCAACTACATTTTTCGCTTCTTCAATATTCTTAACAGGTAACCGCCCGATGCCAATTTCGAGATTTGTATTACCTAAATAGTCTTCTTGCCAATAACCTTCGTTATCATCAAAAAATCCAAAGTAGTCATCCGAAGAAAAACTTCTAACTGGATGAAGCGATTCTCGACTTTCATAGGTTGGAATTTGTAGTTTAGTATCAATCGAAGCGTATTGTATAATGTTTTTATAATCAAAACTAGCATCTCCAAAGAGTAGAAGATATTTTAATTTTGCAGGATTTTTTTGCCATAAAAAACGCCCAAAATCTCTGAGAGCGGTAGGGTCGGGGCTACCCGAAGAAAACTCGTTATAAACTTGATCAATATCAACTACTGCTACCGATAAATCATCATTTTTTCGACGAAATTCAGCCAGACGCTCTGCTTGCTCATGCCAGTTTTTGATGGTAAGTATTAGTAAATCAGGGGTTTGTGTTTGCCGAATATTCTGATTGCCTATTTTCTGAATAGAGTTTGGGTCGAGAAAATTATTGTTTGAAAAAAGTACGAAAGTTTTTAGTTTATTCTGTGTTTCTGTTCCAAAAACGGCTTCGGAGTTATTGATTTTAAAAGGAATATTTTCGGGTAAAAGAGGATTCGTTACATCCCAAATTTTTTGAGGATTACTAGCTTGGCTAATGATAAAATTAGAGGTTTTATTAACTAAACTTTCAATCGAACGGACGTGTGTTTGTTGCTCATTAAACTGTAATTTTCGTTTGGTTTGTAACTCAAAATAATTCAAATAGGCAACCGACGTATTTTGGTTATTTTTATTGAAATTGAAAGTGAGTTTTTGTGTATTTTTTCCGTTTGAAATAGCCGTGAAAGTTTGGATATTTTCGTTGCCCTTAATGTCGTAAGTTCCTGTACCGATGGCTCGAAGGCTTTGCTCGCCAATCAGAGAGTCGACATTGAATTTTATACTAATTTTTGTTGTGGTGAAAGATGCTCCTAAAATTGCGGACGTGAGTTTGATGCTCGAATTCAGAACGATTCCTTCGGTTTTTAAATCAAAACTTATTTCTGGACTAACACCAAATGATTCGCCGTACCATTCACGCCCCGAACCGCCTAAATCTCGCCCACCTAAACTCACTATGTTTTTTTGGTCTAGTTCGTGGAAACTAAAATCATCAAAGGTGAAGATGTTGTTGGTTGAACTCACCAAAGTTTGATTTTTGATGCGTAAACCTTTAATATCGGAGATGTTCAGAAAAACAAAAGTAGTATCTGAATAAGGGTTGTTTTGGTGGATAAATTGTTGATTAATAGTATTGTACAAGATTTTATGCGGACTTTCAGAATAGAAAAGTATGTAATCTGAAGCGTCGAATTTGCCATCATTTTCGCCTATAATTTCAATTAGATTTTCGGTTAAATCTTTTGCACGAGGTGTATTATTTGCCTGTGGTAAAAGTCCGCCGCCGTTTCCAAAAATTCGTATATTTTGAGGATTGAGTTTCGTAATGTCGATTCCCGCATCTTTTAAAAATGCAGCATCAATTTTGTGTACACCAGTGCGAGTTGTGGAAATTTTATACCAATCGCCTGCGGCTAAAACAGATGATTGTGCGTAAGAAAAAACAGAGATAAGAATAGAAAAAGTGAGGTTGAATAAAAATAAAAAAGCATTCGCACTTCCCGCCCGTCGACTTCGCTCGGGCAACAGGAAAAATGGCCTTGTTTTTTTGTTTTCTAGCATTTCATTCATAAAAAAACTTACAGTGGATTGACAAGTGCTGATGCTAAAATTGTATATCGGCGTTTCGATTGCTTCTCCAAACACAATACTCTCGTTCGTCGTTTTTCGATTTTCTGAAAAACTGTTCCACGAAATTCAAACCATTGATTATCAGTTATTTCTTCCAAAGAAAGGCCAACTTGTTCACCTTCATTAAAACTTCTTAAAGCCTCGGCCAATGGTGCATAACTGACCGAAGATGCCGCTGGATTTTGCATATAGGCACTCAACGGTAAAAGTAGTTTTTGTGGCAAATGCTCTTCGCTGAGCAAGGGTAACATTAAATCTTGAAAACTTCTTTTCCATTCTTTTCCGTGTGGTTCTATTCTTTTTCGGCCTTTATTGAGCCATGCTCTTTGGTGAGCAATTTCGTGAATATATGTTACCAAAAAAGCATAAGAATTGAGGTCGTGATTAATGGTAATTTTGTGCTGACCATCACGAAAAATATAATTTCCGAAACAACTGCTTCGTGTGCGTGAAATCTTAAACGAAAAAGGTTGTTCTTGCCACAAATCAATACAATATGTGACAGTAGTTGCAGGAAGATGCTTGAGTAAAATTTCCCCCATCTTCTGTGCAGTAATCGCGTCGGGCTTGTTTACTGCGGATAAAATCGGATTTTTATCCACAGCTTTATTTATTTTTTTAAATAATTGTTGAAACATGTTTTAATGAGTCAATTTTAACTTTCCATAAAACTCTGCAAAATAATTACAGCACTGATTTTGTCAATATTTCCCTTTATTTGTCGGTCTTTCTTCTTCATTCCTCCCGCAATCATGGTCTGCATGGCCATTTTTGAAGTAAAACGTTCATCATGCAGGTGTATAGGTATTTCGGGGAAAATATTTTTTAATTCAACCACAAAACGTTCGACATAAGGCGTTCCGTCAGTAATGGTTCCATCAAGATTTTTGGGCATTCCGACCACAAAAGCTTCTACTGCTTCGTTCTGTGTATATTTCTTTAAATATGCTAACAAATTATCGGTCGGAACGGTTTCGAGTGCCGAAGCAATAATTTTTGATGGGTCGGTTACTGCCAAACCTGTTCGTTTAGCACCGTAATCAATAGCAAGTATTCTTGGCATAAATGGTAATACAGCTATGTAAGCTGTCAGTTAGTGGCGATTTGACAGCTTACAAACCCGTCCTACTTAAATTTTTATAACTTCTTCGCTTCCTCCCAAAAAATATCCATTTCTGCAAGTGTCATATCTTTTAGGTTTTTATCGGCTTCTTTTGCTTTTTCTTCAATATACTGAAAACGTTTGATAAATTTCTTATTGGTGCGTTCGAGAGCTGTTTCGGGGTTAATATCAATAAAACGAGCATAATTGACTAATGAGAAAAGCAAATCGCCAAATTCGCCTTCGGCTTTTTCTTTATCAATGGCTTGGTCGGTTTCTACATCAAACATTTCCTTAAATTCGCCCATTTCTTCTTCTACTTTTGCCCAAACTTGACTTTTCTCTTCCCAGTCGAAACCTACGCCACGAGCTTTTTCTTGAATCCTCATTGATTTTACTAATGCTGGTAAAGACTGCGGAACTCCTCCTAAAACCGATTTATTTCCTTCTTTTAATTTCAATTGTTCCCAATTTCTTTTCACTTCTTCTTCGGTTTCAGCAATAACATCACCATAAATATGTGGGTGGCGAGAAACCAATTTATCACAAATACCATTAAGCACGTCTGCCACATCAAAATCGCCAGTTTCAGAAGCAATTTTTGAATAAAACACTAAATGTAGCATAACATCGCCCAATTCTTTCTTGATTTCGCGTAAATCTTTCTCCAAAATAGCGTCTGAAAGTTCATACGTTTCTTCAATAGTCAAATGGCGAAGCGTATCCATGGTTTGCTTTTTATCCCACGGACATTGCTCACGGAGTTCGTCCATTATGGTCAAGAGCCTGTCAAAAGCCATGAGTTTCTCCATTCTTTGCGTAGGAAATATTGGGGGAAGTTTGTTGTTCATAAGTTGTTACTGAAAATTTATTGCTTAAAAACTAGGGATTCTATCGCTCAGAATCTAGTTTTTCAAATAAATACAAAGTTCGTCAATAAAAAAGAAAAAGCCACCTGTTTTTACAGATGGCAGATATATTTTTTGGAGTCATTGGTCGTTAATCCACAAGTCAGCGGTATTTTCTACTCAATTTAGCGAAGTAATTTCAACTTTTCCATTTAATGGCACAACCAACGGCTTTTGTGCTTGTTGTCACAATTGGCTTTCCTGCCAAAATGTTATTTACAGCATCTTCAACATAACGTTTTGTCACGTCTGATGGGTCTTGAGCGTTATCGTCGATGGCACCGAGATAACTCACGATTATTTTTCCACTTTCTTTTTTTAAAACATAAGCTTGAGGTGTACGCATTGCACCAAATGCTTTTGAAACTAGTTGCGTGTCATCAGTCAAATAAGGAAACGGATAAGCTTTTTCTTTGGCACGTTTTTGCATATTAGCAAACGAATCTTCTTCGTAAGCCTCAGGGTCATTAGGATTTATCGTAATCACTGGAAAGCCCCGAGAAGCATATTTGAGGTCGAGAGCAATAACTCGGTCTTCGTACGACTTTGAGAATGGACAGTGATTGGAGGTAAAAACAATAATAAAACCTTTTGCCGATTGAAAATCAGCCAAAGAAATAATTTTACCATCAATATTTTTGAGTTTAAAATCCGAAACTACATCGCCCAAAGCATAGCCAATTGGTGCTGTTATGGTAGTTTCGGGCAAATCTGTCATTGGCTTAGCCATAACCATTTGTGTTGCCCCGAAAAAACTGTTCAAAAATACTGCCCCAATGATTAAACCCTGCTTTTTCATTTGCTTAAATATTAAAAAAATGGTTGTGACAATCTGTGTTGTTCGCAAACGTTAATAAAACAAAAGTATTTTAAAAAAAGTGCCTAATTTTATCGCTAAGGCTCTGATAGTCAAAAGATTGTTCGTAAAATTCTTGACGAGTGCCATTGCTTATCAGCGTTGCAGGAATCGCCCCCGACCACTGAGGACTTACTTTATCAATCCAACTATTATAATCGGGTTCGTCAATCAGATAAATTTTTGATTTTATTTGATGTTCGATCAAAAACTTTTCTATCACATTCAAATCTCGCTTAAAATCAAGGCTTATAAAAATAACCGATACTTTATTAATATGAAAGTTATTTGCCAAAGTCTCAAAAGCAGGCATTTCGGTAACACAGGGTTTGCACCAAGACGCCCAAAAGTTGAATATATAAATACCATCATCTTTTTGCATCAATTGTTCTAAATCTTGAAATTTGATGATTTCAATTGATTTTTGTGCAAAAACAGCATGATTTATTAATAAACAGACTAAAAATAGATATATTTTGAATATTTTCACAATGCTTTCAGGAAGTAGTTCGTAAATTTATTTTAAAATTTGCAATTCGCAATCTTAAATTTTGATTAATGTGATTACTTAAATTCTTTTTTCTAATGCTAAAATTTGTTTTTGAAAATCGTATTAGTCTAATAATCTTTAAATTCGTTTTATATAATGGCAAAACATATTCTTTTGATGGATGGCCCCGATGCCAAAGGTTTGATTTTTCATGTAACAAGTGTGCTTTTTGGCAACGAGTGCAATATTATTTCGCAAGATGAGTACGTTAGCCCCGACACAGATGGCGTTGATGGACAGTTTTTTATGCGAACCGAGTTCGAGTCGTTCGATAAGCTCAACCCTCAAAAAGTGTTGAAAGATTTAAGAGAAGCCATCTCTACACCTAAAATTAATTTAAGAATAAGTCCCAAGAAGAAAAAAGATATAGTGATTTTGGCCACAAAAGAACATCATTGCCTGTCAGATTTATTGATTCGCTATCATTTTGATGAATTCGATGCCAATATTTTGGCCGTAGTGAGTAATTACAATACGCTTCAGCCATTCGTAAGTAAATTCGGGATACCGTTTCATTATATCACGCACGAACATAAAACCCGTGAGGAACACGAAGAAGCGATTTTAAGAACTTTGGAGATTTATCAACCAGAATATTTGGTTTTGGCAAAATACATGAGAATCCTATCTCCAGCGTTTATATCGAATTATTCTAATAAGATTGTCAATATTCACCACTCGTTCTTGCCAGCTTTTATTGGGGCAAATCCATACAGACAGGCTTATCAACGAGGTGTGAAAATCATCGGAGCAACAGCACATTTTGTGAATAATAATCTTGATGAAGGGCCAATTATTGCCCAAAATGTAAAAGATGTTGACCATAGTTATTCCGCTGCCGATATGGCTCGTGAAGGAAAAGAAGTAGAAAAGTCGGTGCTTACTCAGGCACTAAAACTCGTTTTCAACGACCGAGTATTCATTTTTGGAAATCGGACGGTGATTCTTTGAGTTGGCAATTTTCAGTTTATAATTGGCAGTTTTTTGACTGCCAATTATAAACTGAAAATTGTAAAACTATGTTATTTCTTCACAATCACAAACTCTACACGGCGGTTTTTTGCTTTACCTTCTTCGGTATCGTTGCTTTCTATTGGGCGAGCTTCACCAAAACCTACACTCGTAACTCTATTTGCAGGAAGTTTCTTCGATAACAAATAACTACGAACCGATTCGGCACGGTCTTGTGATAGTTTTAAGTTTCTTTCGTTTGAGCCCACATTATCGGTATGTCCTTGAATCTCAATCGTTAGGTTTATATTCGATTTTAAAGTTTCAGCAATACGATCTAATTCTGGAAACGACTCCGAGCGAAGCATAGCTTTGGCGTATTCAAAGAAAATGTTGTTGAGCGGTACTTTTTCACCTTCTTTGATGGCTACCAATTTTAGGTCATCGCCTTCAATTTCTTTGAATTCTTTTATTTCAGTAAGGTCAATGTTTTTGCCAATCGCAATAAAATCTTTAGCTATAGCGTAATAAGAATATTTTTTGCCGTAAGGCAATACAATTTTGTATTCACCTGTAGCTGGGTTTGTGTAGGCTTCGCCTAGTTCTTCACCATCAGTTAAGTCTTGATAAACAATTTTTGCTTCAATTGGGAAACCAGTTTTTTGGTCGACTACCTTACCACTTATCATTACAACGGGTGTTGGGGTTGTTGTTTGAGTATTTATAGGGCTTTTTCCTTCATTTAAACTTGTTTGCTCTTCAACTCTACTATTTGAAGTTTGAACTCCGGCGACTGTTGGCTCAATTTTCTTATCCTCACGTAGCTTGAAACGCACTAAATCGCCTTTTCCGACTGAATTTTTCTTGGTACTCATGTATGCATATTCTCCCGAAGCTGAAATAGTGTACGAAAGTTCGTTGGCATCGCTGTTTACTTTATCGCCCATGTTGATTGGCTTCGACCATTTTCTCCAACTTCTATCCAAGCGTTTCGATACCCAAATGTCAGTTCCACCTAGCCCGCCTTTACGGTCGGTTGCAAAATAAAGTGTATAATTATCCGAAGCCAAAAAAGGCGTAGTTTCGGTATCACCAGTATTAATATTTTCTCCGAGACCTTCAGGTCTTGTCCATTTTCCATCTTTCCCCAAAAAACTCACATACAAATCATCTTGTTTGCTATTACGTTTTTCGCTAAAAGCTAAAATCAACGTTTTTCCATCATTCGATAAGCAAGCCGTCAGAAACTGACCTTTACACATATCATCAAACTTCGGAATTATTACTTTTTGAGGTTCTCCCCAGCCAGTTTTTGTTTTTTTACAAGTTGAAAGTCCCGCTTCGTTTTCACGACGACCACCATTATAAACTCCCGAAATCAGAATTGTATTGCCATCGGGCGTAATACTGAAAAGATCGTTATACTGGTCTTTGTTGATGCTATTGGGCATTCGCCGAGCAATTGCCCATGAACCATCTCTATTATCAGAATACCACACATCTTGACTACCTTTTGCCCCATAATTATTAGATGGGTGGCTCACTCGCACAAAATAGAGTATTTTACCATCGGGCGAAATAACCGGATTTAGTTCATTAAATTCGGTATTAACGGCCGAACCGAGTTGTTCCATTGACTGAGCAAAAAGTCCCCCGTTTTCGTAAGATGCAGAAAAGAAAAAGTAAGATGATAATAGAAATAGGACAGGCTTACGCATAAAATCTATTTTATTTTTGAGTATAATTATATTTGTCGCTTTGCAAATAACGCAATCTCCGAGCCAAAATGTATTAATTTCTAAAAAATCATTCTAAAATCCGTAGTTTTGCAAATTGGGATTATGAAAAAAAGCTCATTCAATACAAATAAAACTAATTTTAATAAGGTTTCAATGGAAAATTCTGTGAGACAATCGCCTTTGTAACCTTAATCAGCGATTTGAATCGTTCTATTTTGAAAGTTTATAATTGATTATAATAATGCAAGCAAACCAGATTTTTGATGCCTTCGCTAAACTTCGAGTATTAATTTTAGGCGATGTGATGATAGACTCTTATATTTTCGGAAAAGTAGAGCGTATTTCGCCTGAAGCTCCTATTCCAGTGGTGAATGTAAGAAATAAAGAAATTCGTTTAGGAGGGGCAGGAAACGTGGCAATGAATATAAAATCGTTGGGAGGTACTGCCATTTTATGCACAGTCGTAGGCAATGATTCTGATGCAAATGATTTGGTTAAATTGATGATTGACAATGATTTGCCAACAGAAGGTATCATAAAAAGCAATGAACGAATTACTACAGTAAAACAACGAGTTTTGGCTGGTTCACAGCATATTGTGAGGATTGATTCCGAAATGGACGGCCTCATCAATGCCGATGAGCGTTCAAAACTTATTGAAAAAGCTAAACTTTTGGCTGAATCGTGCGATGTTATTATTTTTGAAGACTACGATAAAGGTGTTTTAGATGCCGAAAGTATCCAAGCGATCGTAAGTTTTGCGAAGTCAAAAGGTATTCCAACAATCGTTGACCCCAAAAAGCGAAATTTCTTATATTATCAAGGAACAGATATTTTTAAACCAAATTTGAAAGAGTTAAAAGAGGGCTTAAAAATTGATTTTGATGCCAAAAATTTGGATGAAATCAGAGCGGCAGTGGCATCAGCCAAACAAACTCTGGGAGTTAATGGTGTATTTCTAACATTATCCGAAAATGGCGTTTTAATTGATTTTGCGGGCGAAACCCATCATATTGAAGCACACTTACGCAGTATTACCGATGTTTCGGGTGCTGGTGATACCGTAGTGAGTATAGCGGCCATGTGTTTAGCTCTTAAACTTACGCCGAAAGCTATTGCAGAAATGTCAAATTTGGGTGGCGGTCTTGTTTGCGAATACGTGGGCGTTGTACCGATTGAAAAAGAAAAGCTAAAGGCAGAGTATCAGAAGCATTCCGTAGGAACATCCAAATTGGACGTTTTATAATCAGATTATGGCATAAAAAAAGCACCCTACATTTTCAATATTTAATAGAAATGCGAGGTGCTAAAAATTCAGAATGTCGGCAAATTGGTTGCTTTGATGGCTACAATTCATTATGACTGAATTATTTTGTAGTTGGCTTGAATGGTATTGTTAGTTTTCCTTTTTTGTTTAAAGAATAAACTACAACGCCAAAAGCAACAGCGGCTAAACCGAATAATACTCCCTTTTTCATTGTTGTAATTTGTTTAAAATATAACTTTTGAATGTTTTTTAAAAATCAAATAACGGGAAAAATTTAATATTTGTTGTAACAAAGGCTTAAAAATTACTTAAAAAATTATTTTACGGCAAATATTCTTCTTTTTGTCTATTAAATTTTTTGCAATTGGGTAAATTCTTAAGTTTTCATGCGGATATATTATTTTAATTTGAATAAATATAACAATTCAAATGAAGCTTATCAAGCGAGTTATTTTCAACAAAAAGTAATTCTTTAAGTCTATTTTAAGAATAATTTTTTTACTCATATAAATACATTTAAATTTTGAGCAAAAACATTGGATTAGTCATGCGTTCGACGGGTTCTTGGTACGATGTTCGTTCTATTGAAGGAACTATTATGCAATGTCGCCTCAAAGGGAAGTTCAAAATCAAGGGTTTTAAAGTAACAAACCCAATTGCCGTTGGCGATAAAGTTGTTTATGAATTAGAAGATGAGGTTCGAAATGCGGGCATTATCAGTGATATTCTCCCTCGTGAAAATTACATCATTCGTCAGTCAGTTCATAAAACCGCTCATGGACATTTATTGGCCACAAATCTCGACCAAGCTATACTAATTGCAACACTTGATTTTCCACGAACTTCACTCGGTTTTATTGATCGTTTTTTGGTGGCAGCTGAGTCGTTTCGTATTCCTACTGTACTGGTTTTCAATAAGCTCGATTTACTCAATAAAGAACAAATTTCCTATCAGCACGAACTAACCGAGCTTTACGAAAGCCTTAATTATAAATGTATTTTCACATCGGCTCTTGATGGTACAGGTGTTGATGATTTTTTTAATATTCTTAAAGAAAAGGTTTCGCTAATTTCCGGGCATTCAGGCGTTGGAAAATCTACTTTGGTCAATGCTATTGCTCCAGATTTAGATTTACGTACTTCGGAGGTTTCTACATTTGCAAATAAAGGCGTTCATACCACAACTTTTGCCGAAATGTTTGAAATCGCACCCGAAACCTTCATCATAGATTCGCCAGGAATTAAAGAATTGGGGCTTGCTGATATGGAAAAAGAGGAAATTGGGCATTATTTTCCCGAAATTATGGAGATAATGAGCCAATGCCGTTTTCATAATTGTATGCATCTCGACGAGCCAAATTGTGCCGTAAAAGAAGCCGTCATGGAACAGCGAATTGCCCAAAGTCGCTATTTTAGTTACTTGAGCATGATGGATGGCGGCGATAATCGGAAGTAGATAAAAGTCTACAGTTTTCGGTCTTCAGTCCACAAAAACAAAGTGAAGTCTATTGTGTTAAAAGACCGTTGTCCAAAACTACCCTTTTATCCTCAAAATAAGTTGTTTCGCACAAATATTATTTTCTCGACAAAGCTATTATTGTTTTCTTTGTCGGATATTTATAAAAATTAAAATTCCTATATCATCGAACGTTTGTGTTTAGATGGTAAAGAGTTTTTTGGGAAACTTAAAAATTCAATCTTGGTATTCTAACAAATCATTTTAATCTTGGTGTAAAAATTGTAATTTTGCTTGACTATAAAGTAAAGTCTATGGAACAAGAAGAAGAAATCGTAGAAGTAGTAGCACGGTACTCCGAAAAAGAAAAATACGCAGTTTTTGATAAAGAGTTTATGCCACACATAGACTCCATGTATAATTTTGCCTTTCGCCTCACCAATGATGAAGATGATGCCAATGATTTGGTACAAGATACTTATTTAAAGGCATTCCGCTTTATCAATTCATTTGAGCGAGGAACTAATGCAAAAGCATGGTTATTCAGGATTTTGAAAAACAGTTTCATAAACGATTATCGCAAGAAAAGTAAAGAACCTTCAAAGGTCGATTACCAAGACGTTGAGACAACCTATAATTCGACAGAAGATGCCGAAATGGATGCCACAACAGACTTACGTACAGAAACCGTGCAAGACATGATTGGCGATGAAGTTGCCAATGCACTTAATAGCTTGCCAGTTGATTTTCGAACCGTAATTATATTGTGCGATATTGAAGGTTTTACTTATGAGGAAATGGCCAAAATTTTGGATATTCCTATCGGAACTGTACGCTCAAGATTACACCGTGCCAGAAATCTCTTGAAAGAAAAACTGAAAACCTATGCTTTGTCAATGGGTTATAAAACCAACGAATTAGAAAGCCAAGAAGAAGAAGTTTAGTAGATTAGGCATCAAATTGAACAAATTCTGAAAGATTACTGTTACTTATTTGTTCAAACGCATGAGTTAGCAAATTGTTTGTTGAAATAATTTGTATCGAATAAATCGAAATATCAGATAGAAAATACCTTAAAACCACAAGGTGAACAAATAATATTACTGTTCCTATAATTATTAAATCAATGAAGCAAAAGTGTGAAAATCAGCAGAAATGTATGAAAATGATACAGGCCGTTTTGGATGGTTCTGCATCTGCTGAAGAAGTTGAACACTTCAAACTAAACATGGATGCCTGTATGCCGTGTATTGAGACATACAAGCTAGAAAAAAGCGTGAAGGAAGCGATGCAGGGAAAAATAGAAAAGAAATGTTGCCCACAATCGATAATCGTTGATATTAGAGCAAAAATTGGTTTAGCACTTTTGGTTTTAGGGCTTATGTTTATCGATGTAAAGCTCTATTTATCTTTAATTTTTGATTAGCTATTAGTAATAATAAAGGAGCACAAATCGTATCAAAAAAGCCATCAAATTTAATATTTGATGGCTTTTTTGCGAAATTATAAAGTTGGATGGTTATAAAATTCAAATTTATTTGCCGTTTCCCAATCATAAAGCGACGCTGATTTGATTGTATCACCAAAATACTTATTGGCTGAAATTTTATTGGGTAGGAGTTCTTCGTTTTTTGCTATGAGTTTTACTGGAACTAATGAAACTCCATTTTGAATTGCAATGCTCGTACGTTTGTGTCCATCATAAATAGCCCATTTGCCATTTTTTTCAATGACTGAAATCGGATATTCTGATGAAGGTGACATAGTATTAATTTGTTCTTTCAAATCATCGAAATCATCATTGAAAGTTTCTTTGATATTTTGAGTAGGGAATAAAATCTTGGGATTGCACCAAATAACTCCTCGTTGAAAATCTTTTTGATTGATTATCTTGGTGATAAACCTTGCAATCGTCATAGTTTTCAATTCAGTTGTATTGATAGTCAAATCGAAATTGCTAAAATCAGCACAATCAGCACCGTATTCCTTCAAAAATCTATTATTTTCGCTACCTTTTCTTAATCCTATTGATTTGACAGTTTCCTGAATTGTTGCATAAGTTGTTTCATTGATTCTGGTCGAATCGCTCATAATTCGTTTGGCGGCAACTTCAATATCAATTAAAAAATACAATTTTATTGATGAAGGAATAAAAAACCAACCTAAACGAGAATCTACAACAAAGTTTTTATCTAAAGTATTTAAGGCTCGTAGGTTATCATCAATTTCTTTATCGATGTCTTTATTTGTGTCGGCCAGATTGTTTAGCTCGAGAGTTGTCATGCCATATCGGTGAGCAATTTCTCTCTGAATGGCACCAGTTGAAAGGTATTTAAGATTAAGTTCTTCAGATAAAATCTTAGCAATTGTACTTTTTCCACTCCCTAAATCTCCTGTTATAGTAATTTTCATATAGATTGCTATATTTTTTAAAATTTGACAAAATTATTCTTTTATTCCTAATTTTGCCCAATCAAATTGTAATATTTGGTATTTTTGAGGCAGATAAATAAAATTATGAAAATAGGTTTGTTTTTTGGTTCGTTCAATCCCATTCATGTTGGTCATTTGATTATTGCGAATACAATGGCCAATTGCACTGATTTGGAGCAGGTTTGGTTTATTGTATCGCCGCAAAATCCGTTCAAGAAAAATAAAAGTTTGCTGCATGAATTCGACCGACTGACGATGGTCGAAAAATCAATTTCGGACAATTATAAACTAAAAACCAACGACATTGAGTTTCAGATGCCGAAGCCAAGTTATACAATTGATACACTAACGAAGCTATCCGAACGCCACCCCAATCACGATTTTAAGCTAATCATGGGTGAAGATAATTTGGTGCAATTTGAAAACTGGAAAAACTACGATAAGATTCTTGAGTATTACGAACTGTATGTTTATCCAAGACCCAATACGGCCGAGCATAATTTCAAGACTCATCCAAAAGTAAAATTTGTGGAAGCTCCATTACTTGATATTTCGGCAACATTTATCCGAAATTCAATCAAGGCAGGAAAATCTATTCGATATATGGTTTCGGATGTAGTTGATGAATATATCCGCTGGAAGAAATTTTATTTGTAGAAAATAAACGTGGCACATCTCAACGGGTGTGCCACATTTATTTATCGCATGTAATGTATTCTTTGTATGGTTTCTTCTTCAATATATAAGGAAAATATTCTTTTCTTCAAAGGTTTATTTACCAATCTGCCTCGCTAATACTTCAATTCCTTCAGTAAAGCTAACTGGTTTATAACCAAGTACTTGCTGTGATTTTGATAAGTCAAAACCTGTTCTTGGTGGGCGTTTGGCTGGTTGCGAAAATGTTGTAGAATCAGCCTGTGAAATCAGCGATTTATCGAGTTTGAAATAATCGGCAGTCATAATTGCCATTTCGTAAGGAGTCAAAAAATCTTTACCCGAAATATTAAAAATGCCTTCGGCTTCTTGTCCGGCAATTAAAGCACAACCTTTTGCCAAATCTTCGGCCAAGGTAGGCGTTCGCCACTGGTCAGTTACGACTTTGATATTTTTTCCATCTTCTAGCGACTTTTTCACCCACAAAATAATATTTGTTCGACTCATGTCGTGAGCAATTCCATAAACCAAAACTGTGCGAGCAATTCCCCAACGGATATTACTATTTTTAACCTGTTTTTCGGCAGCGTATTTACTCCAACCATAAAAACTTATCGGATTTGCTTCAGCATCTTCTTTATACGGCCCAGATTTTCCATCGAAAATAAAATCAGTCGAAACATGGAGAAAAAAACAATCAATTTTTGAACAAGCCTCAATCAAATATTCTACCGAACTTACGTTTTGAGACCAACAAGCATCTTTTTCGCTCTCGCACTGGTCAACATTCGTCATGGCGGCCGTGTGTATAATCACATTTGGCTTTACATTTGCCACTACATTATGCACTTGCTCTCGACTTGTGATATCCATTGATTGGTAATAGTAGCCTTCAGTAAAAGGCAAACGATTTTCACCACGAGCAGTAGCAATTACCTTAATATCTTTAGCCTTTAGCAATAATTCAACAAGTTTTTGACCAAGTAAGCCATTCGAGCCTGTAATTAAAATTTTTTTCATTGTTTTATAAAACTCTTAGTTTCCTGAGTGAAGCCACAATAGAATTGTCGAAGGGGGTCAATATTTATATCCGAATTTTTTGGAGATTTTCTTTTTACGCATTTTCTTAACCGTCATACTAATTTTTATGTCTTCTTTCGGACGGTCGGCGAAGTCCTTTGGTTGTTTGGCAATTGTATCAATCAAATCAAGGTTATCAATGGTTTCGCCAAAAACAGTATAGCTATTATCAAGTCGAGGAGTTCCGCCCAAAATCATATACTCGGCACGTTGCTGCGTTGTATAATCCATTCCATTGCGTTGGGCAATGAGCGTTACTTCGTCATCAGTCATTTTCTTGCCTTGTACAATATAAAACTGGCATGCACTAGATTTTTTTTCGGGATTATTATCGCGAGCAGCCGCTAACGCACCTTTTTTATGAACATGATTAGTTTTAAATTCATACGGAATACGGTCCAAATTGCCACCGCCGCCGCCGAGGCGTTGATTTGGTTGGGCTGTTTTAGATTCGGGGTCACCGCCCTGAATCATGAAACCATCAATAATGCGGTGAAAAAGTAAGCTATCGTAAAATTTTTTCTCGACTAATTTAATAAAATTGGCTTTGTGCAGTGGAGTATCATCAAAAAGTACTAAGTGTGTCGTGCCATATTTAGTCTTTAAAGTAACTAAATAATCTTTCTTAGATTTCTTCTGAGCGAATGAGAAAGTGCTGATTAGCAGTAAAGTACAAACAAAATAGTGCTTCTTCATGCAAATAAAGGCTATAGATAAAGCACAAAAATACAATAATTATTTGAAGAGACTTCTGCGAAAGAAAATCTTTTAATAATTGTACTATAAAAAAGTAGTGCCTAAACCAATATTAAATTAGAAGCGATGAATGCAGTGAATTTGTCATTTTTTAATATTTCCTTAAACCAAAAAGTATAATTCTGCGAGTTTTTCGATACATCTTCGAGTAAGTTTTCAAGCGTAACCCATTTGTAATCAGCTACTTCGTCTGGGTTTACAATGAACGAATTATTGTATGTTCCAACAAAAACATAATCAATTTCATTTTCAACCAAGCCGTTTTCAAATTCCGCACGGTACTGAAACTTATAAAGAAACTCTAAAGAAGTATCAAATCCCATTTCTTCACCCAAACGGCGATGGGCAGCCACACCGATTTCTTCGTTGGCGTTGGGGTGTCCACAACAAGTATTCGTCCACAAATTGCCTGAGTGATATTTGTGCGAAGTTCGCTGATGAATCAAAAATTCATTATTTTCGTTAAATACCAAAATTGAAAATGCACGATGAAGTAAGCCTTGTTGATGTACCAATAGCTTTTCACTAGTTCCGATTTCTTCGTCGCGTTCGTTTACTACAATAATTTCAGTCATGGACTCCCCGAACCCCTAAAAGGCATTTTTTATTATATTTTTATAACCCCTTACAAAACAAAATTGTTTCATTCGGCAGCTAATTTATTAACCAAGCGATTGAAATCATCTACGAAATGATCGTAATATTGACCTGTTCCCGGGCCAGAAAATCCTGTATGGATTTCACGCACTTGCCCTTTTTTATCAACAAAAATCGTAGTTGGAAATCCCATAACATGGTTAAGCATTGGTAGTGTCTTTGAGGCTTTGGACTTGTCATTCGTTCCAGCCAAAAGCACCTCGTAATCAATGCCGAAACGTTCTTTCAAACGTTTGATTTTTGGATAAGCAAAAGAGGGTTCGGTACTTTTTTCGTAGGCTAAACCTATCACCTCTACTCCTTTTTGCTTGTTTTTGGCGTACCAAGGAGCTAAAAACTTGCTTTCATCCATGCAATTCGGACACCATGAACCCATGATTTGAACCACCACAACTTTTCCTTTATATCGCTCGTCAGTCAATGAGATTTTCTTGCCTTTTTCGTTCAAGAACGTAAAATTTATGGATTTGTAACCATCTTTTAAGTAAGTCAACGTTTTTTCATTGGGTAGTTTTGCGTTGTCGTCTTTTACTGCTTCCCAAGATTCGAAACTATTTAAACTCGACCAAAAACTTCCGCCCATCAGTTTTCCGCCATCAATTTTGGCTTTGAATAAAAATAAGTGTGTACCATCGAAACACGAAAGTTTCAATGAGTCGCCGATGATATTGCCCGAAAGATATCGATAATCGCCAGTTGTGGTCAAGAATGTTCCGCTGACTTCATTGCCTTTGCTTGAAAATAATCCAACCGAAACCGTAGAATCCTTTTTGTCTTCTGAGCGAAAAAGTACACTATATTTTGAGGCTAAAAGTGTTTTTGGCTTATCTGTTTTGTCAGTAAAACGATAAGTTTTGCCAAATTCTGCCGTAAAATCTCCCTGTAAAAAACTAAAGTCCGAACGCATTTTTTTCCAGTAACCGTTCATTTTTTCACCGTCAACTTTTGCTACAATTTCTGCATCGAATAATTCAATCGGAATATGTAATGAATCATTTTTCATGAATGATTTATCCATTTCAAATTTTTCTTCACCATTAAGAATCGTCACAGAGTATGCATTACCTTCTTTTTGAATGTCAAAATTGAAAGGTAATTGACCGCCTTTTGTCGGAATCACCGCTCGCCATGTGCCATTTTTAGGCTCGGTCGAGGTTTTACAGGCACTTAAAGAGAAAATTAAAAGCGAGAGCAAAAGTAATTTTGAATGTGTTTTCATAAGGTTTTCCTTGGTGCAAAAACGCTGGCTGGGTTTTGTACCCTTCCAGCGTTAATTTTTTTAGTACTTTTGCATTTCAACATTGTAAATATAAAAAAAGTTTATGTCAGTTTATCACACACCCGTTATGCTCAAGGAATGTCTCGATGGTCTGAACATTAAACCTGACGGCATTTATGTGGATGTTACTTTCGGTGGAGGCGGACATTCACGGGCTATTTTGGAGCAAATTACAACTGGTAAATTGTATGCTTTCGACCAAGATGCTGATGCAAAAGAGCAAGCCAAACAGATAGAGGATAAAAATTTAATTTTTGTAGAAGCTAATTTTCGTAGTATCAAGCAATATCTTCGCTTATTTGGTGTAAAAAAAGTCGATGGGATTTTGGCCGATTTAGGTATATCATCTCATCAAATTGACACGCCCGAACGTGGGTTTTCTACTCGATACGATGCCGATTTGGATATGCGTATGAATCAAAACGCACCAATTTCAGCCAAAAATATTGTAAACGAATATTCTATTGATGACCTTCACAAGATTTTGGGAATGTATGGCGAAATAAAAAATGCCAAAACTGCCGCCCAAACGATTTATACGTCAAGGCTCAACCGAAAAATCGAAACTATAAATGATTTGAAAGGAATTTTGCAGAAACTCGCTCCTCGTGGCAAAGAAAATAAATATTTCGCCCAAGTTTTTCAAGCTTTGCGTATTGTTGTGAATGAAGAAATGGTAGTTTTGGAAGATTTCTTAAAACAAACCCCCGAAGTGCTTGCTCCCGATGGGCGTTTGGTCGTGATGTCCTATCATTCGCTTGAAGACCGTTTGGTAAAAAACTTTATTCGTAGCGGAAAATTTAGTGGAGAAGTTGAAAAAGACCTTTTTGGTAACGATATAAAACCTTTGGAATCGGTCATTAGAAAAGCCATCGAAGCTTCACCCGAAGAAGTTGAGCAAAATCCTCGTGCTAGAAGTGCCAAATTGAGAATCGCTGAGCCAACGCCTTTAAAATAAATTTCATTAGAAAGTCGCTTTTATTTCCACTTAATTTATAAATTTGTGTACTTATTGAGCAATAATCAATAATCTTTATGCTACTTATTTATAGACTAAATCATGCAGCCTAAAGCCAAAAAAACGTGCTGTATTAATAAACCTATAACTCATTACTGGAATGGCAACGAATACTTTTCGGGACCGACCTGAGCCTGCTACCACTGCCGTACCAAAACGGTCAAGAAAAGCGGGTATCTTTGACCTCCTCAATACTTGGCTGACCAATCGCTTAGAGCTCGGTGACGAACTTCCAACAGAAACCCTTCGACGAATCATTTGGATGGGGATTTTAGGTATCTTTTACATTTACGTTCAGCATAGCTACGAAGGTTTTATCATAAAAATCGATAAGGCTCGCAACGACATGGAAGAAAAACGTGCGGCTTATATCTCGCAAAAATCAAAGTATATGTTTGCCAGTAAACAATCTGAAATAGCCAAAAAGCTAATTGATGATGGTTTGGAAGAAAACATAACTCCCCCCACAAAAATTGTTGTAAAATAACTTAAAGAGTTCTGACGGAGCCGCCCGTGCGGTTTTAACTGCTGAGTTCTGAGTAAGGTACTTTAGAACCAACAATCTAAACTCAGAACTCAGAAATCATAAAATTATGTCATTAAAACGCTCTATACGCGATGAAATCCAGTGGCGTGCTAAAGTCACTTTTGGAATAGTTTTTTTGATTGGCTCTTTGGTAGCCGCTCAGATATTTGTGATTCAGGTTTTTCAGAAGAAAAAGTGGATAGGCAAAGTCGAGAAAGTACAACGCAAACCCATGGAAATCAAAGCCCAACGAGGAAATATCTTCGCTTCTGATGGTCGTAGTTTGTTGGCTACTTCTGTACCACGCTATCGGGTGGGTATTGATGTAACTCGTGCAAAAACTGAGTATTTTAAGGCAAAAATCGACTCATTGTGTATGTCATTGTCGAGTTTCTTTCAAGACCGCTCGACGGAAGAATATAAAGAGTTGATTACCAATGCTCGCAATGAAAAGAAACTGATTTTCGTGGCATTGGGTAATCGTTTGGTTGACTATCAAGAACGCCAGATGATTTTAAAGTTTCCTTTTTTCAATAAAAGTCCAATGCAAGGTGGCGGAAAATTTGAGCATTTAGAGCGTCGGGTAATGCCATTTGATGACATGGCTTTGCGTTCTATTGGTAAACTCGACCGCAACACCCAAACCAAAGGAGATTTTGGTATTGAGTTTAGTTTCAATAATTATTTAGCTGGAAGAAACGGCGTTGGATTTTTTCAACGTTTGGCTGGTGGAGTTTGGAAACCAGTGAACGACTCCCCCGAAGTTCGCCCCGAAGCTGGCCTAGATATCGTTACGACGATTGACGTAAACTATCAGGATATTGTTGAAAGTGCCTTACATAATCAAGTTATAAGTACAAACGCCAAATACGGTTCGGCCATCGTGATGGAAATTGCTACGGGCGAAATCAAGGCAATCACTAATCTTTCTCGTCGTGGTGGTTCAGATTCGACCAAGAAGTTTTATTTAGAAGACTTCAATTATGCCGTTCGAGGCGGAACTGACCCTGGTTCTACTTTCAAATTAGCAACAATGGTGGCTTTACTCGAAAAAGCAAAGATTAATTTAGATGATAATGCGGGTTTTTGCGGTGGAAGTGTCATGCACAACAAAACCGAAATGACTTGCTCCGAACAGCATGGTAATCAGACAGTTAGACAAGTCTTTGAGCATTCTTGCAATATTGGCATCTATAATTTGGTCAAAAACCATTTTGGTTTTAATAATGCAGATAATTTTGTTTCGTATCTTATTCGTTTTAAACTTGATCAACCCGTTGGTTTTCAACTAAAAGGAGAAACCGAGCCGATTATCAAAAATCGTAAAAGTTCTTCTTTCAGTAATACAACAATTCCGTGGATGTCGATTGGCTACGAAACTCGTCTTACGCCTTTACAAATGCTTACTTTCTATAATGCTATTGCTAATAATGGTCATTGGGTACAGCCGTTGATAGTGAAAGAAGTGCGTGAAGCCGACCGCATCATTGAAAAGTTTGAGGCAAACCAAGATCCAACACCAATTTGCTCGGAGCGTACTGCAAAACTCGCCCAAGAAATGATGAAAGGTGTGGTAGAAAACGGTACGGCTCAGAACATAAGTACAGGTTTTTGTAAAGTAGCAGGAAAAACGGGCACTTCTCGCAAACGTGAGAATGGTTATGTAAAAAACCAATATTATACCGCTTTCATAGGCTATTTTCCTGCCGATAAACCTAAATATAGTTGTGCAGTAATTATTGATGAGCCACAAGGCGTAAATCTTTATGCCCGTGATGTGGCTGCTCCTGTTTTTAGAACTATTGCCGATAAGATTTTTGTGTATGATGTGGCTTTGCATCCTGCCAAAAATAAACCATCGAATATTCAAAAAATCGAAATGCAAGAACAAGCTGGTTATGCTGAAGATTTTCGTACTGTCGGTGAAGAATTGGGCTTACAAAACGCTCCAAGTAGTGCAGGTTGGGTAAAAGCATCGAAAAATGGGAACTCGATTGTTTGGAAAAAAGTCAAAAATGAGAGCAAAGATTTGCCAAATGTTGGTGGAATGACCTTGCGAGATGCTATGCATATTCTTGAAAATAAAGGTTTCAGAGTCCGCTATTCTGGACTTGGAAAAGTAGCTGAATTTGCGATTATACAGCCAAAAGTGGTAGCTTTGGTTTTGAAATAAGAATCCACGTTTCAGAGGGAAAGCTTCGCTTTAGGCGAAGCTTTCCCTAAAAATAAGGTAATGAATTATTCGACCAATATTAAATCCCTACGGGATAGCTTAAAAAAACCAATTTTAATATTTTCATTTTCATGCCTTTTAATTTGGCTCGGATATTTCACGCCTCGTCAATCGTTTGGGCAACTAATAAGCTTATATTCAGCACTTTATGTTGTTTATTTTTTCTTGGTAAAAATATACAAAAACGCTCGTGACGTTATCTTCTTGGGCGTTTTTTTTCGTTTACTTTTGTTGTTTGCTGTTCCTGCCTTATCGGATGATTTTTACCGATTTGTTTGGGATGGCCGATTATTGGCCAATGGCATAAATCCTTACACAATTTTACCTGCTGATTTTATTAAAACTGTTGATTTTCAAAATACTGTTGAAAATAATTTAATCTTTGGCAGACTTAATTCGCCAAATTATTATACTGTTTATCCGCCACTCAATCAGCTCATTTTTGCGGCTTCGGCTACTTTATCAAAAGGAAGCTTATTTGGAAATGTGTTTGCTTTGAGGATATTTATTCTTTTGGCAGAAATTAGCTTATTATTTATTTTAATGAAGAATAAATACAGTGACAAATTCAACTTTTATTCCTTCAACCCTTTAATAATCATCGAATTAACTGGTAATTTGCACTTTGAAGGTATCGTAATGTGCTTTTTAGTTTTGGCTTTTTATGTGGGAGTAAAGAATTGTAAATCATTAGTATTTAGTAGCTTTTTATTTGCTTGTGCGATATGCGTAAAGTTGTTGCCGCTGATTTTAATTCCTTTGATTATCAAACAGCTTGGCTGGAAAAAAGGAATATTTTACGCTTCAACGGTTGGTGTTTTTACTGCATTATTTTTTCTGCCATTTCTCGATCGAATGCTCATTCAGAAGCTCTTTTCGAGTGTAAATCTTTACTTTCAAAAATTTGAGTTCAATGCGAGTATTTATTATTTGGTTCGTGCAGTTGGATTTAAAATCTTTGGTTATAATGTAATCGGAACAGCAGGGAAAATCATGGCATTTTTGACTTTTTCGGGAGTACTTTTTATTTCGTGGAAAAGCAAAAGTCTATTTGTAGGGACATTGGCTATTCTGACACTTTATTTTGCAATGGCAACCACCGTTCATCCGTGGTATGTGACCAATCTTTTGGTGATTGCCATTTTAACGAGATTTCGTTATCCAATAGTTTGGTCATATACTATTTTTCTGAGCTACGCCATTTACCAAACCAATCTTTACCAAGAAAATCTTTGGTTGGTTGCACTTGAATATTTATTGGTTTTTGGAATGATGATTTATGAGTTTATGCAATGGAGAAACTTGTTTTATGACAAATCTTCTCAATAATTCTTTCGGCATGAACTCTTGAATTCTCAATAAATAAACTGTGTGTATTCATGCCGCCACAAATCACCCCTGCGAGATATATATTTGTCAGATTTGTTTCCATACTATTCTCGTCATATTGTGGTTTCATAATTTCATCGGTCGAAAGATTAATACCAATTTTCTTCAAAAAATCTAGATTTGGCTGGTAGCCAGTCATTGAAATCACCCAGTCGTTTTCTACTTTTATCACACCTTCGGGGGTTTTTAGGATAACCGAATCTTCAGTAATTTCTTCTACTTCCGAATTGAAAAACGCTTTTATCGAACCTTCCTTAATTCTGTTTTCGATGTCTGGCTTTGCCCAATATTTTACTCTTTCGCCCACACCTTCACCTCTGATAACCATCGTTACGTCGGCACCTTTTCGCCAAGTTTCGAGAGCGACATCAACCGCCGAATTATTTGCACCAACTACCAAAACCTTCTGAAAAGCATAAAAATGCGGTTCAGTATAATAATGTGTAACTTTCGGTAAATCTTCGCCTTTTACCCCCAGTTTTTGAGGAATATCATAAAAACCCGAAGCAATCACCACGTTTGTGGCTTCATAAGTCCGTTTTTTTGTAATGATTTCGTAAGTTTCTTTTTCTGATGATTTTACTTCCAATACAGATTCGAAAAGCTTAATGTTCAGTTTTTTATGAATAGCAACTCGGCGATAATATTCGAGGGCTTCGCTTCGAGTAGGTTTGGCATTATTAGATACAAAAGGCACATCGCCAATTTCCAGCCGCTCTGATGTACTGAAAAAAGTCATATTTGTAGGATAATTGTAAATTGAATTTACTAGACAGCCTTTTTCTAAAATCAAATAGCTTAAAGCTGATTTTTGAGCTTCAAGTCCGCACGCAAGGCCAATCGGCCCGCCACCAATTATAATTATGTCGTATTTTTCAGTATTCATCAGTCAAAAATAATATCCATTGTTTCGAGTCTCACGTCTTTTTCTCTATTATGAAACAACAAAGTTTTTACTAAAATTCGTTCTTTTTGCTAAAACTATGCTAATTTTGAAGGTAGTTTCGTTATTTAAAATATCAATAATCAACATTTTTGAATCAATTACTTATTTCTATGAGGTTATTTTTTGTCTTGGTGCTCAGTTTGGGAGTTCGGCTTGCTGTGGCACAAGATGTAAATTTCGTAAAAGCTTATCATCCTTTTATTAATAAGGCGGAGTTATTAGTCGTTGATGCCAATTACAAAGATGCTCTCGGAAATTATCAAAAAGCATTTTTGGCAGTACCTCATGGTTTTATGAAAGATTTTTTCAATGCTGCGGTTTGTGCTACGTATTTGGGCGATGCCACTAATACCTATAAATATTTGCTCGAAGTAGCTGGAAAAGGTATTAGTCTTGATTTTATTAAAGATGAAACTGCTTTTGTGGGTATTCAGCAAGACCCAAATTGGCGTAATTTCGAGAAAGAATATTTGTCAAAAAAGCGTGAATTTGACCTAAAAATAAATAAATTTCTTAAAGATAAATTGTCTAAAGTTGTTGAGCATGACCAATGCTTTAGGGTACTAGGGGCAGAGGCTTTTGCCGATACTATTGTGAAAGTTGACCGCCAAAATGCTTCTGAACTTGATTATATTTTTGATAGATACGGCTTTCCTGGAGAAGACCAAATAGGCTGTGGCGATGGTGGAATGCCTATTATTCAATATCCGTTCTACACAGTTATTCGTCGTCAATCGCCCGAAAATCAGACAATTAATTTTTCTAATTACTTGATTACAGCTATTCGGAATGGGCGTATCACACCGCATTCTGCTACGCACATCATGGCTTCCATTAATAGCAACGATATGTTTTTTGCCAGACATGTGTTTAAGATTTTAACTGACGAATCGCTCGCAATGCAAGGAAAACCTTTTTCTAGTAAGCTGAACAAGTGGGTTTTTAGACAAATAGATGCTACCGATGAACAAAGAATCAACGAAATGCGTTTGCAGAATGGGATGGAGACATTGGTCGAGTATAGTAAAAAAATAATTTTTGCCTTAAACGACAATCGTTTTTTGTTTCCGTATCGTTCGTATGTTGGTATGTGGTCTGTCAATGACCCAAAAATAGCTTCCGATTATTTAGAAGGAACTGTGGTTTTGGAGTAGTTGACAACTTAGTTACACAGGATAAATGGTACTCGCGAAGCAGCCATGTGGAAATTTTTAGCTGTCAATTGTCACATGGCTTTAGCCTGTGGATAAATTTATAAAAAGGTCTTTTTAAAATAATATTATTTTTTCATAATTAAAAAACTGATTTGGTGTAAAACCAAGTCAAACAAATCAAAGTCAACTAATGGCAATTTTAACAATGATTGGTCAGCTTTTGCTGGCATTGACTATTTTGGTCGGATTACACGAATTTGGACACTTTATTTTTGCTCGTATTTTTGGTATTAGGGTTAATAAATTTTATATTTTCTTTGACTTCCTTTTTCCATTGCCAAACGTTTTGAATTTTGCTTTGTGGAAAAAGAAAAGTGGTGATACTGAATATGGCTTAGGTTGGTTTCCGCTTGGTGGTTATGTGGACATTGCGGGAATGATTGACGAAACCAAAGATGCTTCTCAGCTTTCTTCAACGCCCGAACCACACGAATTTCGCTCGAAACCAGCTTGGCAACGTCTTTTTGTGATGCTCGGTGGAATTATCGTTAACGTAATTCTCGGAATATTGATTTTCTGGGGCGTAAAATTCTATTGGGGCGAGGAATATTTATCAAGAGCAGAAGTAAATAAATTAGGCTATTATGCACACCCATTGGCAAAAGAAATTGGTATAAAAACAGGCGACAAAATCATCAAAGTAAATGGTGAAGATTACGAATCTGCGGGCGAAGTTCGTGCAGCTTTAATGCAGGAAAATACTAATTTCACAATTGAGCGTAATGGCCAACAAAAAGAAATAACTGTGCCAAACGATTTGATTGATAAAGTTGCAAGCAAAGTTCTTTTTATAGACCCAATTATGCCATTTAAAGTTGGCGAAATTGCTAAAGGAATGCCAGCTGAAGCTGCAGGTTTGAAAGCGGGGGATAAAATCGTAAAAATTGATAGCACACCAATTGTTTGTTTCCAAGATTTTCAAGCAGCGATAAAAAAACAATCAGGTAAAAAAATTGACTTATTGGTTGAAAGAGGCGGTCAAACTGTCAAAGTAAGTCCAATAGTTACCGAAGAAGGAACAATTGGTTTTAATTCAGTTTTTACTCTTAATACAAACAAACGCTCACTTTCTTTTGGTGAATCATTCATTACAGGAGCGAAAGATGCACTCTCGGTTATTCCAAATCAAATTCAAGGATTTGGCCGTATATTCAAAGGACATATTTCAGCAGGAAATGCTGTAAGTGGTCCAGTTGGATTGGCTCAAATGTACGGTAAATCTTGGGATTGGGAACGATTCTGGGGCTTAACAGGCTTATTATCAATGGGTTTGGCCTTTATGAATGCCCTTCCGATTCCTGCTCTTGATGGTGGTCACGTAATGGTTTTATTATACGAAATGATTACACGCCGCAAGCCATCAGAAAAATTCATGGAACGCACACAACAGGTAGGGACATTCATTTTATTGACGTTGATGGTGCTTGTTTTATTTAATGATACTTTTAAGGCTTTGTTTAAATAGTCAAGCCCCCAAACCCGCAGAGGGGAATTTTTATGCCACAAAATGATAACAGTAATTATAATATTTTTTTCTTTAATAAATATGTTTCCCAATTGGGAAGGCGTAAAAACTCTCCAATCGGGGGCAGGTTTGATTGGTTCTAAAATTTCCCCTCCTTTTTTCAAGGAGGGGTGTCCTGACGGAGTCGGACGGGGTGGTTCTTTGCATATAAATACTTTAAAATATGTACAGTTGGAACAAACCACCCCGTCAAAATTCGACTTCGTCAGAATTTTGCCACCCCTCCTTGAAAAGGAGGGGAAACTAAAAACAGAATCAATCAATCTTGAATTGGGGGCTGCGGCTGTTCACGCTTTCCACACTTCCTTGACTGAGATTCAATACAACGCCAAAGAAAAATCTTTGGAGATAAGTATCCGAATGTTTACTGACGATTTGGAAACTGCTTTGACGAAAGCCAATAACGGTCAGAAAGTTATGTTAGGAGGGAAGAATGATAATAGTAATGCAGTTTTGAGTAAATATATTCAGCAACATTTTGCGATTCTTACCCCACAAAAACAAAAAAAGTTCTTGACAGTTTTAGGCAAAGAATCAGAAGGAGATGCTACTTGGATATATGTCGAAATCCCTAATAGTCAAGATTTTAAAGGACATATTCTTTATAATAACTTGATGCAAGAAATGTTTGACGACCAAACCAATTTGGTAAATTTTATATATTTAGGAAATAAAAAAACATATCTTTTCAATGCCAAAACACGTGCAATTGAGTTAGAATTATAGGTTTTGTCATAATATTTCTTGAAAAATACATATATTTTGAAAAATTTCATAAAACAGTATGCTTGCATACTGTTTTTTTTATACTTTTGCGTAGAGTCGAAAAGTAAAATATACCAATGAAAAAGGAAAAAACGATAGATTTTTATATCAAATGGGCATGGCATTCTATTTCAAGAATGTATAATGCTTATGCCAATCCGAATGAGATGACGATGGCTATTGGCTACGTTTTGCTTAATATTGACTCAGAAAAAGGCACTCCTGCAACCAAAATCGGCCCTTCGATTGGAATGGAACCTCGAAGCTTAACCAGAATGCTAAAAACGCTTGAAGAAAAAGGCTGGATTTATCGAGAGATTGACCCCGATGATAAGCGTTTTGTACGAGTTTTTTTGACCGAAGAGGGTCGTAAGAAAAGAAACTTTTCTCGTGAAGGTGTAATCATTTTTAATAAGATGATTCAAGAGCAAATTCCGGCAGAGAAATTAGCGGTATTTTTTGAAGTAATCAAAGAAATAAATCGCTTAGTTGATGAGCAAAACAGCAAAGCTAAAGAAACGCTCGTTTTAGAAAACGAAATAATTTAAACAAATTGCTGAAACTAAAAATCTATTTCATGTAGTTTTGTAGCGAAAACATCAACTCAATATGTACAAAAAACTACTTTTGATTATAGCTTTCTTATCAATCGCTCAACTTTCACAGGCACAAGCATTTACATATTATCCTTTCAATTCGATATTTTCGATTGCCACAAATCCAAATAAAGTTGTTTGGGCTGATTTTAGATTTCAGATGAATTCTTACTTTTCATCATTAAGTACAGAAGTTTCTCCAATGTTTAATGTGAATAAATCAGAACGAGCTAAATTTTATGTGGGAGCGGGCGTGAAGGCCAATTTCTTGAATTCTTTAAATCCAGATGCTTCAAAGCAATCACCTTTAGAAGGATTCTGTTTTAATGCTGGTGTCAGAACTTCTCCAATCGAAAAGTTGCCAAGATTTCAGATTGTTTTTGAACTTTCTCCTTATGCCAATAAAAACTTTGATTTAGGAGTTTTTAGAGCTAATCTAGGCTTGGGATATGTTTTAGGTAAGAAAAAAAAATAAACTATATTTTTCTGATATTTTAGATTGGGGTTGTTCTTAAAAAGTATGTTTTTGAGTAACTCTTTTAGGCAGAGCCATAGGCTCGTCTAAATTTTGTAGCCGTCGATTTTAATCGACGTTAAAATAAATTATATAGCTTTTTAGAGTTCGATTGGAACGAACCATGTAATAAATGAACCGTTATGATGGAACTTAACTTATCGGAACTATTATCTCCGTCGATTAAAATCGACGGCTACAAAATGGAACAATCCTACGGATTTACTGTAATTTGTCTAATATCAGTGATTTATATAAAAAGAGGGTTTTGAAAACATTTTCAAAACCCTCTTTTTACTATTTTTTTCTTAAACCTTAGATTTTCTTCTCTTTCTCCAATTTTTCGGCTTTACTGAATTGTTTGATGGCCGTCGTAACAATAGGGTCTTGGCTAAAAACAATTTGATAAAACTCATTATTCAAACCATTTTTCATGTTTCGCTGCCAAATATGGCGAGCAATGTTTGCCTTAATTTGTAATTTAATAAACTCTTTCGAGCGAGCAAACTCTGCGGCATTAAATTTGATTTCAGAGTTTAATGCAAGTTTTTTAATCTCTTCCAGCATTGCATCGCTTATTTCAAAAGTACTTAAAAAGGCATTAAAAGGCTGTTTTTCAAGCGTTTTACGATTCGTGTTGGCGTAGGTGAGAGCATATTCACGCAGAATATTTTTGCCGTAAAGTTCAAGTAAATATTTAGTAATTTGGCTTGTATCTCTCGGCACAAAAATATCGGGAGTTACACCTCCGCCGCCGTAAACCGTTCGTCCACCTTTGGTCTTAAAACGCATTTTAGGATTGTTTTTGATGCTATCAGCAATGAAAAACTCGCCTGATTTACCGCGATCATCTAATTCATTTTCGTAGTTTTCTAAATGTCCTTTTTGATAAGGTTTCTGAATACTACGTCCACTCGGAATATAATAGCGAGAAATTGTCAGTCGAAGTTCAGAGCCATCAGAAAGCTGAATTGGCTGTTGAACTAAGCCTTTTCCAAATGTACGACGGCCAACAATCAAGGCACGGTCATAGTCTTGTAAAGAACCTGAAACGATTTCCGACGCTGAAGCACTTCCTTCGTCAACCATCACTATGATTGCACCTTTTTCAAACATACCGTCGTTTCCTGCAAAGGTTTTGCGGTTATTGCGAGCATCTTTGCCATCGGTATAAACAATTATGTCTTTTCCGCCTACGAGTTCATCAACAATATCCGTTGCTCTATCCATGTAGCCGCCTGGGTTTCCACGAAGGTCGAGGATTAGTTGTTTCATACCCTGTTTTTTGAGCTCAGAAAGATGCTGCTTAAATTCATCGTAAGTAGTTTCTGTAAAACGATTGATTTTGATGTAGGCGGTTTTCTTATCTTCCATCATATAAGCCGCATCAATCGAATGCTGTGCAATTTTATCTCTAACAACCGTAAATTTCAGTAAATCCTTAAAACCTCGGCGTTTGATTTCGAGTTTTACTTCTGTTCCACGTTTTCCACGCAGATTGACAAAAATATTGTTGCTATTGGCATCTTTTCCTGTCAACATATTATTATTGGCCTTAATAATGGCATCACCACTCTGTACGCCAACCGTTTCGGAAGGGCCACCCGCCAAAGGCGTGACCACATAAAGCGTATCATTAAAGACATTAAACTCAACACCGATGCCATCAAAACCACTTTCGAGTTGAGAGCGTGCGATATATGCCTCTTGCGGTGGGAAATAATAAGTATGCGGGTCGAGTTTTTCGAGCATTTTTGTAATCGAATAATCGGCCAACGAATCGGTATTTACACTATCAACGTAGCTACGATTAATGTAAGTGAGAATTTCCTTAAACTTATTTGAACTACGAGACACATCTCCACCAACTCTTCGTCCACCAAAAAAAGTTGCTCCTATCAATATTCCCACCACGAGCGTTGTTGCAATCAAAATAGGAGTACGAATCGTTTTTTGACTATTTTGAATTTTATTTTCTTCCACTTTTTGATTTAGTTTAAAAATTGTTTTTTAGGTTAGATATCATTTTAGGTTGTTTTTGAGGTCAATATTATTTGAAAAAATAATACCCCCACAACTTGTAACGTTTTAAATAATTTGTCGCGAACTTATACAATCACTTAAAAATTAGTTCGTACATTTAGAAACAGATTCTTGTGATAATAAATTACATAAAACTGTATAAATTTGTATTTAAACCCTAATTTAATAATTAAATGTCTGAAACTCAAACACGTCGCTCGTTTCTACAAAACCTCGGTGTCGGACTTGGTACAACTGCGACTGCATTTGCTGTACCATCTGTTGTGGCCATATCAGAATCCGCTCCTACAAAAGATGATAAAAAACTTGGTATTGCCCTCGTTGGTTTGGGTAGCTACGCCAAAAATCAGTTGGCGGTTGCCTTAGAAAATGCTAAAAACTGCTATTTGGCAGCCATCGTAACTGGGTCACCTTCAAAAGCTGAAGAGTGGACAAAAAAATTTAATTTAAACAAAGAAAGCGTTTACGATTATAAGAATTTCGACGAAATAGCCAAAAATAAATCTGTTGATATTATTTACGTGGTTTTGCCGAATTCTTTGCACCCCGAATTTGTGATTCGTGCAGCAAAAGCAGGCAAGCACGTAATGTGCGAAAAACCTATGGCCAATTCAGTTGCCGAATGCGATGCCATGATAAAAGCCTGCAAAGACGCAAGTGTGCAGTTGGGGGTGGGTTATCGTCTTCATTTTGAGCCATTTACGCAAGAAGTTATGCGAATCGGGCAGAAAAAAGAGAAAGGCAACGTAAGATTTATACAAACAAATTTTGGTTTTACAATCGGCGACCCAACTCAGTGGCGTTTGAAAAAAGCAATGGCTGGTGGCGGACCTCTGATGGATGTAGGTATTTATTGCGTGCAGGCTTCTCGCTACGTGACGGGCGAAGAACCACTTTGGGTAACGGCTCAGTTTGGGCCAATTACCGACAAAGAGCGTTTTAAAGATGTAGAAGAAAGCGTTTCGTGGCAAATGGAGTTTCCTGGCGGAGCGATGGTGAATGGTTTTACTTCGTATAAATCAAACATTGAACAACTTTATGTATCAGCCGATAAAGGTTGGATGCAGTTAAGCCCCGCATACAGTTATGGACCGATCAAAGGCAAAACCAATGATGGCGATTTGAAGCTGCCATTAGTGCATCATCAAACCGTAATGATGGAAGCAATTTGCAAAGAATTTATGGAAACAGGGAAATTTCCGAAACACATCGACGGAGACGAAGGAAAACGTGATATGAAAATTTTAATGGCTATCTATGAAGCCGCTCAGACTGGAAAGAGAGTGAGTTTGGCGTAAGTTGCGTTAGCAACATCCCCCTGCCCCCTTCAAAGGGGGAGTTTTTGTTCTCGCAAAGCTATTCCCCCTTTGAAGGGGGGCAGGGGATGTAAATACTACTATTCATCAAACCATTTTTCAACTTTTATCGTTATACGTATTCAAACAAAAACTATCAAAAACAAATGAAAAAAATCGTTTTTCTATTCTCCCTTTTTGTATCAATAGGAGCAATGGCACAAGGTATCAAAACTCCAGCCCCAAGTCCAACCCAAACTATCAAGCAAGATTTTGCTCTTTCATCAATCGAAGTAAATTATTCTCGGCCGTTGGCTAAAGGTCGTAAGATTTTTGGTGATTTAGTGCCTTTCGGTGCTATGTGGAGAACTGGTGCCAATGGTGCAACTAAAGTAACTTTCGGCGAAGATGTGAAAGTTGGTGGTGTGGCTGTAAAAGCTGGTTCGTATGCACTTTACTCAATTCCAAATGCAGGTGAGTGGGAAATTATCTTGAACAAAGGCGTAAATAATGGCGGTTTGAGTGGCTACAAAAAAGAAGAAGATGTGGCTCGTTTCAATGTAAAATCAATGACTTTGCCAATGAATATCGAATCGTTTACGATTATCATCGGTGATGTATTGGCAGCATCTGCAAATATTCAGGTGATGTGGGAAAACACAGTCGTGAGTATTCCAGTTGAAGCTGATATTGATGGCAAAATCATGAAATCAATTGATGGTGCAATGAATGTGGATAGCCGTCCGTATTTTGCAGCAGCGGGTTACTATTATGATAATGGCAAAGATTTGTCGAAAGCATTGGAATGGGTAAACAAAGCAGTTGAAGCTCAGCCAAGTGCTTATTGGATGGTGCATTTGAAAGCAAAAATTCATGCTAAGATGGGTGATAAAGTAGCTGCAAAAGCAACAGCTACGAAAGGAATTGAGTTGGCAAAAGCAGGTGGAAATCCTGATTATGTAGCTTTAAACGAAAAATTGATTGCTACTTTGAAGTAAGAATATTTCAAATTGGCTTACAAATAGAAGTTCTCTTTCAATAGGAAGAGAACCTTTTTGTTGATTTTTATCTTGAAAAAACAAAATTTGTTAAATAAAAATTATCCAAAAAAAGTTGATATGGCAAATAATTTATCCTAATTTTGTCTTATATTTAGAAAAACCAACTAAATAAAGAATTTTAAAAGGATAATTTAACTTATATCAATAATGTCAGCAGCAACAAAAACTTATCTCCCTTACAAGGTAAAAGACATCACTCTTGCCGATTGGGGTCGCAAAGAAATTAAATTAGCAGAAGCCGAAATGCCAGGTTTGATGGCAATCCGTGCTGAATATGGGCCGTCTAAACCATTGGCAGGTGCAAGAGTAGCAGGATGTTTACACATGACAATCCAAACTGCGGTTTTGATTGAAACACTTGTAGAGTTAGGTGCTGAAGTAACTTGGTCATCGTGTAATATTTTCTCAACTCAAGACCACGCTGCTGCCGCTATTGCTGCTGCTGGTATTCAGGTTTATGCCTGGAAAGGTCAAACAGCCGAAGAATTCGATTGGTGTATTGAGCAAACTTTGCTTTTTGGGGCAGAGCAAAATCCATTGAACATGATTTTGGATGATGGTGGCGATTTGACAAACATGGTTTTTGATTTATACCCTGAATACATCGCTGGTATCAAAGGTTTGTCAGAAGAAACTACCACGGGAGTTCACCGTTTGTACGAGCGTATGAAAAATGGCACATTATTTTTGCCAGCTATCAACGTAAACGACTCAGTAACGAAATCGAAATTTGACAATAAATACGGTTGTAAAGAATCATTAGTTGATGCGATTCGTCGTGCAACTGATATCATGATGGCTGGTAAAGTTGCTGCTGTTGCAGGTTATGGTGATGTAGGTAAAGGTTCGGCAGAATCGCTTCGTGGAGCTGGTTGTCGTGTACTAGTTACTGAAATCGACCCAATATGTGCTTTACAAGCAGCAATGGATGGCTATGAGGTTGTAACGATGAACGAGGCAGTAACTCGTGCGAATATCTTCGTTACGGCTACTGGTAACGTTAATATTATCCGTGACCGTCACTTCAATGCAATGCGTGATAAAGCCATCGTATGTAACATCGGTCACTTCGATAATGAAATCGACATGGCTTGGTTGAACCAAAACTATGGTCATACAAAATCTACTATAAAGCCTCAAGTTGATATGTACGAAATTGATGGAAAAGAAATCATCATCTTGGCAGAAGGACGTTTAGTAAACTTAGGTTGTGCAATGGGTCACCCATCATTCGTGATGTCATGTTCATTCTCTAACCAAGTTTTGGCTCAATTAGAATTATGGAATAACCCAGAAAAATACGAGAAAAAAGTTTATGTTCTTCCCAAGCAATTAGATGAGAAAGTGGCGGCTTTCCACTTAGCTCACGTTGGTGCTAAATTAGATACTTTAGATTCATATCAAGCAGCGTATATTGGTGTTTCGACAGATGGACCATTTAAGTCTGAAATGTATCGTTACTAACATTTGGTAGAGTTTTTATATCAAAACGCCCATTTATTGAAAAATAAATTGGCGTTTTTGCTTTTTATTTGTCTCCTGATTTAGTTTTACTCTCACAAGTCTTTCAAAAGCATAGCGTCCTTAAATCTGAATATTTACCTGTGAACTTTCCTCCAACCTTACTAAAAAATTAAATTTTCCGCAAAAAATTGTCGCTTTCAAATATTTGCCGTACTTTTGCTTGGCAAATAGAGAAACGAAATTATTTGCTATGTTAGATTCTTCAAAGTTGCTTTACGAAGCACTCACCTACGACGACGTTCTGCTCGTCCCTGCATACTCCGAGGTACTTCCGCGTGATACGCATACGAAAACATTTTTAACAAAAAATATTCAATTAAACATTCCACTTATTTCGGCGGCAATGGATACCGTTACAGAATACGAAATGGCTGTGGCAATGGCACAAGAGGGCGGAATCGGTTTTATTCACAAAAACATGACCATTCATCAGCAAGCCGAGCAAGTTCGCAAGGTAAAACGCTCAGAAAGTGGTATGATTATCGACCCAATTACATTGCACGAAACAGCAACTGTAGGCGATGCTCTTCGAATAATGAAAGAATTCCGCATCGGTGGTATTCCGATTGTGGACGAAAACCAAAAACTCAAAGGTATCATTACCAACCGTGATTTACGTTTTCAGTTAGATGCTTCAAAAGCGATTACTGATATTATGACCAAAGATAATCTAATCGTTGGACATGAAGGAGCAGGATTGGCCGAAGCAGAAGACATTTTACGCAATTATAAAATCGAGAAACTTCCAATTGTTGATAAAGACTATAAAATCATCGGTTTGATTACTTATCGAGATATTTTGAAGAAAAAAGACCGTCCAAATGCTGCAAAAGACAGGCTGGGTCGTCTGATTGCAGGTGCAGCCGTTGGCGTTACGCCCGACATCGAAGAACGTGTAGCAGCCCTCATCAAAGCCGGCGTTGATGTAGTAAGTATAGACACTGCTCACGGACACTCGAAAGGTGTAATTGATGCCCTTAAACGCATCAAAGGGGCATTTCCGAAAATTGATGTAATCGTAGGAAATATAGCTACCGAAGAAGCCGCCGAAGCCCTTGCCAAAGCAGGTGCTGATGCCATCAAAGTTGGTGTAGGTCCAGGAAGTATCTGTACAACTCGTATCATTGCAGGTATCGGAGTGCCTCAACTTTCGGCCGTT
>Ga0114967_10000066_pt1 | contig 79638 bp, 89 predicted proteins | sample M_130628_MF_Meta_FD_92639 | JGI IMG/M metagenome (GOLD analysis project Ga0114967, IMG submission 92639) | Freshwater microbial communities from Lake Montjoie, Canada to study carbon cycling - M_130628_MF_MetaG | ecosystem: Environmental > Aquatic > Freshwater > Lake | place: Lake Montjoie... | reverse complement strand
TAGCTGTGCTTTTTCAACTGAATTACCACTAGATGCTATTCTTTTTTCTAAGTCTGCTATACCTGCTGTTCCTGTATTTTTAGCTTCAAGTAGTTGTTTGTAACTTAAATTTCTTGGAGATACCATACCTGTTGTTTCAAACATATTAGATGCTCCTTCTAGCTCTTTAAGTCTTCTACCAGTATTAAATTCACTTTCAATATATTTAATTGTAGAATCATCAACAAGTCTTTCACCAGCTATTTGAGCAGTCATATTATTTAACCATTCATATCCTGACTTACCTTGTTTCTTTTCCCAACTAACAAAGTCACCTACATATTGTGAATATCTAGGTATTAATTCTTTTAAGGATGCATCAAGTAAAGGTTTTAATCTTTCTTTAGTTACTCTTGTATTAGATCTATCAACCCAATCACCATTTGCATTTTTATGAATTCTTTCACCATGTGTATCAGCATGCACATTAGCAATTGATTGTTCAAATTCTTCCTTAAACTGTTTACCAACTGCAATACCTTCATAACCTCTTCTTTGTGAATATGGTTTAAAGTCACCTAGTTTTTCATCAAAGGTACTATGCATATAATTAAAAGGTCTGCTAAATGGAGTAGCTTTACCTTCAAGATTTAAGTCTGCTTCCCTATCTTTTTGCCAAGGTTCATAAGCAGCTTTCATAATTTGAATACTTCTATCTTTAGTGATATCTCTAATTACATTAGTAAATGCTCTTGATGCTCCTGTAGAATCACCAGTCTTTTGAATATAGTCTGTGATTTCAGCAAATCTATCATTATACTTATTTTGAACAGCTTGCTTTTGTTCATAGTCTCCAGGTATAGCATTGAAGTCAAGTAACTTAGAACCTGAATCACCTAACCCTAAAGCAGAGTCATAACCTTTTTGCTTTTGTTCAGCAACTCCTTGTAAAAATTCCCAAGGCATATCTACATGTGTAGATACATATTCTCTTGGTGTTGGTTTGTAAAATCTATTCATATCTTATTTTATTGGATTATTAGGATTTTGTATATTATACATTAACCTTGCAGTTTCTTTTTGTTTTTCAGCATACGCATCTTTATACTTAGCATATGCTGCTCTAGTATTAGGTCCAAATGTACCATAACCTTTACCACGTCCTAGTTTACTTCCTTTATACCAAGGAATATCACCAGCATCTAAGAAATCTTGAAATGCTTTAGTTTCATTACCTTTTTGTAATTCATTTGGCATTGTAAAATTATCAACAGTTGTAGCAGGTGGATTAGCAGATGCAGCAGGTTGAGTATTTGCTTGAGTAGGCTGTGTTACTGCTGGTGCAGTTGTTGTAGTTTGAGTATTATTTGCAGTAACAGCTTGTACTGGCATACTAACTGTTTGACCACTAGGTGTCTTATATTTAATAGTTTGTGTAGCTTCATCATACTGCCAATTATTAGTACCAATATTTTTAGCAATTATTTCATTAATCTTATTAGCTTTATAATCTTTACGCATACCTGCTACATTAGCACCTGCATTATAAAGAGCATTAGTTCTTTGTTCTTGAAAGTTAGCTTGGTCTTGTTGTATAGCATCAATATTTCTGTTTTCAATATCAGTATTGTATTGTCCAAATTGATTTAAGATGCCTGCATTTTGTAAATCATATTGACTTCTAATACCAGCTGCACCTAATCCACGTTGTTTACCAAATTGTAAAGCATTGCCTCTTATGTTAGCTAAATAACTTCCTGATGTAGGAGCATTTTGTTTAATGTTATAATCAGATGTAGCTTGGGCTTCTCTTGAAGCTTGGTTAGCAAGTACAATAGCTGTTGTAGGATCTAGTGTTGTAGCACTTGCTTTTTTATACTGAAATGGTTTTGGTTTCTTTTGAAAGAATTGTGAAATAGGTCCAGCTAATGATAAAGCTCCAGTACCTAAATCCATCCAATCTGAAGTAGATAAACCATTTTTAGTAGGTGGTGGAGTTTTAGTTGTTAGTTGTTCTGGTTCCCAACCTTGAGCAATAGCTTGTTCTTCTGTAATAGGACCATTAGGGCCTATTGTATTTGGACTTATAGGACCTGGAATTTTAGCAGTGGAGTTAGGCATATTCCACCCTGTTAATTTAACAGGTGTAGTGTTTGGTATTTCAGTATAATCTATTTCATCATCATATGGCATTGCTTCTGGTTTAAATGGAGAAGTTGGAGCTGTTGAAGGCATTGACCCTAATTCATTATTAGGTAATGAAGGATTAGGATTATATGAATTACTAGTATCAAAATAATTTTGTTCTATTCTATTTAATGTAGGTACAGTTTCTGGTTGTGCTTTAGGTTGATTAGCATTTACATTTAAAGACCTATTCATTAAACTTTCATTTTGAGCAAGTTTTTCTTCTTGAAAGTCTGATAAAGAGTATGGATTTGTGTATTGATTATACATATTAACTGGACCTGCAATTGGGCCTACTGGATTAGCTGTTAATTGTTTTGAATAATCAGTAGCATCACGTAATTCATTTTGATCAGTATATGGACTAAGGTATGTAAAATTTCTTCTACTTTCTTCTTGAAGTTTTGCATCTTTATCTATAAAGTCTTGGCTTTTATTACCCATTGCAGCATTATAGCTTTCCATTTTACGATTATATGCTTCTCTGTATACAGGGTCTGTTCTCATTTTCCTACGATGTTCACGGTCATTGTTATTATTAAGACCACCTTTATAATACATTTTACCACCCATAGCATAATTATTTACATAATTAGCTGCTTTTTCTGGAGACATATGAGCTTCTGCTCTTGCTCTTAAAATATCTTTAGGTAATCTACCACCTCTAGCCATACCTTGTTGAGGAGGCATTTGTTGTTCTTGACCTTGCATAGGTTGCTCACCTTGTTGCATAGGTTGTTCTTGAGGTTGTTGTTGCATTTGACTTTGTAAATCTTGCATAGCCATTTGAACAACTTGTTGTGCTTGTTCTTGTGGTACTCCAGACTGTACAAGTTGTTGCATTACTTGTTGAGGTTCTGCACCCTGCTGTAACATTTGTTCAACTTGCTGAACCATTTGCATCATTTGGTCTTGACCACCACTCTGTTGTTGCATCTGTTCTTGTGGTGCTTGTTGTTGCATTTGTTGCTGTTGCATCATTTGCTGTTCTGGTGGCATCATACCACCATCAGCATAAATATACATACCACCTCTATTTTGTGCAGAAGGTCCATTAAATGCTTGTGGCACATTACTAACCATTGGACCACCACCTGCATATGAACTATACATATCATTAGTGTAATCTATTTGACCACCTCTAGCATATGGGTCACCATACATACCACCCATTGCATAAGTATATGGTGATGCAGGGTCTCCATATAATGGACCACCTGTTGCTAGCATAGGTTGTGTCATTTGATTATGAACATAACCACCATCAGCATGATGCCATTTAGCAGCATTTCTTGCAAAGTTAGCTCTCTTCTTTTGAAGAGGAGTTGCATTAGGATTATTTAATACAGCACTAGCATGTTCTTGAACAGTATGTCCAGCAGCTTCTGCTGATGCAGTAAACTTACCTCTGTTTTCAGGTTTAATATGTATACCACCTTTAGCATAGTTTAATCCTGGGTATTTCTTAGGATTAATTCTACCACCATAAGCAGCTATGTACTGTTCTTCTGCCATTCTTTTTTGCTCTTCTGCTTGTGCAATAGCCTGCTCTTGCTGACTACGTTGTCTGGCATATTCTGTTTTCTCTTGCCACTTTTGTTTGATTTGTTCTATAGTACTTTGAGAGTAAGAATCATTAGGTCTTCTTAAATCACCTTTAACTCTATCACTAGTAGCCAATGAGCCAAAGGTATATTTAGTCAAATCTTGTTTCATACCATCAGCTAAAGTTCTATTAAGTTCTTTATACTTACCACCTTTAGAAAAAGTAAAATCTTTTTGAGACTCAGCACCATCAACTTGGTCTGATACTATATATTGACCACCATCCCCAGTATCCATTTTAATCTCACCACCTTCAGCTAAAGCATTAGGTCCAATAGGTACACCACCATAAGCACTTTCATGGTGTAGTCCTGCAGAATCTGGAATCATATTTATTCCATATTGGTCAAATGTACCACCTTGGGCAAATCTTTTGTATCTCATAGTATTACGCAAATTTAATGAATTATTTGTTATGTTTCCACCTTGTGAAAAAGTGATTCCATTATTAACTGTTATATCACCTTGGTTTTTTAAAGCTAAATATTCTGGTGAATTTAAATAATCTTGTCTAGCAACTCCTTGTTCTAATAATGAACCTTTATTACCACTAGCCATACCTGCTGCTTGGTTAATATAAGGCATTGCTTTTTTAGCATCTTTACCAAAATCAGAGCCTGAAAAGTTAGTCAATATATCTCCAAATTTAGAAACACCTTCTCCTGCTCCCGCACCTGCTCCTGGAGCACTACCGCCTGGTGTACTGCCTGTAGAACTAGCTGAATTCATACCATTCATTTGATGCCCTAATTGCATAACTCCAGATATTCCCTGTGACCATTGTTTAGCATCATCAGAAGCTGTAGATGCTTGTACTATATCATTAGCACCTTTTCCAGTTCCTGCAACAGCACTACCTACATTTGCAGGATTTAGAGTTAATCCTAACCAACTACCAGCAATTTCACCAGCACCACCAGCTGTTTCTATTTGACGCATTGCTTTTACATCTTCAGGATTATTAGGATCAAAATTAGGATTAGCCATTTTTTGTAAACCTTCTTCTCCCATATCCATTATACCTGTTGTAAGACCACCAGTAACAGTATTTAATGTACCTGAAAGAACATTCCAAGCAGTTGAACCTACACCTTGCCAAGTTTTACCACCTACTTTGTATTGATAATGAGGATCATCTTGATATTGATTATATGGATTAGTATATCCACCTTGTGCATATTCAGGTTCACCATAACCAAAAGGTTTTTTAGGTTGAAGATTTTGGTCAGGTCTATATCTTCTAATATTAGCTCTATCTTGATTGCCTGTGTATAAATCAAACTGACTAGCATCAGGAGGTGAATCATAATCTTCTTCTCTAAATGGTATTGAGTTATATAATGGATTTCTGTTAGCCATAGGATTTTCAAGAGCACCAAAAACATGTTGTGCTTCTTCTAAAGTTAAGTTGTCTTCATTTTGTAATTTATTAATCCAATAGTCATAACCTCTACCTCCTTTATCATCTGTAACATTACTACCGAGATTATTAGAAATAATTGAATTTAATAATGTATTTTTATCATTATTAGTTTTACCACCTTGTGCATATTGAAGATAGTTTCTCCAAGATTGATTGTTTTTCATAGTGTATCCTCCTTCAGCTTGTTTTTTATGTTGTACTATCCAATCATAACCACCAATATCATTTTTAACTTTACCTACTTGTTTTAAATTTAACCCTGTTCCTACAAGTTCTCTTTCATCTCTTAAAGTACCAATAGCAGAATTATTATAATTATGATTAATAAATTGAGGATCAATTTCTAATCCTTTAAGAGCTTCTTCTGAAATTGGATCATAAGAATTAGCTGTAAATTGTTTATTAAGGTTTTTTAAACTTCTATTAGGTATAACTATTCTATCTACAGAACCTGAACCATAACCTGATTTACCAACACCTGCTGAAAAAGAAGTAGGTCTATCACCAAAATTTAATGTACCATTTTCTATAGTTGCCCCTATTGAATTATTTTTAGGGTTAAATTTTCTTGTTGCTATTGCTGTATTATCAGCATTTATAGTGTATTTTTTTATTATATCGTTAATTTGATTTCTTTTTTCTACATTAACTGTACCAGATCTTCCAGTAAAAGGTCTGCTATTATATTGATAATCAATTACAACAGCTCTTTCAGCATCTGAAAGTTTACCACTATTTATAAGTGATTTAAACATATCATCACTAATTTCTTGGCTAAGTCCAACTGCTGGACTTTTCCAAGCAATAGGTAATGCTGAATTACCAGTTGCTACTGTATTATACGCTTTATTAACACCTTTACTTATAGATTTTACTCCTTGTGCTAATGGTGCTGCTAAAGCCATTTCAGTACCATAGTCATAATCTGCTTTACCACTTGCTGGAAAAGGCATTCCTGTTTTAGGATCTATTGGCTGTACTTGTTTTTCAGTATTTGGTAAAAACCAATTAATTGGATTAAACCCACTATTTAAAAACTCTATTCCTGTTACAGGAGAATAAGGATTAGGTGTACTATTAAATCTTGATTCACCAGTTGGTGTAGATATAATTTCAACTTCTCTTAAATTAACAATAGGAGTATTGTCTTTTGTTTTTGGTACTTGCCAACCCTGTTCTGTTAGTACTGGACCATTTATAACACCTTCTTTATTTACATAACTATTAGAAGGTAATTTAGGTAATTTATCATCTTCACCTACAAAACTACCAGTTGAATACTGTTGGTATTGGTTTAAGTAACCACCAGTAGCATGTTCTTTTTTACCTGTCCATCCTAAAGGTTGGTCTGAGCCAGGATATTGTTGTATATATTTTTCACGCTCTGCATTAGAAACAGGTCTCCATTGATTACCATCATCTACATATACTTCATGAGTAGCTTTATAAGGCTCATTATTATTATACCTACGTATATTACCCATTTCTCTTAATACCACTCTTGATGGTTTAAATGGTTCTTTGTATTCTGTATTAGATAAATTTAATTTTAATGGTGTTTCTTGTGTTTGTAGATTTGTAAGTCTAAGTGGTTCTAATCTATCTATCTGTATAGGCTTTGGTTGAGTATTTGGTATAATTGTAGTAGAGTTACCAGCTTTCTTTAATGTAGTAGTACTAGTTAATGTATTTGTTGTATTCTTTTTTCTAGTATTCATGTATGATTGAGGTACTCCTACGTCACCATATTTTTCAACTCTTTTTTCTTTTTGTTCTGTAGTTAGTTTATCAAAAGGAGCAACAGCTATTGGGTCATAATATGGTATATCTGTACTGTCTCCCCATCTATAAGACTCATAACTTTCAGAACCTTGAGGTGTTATATTAGGATGTAAATATATAGGAGGAGCAAGTGGATTATAAATATCATCAGAACCACTAAATAAAACATCTCCAAAAGAAGTTAAATTAGTATTAGGTATTTTACCAAATCTATTTTTATTAAGTTGTGCTTTTAATTTTGAAGCTTCTAAAGGTGTTACAGGCTTAACTGATAAGGCATTTTTAATAGCCTCGTCTATATGTTTTTGAGTTACTTTTTTATTTGGTTGTGAATTTCCTTCTTTAATAAGTTTTTTTCTTTGAATAGGATCTTTAAAATTAGTATGCGGTATAGTATTATTAGGGTCCCTAAGATTTTTATCTACAGCAAGTCGTTGATAATCAGGATTACCTTTATAAAATTTAATCTTTTCTAAAGCATTATTAAATAACATTAAACTATCTTGTCTAGTAGGTTTAGTAGGATCTAATCCACTAGGTAAAGTATATCCACCACCTGGGTACATATAACCACCTTCAGCATAACCTTTAAATAATGCTTTTGGTGGACCTTGTGTAGGATAATAACCTCCTTCAGCAAAATTATCTTTATTAATATCCCAAGCTCCATTAATAGCATTCCATCCACGAAGTATTGATTTAGCTGCCTGTGGTATTTTACCTAATACAGGAATAACAGAACCGTAGTTTGCTATAGATTCAAAACTAGTTGGGTTTTTAGAGTTATAAGAAGTAGATGCATCATCCCAAGATGATATTCCTGTAGGGTCAATAATTTCAAGTAGATTTTCACCTACAGAGTTAACTCTTTTAGGATCAAAAAAATGTTCACCTACAGCTTGTAATTGATCTGAAGTTTTAGGTAAGTTATATGGAGTACCTTTTTTTCTAAGAGTTTGATTTTGTAATTGTTGTTCAGTTAAATATAAATCATCTTTCCAATCTTTACTAGATTTACCTTGCTCTTTTGATTTTGGGTTACTATAGTTAGTTTTTTTTACAGGTTCTTTTACATGATTTTCTGGTCTACTCTCCCACTCATAACCTTCCATAGGCATACTTAATGGTCTTTCTAAAAAAGAAAGTTCATCTTCACCTACAGGCCCACCTTTAGCTTTATACATATTCTCAACACCTTGAGGTAGTATACCATTATTTTTTAACCATGCTCTACCTTCAGGAGATTCTGTTGCTCTAGCTTCACCTTCCATAGTGTATGGTCTATTATACATTTCATCATTTGTATATTTATCATACATTACATCATTAGGTACAAAATTAAAACTAGGGTTTTGACCTCTAAATTCATTATTAATTTGATTTTCTTCAGCTGACCTTCTATTATAATAATCAGCAGTTAATTCATCTAACCAAGGAGTTTGTGGTTGTCTTAATGGACCATCATATAATTCTGGTATTCTATCTAATCCTTGTTCATGTTGCCAAGCATGGTAATATTCATGAGGTAAAGCTTCTGCAGGATCATTAGGGTCTGAATGAATTCTATTGCTAATTGGATTATATAATGAACCTGTGCTTACTTGTTCTACAGGAGTACTTAAATAACCATCTTTTTTTGTTGGACCTCCTACTGCATAACCTTTAAATGGTCCTGCTGTTGTAGGATCACTAGAATTAGTTGAATACATCTTACCTGTTTTAGCATCTACTCTTGGAGTATAGCCTGCTCTAATATCACCTTCAATACCCATATCATAAGTATGGTGTTCTGGTGATTTTAATATTTCTCCAGTGTTAGGATTTCTACTTCCTAAATGTGGTTCATATGTAGGATTAAATGGATGTGGTTCATGAGCAGTTCTAAAGTTTCCTTGCTCATCTCTGTAAAACATTTCAGGTTCTAGACCACCTTCCCAAGCACCTCTCATATTATAACCTGTAGATTCTTGTCTAAGGTTTTCAGGCATAGATTGTACCCATTGATTATACACATAATCTTCATTAGATTTATATAAAGGGTTTTCTTTTACTGGTCCACCATCAGCTTTCTGTGCTCTAATTTTTCTTTCTTGCCTAAGCATTTCTGTAGTAGGCTTCTTAGGTGTAGCACCAGATGCTCTGTTTTGCTTAGCTTTTTCTCTGATATTTTTCCAAAGTGAATTTTTCTCTGCCATATTTATTTAGGTACAATTTTACTTCTCATTGAATATTCTGTTATTACATCATGCAATCTAAATGTCTTATCAAGACCTAATGGATTATGTGTAAATTTAACATCTATATATTTATCCGATATTCTAGGTTTAATAGTCAATGCAAGATTAGTTTCATCTCTTGGAATAGCTAATCTCCAGCTTCTTATCTTTTGTACAAAGTTAACATTTTTGTCTGTAAAAATTTGATAGTCATTAGTAATTGCTAATGAAGAAACTGTTTCTGCTAATTGCAAGTTATTTAATATAACTTCTGTATTAAGTTGAAAGTTATCAAATGTTTTAACAAAGTCAGAGTTTTCATTAACTCTAAATGTAACTGTTGACGGATAAACTGCACCATAGAAAATATTTCTAGTGCCTACATTATGTGTATACACTTTAGAAAATGAACTTTCTGTAGATAAAGATAAAAATCTTTTTCTCATATTAAGATACATAGATGGAAAGAAATCATAGAATGATTCAAAAGAATCTAATAACTCATTATAAGATATAGTATATTTTATAAGATTAGGTTGGTCAAAGAATGTAAAATACACAGTATTGTACTCTGAATTAAATGAAGATACAATACCTACTCTATCTCCTGTTCTTAATATTTTATCTTCTGATTTAATACTACTACCAATAAATGCAGTTCTAAAGAATCCAGATAATCCTTTAATATCCGTTAAAGGATTCATACCTGATATTTCATCTTTAGTTTTACCTACACTGTATTTAAATAATTTATTAATAAAAGAATCATAATGATAAAGAGATGAGCCTGTAGACTCTACAGCAAAAGAATGTTTACATCCTGTTTCTGTAGATATATAATCAAATCTTTGTAATACTGAACCTGTACCTAACTGAGTTTGTGTAGTATCACCTTCATTAGCAAGTACTCTCTCATCAACTGATGCTATACCTACACCATCATTTTGATAATAAAATAATCTATCTTTAAATTGTATTACTCTATTGATTTCACCGTAGTTACCGTTAACTGATAATGCATTATTAACTAATAGTGTTCTCCAAGAGTCATTACCTTCTCCATCTAATTTAGGTTCTGATGGGTATATAGTGTGTGGTTCATCTATAACATTAGATTGTAGATAACCTTTTGATACAAATACATTAGTTGTATTCTGTTGTGAATAAGCAGCATTAAATTGATAATTACTTTGAAATATAGAATCTGTATTTTGTCTTACAGCAGCACGTTGTGCTGAAACATTTAAATCTGTATTAAATGTAGATTCAGCAGGAAAGAATATTGCTACACCTCTACCTGGTTCTCCACCAGTTCCATAACCACTACCTCCAACACTATCTGTAAAATTTATATTAGTCTTTTGCCAATCAAAATAATTAACCCATGTATCTCCACCATATACATCACTAAATAAATTACCAGCACCAACTATTGGTTGAAAGTGATTTGTAAGTATGTATTCATTATTATATCTATCTGCTCTAGTCCACCCTCTATATTGTTCTGGTAAATATCTTTCATAAGCAACTAAATATATAGGCAATTTAACATTAGTAGGTCTAAAGATAGCAGTAGTATCTGGAAAGTTACTAATAGCAGCATCAAATGTAATTGCTAAGCATTGTGCACCCCATTCAGAAAAATTACCAGCTTGAGCATCATCAATATTAGCATTAGCCATATTTCTAAAAACTAAACTATCTATAGTAGCATCATTTCCACTAGTTGAATAAGGAACAGATGCTCTTGATTTAATTAGAAATTTATTATTAGTAGGTAAAAAAGAATTAGTTGATTGTGCTTGTTGCACATTTAACATCCAATGAGTGTAAGTACTATCATCATAACTATATGTAAAATCATTTGATGCTACATAATATGCATAATTTGTACCAAAATCAGGAGTTGTTATTTCTGCAGAGTATTGTACAACATAGCCATAATCATTAGTTCTACCTATAAATCTAAGATAATCTCCATTAGAAAATACAGGTAAAGAATTTCCTACTATACTAGGAGTGTAATATGTTTGTAATCCTAATCTAACTTGCTCACCATTTTCATTACCAGGACCTAAATCAAATCCCCATTTAGGACCACTTTGCGCTGTATCCCATTCATATGACGTTAGTATATATCTATTTTTATCATCTCCACTAGCATATGAAGATTGAAGTACTCCAGTACCTAATCTAGTACTATCAGCTTGTTCTCTTTTTAATCTTACATAAGAGTATCCTGATATTTTATTTTTAATAGCTTGAAACTGAGCACCTGATGTATCTAAAGAAAATGTAATACCTAATTGTTTAACTATTACAGGGTTAGAACTACCACTCCCACTTGGAAAAAAAGTAGGGAAAGTAAATAGTATAGATACATATTCAGCACCTAAAAGTTGTTTAGTTATTTGTATAGATTTTCCTGCCCAGACAGATGGAAGAAATCCAGAGTATGGTCCATTATCATCAGTAATAAATGATATAGCTTGAGGAAATAAAGGATCTAACATAACATATAATCCATATCTTTGACTATATGGTAAATTATTAAAATCTGATTGATAATTTTCAGGATTACCTTCACCTACTCCAAGAGTAAAATCAGCTAATGTATGTACAAATCCATTAGGCCCTACTAGTTTTGTTGCAAGATAAAATCCAACCTGTAACATATCAAAAGAACTTTCTTCATCGATATCATCAACTTGTGTATAGTCAGGTATACCTACAAATGTTTTTTGAGTATATGGTACACCAGCATCATTTAATTTAGTAAGACCAAAGCTATCTCCTATATCATCTTGCTCATAAGCAAATGGAAACTTAATATCACCTATCCATAGTGGATAAGATGGATAACCATAGTTATCATAAAATACAATACCAAATCTGTAAACCTCACCTCTTGAATACCCTGTAAATAATGTTTCAATTATTGGATTTTTCAAACTGTCCATTGTTAAACCTCTACCACCTGGATATGCATATGTATCAGAAAATTCATATGTATATTCATTTGCATAATTAAAATCAGGTTGTATATATTTACTAGCAGTATCAAACCTAGCTATTTTAGCTGTCATCTCTTTAGTTACAAACTGGTAAGAAATGTTTAATCCTTTACCACCAATTATAGTTGCATTAGCATCTTGATATTTATATTGTGCAGTATTATACCAATCATTATTTGAAAATGGATTATAAGCATTATTTTCTTGATTAAAAGGATTAATGCAATCAAATGTATCAGGTATTAATGTATAGTCTATTGGAGATATAGGAATAGGATTTTCAATAAACATTTGATTTAAACTAATGTCTATTAATAAAGATGGGTTAAAATAAGTATCATCTATATTATATAATCTAGCTATACCTGTAGAATCAAATCTATAAGCTCTAGCATCAAACTCATTTGTTAAATCAAAATTAGTAGTTTTAGCATTAGCTGCAAATAATCTATTTCTAACTACATCAATAGTTTTAAATACTTCTGGAGTTCTATTAAGATTAGCAATATTTACTGAATCAATAGGTATATCATTTTCATTACCACTATGCACTATAGTTAAATTACCAGTATCAGGTATAGCTCTTTCATCAAAGAAAAAAGCTTCTGGTACATCAGTAATTTGATATACTATATAACCACATCTAATAGTATCATAATTAGTATCTAGGTTTTGTATATAAACCTGCATTGATTTTTGAGAATTTGTTCCTGGGTTATTGCCTGGTGTAGCATAATTAATTGAGTCACCAGGATAAGCAAATATTAAGTTACTTATAGGAGAGAATGTAGATGTAGCTCCTTGATTAGAAGATAGTTGGTAAAAGTATTGATATTTACCTGTTGGTAATGTACCTCCAGTTATTGGAGTAATAACAGGTTTCTGTGGTGCATGTACAGGTATATAAGAGAATAATTCTGGTGGTGTTGCCCATATTTGTGGATCAAGAACATTGCAAGTTCTTAAATTATTATAACCATCTGTCCATACTACTCTTGCAATATAGTTATTTTCATATCTACATTTTAAATGTTTGTAGATAGCATATTGTCTTGATAAATTTAGTTTACCTGCATATCTTAATGTAGTATTAGGGTTTAAATAATCACCATCAATGTCAGCAACTTGTATAGTATTTGTTGCATTATCATAAGTAGCTGCCCATATAAAACCTTCTTCATCTTCAGGAGTTTCACTATTACTATTTGAAGGGCAAGTAATTAATACAATTGTATTATTATAATATCCCCATCCAAGTATAGTATGTGTAGCTGTTCTACCAGTTCTTAAATCAGATAATGCATTATATACAGTTAAAACAATACTAGATAATGTTGAAGAATTTGGTAAAAAATCATATAGTACAATGCCTTTTGAATTAAAATAAAATCTTGTGTATTCTTTACCAGGAAAATTAGTTGTTTGTAATTTAGCATTTAGTTCTTCAGTAATAAACTCATATGATTTATTTTCTATGTTATCAATTTGGAGACTCTCTAAGTAAACACCTCTTTGTAAATCAACATACATTGTACCTAAAAATCCTTCAGGTATTGTAATAGTATATGTAGCTTCAACAGGTGGTATATTAAAACTAAATTCATTTCCTTTAATATTCTCTATAGCAAAAGTAGATGAACCCTCATCTGTCATTACTCTGATATTCTTAGCATCTAAGTAACTGTCTTGTTGGCTTTTAAGTTTTGAAAAATCTGAATTAAGCCCCTTATTCCATGTATTTTTACTAGCTGGCATATATTAGAAGTATCTGTATGGATGATTAAACATTCTTTCTGGCATTTGCATGTTTTTAAAGAATGTACTATGATTGTTGTAATTTGGAATAAGTTTAAGCCACTGATTCTTGAATGATTCCATTTCATCAATAGAAGGCATTTTAGATTTATTAACAGCTTGTGCTACTTTCCAATCTCTTTCTCTCTCAATATACTGAAATGTTTTATCTGCAATATTACCTTGAATAAATAGTTTCATTGCAATCTTATAAGCAATCTCAAACTGTACTGCTTGTCTCCACCATTCATCAGCAGGTATTAAAGGAAAGCCTTCTTCATCTGTAGGTATAGCTAAGTAAGCCATCATTACAGAACCTTGATCAAAAGATGTAAATATATAATTACCATTGACTGTATATGTACTTGCAGATTTACAAGCATAGTCATAGTTAGTACAATGCATGCTATTGTTAAAAGAATCAGTAGCCCATCTCATAGGCTCTAATCTAAAGTTAGGTCTTTCAGTGCCACCACCATATCTTCTAATAATAGGAGTACGAGGTTCACAAGGAATATTACCTTCAATATTAGGACCTTCAATAGTAGTACATTCATCACAAGTAGTGAATGCATTACAACCACATAATTTAAATTTTCTATTTACAATATCAATAGCAGAGATTTCTACATACTGTGTACCTCTATCTAAAGTAGCAATTACACCTGTAGAACAACCATCACCAACACCCTGTACTTTTCTAGCTGTTTGTATAATAGATTCTAAATCACAAGGGAGCTTACCTCTACCTTCATCAATTATAATCTCTTCAACATGATGTTTTAATATCAAAGGAGCTTTAAGTAAAGCAAGTAAACTACCAGCCCATTCAGCAGCTTCTGTGAATGATAATGAATAATTAAATCCAAAGTCCATGTAGACTCTCTCTACAATAGTTTTTAAACTGACAAGTTTACCTGAAGTAGCCATAGTTATTAAAAGGATAAGTTTTCTAGTCCATCAAGAATTTTATCTTCTACAGATTCTTTCTCTGTCTTAGGTGCCATACCTTCAAGAGGATTTTTCTTAGAGATATATTTCTTGCAGTCATTAGTATATTTGCTATCATCTTCATCACCATCACCCATAGATGGTCTACCATATTTTTCCATAGTTACAATGTAACCATTTTCTACTTGTTCAACACTTACTCTCTTAGTGATTCCATCAGAAGTTTCTGATTTCTCCCACTTTTTTTTGTCATCTGCCATAGCATTTAGTTTTATAATCATTGTTCTTTATAATCTGTTCTATAAGGATCTGTTTTAAGATGAGTAGCTAATTCTCTACACCATTTTCTACTTGGTATAAACATAACTACTGACTTACCTTTATATACAGCCTTGTCTTTAATATATTTAAATTTCATTCTATATTTATTCTTGCAATAGATTTTAGGTTTATTCTTAATCTGTTTTAAATCTTCAGCAGAGATATCACCATAAACTGTTTGCCAATGTTTCTTAGTCTCACCCCAATCAATCTTATAGCAGATTCTATTTATAGAACCATTTTCATTGTAGACTATCTTTTGTTTTTTCTTTTGTATTTCTAATGTTCCAAACTTGTGTGGAAACTTTAATGAGTAACCATCTTTGATTACCATGTTCATTAGAGTTTCAAATGTGTCAGCCAGTACTGCAGCATGGTTAGCTTTGTCTACTGGCTTATCTGTATTTACTTTATAATGCTTATAAATATCTTCATAAGTATTATGCACATCAAACTTGTTCTTAGAATCTTTTCTTGTCATTCTTCTTGTTGTTTCTGTCTACCTTGTCCAGGATCTGTACCAGCTTGTGTAAAATTAGCTGCTACTGATGGAATAGCATCATCCTTAGCATTGTTGTTATCATCTCTGTATAGAGTTCTCTTGCTTCTTAATTCATTAAGTACTTCTGGTTTAACTAAAGTCTGCCACATCCAAGCATTAATAGGATAACGAGAATCCCAAGTAAAGCATGGTGTACCACAATCATTAGTAAATGATGCAGCTTCTGTAGGGTCTTCAAATACACCTTGAGCATTTAGTTTCTCAATTAGCATATTGAATGCACCTTTGTTATATATAATATATAAGTAGTTGTTCTTAATGAAAGCAGCTAAAGCTTTCTTATTGTATCTACCATTACCAAAGTAAATAGCAGCATCATAATCCATAAATATAATAGGAATAGACATAAAGTCTACTGCTGATATTCTAGTGATTATCTTTTCATGGTTTAACTCAATAGCATTAGGTATTCTTTCTTTAGATCTGAGAATCCTACATTCTGTAGATATATCACAGCAATTAGCTGATACTCTATCTGTAAGTTCAATGTCTATACAACCTAAATCTTGGATGATATTATCATCAATACTTCTGTTCTTGTTGTGTTCTTTTCTAATCCAATTAGCTCTTGATTGATTAATTAAATCTCTAATTAATCTTTTATCTAATGAAGTATCATCAGATGTAATCTGAAGTCCTTCATAGACTTGATAAATCATTTGGTTTAATGTTATCATAGTTATCTATTTAATTGGAATGATACACCAACTACAACTTTATTGGTCATAGGTAGGTAATTCAGTTGGTAAATATAACCTTTTTTATGATAAAAAGATATACCTATACCACCATCAAGGCTAGTAGTATTACCTACAACTACACCATTAACAAATAACATGTTCTTAGGAACATTGACTTCTTTAGTTTCAGTAACAGTATTAGTAACTGTTATTGTGTTAGTTATAGTAGTAGGGATTTTAAGTTTATACTTTAATGCCCAAGAATCTAGTTTGCCTTTTAGGTTAGCTGTTACAGTAGCATCTAAAATACTATCACTATATTCTTGAACATAAGTTTGTGCTGTATCACCATCAGGTGTTACATGGGGAATTGGTTTTGGAACTTTAAGAGTAACATATCTTGTAACTGTATCTGTTTTAATTATAGTAACTGTATCTGTTTTTGTATACACTACTCTGCTAATAGGATTAGTAACCTCAACATTACTCTCACATTGCTTTAAAAATAATAGTACTAAAATGAGTAATCCAATTATAACTGCTTCAATACCTATCCAAGTGTTATGTTTCTTCATAGTTTCCATTCTTTATATAATGTTTTTTTACCTGACTTGTATGCTCTAAGCACTTGCATTCTGTTTTTTCTCTCTGAATAAGAAATATGTACCCAAGCAGGATTAGTATCTGTACCAAATTCTACTATACATTGGTCAAATACAAAAGTTGGATCAGACATTAATTCTTTGATAGCTGCTAAAATTAAGTTGTTATGCTCTGCACCTAGTTTAGTATAACCAATATCTGCAGCTTGTCCAAAACAATGCTGTGAACTTTGTACAGGTTTACCATTAATAATAGTGTAGGCACCACCAATTTTAGCATTTAATCTAGGACATCTATATCCAGATGATACTGTTAATGTATCTTTTAGAATATCTCTAATAGGTTGTAACACTTTATTACACAACAAAGTAAGGTTATTTACTATGTCTTGTGTAGGTGTAAACTGTTCTTCAAAGCCCCACCTGGTTGCAGATGGTGACTTGAGTAACTCATCTAATGTGAAGTTTTTACTAAGTTTCATTTGTAGTTGTTTCTGTTTTTGTTTTTATTTTTGTTAATCCCATCCCTCCTAATATAACAGATCCAATTATATACAGTATAGTTTCCATTAATGCTTGGTTTACAATAGGTGTTTTTTTATACAAGCCTACTATAGTTATACCAACAAACATCAATACAAAAGCTAATACTGTTAATCTTTTATGGTCTATTTTACCACTGCTACCTTTAAGGGATTCAATGAATGAGTCTTTAGTAGTTTTTGACATGTTTAGCAAGTTCTGCTTTAAGTTGTTCAATTTCATAAGCTTGTCTTTTATTTTCTTGTTCTAGTTCCATGATTCTCTTAGTGAGTTTTTCTTCTACACTAACAGCTTCCTTTTCTTTGTTTTCTAATAGTATTATCTTTTTCTCTAATCTATCTATTTCACTAAATAGTTTTTCTTGTAATTCTGCATACATCTCAATAGCATCTTTCTTTTTACTGTGAGGTAACATTTTAGGTATAAGGATTGTCAATGTTGATGATGCTCCTGCAATGATTGCTAATAGTAAGTTCTGATCCATAAGTTAGGTTTATTTGATTAGTGCTATTTTACCAATTTTATTATACTCCTTACCTCTTTTATCTTTATAGAATGCTTTATAAACATATATATCACTTTGACATATTCTATCTTTATAATAGCCATTCCATTTATCACTTATATCCTTTGCAGTGAAGATTAACTCTCCCCATCTGTTATATACATACATTTTAAAATCATAAACATTTATTCCTTTTGGTCCAAAGCTTTCATTGTCATTATCACCATTAGGTGTAAAGCTATTGGGAAAATAAATAAAAGTCTCTGTACATTCTTTTATTATTATTATTATTTTATCTTCTTTATAACAATCACCACTTCTAAAATCAGCACTTATAACATAATAGCCTGTACTGCTAAAAGTAATAGTCATAACATTATTACTTACTTGGTATGGTACATAAGGTGAAACCTCCCAACTTACAACAGCATTTGTAGTTACAGCTCTAATTTCTTTAGTTAAATAGTCATTGCATAGTTCATATTCTTTAAGTGTCTGTGCATTTATATTTAAACTAATTAAACAAAACAATGCATATAGTTTCATTAATCTGTATATATAATGCCTGTTGGTAGTGGATTTATTGTTGCTGTTGTGGTGCCTACTGTAGCACAACCATTAGCTGTTGTTGAAGTTAGGTTTATAGTATATATCCCAGGTAATATACCTGAAGGATTAAATGTATTATTAGATACTCCTACTCCACTAAAAGATGGGTTAGAGCCAATGTTAGTTCCTGTTATAGTTTGTGGTAATCCATCTTGACATACAACAATAGGATCTAATGCTATTGTTATAGGAGGCAATACAGTAATAATACAAGTAGTTGTATACAAGCATCCTGAAGATGTTGTTTCTGTCATAGTAATAGTATATACTCCTTGTATATTCCAAGTAACATTTATTTGTTTTCCTACAACACTAAATGCTTGAACTGGTGTTATACTAAATGCATAAGTAGATGATGGTGTAATTACTTGATCCCCATAGTAGTGATTAGCACCTACACAGACAGTTTGTCCATTGGCAACAAGGGGTGTAGGTACTTGTGCATAACATGTTGCACAAAGTAATATAAAAATAATTGACACTACCAAATTTTTCATATAGTATTTTACAAAGATAACTATAAAATAAATACAATTAATTGGTATAGATTGCAGGGAAATTAGCAATTGGTGTTATTGGTACTGATACTGTAGATGTGCAGCCTGAGACAGTTGTTATAGTGCAAGTAACATTAATAGCTTGCAGTGGATTTACATAAATAGTTTGTGTAGTTTCTCCTGTAGACCATAAGTAAGTAAAGAATCCTGATGGTGCAGTAACTACTGCATACATATCATTAACACAGTAATCTATAGCTAATTGTAATGGTCCACAACTAGCATCTACATAAGCATAACCAAAGTGTCCTCCTTGTGAGCAGTCTCCTGTTTTAAATTTTAAAGTTAAAGTTTGACCCATGTATGCAGAAACATCTGCAGCTATTGTACTCCAATTCTTGTATCTAACAATTACTGGTAATCCTAAAACATCAATGCTATTACAAAATTGAAATCCTGTTAAACCACTAGCTGCAGTTGCTGTAAATTGTGTACATGATACAACAGTTCCATTAGCTCTAACTATTGATGCTTCAAATCTAGGTTGTTGTGATGGTGTATGTCCTGGATCTTCAAACACTACAGCATACTGATATGTAATTAAATTAGATGTTGGTGTTACTGTAAAATTATAACTTAAACCTTCAGCTTCTGCATTAACATCATTATTACCTAATCTAGCAGAATGAATACTTCCTGGAGCAACTATTGGAACTACATTACAAGTACTAGGGTCTGTTGCTGTTCCTGAAGTTATAGTATGTCTATTAGCAACTATACCTGCATTTGTCATAACTATAGGACAACAAGCTCCTCTGCTACCTACCCATCCACTAAAGTTATTACTTTCAAATCCTATATTTGGACATTGAGCAAAACTTATGCTTGTTACTAATAGCAGTATCCATTTAATACTTTGCATTGTATTTAAGCATTAGTCTTCTAAAGTACTCAGTATCATCCATATAAACAGAGAATCTGTTATCTGTAATAGTGTTTACTACTGCAACTTCATTGACAATATGTGACTTTAACCACTCAGAATCTCTTTTAGTTAGGTTAATAATAGCCATTATCTCACAAGACATTCTTTTAACACTAGGTACTTTTATAGAATCTGCAACAGATTTAAAAATAACTAATGTTGAATCTGAGCAATAGTTGTATAAAGCTTGGTTGTTCTGTAATATGATAGGCTTTTCTAATGGGTCTTTGTAGTATACTTTGATGCTTCTTATGTATTGTGATTTAATATCTAAATCTTCATTCTCTACAATAGGCTGTATAGTTACATCTCCTTGTATATAGGCAGAAGGTTGATCTCCTCCTACAAAAGTAAATACTAACAATAATGGCAGGCAAAGTAGGAATTTCTTCATACTACAAAGATACTTAATTAAGCAAAGTATAAATCAGCTTCAGCTTTTCTACGTCTAACTAGACCTTTTAGTATCTTACCCCCACCTTTAATGTAGTGAGAAATCCACCAATCATATACTGTTTCATTACTAGTTTTAGTATTGATTAATGAGAATAGAGTAGATGAGTATCCACAATTCCAACAGAAAGAAACTAAAGCATCAAATTGGTTTTGTGTTAGAAGTACTGTAATATTATCAATAACTTTCTTTTCATATCTAGGAAGTAAATTTAAGAATAAAGCATCTGCTCTTTCTTGTGTTATTTTATCACCTAGTTTAAACTTACTACCATCTTCTTTAGTTGTATTACCCCATCCAATAGTAATTGGTAATCCTCCAGTTCCAGGATCATTATATGCTTGTAGTTTACAACCTTCAAATGACTTGATAAGGTTTATTCCATTCTTGCTGGTTGATGTTATCTTGCTCATAGCTAATTATTTTCAATTAAAACAAATCCATTGGGATTAAAAGAACCGTCCACGTTTGGCGTATAAGAATATTTTTCAAAAGTATAATCTTCAGGCGCGCCTTCAAAACTTTCATCCCCGTATAATTCAAACCCGTACCCGATAATTTCCCCATTTCTTATTTGAACTCGCATAATTATAAATATTTAATTGTAGTTGCAACATTTGTATTGGATGAACGCCCACAAATAAAGAAACGTGTATTTGGCGTATCCATTGCTAAGTATCCTGAGGTAGAAGCAGAACCACAAAGAACATTTGTTCCAATTGTTATTTTAACCTTTTTACTTGTTAAATCAATTAGCGAAATAAATAATTGTGAAGCACTTGTAAGTCCTGTAAATGCAGTAAAAATATAACCGCTTGTTTCATCTAATCCAACATCTAAAATACCAGGCAAATTTCTAATAGTTGAATTTAAAGTAAATGTTGTTGCGCTTGCAATATCTAAAACGACAATTGAATTATTTCCGAAACTTGATAAAACATATTGATTTGTCGATGTTATATATCTAATTTTCGTTCCTGTGCTTATTGAACTTGAAGGATTAACAACGGTTGTAGTTATTGCGTTTGTTGATGGGTTTAATATTGCAACTCCAGCAGATGCTGAAACAATTATTTTATCGTATTGCGAAGAAGCTACATTTGTATTTAATACCATTCCTTGTGGAGATGCTGGAACATTTAATGCAATTGTAGATGTAACTAATAATGTAGACGGATTAATTAACATTATCGTTCCCGTTGCATTTCCGCAGCAAATAAAAACTTTTGTCGATGAATATTCAATCGCCTCTGTTCCGAATATAGTTGCACCAATTATAGTTCCAAGTGAACTATTCAATGTTGCACTTATTCTATTAATTGTTAATAATGTTGTTGAAGTTACCCAAACTTCATTAATTGATGCAATGTAAAATGGTTTATAAGCATTTGTAACGGCTATTGTAGAAAGCAAAACGCCTGTTGTAGTATCGAAAATATTGACTGTACTTCCTGATAAATTACAAACGTAAAGTTTGCTAACACTTGCGACGTATAAAATACCCGTTTGATTTGTTCCTACGGGATAAGATTCTTGCATATTTAATAGGGGAATGTTTCCCCTTACGCTTGCATCTGAACGCCAATTTTTCGCCCCTGCGGAATCAATACCATAAACGCCAGGATAAGCTGGCGAAGTTTGATCGTTTACTAGTTCTAGATTAGTAGTTAATATATTTATTGACTTCGTTGGTGTTATCTCTTGTACAGGTGTGGTAGTAGAGCTAGAACCAAGCAGCTTCGATACTGCTGATATAGCTTGCATTTTAGCATACGTAACAGCGTTGTTGGCTATTGAAAATGTATGCGTTGCTACAGAAGATGATATGTTAAGGTCAGTACTTGATAATGTCTGTGCTGATGCCGTAAGACTGTTGATGGCGGTGATACCCGTCCCTGCCAATATACCACTCTGCTGAGTAATTGTAAGTATTGTAGATTGTATAGAAGGATGTGCAAATGGGCTTGTCTGAGCTGTTTCTGCTAATATTGACATACCAACATCAGCACTACCCCAATATAACTCTATTACATCATTTTCTATTAATTCTATAAGATAATTCCAAGCAGCCATCATGTATGCAGGAGAATTTCCCTGTAATGAAACAACACCAGAACTTGCAGTTACATCAGCTCCATTTCTTCTAAGCCAAAAATTAACATAATCAACACCTGCATCAGTTTTATCCATTTGTGATGAAAACTGAATATTATAGATGCCAGTATGGGCAACAACAATCTGCGAAGTCATTGTTCCTGTATAGGTAGCAGATGTTCTATTTTGTGAAATAGAAACTACATAAGTACCTATTCCTCCTGTACCACTTGTAAATGCAGATATGAATGTACCAGCAGTTATACTGCCACCTGTTAACACCATACCCACTTTTAATGTTCCTGATGTAACACCTGTAACATTTAATATTGTTCCTGCTCCTGCGCCACCATTGTTGATTGTTCCTGTAAAAACAGCAGTTTCTGTTTGTAAAGAGAATCCATTAGCTAAATCGGTAGTATTGAATTTAACTGCTCTTGGTATATTGGCAGTTGGATTATCTTGTGTTGTACTATCTGATATTGCAAAATAGTATCCACTTGCAGGAGGTGTTGTGTTAGACCCCCATTTAAGCCCTGTAGATGTCGTACTATCTGCTATAAGAACATATGTATCACTTCCTACACCAAGCCTTGTATCTGCACTTCCATTTCTTACATATATATCACCTTTAGTTGTAAGAGGTGAAGTAAATGTAGGTATAGTCCAAGACCTATCTGCTGATAAATCATATGTAGTACCATTGATAGTTAATGTTCTAGTATTTGGTACATACCCTGTTAAAGCAGATGAAGTTATATACCCAGAATCATTAGTTAATAAAGATATATTTAATCCTGATATTGTAGTTAGATATGTATTAGTATCTAAAGCAAATGTACCAGCAGCAGTCATTTTAACAAATGGAGTACCTGTAGTCCATGCAGGGTAATTAAGAGCACCCCAAGTACCAACAGTTGGTATAGTGGGAAATGTTTGCCAAGTTTTATCACCTCTCCAATATTGAGAGATTGTTCCTGCTGTTATTATAGGTTCATATGTAGCAGCTGCACTAGTAATAGTTAAATATGGAGTTAAAGCAGATGCTGTTATGAAATTACTAGGATTACTTGCTAAATAATAAGTATTATTATCATAAGATATTGTAGTACCAGCAGCTTTAACAAATCCTGTACCATTAAGTTGAGGTTGATAACTACCTATAGGTTGGTAATTAGTTGATAGATAAGTAATTAAATCTGTTTGACTAGTTAATGTACCTGTAATAGAACCCCAAACTGCACTACCTCCAGTACCTGTATATGAAATAGTAATATTGCCTAAAGTATCATCAACAATGGATATATCAGTACCATTTACTAAGTTTAATATAGTTTGTGTAGCATTAGTTACAGTATTAGTTTGTAATAATATACCTGCTGCTGAGAATGTAGTTGTACTTACTCCTGTTACTCTACCATAACTATCTAATGTTAATATAGGTATATGTGTAGCATCACCATAAGTACCTGCTGTTATTCCTGTTGTAGTTAAGTTAGCAGTTAAATTTAAATTAGCTAATGTAAAATCTATATTAGCACTATCAGTAACAAAAAAAGGAGTACCATCTACCTGTTGCCTAGGTGGTTGAATACTAAAGTCCTTTCTCTTGTTACCAAAAAATGCCATTAAGGTGTAGGTTTAATAAATAAAGCTAAGTGTGTAATAGTACCTGCAGTAAAATACAAGTTATTAAAGTTTTCTTGCCCGTATAAATATACTCCACCTTGAACTTCAGTAGGAGCTACTATAGCTCCAGATGTTGCACTGTCGTTAAATTTATATGCAGCTTGGCCAGTTGCTCCTATAATTTGAAACATATTTACTTGATCTAACATTTCAGCAAATGATTCTGTTGTATAGTTTGGGTATTTAGCAGGTGTAGCAGCAAAGTCTGTTTTTAATATTGCTTTAGCACTACCACCACCAGTAAGTGCTGCTGCAATTACTACACATTTTGCACTAGGATCTAATGCAATCATTAGTTTTTGGTACAGCCTTCCAGCTGGATAATAATTACTCATATTTTTTATTTTGTTAGTTTGTTTATATGTTGTATAATTTTACTTGCTTGGTTATTAGTTAAACAAGTCTGTGTTGCTATTGTAGGTGTACAAGGGTTATTACTCTTTATAAAATTACCTAATACACCTGCTTCAAATATACCTTCATAAGATGTTAATACAGGGTCTAACCCATTAATAATTGTCTCTGTATTACTATAATTAAAACCACTCCATTGTGGTGATGCATATGTATAGTCTATTGCTAATTCAGAATTATTAAAATAAGCAAAACTGTCTTCAGGTGAATGTACTGTAAAATCTGTAGTTAAAACAGAAGTACTAAAATCTAAGTTACTAGCAGAATTATTTACAGCATCTACCCATTCTTGAAATGAATCATAAATAACAGGCGTAGAGTCATTATATAAAACATAAAATAAAGCTGGAAAAGCAGGCGGTGTATTAGTTAATACTAAACTAAATTGTCCTGCAGTATTATCAATACCACCAAAAAATGCACCTGTATTAATATAATTAGGAGAAGCTGTAAGATTAGTATAAGTTAAATTACCGTTTATAAGATCATCAGTATATTCCCAAGTATATATATCAGGGTCTGCTGTAAATCTAACTTTATCATAAATAGTATAACCACCTCCTGAAAAAACATTTAATGCTACAGTAGTAGTAGTATCTGTACCACCATTAAACGTAGGTGTTGGAGTTGTTTTTATTGTAACACCACCAGTAGTTACTGCTGAAATAGTAGCAGTATTTAAAATAGTACCTGTATTTGCAGGAGCATATATTGATATAGTTGGACTGCTAGTTGAAGTAAAAGCTGTATAACCATGTGTTCCTGTACCAGAATTAATTCTATTTTTATAAGCAGTTGCCCATTGAACTGCAGTTTGTGCTACTGGAATAGACTGTATTCCAAGACTAACTGAACCAAAAGATACAGTTAATTCTACTGTGCCTGCTCCTGTAGAAGGTGTTAAAAATGTAACATTAACTATTGCTTTAGCATTAGGTACTTTTAAAGTTACTGCAGATATATAGTTATTATAAGAACCAAAAGTACCTGAAGGTGATGACAATATTAAAGTAGAAAGATTAGTTGTTGCTGTACCATCCCAAACATTTAAATTTACAGCATTTGCTAATCCTAATGCTAATCCACTAGGTGTATAATCTCCACCTGTAGTAGGTGTAAATGTACCTATTAAAGTAGGTGCAGAAATAACAGAAGGTGCATAAAAAGCTTTTAATACAGTATTTGGTATGTCTCCAGTTAAGCTAGGCATGTTAAGCAAACTTTGAGATAGTATTTCAGGTAAATCTTGAGAAGTACCAAGATATTCTGCTGAATAATTGTATGGACTAAGACCATTAAAATAATCTACAAATCCACTAATACCATCTACATCATAACTATTTTGAGGTAAATCTAAAATAGTAAGAGGAATAAATTCATTAACAAGGGTAATATTTGGAGCTACAGCATCTAAACCACCAGACATTATACCAACTGTACTTACAAAATCATTTGCTGTATACTGCATAGATGTATAATCTAAAGCTAATTGAAAACTGTAATCATTATAAAAAGCTCCTTGTGGATCATATAATGTTGTAATAATAATATTATTAACACTTAATGATGCTATAAAATCTGAATTAAAAGTAGATTGACTATTTAAACTATTTACAATACCTTGATAATTTGAAAAATTACCTGTACCAATTACTGTTAAAAATGGATCATTAGAATCATCAAGTATTACTAAAGTATAAGTAGCTGCTGTAGTATCTGAACCTCCAGAATAAGTGCCAATATTGATATAAGTTCTATTTGATATATACTCGTATTTTAAAGTAGTACCATTATAAGCCCATGCTGGTGGTGTAGGTACTACTATATTTACTACATAGTTTGGACCACTAGTTCCTGTTACAGTAGCTTGCGCTAATAAAGTATTACTAAAATTAAAAGAATCTAACATATCATATATGCTAGTAAAAATTTCTGATGGTGGAATAGATGGTCCAGTATTATAAATAATATTAGGACCAAGATAAGAATTAGTAAATTTTACTATACCATCAGTATTATCTACTGCACCTGCAAATTGACCTCCATCAGGGTCATACATTTCTGTTGGATATCTAATTTCAATTATTCCTCCATCGTAATCTGTTTGTGGATAAATATTAAGTGCTGTAATATTTAATAAATATATTGGTGTAGTTGGAACCCCTACACCACCACTAAAAACATAAGTATTAATTCTAGTAGCATTTCTTTGTATAGTAAATGAATACACAGCATTCCAAGAAGCTCCTGTACCTGTTGGTGCAGTTAATGTAATAACTGTTCCACTTACACTAACAGTACCTTCAAATATATCTTGAGCAATAATATCAGCAGCTATAAAATTTGCTATATCTTCAGGAACATCATCTCCACCTACTGTGTATGTACCTATAGTAAGATTAATACTTAAACTTTGATTAAATAATCTAGCTGTATACACATCTGTAGGTACAGCAATATTAAACAGTGTAGATATATTTGAAGCTGTTGCTAATGTTTCACTTATTGGCTGTATACCACCATAACTTGCTGTAAATCCTTGACCATTATTTACATTAAAATCATCTATTAATTGAGGCATGCCAGTATAAGTACCAGAATGACTAAACATAGGCATACCTAAATAATAAAAATCTTGATTTGTAGAATTAAATAATTCGTATAATGGAATACTCATTGTTGCTGGTTCACCAACAGCAAATTGATCAATTGGTATTAATATAGTAACAGATGCAGGATCTGCAGTAACATTATAAGGCAATCTTCCAGAAGATAGTGCTATTGTAGTTTCTGCTACATGACTAGCTGCAAAAGTAGGTTGTTCAAATAATATATCAGCGTAAGATGGTGTATTCTCAGTTATAAAAGGAGGTAGTTCTGATAAATCAAAATCTAAAGTAGCATCAGTACCACCTTCATATTGTTTAAATTTTACAATATAATCAGTATAATTTACATTATCAAATGGAGAATATAAAACAAACTGTCCTTCAAAATACTGTAAAATCCATTCAGGATATGTAGTATTCCAAAGTTCTAAAATAGCTTCTACATTATCCATGTCAGCTGCAGGAATAGTTAAACTTATAGGTGGTACAAGTTCTGTACTTCCATCAGATTCATATATAGTTATATTACCATCCCAAGTACCAAAATCATTGTCTACTGTAACTGGAGGTTCTGTAATCTCATCTATAGTAGCTACTTCTATTGGTGAAACAGCATTCCCTGTTATATCACAAGTATCTGTAAATTGTACATCAGTAATAGTAATAACTACATCATTTAATACTCCTGAAAAATCTATTACTATTTTTTTATTAGCATCATCATAAAAGTATGTAAACTCATATCCAATACCATTATATACCATATATCCTTGGTTATCACAACCAAATTGTATAGGTGTATCAGTTACTGGTAAATCAGAATTTAGTAATACATTAAAGTCACCTTCAACACAACAGTTACAGGTAATAGTACTACCTACTATCTCAAAGTTTCTAAGTATTTCTACATAAGCTCTAAGTAATCTTATTTCTTTAAATAGACAAGTATTATTCTTACCTAAAGCAAGTCCTGTATAGTACTTAACTGATTTCTTAGCTAAAGCATAGAATGCTTTAATTATTGCTACTTGTATATTTAAAGGTGTTAGTATCATGGGTATATTCTTAATTCTAATACTGCATTAGTTAATAATTCATCGCTTGCTCCAAGACCATTAATTACTGTTCTTAATTCAAAATATATATTACCAGAACCTGCATCTACAACTAATGAAGATATTGTAATACCATCAATTAAAATAGGATTTGCAAGGTTATAATAACCAATATTACAAGTTATTGTAATTTTATTTAAATCTGCTGCAAATGTATTAGATCTGTATTTACCACCATCAAATCTACTAAAACTTAAATCAAAATCAGTTGTGTTTTCTAATGTATTAACAGTAGGAGGATTTCCCGGTGTTTCTGTTAATAAAGCAGTATAAACTTTATATATAGGTGTGCCCGCAGGCCCTTGAGGACCTATTGGACCAGTTGGTCCTGGAGGACCTATTGGTAATTCTGAGTTATAGCAAGTCATAGTTTATATTTTATTTTAAACACGTTTTAATGATCTAACTTCTAAATGGACTAAGTTTATATCTGGAGGAGTATTATCATCAGCAGAAGCAATAATAAATTGACTATTTGCCCAAGTGTTAGGGTTACTTAATGACATAAGACTATTTAAAGTAATATCTGTTATAAAAGTAGTTATTGTATTTTTGTATGTAGAACCAACAGGTCCTTGTGATAATTCCCATTTTGCTCTAATTCTAAATGCATTAGGACCAGTTCTTTGTATTTTACAATCTACTTCTACTACAAAATTTTCACCTTCTACACCTATATAAGGTATTGATCCATATTGAGTTAATATTGTTGAACCTGCAGCAACATTAGTATTTAATATTCTAATATAAAAAGTTAATGGATCTATCTCAACACCATCTGCAACTTTAAATATTGCTTGTACTTCTAAAGTATCATCAGCTGTAGTCATATAATTATATGGTACATATATAGATCCTTTTTTATCATTTAATCCACCTAATCCAATTCCATTACTTGGCCAAATAGCATCTATAATACTAGGGCCTGGTGCACCTTGTATACCTTCAGGACCTTGTATTCCTTCATCTCCTCTTGGAATAGTAAAATCAAATTCAGCATTGTTAGCATCAGGGCCTACATTTGTAATAATTACATCTGTACCTGCATCACCTGTAGTTACAGTACCTAATGTTATTGTAGCAGGAGTTCCTGGAGTTCCATTACTGCCTGGAGCTCCTGTATCACCTTGTGGTCCTGGAACACCTTGTGGACCTCTTGGTATTATTGTTGAATTGCAGTTACAACTGCCTGAACATGAACACATATTTTTATAAGTTTTTAACTGCAGCCACAACCACAACCGCCAGTTGTAGATGTACCACATAATCTTTGTAGTTTGTTTAATAGTTTAGTAAATTCTGCAGTACCTAAAGATTCTGCAGTAGCTTTTAATGCTTGCAAAATACCATCTGCAAGTAAGAAATCTTCATAAGCTTGTGAATCACAATCAAGACACAATTCAGCTGCAACAGCTGCTGCTTTATTAGTAACACAGCAAGCTACATTACAATATACTACAAAAATAGTATCTACAACATATGTAGCATCATTACTGTCTGTTATAGTATATACAATAGTATAATAACCATCAGCTAAATTAAAATTACTTCCTGTACTATCTACAGGAGTATATTGATATAATTCAAAATCTGGGAATATAGAATCTTGTATTTTATTTAATACACTAACTGTAGTTGCCTCACCACCATTTAATGATATACTAATAGTAGCTGCATTAACATATGGAGAACCATCTATTTGGTTTTTCCATAAAGTATTATTCCACCCATAAGGGTTAGTAACACTATTATAAAACCCAGTAGTGTCGTTAAATGTTATACCTGTGCATCCATTAAGACAAGCAGATATTGTTGGTATAAATGCCATAATATATTATAGGTTTTATTCTAAACAAAAATAGTGAAAAACCTAATTCAAAAACTAGGTCCTTCACTATCCTTATCTAGAGATTAATTGTTATTAGTAAACAAAAGTAGCAGGTAAATCTACATTTGACCACAAGTTAAAAGAAGTAATAATACTAGCTTGATTACCTGCAGCAGGAGTATAAGTTGAAGTACCAGTACCACCAGCAAAATACATAATAGCTTGTCCTTTGTTTTGACCTGCACCAATTAAAGATGGAAGTCTATCTAACCATCCAATTACAGCAGGCTGATATTGTTGTCCAACTACAGCATCTTGTTCACGGAACAATGGTGGAACTTGATCAACAAATACTTGACCTTCATCACCCCAAGAGATATACTCATCATTAGCTACTTGCTCATAAACAGCAACACCATCAAAGGCAGCAGTTGTAGTAGCTACAGCAGTAACAAATCCTTCAAGGAATGTGTTAAATCTAACTTTGTCATATTGTCTCCATCTGTTAACATCATACTTTTGTTTGATACCTGTAATTTTGATACCAAAAGAAGCAGCGTTAGCAGTAGCAGCAACTATACGAATATTATTAGTAGCAGCTACAATAGTTGTAGTTTCTCCTTGGAATGCAATATCAAGAATTAAATTACCTGAAGCATCTTTAGAAGCTACTTTATAAACACCTGAAGTAGTAGCAGCATCAATTGCTACATAATCTCCAGCTACAATATTAGTAGATGCAGTTGCAGCAGATGCAGTTACAAATTTAGAGTATTTAGTAAATGTTAAAGTTACTGCAGCAGTTGCAGTTGCAGCTGTTCTAGCACCTCCATTAGTTACTTCTGAAAATACTCTCCAATCAATAGTTCTATTAGCACGAAAATTTTGTACTAAAGAAGCTGTAAGTCCATTAGCAATCTCTGCTTGAGAAGCTGACCCACTTGATTGGTAAGTACCATACTTGTAACTTGCAGGACGTTTACCATATAAGAAAGCATTTGGTGTGTGTTCTAATTTAATAATAAAGAAATTATTAGATGTTGAATCCATAGAACCAGTACTACCATTGTATCCAACATAAGATACTTGTTCTACAGCTAGTCTACCTGCAATAGAAGAAGCAGCTATAATTTGATCACGTGTAAGTACTACTTGTTGTAAAGGTAAATCAGCACCACGATCTTTGATAATTTTAATTTTATCAAAAAGAACTGGGTTAAAATTACCTGCAGCAGATGTATTAAGTACTTCATTAGACATATTAGTAAGTACTACTGAATTTAATGCTAATGAGCCTGGAGTTACTTTTGTCCCAGCTGTAACTACAGTTGCATTTGCGGGAACAAGAAATACACTCTTAATGTTATTTTTTGAATCTAAAGCCATTTTTTTAAAATGTTAATTTGTTGTTGTTTTGTTTTACAAATATATGAAATATTTATTCTAAATTCTCTGCACTTAGTTGGTTAGCTGGTATCTGTTCTCTCACTGCTGCAGAGAGTAATTTTACAGCGATGTCACAGATACTTTGATGTGATATGGGGTCTAGTTTACAACTTACTTGTGAATTAGGGTTAGATAAATTAATTTGAATATCTTCAGGATATTTAATATATCTCATATAATAATTAGTAATACTAAAACTACCATCAGTAATAATACCATGTATTTTCCTTTCTACAGTATTTACAGGTTGAGTACCATGTTCTAATCTCCATATAATACCTTCAACACCATCAGTCCAAGGTTTTTTATAAGGATTAGAGTAATTTAAGTTATACTCATCATGAGATATTGGTATTGTCATAATCCTATTATATGTAGATGTAGTATTACATTGTTTTGTATTTGTAGTACAACCTTCATAAATAGGTAGCATGCAATCAACTGGGATTGCCCAGAGAGTTTCTCCAGGCAATGTTCCAGTAGGATTAGTTAATTGTAATATTGGAGGATTTGCATCTCCACTATCTTTTATTAAAGAAGATAACTCTTGGATTCTAACTTCAGTTTCTTCAAAACCCTCCATGTTTCTATTACTCTTAGGGTTGATTCTCTGAAGTATATAATACCACTGAGCTTTTGTTAAAATAATGCTTGCTTCAGGGTCAACAAACCCAGGAGCACTTTGTGAATAAAGTGCATCATAAGTTACAAGGACATTATCCCACATTTCATTAGCTGTCATACACCAGATTGTTCTTTAAGTCTTTCTACAATAGCAAAGTTTTCAGAATCATTAATGAATTTAATTGCATTCACTTGTGGACCAATATCTTTACCATCTAGGAATTGATAAGTTTTTTCTTTAGTTAAAACTAATGCACCATTTTTTAATGCTTTCATTAGTAATAGTTTTGCATCTTTATTAATATCATTAACTACTTTTAAGAATTGAGTAGGTGAATCATTAACGAGTTTTCCAACATAGGCAAACACATAATCATAGTTTGTAGTATTACTAATTCTTGAATCATATAACCACATAATTTCTTTTAGTTGTTCAATATCTGCTTTAACTCTTGCAAACCAAGAATACGCTTCTAGTTTTACATTTAATTCTTCTTTCTCTTGTATCTCAGCAACTTCTTGATCTACTATCATAAATCTGTAAGTACGCTTTTTGTTTTTTTCAGAAGGTGATGGAGCCACCACATTCTTGTTTAACATTAATACTTTATATTTTAACATATCCATTGGAAGAGATAAATCCAAAGTGTTTGCTTCATTTCTCAATTTAACTGTACCACTTCTTTGCCAAAATGTATCAGGAAAACGATTACCTTTTTCATCAGTTTTATACTTAGAAATATCAAGGTCACCTTTACTCATTCCTAACATTCTTTCAAAGAAATCTTGTTCAGTAATTTCATCATCAGGAAACTCAGGAGTTCTAACTTTCTTAATGTTGTCAAGTGGTCTAATATATAGACCTGTCTTTTTACTTACAGGTACTGACAAATAAGTGAGTGCAGTATTAAATTGATAAGAACCATTGGTTTTATCTTTACCATCTTCACTGATTTGATATTTGTGTCCCCAACTATTGGGTCTTACAATTGGTACAACTTTAACCACCTTATCTATAAAGAAGCTTTCTAGTGGTGCAGCTGTTGTTTCTGTCTTATTAATTTTCTTGTCCATTTTCTTATTTTTTACAAAGGTATAAATAAAGGAGGATGTATTTCAACCCTCCTTTATAGTTATTTATTAAACTAAGTTGTAACGGAAGTCAACAACTTTTGTTGGATCAGTAATCATCATTCCACCCCACATCATTCTGTGAATTTCATAACCATCAGATCTAGATACTGCCATTGAAGGAGAACCTTTTCCTGCAGGTGTGAATGGATCACGCATACCTGGGATATAACGGAATACAGATGGTTGACCTTTTACAGATACTCTCTTAATTCCTGATTCACCACCAAAATCCATAGCAATCATTCTACGAGATTCAGTAGTTCCACCTTCTGGGTGAGTTTCAGGGAAAAGAACTTTATCATCAAACATTGGACAGTACATTAATTCAAATGTAATACCATTGATTGAGTAATACTTAGTGAACTGGAAACCAGCAGAAAGTGGCTTAGGAATACCTGTAAGTTTTCCACCATTTTCTTTGTGGATAGAAGTATCATTACTACGTCCTGGACCACTGTTAGTAGTAGACATCAATAATTCAGTACCACCTTTAGCAAGTACAGCTCTGTGAAAATCACGAATACCATATTCACCTGTACACAAAGTAACAACTCTGTTACCCATTTCAATTCTACCAATAGATAGATCCAAGAATACTTCAGTTAAGAAGTCCAAGTCAAGAGTTGAGTAATAGTGAATGTTAGATGGTGCAATTTGCTCAAATAAACCAGCACCTGATTCCAATGGATATTTACCAGAAGCGTCTTTGTTCAAGAACAAATCTTTTTCTGTAAAGTTGTGTAGACCATAAAAGTGCATAACTACATTAGCAACTTCAGCTTGGTACATAGCTACCATATCAAGGTAGTTAATCCAAACTTTTTCTTGCTTACCATCAAGTCCAGGAAAAGAGAACTCTAATGGGTAGTTTTTACCTTCATTAATCATGTTACCAGGAACTTCATACTCAAAACGCTGCATAGTAATTCTGTTACGCATTCTGAATGGTGAAGTAAAATTAGGCTTCTGACCTCTACTAGAAAGTGTAGATGGTGCTACGTTGAAAAACTTAGCCCAACGCTGACCAGCTTCAAGTTCTTCTGCAGGAACAGAAAGTGTTGGATCTGATGTCAAAAGTTCTACTTCATACTCATAGTTAGTACCTTTAGGTTTAACAGAGATTACACGAAGTAAGTATTCTGCTTTGTTACCTTTTAAGATGTTATCTGGCTCAAAATACTCTTCACCAAATACTACATAGAAAGCAGCAACTCCTGCACCTAGTTCACCTACTGAAGCAGCAGAAGTTCCAGTAGCATCATATGCTTCTAACAAAGGAATATTTTTATCATGTTGACCTTGGAGCATCCACTCATAGTAGTTATTTTCTTCAACTTCCACAACTGGAAATTGATTAAGGAAGTCAAACATCGCATTCTTCAAATTAGTTCTGAAAATCTGGTGAATGGTGTTAGTTACAAGCTGTGGTCGCTTCATGTATAAAGCTCCCAAGTTATTTGCAGTTACTAGACCATTATAGTCTTTGGCTGCGTATTTTTGGAGTTGAAATAATTGCATGATTTATTTATTTGTTTTTAAGGAAATGTTCAAGTGATGATAATACATCAGATTCTTTTTCTGAAATATTATTACTCAGATTTGAACCTGATCTAAATGCAGCTTTTTTTAATCTGTCATCTATTGATCTTGATACTTTAGTTTCCGCTAATCTCATGAGTTTAGTTAAGTCAGGTTTAAGATTACCTCTTTCATCTGTATTAAATAAACCAAGTTCAGTCAGATAATGCAACTGCATTCTAAATGCTTCAGGATTTTTTCTTGACAAGGCTGCTACTTTATTTAATGGTTGTTTATTTTCGTCATAAGCTACTGTTTCAGTCATAGACTTGTATAGCTTTTCTTTCATTTGTTCAGTAAGTCCTACACCTTTGAAAATCTCAGGTGTATTTATAATTGCTGCTTTAAGAGCTTGAAGTCTTTGACTAGCTTCATGTTGTCTTTTTTGAGAATTATATTGCTCTTCTTGTTTTTTAAATTCAATCTGTTTTTGAGCATCTTGATTTAATGATTGTGCTGCTTCTAATCCTTCATCAGCTAATTCATCTAAATCTCTTGCTCTTTCTACATACTTAGTAATTTTTTCATTAGAAAATCCTTTAGTTCTAAGAAGCTCTCTATACAATTGTTCTGCTTTTGCAGGATTATTTTCTAAATCTTCTTTAGTTACATTAGAATAATCTACTAATTTACTACCAATATCAGATGCTGAATCTTCATCTAAGCCATCCATAAATAGCTGGAACTGAGTTCTCATTTTAGCTGGCATTTCAGATACAACTTCTTCAAAGATTTTTAAACCTCTTTTAAAGTCACGTCTTTCCATTAGATATTTAAAACTCTCAGGAGAACCATCAAATTCAAAATCATCATCAGATGCAAAATCTTCATCATCAAATAAACCTTCAGATTTTAACTGTTCAGCTAAAACTTTATATAAAGGCTCATCTTCTTTATCATCATCTTTTAAAGAACTATCATTAGGAGCAAAATCTTTTGCTTTCTTTTCAATACTCTTTTCTTGGTCAATATCATCATCATCTGAATCACTAATTAGATTAGACAATTCTGTATCAAAATCAAATTCTCCACCTTCTAAAACATCTTTTACAAGATTCTTATCAGAAGAGTTATCAATTGTAGGGATACCATCTCCATCTGGTTCACCAAATTCAGGTGAATAATACTTATTTACTTTCATTTTTCTTATTTGTTTACAAAATTATGTTTATTAATTCTTACCTTACATCTATACAAGATATTCCTATATAGCTTATTTTTTGTCATATTTATTCTTATTTTCTTTAGCAATCTTTAAAGCAGTCTCTGCTTTAAGTTCTTCAGTTTCTTTTTTAGAAGTAATTTCTTTTTCTTTAACAATTATTTTTTTCTTTTCAATTTCATTCCTTTGTCTTTCTACAGAATATTTTAATTGATGCTCTTTATCTTTTTGTATTTGTTCATAAGTTTGCTTTTGTTGTTGTAAAGCAATCTTACTTTGTTCTAATACATCAGGTATCATATTATCATTAACATCTGTGTCTTGTGCAAAGCCCATAGCTTTAAGAGTTTCAATTTGGATTTTATTATCTCTATCTAATTGTCTATTAACATCTTCTCTATCAAGTTTAGCGTACTCAAGCTGCAATGCTTGTGCTTGAAGTTCAGCTTGTTGTTGTGCAAGTTCTTTTTCATGCTGTCTATCAGCTTGTTCTTTTTCTTGCATTTCTTGTGCTGTTTTATCTTGAGCTTCTTCTAGATATCTAGCCAAGCTTGATATACTATCTTTTTTATAGATTTCAATAAGATCTCTAAACTTAATCTGACCTGTCTGCATACCTGCATGAGCCAACTGATTAAGTGCTTGCATAAGTTCTTGAGTATTTGGACCATCATCTATATGGATATCGTATTCAGATTCACAGAATTCATCATAACTATCAACTACCTCAACCATCATATCATCACCTACATACTGTACTTTCTTTGGATTGTTTTTCCAAACATACTTAGCAACTTCTAATAATCTTTGCATACAATCTCTTTTAAATGAGTTATGTAGTGCAAAATACTTTTCAGTCATTGAGTTAGATGCTGACCATCCCATGTTAGATGTACCTACATTGGCATCACCTTTAATATCACCTTGTCTGTATTCATTAACTCCAGATATCAAATCCATCTGTGATTTAATAAATCCAATAAGGTTAACGTGCTGTGTAATATAGTTACCCATTTCAAGGTTAATACCTTGTGCTGACATTTGATTAAAAGTACCTGCAGATTTACCCTGCATTGGTCCTTTAAGTACTTCGTTAGTTGGGTCTAAGAATAAAATGTTAGTTGCTTCTGCATACTGCAACCACTTCAAAGGATCCCATTCTGATGGAATCATACTTACGTTGATTCCTAACATTGGGCCTTTGTATTTTGATAAGGCTAGGTTTAATCTGTGGAAATAAATATCGTATAAATAATCCATTGGTTTAATATTGTCCATGAAAGACATTACCCTTGAATTATTAGTATTACAGTAAATACCTACATAAGGTGGTTTACTTTCTGATAAGTTAGCCATACTCCTTGATTGATAAGGGATTGGTCTAATCTTTACATAAATATCGTTTGCTATCTTCGTTCCTTCCCACCACTCATTAATCCATAAGTAGTCTACTATCTCTCCAGCTTCTTTATCTATCTTGTAGTACTCGTCTACTATCTTTTCTTGTTGGCTTCCATCTTCATCGTAGTACTTTACCTTTCCAATCTTTCTTCTTGATTTCCAGCACACCCTCATAATTCTGACGTTCCCTCTCTGGTCGTAGGCACCCCCAAAATAATGTGTAGCAATTTGGTTGGGAACAAACAATTCCCCTGCTGTATATCCAAATCTCTCTTCTACTGTAATATCCCTATTATAAGCCATTTGAATACCCCCAGTTTTCATACTGTTATATTCTTTGCTTTGCTCTAGTGTATCTATCTCATCTTTAGTAAGTTCTGTGTGATAATAATCTACTACTTGACCTATTGACATCATTGTATATTCTACAATCCAATCTGCATCTTCAATCTTATAAGTCTCAGGAGATTGTATAGTAAACAAATACAAAGGATTAACCTTTCTAAATACTAAATCATTACCTAATTCTTCAATACATACTATCTCTTCACCACAAACTAAAAAGTCTTCCCAACATCTTAGGAAAGTATCTGATACATCAAGTCTTTTATACTCATACTTAAGTATCTTATTAGCAGTCATTTCTTTTAAATCTTGATAACTATACTTAAGGTATTTATCAAATTTACCAAGCTCTTTCTGCATTTCTTCTTCTAAAGCTTTTGAATCTACTTGCTGTCCTTCTACAGAAGATTCTAATTTTTGTTTTGCTATATCTACTAATTTTTGATGCCACATATCTCTGACAGCCTCCTCTTTAGAAGAAATACCCATTTGGTCATCAGATGATATATAAGCTTTAAATGGATATCTAGTTAATCTCTTAGCTTCTTCACCTACTAAAGTGTTAATCTTAGAGTTACCTAATCCAATATGTTGCATACTTTTAGGAGCAGCAGAAAACTCTACTCCATAAGGCTCACAAATCTGTTGTATATCTTTGTCTGTAAGCATGTTGTTCCTAAGTCTGTAGTTAACTTTTTTATTATAAAAAGTCTGTCTTACTACAGAGGAATCAAACATCAATACATTCTCCCCAGCATCTACACATCTCATTCCCCATTCTAAATCCTTTTTGGAATCTGGTAAAGCTTGTTCTGGTACTTGTATTACTAAATTGTTCATATTAAGGTTACAAATTTACGTTTATTTAAGTTACAAATTGTTATTTAACAAACATGTTGTTAAAAAAAGCACCATTTTCATTATAGCTATTATCAGCAAATGGGTCATCATTATGTTTTAAAAACCCTCTTTCTTTAAAAAAGTCAGATTCTAAAAAGTTCTTAGTACTTCTTGTCTCAGCTTGTATTGCTTGTTTGTTTAAAGTTACATCTAATATCAATACAGCAATTAAAGAAGATACTCTATCAAAATTACCATCTTTATTCCACTTAATCAATTCTTGTATTAAACCTGTAGAACGAAGTCTATTTACATTAAGTATTTCTGAGTTAGGTTCAATTGGTTCTAATAACCACTCTCTAATCAACTCTCTACCCCATGTATTTGTTCTTTCTGTTGCTTTAAAGCCATAAGACGTATTTAAATTAGGTTTCCATTCAATCTTATCTCTAAGTTGCATTGGAGTCTCTGCTAGCATGTGTAAACACTTTCTGTGTTCCATATAAGTAACAAAACCTAACTTATTAATCTCGGGAAATCCTGCAGCATTGTAGTACACTATTAACTTTCTACAGTTTTCATAGAATTCTTTGGCTAATTGTGGTCTGCCTGTGTACTCAGCTACTATTCTTCTAGTAAATCTATCAAATACAAAGGCACAACCTACAGAATCTGTAGTAGAATAGTCATCATCATAGGGGTCAATACCTACAACATACCTTCTAACAAACACTTTACCATCACTATCTTTCTGTGGCTGTTCATAAACCTCAATACATCCTACTATACTATCATCAGGTCTACGTTTTATTGGATAATCTCTAAGTGGATGTACATTATCTAGAGAATTAAACCTTAATTCCCCATCTTCTGATGGTGCAATTACACCAATCCAGTTACTTTCAACATATTTTTGAGAATTTACCTTAATATCAGCTAACCTTTCATTAAGTAACATAGTAGGAAACATATTTCCTGATGTTACTAAGAATGCTTCTGATGGTGTAAGTGGATATTGAGTTACTGCATCTCTATAAGCTGATGGGTTACCCTTTTTAGTCTCTCTATAAGCCATAATTGACTTAAGAGCATACTCTTCATTGGAATTACCTTCAAAATCTACTAATGGAAAAGTCTTTTTACTTTCTTTATCAGTGTAAACCCCAAACCTTTGCTTAGTAGATGGTAAAAACCACCCACATTGTTGGTTTCCTTTCTCAGGTTCCCACTCATTAGGGAATGCTAACAGATTAAACCTCTCTGGATCATAATACATTTCAGAAAATGCAGCAGTTCCCCCACCCATATCTCCACCTGTACCATAAATAATAGGAATACCAATAACATCATCCCCATCTTTCCAGCAAGGCTCAGAAATATTGTATGATTCTATGATATTACTAAAGATACCTGCTTCCTCAAATAGAAAAATAGAGCTACTCATACCTGCAGATGCAAATGAGTTATCTTTAAATGTAATCTTTCTAATATCAGATTGATAACCTACCCATACATCTCTACCATCTTCCATCTTTTGTTGATGTCTAGACTTCACATAGTCCTGAGTATTAGGGTTTCTAGGTTTATACCATACAGTATTCTGATCTAGAAAGTTAATATTATTTAATGTCATAGCCATTGTATTATCTGAGTACTTATTTTCATAAGCAGAGATAATACATTTGGCATTTCTAAAGAAATTGTATTCATGCACAACTAGTGCAGCATTCTTGTAAGAAAATCCAGTTCTTCTTGGCTTAACCATGATAAAACCTTTCTTCTCTTTTCTAGCCTGTTCAATAAGAGTAAAGAATTCTAAATCCACATCTGTGAACCTAGGAAATCCTTCAGTCTTTCTTCCAGTCTTTTCATCTTTTAAAAGCATCCTAGTGTAGTTCAGGTAAAAATAATATGTCCCAGGTATTGTAGTATTTCCTATAGTTACACCTTCCATACACTTTCTTACTTCCTCTTTCCAAAACTCATTATACTGGTATGTACCAATAAGAGCTTTAGTATAAAATCCCGTAGTTTCAAACTCTGTTCTAGCCTCTAGGAATGCTTTTGTATTACTTAATATCATACATTAAAAGATGTGTTTACAATTTTATCTCCTCTATTCTTAATAGCAGTAGTTTCCTTTTCAGATTTAACTGCTGATTCTAATGTCTTGTATTGTGAGATTACCTTACTAATAGAATCCATTATCTTTAATACTGGTGTAACTGATTCACTATCAAGGGTATTCTCTTTTAAATAGTCTGACATTTCTTCTATCTTATCCTTAACACTATTAAACAACCTTTCAATAGGTGTCTCCTTTAAGTTTTTGTATATCTTACAAGCCTGCTGGACTTGCTCTGAAGCTTCATATTCTTTGTTACCAACAACTTCCTCCTTGATTGCTTCAATTCTTTTTTCCTGCGAGTAGTTATTATATGGAGAGTTGAAATCACATAAATGGTAAATATACTTAAAGTCGTTGTAAGCATTAATCTTATTTTTACTTTTGTCACTCTTCCAAAGAGTCTCAAAACACTCAATAGTTAAGATCTCTGGTGAGATAGTAATCTCATTATCTTTTAGATCAAAAATCTTCATTACTTAAGGTAAGTTAATTTATAAATTGTAGAGTATGTTAATGAAGAAATCTCATCAACTTGGTTTCTTAACCACTCATCTTTAAACACATCTCTTGAGCTTTCTACATAATTAGCAAACTCTGTAAGGTAGCTTAGAAAATTATCTGGCTTTGTGTGTTTAATATCAATAGTAACAATGCCATACTTACCTTGGTAGCTTTCCACAAAGCCATCAGCTAGTTCAAGTAATTCATCATAGAATGTGTTTAAAGCACTGTGTGCAGCAAAGCTTCTAGTTTTTAAATGCTCTACATGAGCAGCATCCCTAAGTTCAAATAATCTTCCTATAAACTTAAGTGGAGAGTTCATTGGATTGTCTCTCAATCTTTTTATTAATTCCATATCTTTTTAATTTGCTTTTATTTACTACAAATTTACCAAAATTTTTGACAATACAGTTATTATTCCAAGTTTCTGGATTGCTATCAGTAATTTTACTAAATCTTTCTGTTAGAAAAACAAACACATCACAGTAGATACTCTTAGCATCTTTGTATGATATATTATGCCTTTTACTTATTTCTGTTAATACCTTTACTACTTCTTGCTGCAGCATAAAATCCTCTTATTGTTATTCTTTGTGGTGTATTTTTCATTTCCATTAATTGCTCAAAAGAATGCTTAACAGGTAACCAACCTTCTATAGTCCTAAGTAGGCATCTAGTTTTGTATGGCTTGTTAGTTCTCTCATTAATAATCTCTGAAAACTCTAACACTTCTTGAATCTCAACTCTCTTGACTATAAACTTTCCAGGAATCTCAAGAGTAATGGGTTCTCCATTCTCATTGGTAGAATCTTTAAAAGTAAATAGTTGTTCAAGAGCCTTGATTATCATCCTATTATAAAGTGGTTTAAGTAGTTAATCCAAAGTTCTCTCTTGCTCCCCTCTACAATCCTATTATATTCCTTAATAGATTCATGATTAGATGGCAGTACTTTAAAAACCAGGACCCATTTACCATCAGGAAGTTTCTCCACATGTTTGATATACTGATACCTTTTATTTCTCTTAATAAATTTCTTAGCAAGTTCTGTATATACACCTAGTTTTTCTATTACTGCATCAAATTCTTTGTGAACAAACACCACAGTATTTGATCCACACTTAGGATCTATAATCATTGTTTATAATCTTAAAACAAAAATACAAAATTAATCTTCATCATACACCACACTAATAGGTGTGATGACTACCCAAGATCCTTTTCTTCCCATATTCCTATCATATATAAACCTGATAACATTGCCACCATGTTCTATATCTGCATCCATATGTTCAGTTAGTTGCTTATTCCTATGCAAGTGATTTACTGTAGTATACAACTCATTGAGTTGACTTGCCATTATCTCTATTCTTTTCATGTCTATCTAAAGTATTATTATACCCAGCCCTTACTCTATCATTAGGTAAAGTCCAAATCTCACCATTATCCATAAATACAGTCCAATATAAATGATGCTCTAACCCATGGTTCTCAACAAAGTGAGCTAACCCATAGGCATTGAGTTCTGGAATGTATAACCATAATGGTGGATTTAACTGTAGCATTATAAAATTGTTGAAGGCTCAATAGTATTAACAATACATTTACAGCAGATATCAGCTTCTCTAAACATTTGGTACTTGTGTTTCTCTCCATCAGAATCTTTACCTTGAAAAGATGTAGGAATAGAATGAGGGAAAAACATAATAGTATCTCCTACCTTATAAAGTTCAACATCTTTACCAACAGCAATAATTAAATCTCCGTTGTAATCATCTAATTCAAAATTTTGCATTCCATCAGGAAGGTAAACTCCAGTTGAAGTTTTAGTTGCTTCCTTGTACTCAATTAAAATACCCTTAGGGTGTGGTTCATACATAATCATATCTTATATTTTTTTACAAATGTAAAACCATAGATTGGATATCCAAGATAAAAATAAACAAATCTGTTTACTTTTAATATAATCACCTGTTACTGAGTAGGTATAATTTTCCCCTTGAGGTCATTAGCATTTAAAATTTAATTTCCACAGTTGGTTTTTAGCCCCTAGCCTACTCTTTCCCTTACACGTTGGTGGTAGTCCTGCTTTATATAAATTCCATTTTTGTAACTATCGGAGAAAACCTTTGAACTTATTTAGTTCTGCTAATCCAACTTCTAACCCACTTTTACTTATGGGTGGTCTAACTTTAAGAGGTGTGTTAAAATTAGGTTACAGTACAAAGGTAAATAAAATTTTTTTATAAAAAACAAAAATGTTTTGTGGATATGGAAGTGGGTACCTACTCTACAAAACCACCCTCCCTAATCATTAGCCGCCAATGGCCCCCAACTTTAATTAATACTTAAAATCATGAATGAATTAATTGTCTCTAGATTAGGCAAAGCCTCAGAAAAATCAGTTGAAATCACTAATGAGAATGTAGATTTACTCTATGACTCAACAATAGTAATGGCAGGCATTGCCTACTTGTTGAAGATTGAGCCTAAGTTTATAATGTTAGCAAGTGGTAAAGGTATCATCACTTCGCGTGATACTGTGTTAGCTGTAGGTAATGCATTGAAGCCAATGCTTCAGCCACAAGTTGTTCAGGTTCCTGCGTCACCTTTCAACATTGTACCTTAATCATTGTCATCAATGGAAACAGTAGAACCCTTTGGGTTCTCTGTTTCTTTTATTGTTGATATATATCTACCCTCTTTCATCAGACCATTTGTTATTCTGTGCTTCTCATGGTTCATTATTAAATATATAGCACATATTATGTTCTCAACCTCAAACAGCTTAGTCCAAGCCTTAGTCACTATGTGATACATACCTGTAATAGGATGATGAATGGACACAATAACTTTGATAACATTATGTTGGACTTGGGATAAAACCCTTCGGAGACCAATGTAACACCAACCTGCCAGATTAATTTCTTGAAGGTGATAATGTTATCAAAGTTTTACTCTTGTATTCACTAAATCTTTAAATAAAATGAAAATGCTTAAAGTTCTTGAAATACTCCTGAAAGTAATTCTCACCATTGTATTAGTGGGATTTACTTTGACAACTGTATCATTAGCTGTCAATGAATCTGAAATATTTCTTATGTTTGCAAGTATTACTTGTTATACAGCATTACCATTGTTGTTAGTTGCAATTGCAATTGACGTAGTATATAATTAATCATCTAAAACAAACAAAATGCTTAGATCAAGAACAAAAAAAGGATTTGCAATGACATTTGCTAACAATTGGACTATATCAGTTCAATTTGGTTATGGTAATTATTGTGATAACAAAAACCATCCTGCAGGTATGGATCTTGAAAAACAAGATACTGTAGAATCATCAAATGCAGAGATTGCTATTTGGGATAAAAATGGTGATTGGTATGACTTTGGTGGTGATGTTGTTCAAGGGTATTGTGACACCAATGAAATTGCTGATTGGATAGATAAAGTGTCCAAGTTTGATTAAAATATGACAGGTACGGAAAGCATCCACTTTTAAGTGGCTCTGCTTTCTCCTGTTTTAAAACAACGGCAGGTGAGATGTATTATTCTCTGAAATAGTTAGACTGCGCAAACCCCCTAAAAAGGGTATAGAGGTTGGTGATACCGTGACAAAAATCATCTATATTGCACATATACAGTATATCAGGATACGTCAGAGGCTATGAAACACATCTACGGGTGTAATAGTGGAGCCAACCTTGAGATATGACGATACTGGTGCAATGAATCTTTTTACTCACATTCTAATTTAAAAACAATGCAAATTAAAGATTTAACTCAAGAAGAATTTAACAATTGTCCAATAGGTCAAAAGTTTGTAGAAAGCTGTGGATCAGCTCGTAGATTTTACAAAGCAGTTAAAACAAGTAAAACTGAAATTGAAATACTAGTTATTAGTAACTATAATTTCAATGCTTATTGTGAAATTAGAGTATTTGATCCTGATTTTACTTGGATAGAACCAGTTGATTCATTTATAGATATTCATGATAATGAGTATTCTTTTGAAGAATTAAAAGAACATTTTCTACCAAAAGAAACAGTTAGTTAATAATACAGGTTGGTAAACCATAAGCTTCCAAATTTGTTAATGCACCATAACTCACTTCCAAAGGGTGAGCAGTTGTAATAATGGTAAATATAGAATGTATCTATAAAATCTACGGACATTATTACAACTGAGTGCAGATGGACAAATCTTTTTATCCACATTTAAAAACTAAAAACAATGAAAAGTATTGAAATTAATGTATCTGAACTGTTCTTATTGAATAACTTCTTTGATAATAAAGTACCTCAAAAAGTAATTGATGAGTATTTTGCTAAAAAGAATTATCGTTCTAATGCAAAAGACTATAAAGAAGGCAGTGCAAAATACTTAGCTGAAATAGCTAAAGATGAAGAAATTGATTTATTACCTACTCATAACATTGTAGAGAATTTTCACGGACTTACTATTACATTAGACTATGGTAATAAAGTAGAATTTAGCATATTAACTTATACATATACACGATCAAGATATGATTATGATATGGATGAGCCTTATGAAGTAGAAGTAATTGCAAAGTTTCTTTCCAAAAATGTGTATTGGGCTGGAGATATAGTTACATCTATGGATGAATTATTAGTTCAAGATGATGTTAAAGCTTTATTGTTTATGCATCAAGAAAAAGAGTTAAAACTCAATATTCGTAAAAACCTTGAAAGTTTAGGTAATTGCTTTAATTTTCTACTGCAAGAGATAGTATTAGAGGCTCATTTAGAATTTAAGCCTGTAAAATATTACTCAGAGTATAAAAGTATGGGTCAATGTGTAGTAATAGGAGATAAAAATGAAGAAACTGTATATAGTGAAATAGAACTTGAAAAGGTTTATCAAGATTATCTAGATAAAGTAAAGTTTTACGATAAAGAGGATAGAATCATTGAATATAGAAGCTATTTAGGTAGTTATCTTGAATTTCATAGAGAACATTCTTCTAAAGCAACGCAGTTATAACTTGTGCACAGGTTATAATAATACTGAGTAGTGACAGTTTAGCACAAAAGGCACGTGGAACACTAACCATAAACAGTTATATTGGCCGCTGATTAGACAAACTCATCGTAGTTTGCATTGTATAGGTTACAAGACATTAACCTAGTGGTAATATAACTACCACGCATTTTTTGACTATAGCATAAGTGGTGATGAAACAATGCAGGCATTCGCCTTACTAACCAAAATACTCTTTGCATTTAGTTGTAATTTATAAGTGTTAGGTAAACAATAGATGTGAAAACAGGAAACTGTAGTTGTCTTCTACTGAAAGTTTACTATTACAACTGAGTGCAAAGATTTAATTTAATTCTTTGATATACTAACAATATTGTAATACTCATTCAGCACCTATAAGGTATATTTTGAGATTTAATTACAAGTTAGTGTAAGGTCGGTCTTATACTCCTTAGCTTAATTAGCTGAAACTCTGATGTTGATGTAGAAATGCACAAAGGAAGCTGTTAAGGTAGTAAGAATGAAAGTACAATAGAGAACTCTTGCTGTACTATATCAAAGTTTTAAATATTCTTTTGTAACCAATTAATTTAATATATAGTGAGAACACCATTACCTTCTCAAGTTAGAATATTAGCTAAATCATTAGCACATTCTAAAGATGTACTATCTAAAGGAATATTTAATCCTTCAGGTAAAGGGTCAAGAACATATCATGAAAATAGAATAACTACACTACAACCATATTTGGATAAGTATAGTTATCTATTAGAAATGAGAGCAAAACCAATGAAACCAACTAATTATTATTCACATAAATCAATTTAAAATGAACTCAAAATCAAAAAACAACAATGATGGAGTAATGTTCTCTAAAGTGTACAAAGCAGCTTTAGAAAGTAAATATCACGGAGTATCCGTAGATGATTTACTAACAGTTATTTATGCAACACCGAATGCTGAGATAGCAATGGAGTTGATGTTAGGTATTTACGAACACCCTGAGTTAGAAACAGATGTTAAAAGTTCTAATACTGGTAATAGGTTTACTTTAACACATTATGATATGTTTGCAAAAATTGTGTCATATAGTTTTGAAGAAAACAAGAAATTACACATTTACATTGAAAGAAATGCTAACAAAGAGGATATTAATTATGAAAACTACTTAAGCTATAAGCAAGAGTATGCTAATAATAAAGAACTTACCTCTATGCATGTAGTTCTTCCAGAAATGGAAAGAAATCATGGTACAATGGATTTGAATTCTTGGAATAAGTGTGATAAATGGGAACAACCAGCAGTTACTGATGAAATTCCTTATCAATTAGCACATTAACTATGACTAAGTTAGAAGCAATGGCTAAAACAAGCAAGGCATTTACCAACCTAATGGATGGTAGTGTCTTGCCTAATGCATCAGTAATAACTATAATTAATTACTACGAGTATTTAATTGATAGTAATCCTGTTGAAGTTAAGTATCAATCAAATATTGAAGCAAGTTTTGCTGAAGCAGAAATTGAAGATGTATATGATGAGGATGTGTATGATGAAAATGAGTACTGTTAGTACTAAAAATACAATAGAAAGGTCGTGATATCCGACGTATTCCTAAGCATGAAGACAAAAGGCTTTATTTTTTTATTCACTTAAAACAACTAAAAATGGTAACATTACCAAAAAACTGTAAAGTATTCTATTTTAATGATAGTGTACAAGTAAGAATGACATATGCAACTTCTTTACCAGAAGGTATGCATGATGGTGTATTAGTTTACTCTAATTGGAAAGGTAGAAAATACTTTTCATTAGAATATACTGTAAAGTATCAGAATAACATGCCAATGATTGTGATGGATAAATATTACCAACACAAAAAGAAGGCTATGTTGTTTAACAGAATGCAAAAACAACAGCATTTGCAGAAAGAAATAGATATACTATCTAATTCTGACCATCCAGGCACGTGGAATATTGCACATCTAAAAAATGGTAATCAAATGCCACCACCACCACGACAAATAACATTAGACTTTTAATTAACATGAAAGAAGCAATTTCAATTTTCGTATTAATGTGTTTAATAGCTGTAATGACTAGCTGTTCAGCAGGTAAAAACAATGGTTTAGTAAATCATGGTTGTGGTGGACTTGCTAGATTACCTAAAACGCATAAATAATGTACATAGGAGAGATAGTGAACATAGGCAATAGTTATTTTGTCTATGTTCCTTCAGTTCCTGTTAAACAAAAGGTTTATAATATATCAAGTATTCAAGCTATGAATATTATTGATAAATATGATAGCCGTATTGTTGAAATAGAACTGATACCAACACATGAAGAACTGGATGAGCAACCAGAATATACTGCTCATATTATTACTAACCCTTTATAGCTTTTTTACTAAAAACATGACAAGAATCATTAGAAAACACCCAATGGCTACAATTAGCATATTGTATTTGTTAGTTACTTTAATTTTTTGTATTTATGCAAACACCATTTGAAATGGTTAGATTAAAAATAAGCTCTCTGATTAATAAAAAGTCAGAGAGCACATTTATTTCTAAACCACCATTATTAACGAAAGTTAAAGCTTATGATGATTCATTAGACTTTAATTCTCAAGCTATTCACATTTTCAAACAAATTAAAAACTTATGAGTAATTTCACAATGCCAGTAAGATGGAACAACTATGATATGACAGAAATTGATGTCCTTCATAAAAACTTACAAATGAACTTTATGTGGTCTGATTATTATATTACTAATGGTAATGTGGTTATGTTTAACCAATGCCAACAAGATATTAATAATATCAGATTAGCAATAAAGACTATTAAAGAAAAACAACAACTCCGTAATAATAACAACAAAAACAAACAATTTAACAACAAAAACAAAAACAATTAAAACAATTTAAAATTATGAGTAACGTAGTAATCAAAACAGCAGAGTCTGAAGTAAAATTAGACAAGAATGGCCGTAAATACAAGACTGTATCTTTTGGCGAAGTAAAGTATATTGACACTCCATTTGGGAAAATGTTAGTGCCAAGTACTCAAGCAAGAACAACCAAAGCAAATTGCTATGAGTTAAACTATCTTGGTAAACAAGATTCAGGTTATACTGATGCAATGTTCAACGCAGCTAATCCAACCAATGGTGGTTGGTTCATGGGTTCTATTGAAACACGTGAAGTTATGCCATATGACATTACAGCTGGTGATGGTTCAGTTAGAACAGTAAATACTTACACAACTGTTGTGTTCAGTGATACTGATTCTCCTGCACATGAAAGCGCAGTTAAGTCTGCATTTGCATCTAAAGGTCATGAAGTAATGACTGCTGATGCTAATGTTAACAAAACTGCTTCTGCTTTAGAAGCTTTAAGAGCTGAGATAGTATCTTAATCAACAAGGAGTTGTTGTTATTAATAGGGGTGTAAAAGCCCCTATTACTTGTTTCCATAGTTCAACGGATAGAATAAAAAACTCCTGAGTATCTGCTCTGTCTTCTAAACAGTTGAAACAGTAATTGGACACATGTTGGTTCGAATCCAATCTTGGGAACTATCACTGATTAAGATTTGGAAATGTGGTTCGAATTTATTATATTTGTAGTAAGAAATTACTACTATGAAATATAATAAAGAGGAATTAGAGGACTTAATTTTTAATCAAAAGATGTCTTATATTAAAATAGGTGAAAAATACGGAGTATCAGACACTTATATAAAAAAGATAGCTAATAGATTAGGCATAAAATTAAAAATTAGAAGTAAGTTTCCTGAAAATTGGAAACCTGCTAATTATAATACTAGAGAAAAAGTCTATTGTTTAAATTGTAGTAAAGAATGTGATGTGTATTCAAAAAAATATTGTTCTGCTAAATGTCAGCAAGAGTATCAAAGCAATTTAAGGTATATAGATTTTATTGATAACAATAATGAGTATTGTAGAGAAAATTATTCACCATCTGTATTTAAACCTAGGTTTTTAATAGAACAAGATAGTAAATGTTCTATTTGTAGTATGAGTAATAAATGGAATGATAAAATTTTAGTATTTATATTAGATCATATTGATGGTAATGCAGCTAATAACAATAGAAATAATTTAAGATTAGTTTGTCCTAACTGTGATAGTCAATTGGACACATATAAATCTAAAAATAAAAATTCAGCTAGAAAATATAGATATTTAAAACAAAAACAATAACTAAACTAAATAATCATGAATGAAATACCAATGCTACGTGAAGAACAATTAGGTATAAAAGAATACCAACCTAAAAATTCAGAAGTATTAAAAGAATATGAAATAAGAATACAGTTTCTTAGTAGAGGTTGTGTTGTAAATGTAGGTTGTAAATCTATAGCTTTTGAATCAATAGAAACTGCTATGAAAGAGCTTAATGAGTATGTAAATAATGCTTGGGAAGTTCAAAAAAAATGGAATAAATTACTTGATTATTAAAATATTGTAAAAACCAGTAATAGTCTTATAGGTAACATTTGATGTGTGAACCAACTATGAATGTTTTTACATATGGGGGTATCATGGTATTGATCAGAATACAAAGAGTAAGTATGTAAGCAAGTAGTCCCTTGTCTAATAATGTGAGGACTTTAAATATTAGTAGATAATAATAGCTGGAAACACTATTGAAACAGGTAAGATTGCTGACGTAGTTGGTAAATCTGCCATCGCTGACCTTGTAGCATCATTTAATGATGTTGAAGCTCCTGTACTTGAGCTTGTCTAATTAAGTACATATTCCTAAATTACTTGAGTTGTGAGGAAGAAAAAAATATTAGAATTCAAGCTGGTATAACATACAGTGTACATGTTAGACTTTTTGAAAGGTTTAAAGTTTGAAAAACCTTATCTAAACTTGTAGAAAACAATTGAAATTTATTTTGAGACATGGGTTCGACTCCCATTACCTCCACACTAATGGGGATTAGTTGGTGGAGTCCATCATAACTGTGATGGTCCTAATGGGTGGTAGTTAATAGCTATCACCCATTTATTAACAACATTAAAACTTAAATAATGACACCACAAGAAAAAGCTAAAGATTTATTAAATAAAATGACAACAAATGCAGATAGTCTTATTTATAAGAATCTATATGCTAAAGAATGTGCTTTAGTTGCAGTTGATGAGATACTTAATCATCATTCAACAGAACAAGGATTGTATAGAATTGATAGATATTACTGGCAAGAAGTTAAACAAGAAATAGAGAAATTATGAAAGCAATATTAACATTATTACTGTTTATAACTATTAATAGTTATTCACAAAGAAACATGCATATAGTATATCAAGACTGTGTAATGATTGTAATTACTACTGATACTTTAGTAGCAAAAACATTAGATAAACGTGAAGATTTACTAGAATACTCTCCAGGATGGAGTACTAACTACAGAAAAAATGTACACATGTACTGGTTTGCTATTGAAAACAAAGAAAAAATACTAAAACAACTAAGAAAATTATGAGAAATATATTTATTAAACTAAATTTGCAAGATAATGATAGTTCTATATATATTAATATAAATCATATTGTTAGTTTATATGAATTACCTAATTGTACATCAGTAGGAACAACAAATACTCCATATAGAGTAAGAGAACATAAATCTGAAATTGTAGAAATGATAAACAAAATTCAAAAAGTGTGGGTATGAAAAATAAAGATAAGTTAAATGAATTACCAAATCCAAGAACTCATCAAACTATTAGTTTTATGAAATCATTTGTTAGATTTGGTGCATGTACATTTTTAGGATGTAATATGTTAATATCAGCAGCAATTGCTTTTGGTATAGCTGAAGTATTAGGTATAATAGAGGAGATATTCTAATGGAAAATAACCTTAAACAATGTATACCTGCAAGTGTAGAAAATGTAAATCATCCAAACCACTATAAGGGTAAAGATAATCCTTATGAAGCTATTAAAGTAATTGATGCTTGGAAACTTGGATTCTCATTAGGTAATGCTGTAAAGTATATTGCTAGAGCAGGTGCTAAAGGAGATAAAGTTGAAGATTTGCAAAAAGCAATATGGTATATACAACATGAGATAGATGGTTTACTTGATAACTACAAATAATGAGCTGTTTAAGAGTGATACTTATACTATCATTAGTAAAGAAGAAGCATACAATAAAATAGCAGAATGTGGAGTAATTGAATTAGATACTGAAACTACAGGTCTTGATCCACATACTTGCCAAATAATAACTCAGCAGTTTGGTACAGAGAATGATCAGTTTGTTATTGATAACAAGACTATTGATCTTATGTATTTTAAACCAATACTTGAGAGTAATAAGCTATTTATATTGCAAAATGCTAAGTTTGACTTAAGGTTCTTCTTAAAGTTAGGTATTAATATTAAGAATGTATATGATACATTTTTAGTAGAATGTATACTAACTACAGGATTAGAAGATAGAAAACTAGGTTTAGATGCACTAGCAATGAAATATTGTGGTGCAGTACTAGATAAATCTATTAGAGGTGGAATACACAGAGAAGGATTAACTACAAGAGTTGTAAAATATTGTGCTGATGATGTTACATATCTTAAACAGATTATGGATAAACAGATGGAGCAAGTTAAGAAATACAACTTAGAAAATGTAGTTAGACTTGAGAATCAAGTAACAAGAGTATTTGCTAAAATGGAATATACTGGTATATCTATTAATAAGATTAAATGGTTAGAGATAGCAGAAATTACAGGAAAAGGTACTCTTGAGATTGAAGGTAAATTAGATAGCATTCTTAAAGCAGAACCAAAGCTTAGTAAGTATATACCAAAGTATGTACAGACTAGTTTATTTGAGTATGAAACAAGAGAGCTAGGTATTAACTGGGGTAGCCCATTGCAAAAACTAAACATATTAAAAGACTTAGGATTCCAAACTGATAGTACTGGTGATAGATTCTTACAAACTAACAAGGATAAACATCCATTAGTTAAAGAATTGATTAACTATAATAGATATAGTAAATTAGAATCAGCATTTGGTAAAGAGTTTCTAAAGTTTGTTAATAAAAACACAGGTAGAATCCATTACAATGTATGGCAAATTCTATCTACAGGCAGAATATCAGTTAGTGAACCTAATCTAAATCAAATTCCATCTAAAGGTGAACTTGGTAAACAGATTAGAAATTGTTTTATACCTCAACAAGGTTATAAGATAGTTGGTGGTGACTATAGTGGTATGGAATTAAGAATCATAGCAGAGTTTAGCAAAGATCCATTATGGGTTAATGCTTTTAATGATGGTCAAGATTTGCATTCTGTATTATGTGCAGCAACATTTGATATACCTATTACTGATGTTAAACAAGAAACACCATTTAAGAAAGGTGTATCCTACAGAGATATTCAAAAGACTATTAATTTTGGTCTTGCTTATGGTATGTCAAAGTTTAAACTTGCAGATACTATGCAAATTCCTGTAGGTGAAGCTGATAAGATTATCAAAAAGTTCTTTAAAGTAGTACCCAATGTAGAACAGTTTCTTAATGCATTAGGTGAACTAGCTAAAGCTAGAGGTTATATCAAAAGTGGTCAACCTTATGGTAGAATTAGATGGTTTGCTGGTTATGATAACAAAGAGAACTTTATTAGACAAGGTGAGATTGAGAGAGCAGGTAAAAATACTCCTATTCAAGGCACCAATGGTGATATTATTAAATCAGCATTAGTCAAAGTACAAAGGTTTATTGATGCTAGAGCATTGCCTATCAACATATTACTATCAGTTTATGACGAGATACAAACAGAATGTCCTGAAGACTTATCTGAATGGTGGAAATTAGAACTAGATAAATTAATGGTAGAATCTGCTCAAGAAGTTATTAAGTCTGTACCTATTGTAGTAGACTGTAAGATAGCAGATTATTGGGATAAATAATTCCGTATCTTTGTTCTATGAAACCTGTTTTAATTTTAATGCTGATTATATCTTCATTATCATTACAAGGACAAGGATTTAAAAAGATTGAAGATAGCCTGTTTGATAGTAACCTCAGATTAGATTCTGCCTGTGACACATCAACATTATTGCTAAAAGAAATAAGCTATGTACCAGACTCTTATGAGTACCTTAGAAACAACCAGTATTGTTATAATATTGTTCCTGCTTCTAATTCTATTACCTATTCTTTCACATTTAATAGTGTGGCTGATAACTTCATTTATATTAACAGTGGCTATAGTGTATTGTCTTGTACAAATGTTAATTTTTTGTATACGGGATTATATGATAACACCACTTGTCAATTTGTGGATGAAGGTTACTCCTTTCAAATATTAGAAGGACACACTTACACATGGACACTAATAGCTACTGCTGTTGGTAGATTTTGTCAAGGATTTAATGCTATATGCCCTTATTGGTTTGTAGATAATCCTTTAGTAATTGAATTATTAAGTTTTCAAGGTGAAACACAAGATAATTTAATAAACTTATGCTGGACTACAGCAACTGAAACAAGTTCTGATTACTTTGTAATTGAGAAATCTAGTGATGCTATTAACTTTAAAGAGATTAATAGAACTAAAGCTAGTGGTAACTCTATCAAAGCACTGACTTACAAGACTATAGATGATAAACCTTATGAAGGTAATAATTACTATAGATTAGTAGAGTATGATTTTAATGGTGTGAGACATGAATACACAATGATTAGTGTTTATTATCCATACTCATTACAATATAAAGTGTATGATATTATGGGATTACCAACAACTTTAAACACACCAGGATTTAAGATTATCAAGTATGAGAATGGTAATGTAATTCGTAAATTTATTAACTAAAACTAACAAAAAAGATGAAAGTAGATTATTACAACAGACAAGGAGATATAATAGTGTTTGAAAAACTTGATGATAACACAGTTAAAATGTCTGGTTTTGATTATTACAGAATTGGATATAATGATAATACAACAATTGATTTTATAGACCCATCAGGTGGACCATTTATAACAGTAGGTATGAATTTAGGTAATTATTTTAATACAAAAGAAGAAATGATTATTAAATCAATTGAACATCAACCTGAGAATGGAACTGTACTAAAAATCTAGTACAAAATAAGAATTTGTAATAAAGAAGTTTAAAACTTTACTTTATGAAATTCTTAATCTTAATTCTATTAGTATTTTTACTTAGCTGTAACCCTGACTTTGACCACCCACACTATAAGAGAAAATCTTTAAGTGGGTGGCATAGGAAACCTGTTAGTGTCTTTAGACAAGGTACTTATAGGAATCCTCTTGTCAAGAAAGAAGCTAAACACAAATTAATTAGACCAACAAACATAGACTTAGACAAATGGTAAAAACAGCAGAAGAATTTAATATTAAATACGCAGACTATTTAGAAAATGGTCATTATGGATTAGATTTGCATAATCCAGAAGCTATAGAATATCTAGATAATGAATTTCAAGAGTTTATTAAAATTCCTGATTTTAGTTATTCTCAGATAAAGAGTAAGTTTAGCTCTTTTAGATTCTATAACTGTGGAGTATCTCATGAAAAAACATTAGAAATTGAGCAAAAACTAAAAAAGCTACAAGATGGGAAATCTTAAATCAAACAAGACAAAAGAAGAATGGGATGATTTAGTAAATAAAACACAATCTCATTCAGATCAATTAATTGATATTATGAATAATGATGTTAATATGAAAGGAGAACTAATCAAATCAGAACATGGTTGGATGATTTCTTATACTGAAAATGGAGAAGCAAAAGGTGTTTCATTACACTATGATGATGTAGACTATATTCGTGAACTTGAATTTACATTTGATAACATTGAAGCTAGAATAGCATCTAATCCTATAGTAGAATTTGAAATTGTTGAAAACCAAAAATTAACTGGTGTATCCAGATATGGTAAACTAATCAACGAAAACTCTAAATGCCCTATATGTGGGTTTAAAAAAGATCACAGCAAACATTGTAGAACTAAACAACGACACTTAAGAAATAAGAGATTATGACAACAGACACAATAACTATTGAAATTGACCATGATGTAGAACTTGAAATATCAGGTATATATGATGAAGGAGAACCAGAAATATTATATCCTGTTGATGATGCAGATCCAGGTTCAGATCCATCTTTTGAAATTTTAGAAGTTAAGATATCTAAAGGTAATGCTTTAGACTTACTATACTTCTGTTCAGAAGAATTATATTTTGCTAATGGCTATGCTAGTAATAGACCTAATAGTACTTTCGTGAATATCTTTGAGATATTAGAACAAAGATGTTTAGATAAAATTGATGGTTCAAAATAAGAAAAGTGAAATACAAGATGAAGCATTACAAACTTGGGTAGATAATAAATGTGTAGGTGCATTAGCTATGGCTACAGGCTCTGGAAAGAGTAAGGTGGCATTACTTGCTATAGACTACATAATTAAGACGCTAGGAGTCAAGAAACCAAAGATATGCTTAATTGTACCAACAGAGAGTTTACGAGACCATAATTGGCTAGAAGAATTTAAGAAATGGAAGATGACAAAATACTACAAGTATCTTGATAGATATTGTTATGTATCCATTAATAAAATCTTTGATGAAAATTATGATTTAGTAATACTTGATGAATTGCATAACATTACTGAAAGTAATAGTAAGTTCTTTATGCAAAATGTATCCACTAGGATACTAGGGTTATCAGCCACACCACCAACAGATGAAACCAAAAAAATGTTACTCAAAATTCACTGTCCAGTGATATATGAGTACAGATTAGATTCAGCAGTTGAAGATAGTGTTGTTGCACCTTATAAAATCAATCTAGTGGAAATTCAATTAAATAGTGTTGATAAGTATATAACAGCAGGCTCAAAGGATAAACCCTTTATGACTACTGAGTATAGCCATTATCAATATCTATCTAAATTGATATTGCAACATAAATATGGTGGCAGAATTAAAGCTGCTATGTTTGCACAATTAGCAAGACAACGATTTCTTGGGAATCTTAAATCCAAAATGGATGTTGCCAAACTAATTAAAGATAAGTATATGGTTGGTGAAAGAGCTTTGTTCTTTTGCCATTCTATTGCTCAAGCTGAAGAGTTGTGTTCAGACACTTTTCATTCAAAATCCTCAGATAAAGCTTTAGAAAAGTTACGCAGCAAGCAAATTCAGCAACTTAGCTGCGTCAAAGCTTTAAATGAGGGTCAGAATATTCCAGACTTGGATTCTGCTATTATCATTCAGATTAATAGTGTTGAAAGAAACTTAATACAACAGACAGGTAGAATTGTTAGGTGGAGACCTGACCATGAAGCTACTATTTGGGTATTAGTTGCTGTAGGCACTCAAGATGAGGTATGGTGGACTAAATGTTCTGAGAACCTAGATAAACAAAAGATAACTTATTTAAATTCAAAAAACTTATGACAAGTACTTTAGAAAAAGATGAAATTGTTTTCTGTATCAATTGTGTACAAGCTATCTATCCAGGAATATGGAGTGATTCTGCATTCAAGATTAGAGAGCTAATACAAGATGTATATGATGAAAACATACCACTTGCAACTATTGAAGAACTAATTGATGAGAGAATTGTTGAGCAAGATGAGTATTCAATATTATACAACAATTATGGATTCAAATAATGTACAAGTATTAGTAGGATTAGATGCCATTACAGATTATTCTGAAAACTTTAAGGATGGTAAAGAAGACCTTTATGATGTTCTTAATGAAGTTAAAGAGAATAAAGATGTAATGACAATCTTTGATACTAAAGATGATACAATAGCATTTTTCTCATCAGGTAAAGATTCAGGTAATTTAGAAAAAGAGTTTATATTATTCATAGCACCAAGTGCTGCTGATTTACTTATATTCTTTCACAATAAATACATTGAATGTATGTTAGGTGGTTCACCAGATATGGAGATGAGAGAAAAAGAATGTAATTCTATAGTTCTATTGTCAAAATGTTTAGTGCAGTTAGCAGATTTAGATGAGGATACGTTATTAGATAAATTAAAACTATCAAATGATACTGACAATTGATACTGATGATTCTGCAAATTTAGGTATTACTCCTGTAGAGTATGCCTATTTGCAATGCAAGAAATATAATCTAGCTAATGATTTAGATATAGAAACTCTATTTGAGCTAGGTTTGATGAACACAGATGGTAATTTAACAAGCCATTGTGAACAAGTAATGTTTCCCAAAGCAGATGATGCTACCATGCTCTTTGTAAGAGTATATGATTTATATCCTCATAAGATAGGTAATCGTGTACTGAAAGCTAAGAGCATTGATTCTGGTGATGGGAAACATTGCTTGACTAAGTACAGAATTTATCAAAGGCAAGATGTTAACATAGGTGCTAAAATGATGAAAGGTCTTCAGAATGAGATTCTTCTTAGGAAGAAAGGTAATAATGAAGCATTCTTTCAAGATATTAGAACCTGGTTTAATCAACAAACCTGGGATAAATATGCTGATTTGGATATTCAAGACACTCAAGAAAGGGTGGAAAGAGTATGAGTATTTTAACAAAAAGAATTAATGAAGGTCTGGAAGGTAAATTTCAAGGATTAGCTAATGGATTCAAAGATTTAAACAAGTACACTTTTGGTGTTCAACGTGGAACCTACTATCTAATAGGTGGTTCTTCAGGTACTTATAAGACAACTCTGTTGGATTATATAGTCAGGAATGCTATGAAGTCTGCTAGTGATAATGATATTGAATGCAATGTCTTTTATTATTCCTTTGAGATTGACAAGCTAACTAAGATGTGCAATTGGGTATCATCTTTTGCTTATCAATTACATGGAGTAGTAATACCACCAGAGAAAATTAAAGGCCTTGGAGATTTTAGATTAACACCTCAAGAAGTAGCAGTTATAGAACCTATCATAACAATGGTAGAGGAAATGGCAGACAAAATTCATTTTAGATTTGAGTCTACTAACCCAACTGGTATCTTTAATGAGCTGTGGAAATTTGCAAGTCTTCATGGTGAAATCCAGTATGAAGAGTATAAGGATCATGAAGGTAAAACTAAACAAAGAATATGTGGTTATAAACCAAATAATCCATATGCTTATAATATAGTAGCTTTAGACCACTTATACTTACTTAAAAAAGAAAGAGGATTTCAAACTAAGGAGGTGATGGATAAGATGAGTGAGTACTTTGTGATTTTGCGGAATATTTTTGGATTTACACCCATAATACTTCAACAATTTAACCAAGGTTTATCTTCAGTGGACCGTCAAAAATTTAAGGGTGTAGATCTGTCTCCTTCACAAGGGGATTTCAAAGATACCACTAATCCTTATCAAGATGCTGACATAGTTTTAGGTTTAATGTGCCCATATAAATTAGATATGGATACAAGCCTTGGCTATGACCTTAGTAAACTTAAAGACAAAATGCTTATGCTTAAGATAATCAAGAACAGATTATCAAGAGATGGTATAGCAAAAGGTCTTTATGTTAAACCTGAATCTGGTAAATTCTTTGAATTACCTGCTCCAGACTCATTAGAAATAAACAATTATTACAATCAACAAATTTAAAAACAAATTAAAATGACAAGAGAAATCTTTTATGTAGACGACATCAATGTAGCAAGAGCATGTATTGCATTTGCACAACAATTAAATTGTTCAATATCTCCTAATATCTGTGATATAGAGGAAGGTATGTATTTAACAACAGGTAGCAAGAAATTCGATGTAAATTGGATTAGAACTGAAGAATTTGCTGCTAAAGAATCAAGTATGGTATTTGATTTATTGGAAGATGGTGGTATCTTTGATTTTGTTAGAAATCTAATAGATAGCTATACTCCTGATACTGACCATGATGAAGTTAATCTACATGAGCCAGAAGCAGAATTGCCACAAGTACCTGATGCTGATACTATTTGTGCTTTGTACAACAAAGTAAGAAGCCAAAAGAAATCACCAACACGTTACCATGTAACTTTGAAGGATGGTAACTGGGTTGCTACAACAACTGATGCTGAATCTTATGGTAATCTAGCATTACTATTTGTAACTAGCCAACGCTAATAAACAATTTAAGCCCCTGCTGTAAAAAGTAGGGGCTTTTATATTTTTTAATATGGGAAAAATAATAATAACAAACCAACAAGGCGATGCAAAAATAAAATTTCCAGATGAACTGATTTTCCTGTTTAAACAATCTAAATCTAGAAGGTTTAAAGCTGCATTAAGTTATAATAATGATACTAAAGTATTGTATTTAACAATAACAGACGTAGATTGGCATCACCTTACTGGTATAGGTTATGTAGATTCAAATGTGCGTTTTGTTGATAGAAGAAAAAGTCTTATAGTAGTAGATGGGTATACAAATACTTATATTAGCAGTATTAACAGATATCATGAAAATGCTATGAATAGTATATCTTTTTGTGTTATGAAAAGTAAAGGCTATACAATCTGTGAAAAGATGGAATTAGATTATTATATATATCAAAATCCTGATGGTCAAATTGTAATTTCAGCTGCTATGTATGTAGGTAATTTACCTTTAAATCGTAATGAACATAAAGTTAGAGTTAGTAAAGGTGCTTTATATTCAGAATTACATAGAATGGTGCCTAATATTAATAGTTATCGTTTTTATAGTGCTGTAAATGAAGTAGGTGAGATATACTATTTTAAGCATATAGATGAAAATAACATTGTTTATGTAACTAAAGAAAAATATGCTTATGCTGTTGCTAATGGATGGAATGAAGATTCAGCTTCTTATCATAGAACTATGGGTATAGGTAAATTCTTTAAAGACCATCTTCCTGAAGTATCTGAAGCTACTGTTAATGCTTATATAGAGTATAATAAAATGCTAACATGTTTTGACTCTAATTTATTTTCAGTAGTTGTTGGTGATGATATTATAAAATATTATCTTAAAGACAGTTATTTTAGAATGACTGGTGAACTAGGTAATTCTTGTATGCGTGATAGTAGTAAAAGTCATGTTATAAAGTTCTATGCTAAGAATTCTAACTTTAGATTGCTTATTATGAAAGCAGGTCAAACAGATTCTATTATGGCTAGAGCACTATTAGTTACTACAACTGATGGTACTGTATTTATGGATAGAATTTATTCTGTAGATACTAAGCTTATTACTTTGTTTCACAGATATGCTAAAGAAAATAATATTAAAAATATCTATGAGCATAGAAAATCTTGTAGTACTAAAAACTTACTTAATCAAGGCCCAGGTAACTGGACTAAACAGTATGATGATAACTACAAAGTAGCTTTAGATTGGATACCTTCTGCTATTGATAAGCAAACTTATGCTGTTAGATATCAAGTAGCTATAATGCAACAATCTAACATTAGTAGTAGTTATGATGTTCCTTATATAGATAATTTTCAGTACATAAATGCATTTACTATGCAAGCATCTGTTAATGAATTAAATTTCTTTACTGCTTGTGAATTATCTGGTGAACTTGTTGATAACAATCATGTTTATTACGATAATGGTAAAGTATATGATACAAGATTTGTCAATACAAGCTATGGTATAGATCCAATTCTTAGGATTGATACAGTAACATTAAATGATTCTGATTCTGATATTGATGAAGCTGATGAAGATTATGAAGAAGATTTAGATTGGGATGAGGAAGATTTAGATTCAGAGCAAGAAGTAGAAGAAAATCCTTATACTATAGCTGCTTTAAATGAAGTTGGTACATTAAATCCTGGCCCAGTTAATATTGTAGCAACAGGAGCAGGAATACATGAACAAATAACTGGTTATACTCCAAATGCTAATATAGCTAGACTTATAGCTTCTAACCCTGAATTACAGACAATGCTAAGTCAAATTAATGACATAGCAACAGATAGTCAACAAGAACAACACATTATATTTTAACACAATGTTTAACGAAAAATTATTAATAGAGGTTCTAGGATGGCAGTCTGAGTCTAACAAAGAGCAGGAACAAATAGTTCCTACTTTAAATGCCTATTTAGATGCTTTGAATCTTAGGATGAAAGGTAAGCTGAAAATAGAGAATGACACACATGGTAATATTTATGTTACTAAAGGTGAAACTAGTCTTTACCCATGTATAATAAGTCATTTAGATCAAGTTCATAAATATGCTCAGAATAAAACCATATTTCAAAATGGTGATTATTTGTTAGCATTTGATGGACCAAGACAAATAGGTACTGGTGGTGATGACCTTGTAGGAGTATTTATGTGTTTACAACTTTTGGAAGACTATAACTTTTTAAAAGTTGTATTTTTTGTAGCAGAAGAAATAGGTTGCATAGGTTCTAGTGCTTGTGATTTATCATACTTTGATGATTGTATGTTTATAGGTCAGGCTGACAGAAAAAATAACTCAGATTTCATAAATTATTCAAATGGTGTGCAACTATTTGGAGAAGAATTTAGTACATTTGTGGCACCTGTTCTTAAAGACTATAATTACAAAGAGTGTGTAGGTATTGCAACTGATGCTGGTTGTTTATCTAAAAGAAATGTAGGCATTGCTTGCTTTAATATTTCTTGTGGGTATTACAATCCTCATACATCTACTGAGTATGTGTCTATTAAAGATGTTACAAATTGCTACAATGTAATTTGTGATATTATTAGTAATTCTGATAAACGCTTCTTATTTACAAGACCTACAGTTACCTACGGGAGTAAACCAACGGAAAGTAAGTCAGAACTTTATGAGGCGTTATATGAAGGCTTTAAAAAGAGCAAGCTCTATGTCAATAATCCTAAACATACTTATGCTTATGGTAAAGCATTTGACTATGTTGTAGCTTTAATTGAGCAGCGTGATGTAGAAATGATAGAATTTGCAGATGAATTTGCTCCTCTTGAGTATTTAATCTTAGATTATATAGAACAAAAAGAAGAAGAATTTAAAATAGAAAAACAGTATAATCAAAGTTTTGAACCTATTGACAATAAAGCAGATAACATTAAACAGTTAGATTTATTTTTTGACAAAGTAGGTGCACCTTGTTCTCACAAAGATACTATGTGGGATGCAGGAATGCAGCAAAGCTATTGCTTAGAATGCTTTAACTATCTTGATGAAAAAGATGCTTATTATGACAATCACCTCTCAAAAGGGAGAGGTTACTATTAACAACAACAAAAACAAGAAAAATGACAGAAGAAACAGTAAGTTTTGAAGAAGTGGTAGATGTAGCAAAACCAGCTACAGACCCAAATGAGGAAATGAAAGCAGAATACATTGCTTATGTAAACGAAATTAAAGCAGGTAGATTCCCTTGTGATACAAGACAAGATTCTATTGATGCTATTAATACTATTTGCAAAGTATTGGATTTGACTACTGTTGTTCCAAAGACAGATTTGCAAACAAGAGATGGTCAAAGAACTCCAATTATTATTGGTGGTACTAACATTGATTTAGTTAAGAGTCAGTATCCTGGATTGTATCCAGTATTAGTAGAACGTATACTAGAACTTGCAGTTAAATTATGATTGAACTACCAACTAAAAAGGTGTTAGCTACTAGAGCTAATCCTAAAAGGTTGGTTATCTATTCAAAGCCTAAAGCTGGGAAAACCTCAGCTTTGGCTTTATTGGATGATTGCCTTTTGCTAGACTTTGAAAAGGGTTCTGATTATGTTGATGCAATGAAGCTTAAAATTGATAGCCTTCAAACTCTTAAAGAGGTTGGTGCTGAGATTGTTAAAGCTGGAAAACCTTATAGGTATATTGCAGTAGATACTGTAACTGCTTTAGAGGAATTGTGTTTAGGTTATGCTAAATCTTTGTATATGGATACTCCTATGGGTAAAACATTTGCAGGTGATAATGTACTTAAACTACCTAATGGTGCAGGTTATTTATATCTTAGAGAAGCTTTCTTTAAGATTTTAGATTACATTGAGACATTGGTGCCTGAAGATGGTAGTATTATTCTACTAGGTCACTTGAAAGATAAGAATATTGATATAGCAGGCAAAGAAGTTGCTGCTGTAGATTTGGATCTTACAGGTAAAATTAAGTCTTTAGTTTGTGCTAAAGCAGATGCTATTGGTTTATTAAGCAGAAAAGGTAATCAAGTTATTTTGAATTTCAAAACATCTGATGAGATTACTTGTGGTGCTAGACCAGACCATCTAAAAAATCAAGAAATTATTTTAACTGAGTCTATAGATGGGAATCTTGTAGCTAGTTGGGATAAAGTATTTAAATAACAATAACTAAATTTTAAAATTATGACATTTGGAGGACAAGATGTTCAAGAAATCAGTAAGCCTAAGTACATTAGACCAGGCATTCACGAAGTAACAATCAAGTCTGTTAAAGGCGAATTAAATGCTAATGGTAATCCTACTCTTACATTTTCTATGCACTTAATAGATGGTGAACCTGATTCAGCAACAGATTTACGCTTTTATCTATCAGATAAAGCAGCAGAATCTACTTACAAGAAAATCAGACACATCTTTACTAAAATTGTAAAAGATGTAGATTATCTTGCAGCTAAAGCAGAAAACATTGAAGAATTAGGTCAAGTTTACAATGATAAACTATCTGGTAATTCTTTGAGAATTAAATTCCGTGGTGAAGAATATCTTAAACAAGATGGCACAACAGGTGTTAGATCTGTTATTGGTTATCCAGAATTTGCAGAAGCAATTCAAGAAGGTGCAGAATACCCTGTGGTAGCTGTAACTAAGATGACATTCAACCCTGATACTGATATCAAGAAACTGGTAAAACTACCTGATAATGATTTCTTTACATCAGGAGGTAATGATGGCTTACAGTTCTAATTTTGGAGGTGTAGACGTTATTCATTTAACTAAGGATATGGTACTCAGGAATGTTTCTGAGTACCAGATTTTTAGATTCTATTGTAAGAACTTTACAGAACTTAATAAACCATTCTGCTCAGATATAAGAATGGATAAATATCCTTCTTGCAGCATTAAAGCTTATCCAAATGGTCTATATTACAAGGACTTTGGTACTAATGAAAGTTACAATTGTTTTGCATATGTACAATTCTACATGAGACAAAAATTTAATGAAGAACTAACTTATCATGAAATATTAAAAGTAATTGCAAATGACTTTGGATTTATTAAGAAAGTTCAAAACAAAGAAATAATACCATCTTTAAATTATTTAGGACTACCTGACAAACATAATAGGCAAACTACAATGATTAGGATAAAAAAGAGAGATTGGAAAGAGTATGATACTTACTGGAATAAGTATTATATAGACAAAGACCTGCTCAATTTTTATAATGTTGTTCCTGTAACAGATTACTGGATTAGCGTTAATAATAATGAATTGCTAAATGTTTACTCAGAGAGTGCAAATGACCCTGCTTATAGTTATGAGCATGGTAATGGAATGAGAAAGATACTTAGACCATCTGCTGACAGGCAGAATAAATGGATAAGTAATATACCAAGGAATGTCTTTAGTGGTTACAATCAATTAGATAAACAAAATAAAGAATTAATAGTAACAAAATCTTTAAAGGATTGCATGATTTGGCGTATTTATGGTTATAATAGCATATCACCACAAAGTGAGAGCATTTTCTTAAATGAGAATCAATTTCAACTACTATCAATGAGGTTTCCAAATATCATTATAAACTATGATAACGATGAAGTAGGTTTAAAAGCAATGAAAAAGTTCTCTACACAATTTGGTATAAAATCTTTAGTTATCCCTGATAATATTAAAGATATTTCCGATTATATATCCATTAAAGGATATGATCAAACAAAAAAATTAACAACAAATTTAAAAGATTATTTAATATGAACACAGAAGCAACAATTATAAATATCTCTCAAAAAGAAGTAGCAGCAATGAGAGCATACAGAACAGATGCAAAAACAATGGCTGACCATTTTGGTATTAGCATTAAAGAAATGCGTGATGTACTAATTAAATTTGGTTTTGCTAAACCAACAAAAACTAGTGTTGATTATGTTATCAATCCTGTATTTGATTTTATCATCAATAGAGTTGATACCTTTAATGATGTTGAAGCACCATCAGCTGAAACAGCAATTTACAATGCTGATGTTGATGCTGTTGTAGGAACAGTATAAGCTAACGGCTTATGGATAAGTTAACAGAAACAATCCTTCAAGTCGTTTATAAAAAAAGAGATGCCTGTGATAGAGTAGCCACTGAGTTGGATACTCTTGACCAGGATCCCTTAACAATTAGATTCTATGAAGGTAAAGTAGAAGCATTTAATGATATCATTAATGTTCTTACTAATAACAAATCAAATGAGAGAACCAAACAGACGTAAGATTAAAAATAAGAATGAACTACCTGCTGAGAAAACAAAGGCTAGACCCAATGTTAGGAGGATAGGTCATAATTATGAGAGGAAAGTTGTTAAGGAATTAAAAGAATTAGGTTTTGCTACAGCAGCAACTACTAGAGCTACAAGTAAAATTATGGATGATGCCAAGATAGATATCAATGGTGTTCCATATAATATACAGTGTAAAGCTGTAAAAACTGGCTTGAATGTATTTACTGTTTTAGATGACATGGAAACTTTTATTCCAAAGATGGTTCCAGAAAGAGATGTTTATGTAAATGTGGTTTTTCATAAAAAAGAAGGTGAGGAAGTAGTAGTTCTTAGGAAGGAAGACTTCTATCGCATTATTAAAAAACTACTAGAACATGGAATTACACTCAGAAAATATAGCCTTAATTGATGCTGACTCTATAGTTTTTATAGCCCACTGGGACAGTGATAATAAAACCTATGATAAGCCTTTAGAGGTTATAAAACAATCTATTGATAGTTTGATTAGTTCTATACTAATTAACACTAAAGCTAACAAGTATTTGGGGTATTTAGGATATACTAGAGCTCAATTTAGATATGATGCATATCCTGAATACAAAGCTAATAGAAAAGATAGGGAGCCTCTTCCCTTTTACAAGGAGGCAAAACAACATATGGTAGATCATTGGGGATTTATACCACTACATGGTATAGAAGCTGATGATGTAGTTAATATGTTGAGAATTAAGCTTGATAATTCATTTATATGTGCAATAGACAAAGATTTACTACAACTAGAGGGAACTCACTACAATTACAAAACTAATGAATGGGTTACAACTAGTGAACAAGAGGCTGATTTATTCTTCTGGCAATCCATGATTATTGGAGACTCAGTAGATAATATAAAAGGCCTTGAAGGTAAAGGCAAAGCTTTTGCCATTAAACTTCTTGCTAATATTGATGACGTAGAATCTTTCAGAAATATAATTTTTGAAGAGTACATCAGTCAATATGGTGAATATAAAGGCATTGAAAAATTCTATCAGAATTATAAATGTCTAAAAATCATGGATGGGGAGTATTTTGGTGAAGAAGAACCTATTACCTTAGATGTAAATAATCTTGTAATATGACGTTAGATGAAATTAAAAAGATTAAGACTAAAACAGTTGCATATCTATTGCCGCTGGTGACACCTAAAAATGGTAAGATTACTGATTTTAAGGAAGATGAGTTCTTTCCTAAATGTAATTTTATTAACGCTTTTAGGTATTGTGAAGAGTTTCCTGAATTAACTCAACATGTATTTGTTTTATATAAATATAGTCCAATTGCAGGTTTTGAAGCTTACATATCTAGAATGAAGAAAAACCCTTGTTTCCATTCATATGTAGATTTTGATAAAGTTTCTGTTATGTTGATTTATGAAATACCTTTTGAGTGCTTAAAGACATTAGCTTTATTTGATAGTGGTTCCTATTCTAAGTTTAGGGTAGAAGATAAAAAGAAGATTCTTGATTTTTACTCTGCTACATCTTCTGATAATTTTGGTCCTTCTGGTGTTCTGTATAAGAAAGACTGGCGGAGATTTGAGATTGAGAAGCAGATTGGTATGAGTTTACCTCAAGATGCTGAGTTATCATCTATACCTTCTATAGAAGAAGAAACCTATTTTATAAAGTATAAAGTAGATAATGAACAAGAGGTTATATAAGATATTCTTATATTTGTATAAATAAAAAAATATGGCTAAAAACAATAATGCAAGGATTAATTTTGTATATGAGTTTTTCTGTGCTAAGCCTGGTTACCTAAAGAAATCGTTGGATATTGTCAGTGAATTAACTGGTGAAGAAAACATTGAAATAATCAGATTAGCAAGAGAATTATATCGTAATACATTTAAAAGTGCAGCCACAAAACTAGAACCTTATTTGGATGGAAATCCAGATAATGTTCTGGTTATTGGTGACCCACATGAACCATTTACTCTACAAGGGTATATGGCATTCTGTAGGTCAGTACAAGAAGAGTATGATTGTGGTACTGTAGTTCACATTGGTGATGCAGTTGATAACCATGCTGTTAGTTATCATGAAAAAGACCCTGAAGGTATGTCAGCAGGAGATGAGTTTAACTTAGCTCTACTAAAGATGAAAGAATGGTATTACACATTTCCTAATGTAAAAGTTTGCATTGGAAATCATGATGCATTACCATTTAGAAAAGCTTTTACAGCTGGCTTACCTAAGACTTGGTTAAAAACTTATCAAGAGTTATTACAAAGTCCACCTACATGGCAATGGGATTTTATTCATGAAATTAATGGAGTAATTTATCAACATGGTACTGGATTATCTGGTGAATTAGCAGCTATTAATGCTGCTAGAGAAAACAGACAATCTACAGTTATTGGTCACTTACATACTGTATGTAATGTCAGATATCTAGCATCTTTTAAAGATCTAATATTTGGTGTTTCAGTAGGTTGTGGAATTGACCATGAAAAGTATGCTTTTGCCTATGGCAAACAGAATACCAGAAAGCCAGTAGTGGCCTGTTGTGTAGTATTAAACGGAAAATTACCTATAAACATACCTATGGCACTATGAAAGATGTAAATGATTTAGATTATTTACATAAATGTAGTTCATGTAATATAGAAAAACCTAACTCTGAATATGGAAAAGTAAACCAAATAGGTAGAAAAAGATTATTTAGAAGTAGGTGTTCTATTTGTTTGAGGAAAGATTCTAAAAAAACTTATAGCACTGAAAAAAGCAGAAACAGGCATTTTAAAAGATGTTATAAAATTGATATTAATCAATATAATGAGCTTTTTAGGCTTCAAGAAGGTAAATGTTTAATTTGTGAAAAACAATTTGAATCTGATAGTTTATACTTTAAAGACAGATTAGTTATAGACCATTGTCATACTACTGGAAAAGTAAGAGGGCTATTATGTTCTAATTGTAATACTGCAATTGGTATGATGAATGAAAACATTAATTCTTTTAAAAATGCTATATGCTATTTAGCAACAGAACATGATTTACCAATGAGCTTGTAATAATAAAAAATACCCACATATCAGACAATCAAATGTTTGGTGTGTGGGTTTTATTATTATATTTGCCACCCCTTAAAAATTTAAAAATGGAAATTGGATTAGAAACACTATCTAACGTGGTAGTCTTTAATAAGTATGCTAAATACTTACCACAACAAAAAAGACGAGAAACATATAATGAAATCATTGTAAGATACTTACAGATGATGGTAGATAAATATCCTGCCCTTGCTAATGATATTATGAATCATGGTCAGCTTATTTTTGATAAAAAGGTATTACCATCTATGAGAGCATTGCAGTTTGCAGGTCCTGCTATTCAAAAGAATGAAGCTAGAATCTACAACTGTTGCTATTTACCTATTGATGACTACAGAGCCTTTGGTGAGATTATGTTCTTACTACTTGGTGGTACAGGAGTAGGTTACTCTGTACAGTTTAAACACATTGAGAAACTACCTGAAATTAATAAGCCTGTTAAAGAACAAAAGTTCTTAGTAGGTGATAGTATTGAAGGTTGGGCTGATGCTGTTAAGCATATGATTGGAAGTTATCTTGGTTTTAGAAATACTAAACCTAGATTTGACTTTAGTGATATTAGACACAAAGGTGCAAGATTAATTACTGCTGGTGGTAAAGCACCAGGACCTGAGCCGCTTAAGAAATGCTTATTTGAATTAGAACAAATCCTTGAAAGAAAAGAGAATGGTCAAAAGCTATCTTCTGTTGAAGTTCATGATATAGTTTGTCATATTGCAGATGCAGTTCTTGCAGGTGGTATTAGAAGAGCAGCTTTGATTAGCTTGTTTAGTGCTGATGATGAATCAATGCTAACTTGTAAGTTTGGTAATTGGTGGGAACTTAATCCACAAAGAGGTAGAGCTAATAACTCTGCTGTACTTGTAAGACACAGAATAACTAAAGAGTTTTTCTTAGACTTATGGAGAAAGATTGAATTAAGTAATGCTGGTGAACCTGGTATTTACTTTACTAATAATCCAGATTGGGGTACTAATCCTTGCTGTGAGATTGCATTAAGACCTTATCAGTTTTGTAATCTATGTGAAGTTAATGTAAGTGATGTTGAATCACAACAAGATTTAAATCATAGAGTAACTGCAGCAGCATTCTTTGGTACTTTACAAGCAGGATTTACTGATTTTCATTATCTAAGACCTATTTGGAAAAAGACTACTGAGAAAGATGCTCTAGTTGGTATTGGTATGACTGGTATTGCTAGCATGGAGGTATTTAAGTATAACCTTACAGAAGCAGCTAACATAGCTTATCTTACTAATATTGAGTTATCTCAAACTTTAGGTATTAATAGAGCAGCTAGAATTACTTGTGTTAAGCCATCAGGTACTACAAGCTGTGTATTAGGTACTGCATCAGGTATTCATGCTTGGCATAATGACTTCTATATTAGAAGAATGCAAATGTCTAAGTCAGAAGACCTTTATAAGTATCTTAATCAAAACCACCCTAGTCTAGTTAAAGACCATTTATTAATTCCTAATTCTGCAGTAGTTGAGATTCCTATTAAAGCACCTGCTGGTTCTGTAATAAGAACTGAGACTGCTATTCATACATTAGAGAGAGTTAAGAACGTGTCCATGAAATGGATAAAACCTGGACATATACACGGAGATAACACACATAATGTATCTGCTACTATCTCTATTGATAAAAGTAGAATGTATTTTGATCATACAGATGTTGAAAAAGATGAGTGGGAAGTAGTTGGAGAATGGATGTGGGAAAATAAAGAGTACTACAATGGATTAAGCTGTCTTCCATTTGATGGTGGTAGCTATAGTCAAGCACCTTTTGAAGATATTACAGAACAACAATACAACAATCTTGTAGGTCAATTAACATCTATTGACCTATCTTTAGTTACAGAAGAAGATGATATTACTAACTTAGTAGACCAAGCTGCTTGTGCAGGTGGTGCCTGTGAAATAACAACTTTATAAACAACAAACAAATAAATAAGCAATGGAAAATAAACCAAGAAGAAGAGCACGTAAGCCTCAAGTAGATGCATTAGTAGCAGATGTTAGTATAACATCACCAGTAATTGACAAACAGTCTGAATTGATTAATGAGAAAGTATCTCAGATTATTTCATTACAGAATGGTCTTAGTGCTAATGAGAGAATGCTAGAAGAACTTAATGTTAAAATTAAAGATTACTCTAAGCAAGTAATGGAACTAAAAGCTGATAATGTTAGAATAAGAACTTTACATAATAATTTAGATTATAATCTAAAGAGTGCTTATGAGCAACTATCTAAACTACCTAAGATTGTTAAATGGTTTTTTAAAATTAAATAACATGGCAAAGGCTACTATAACATTTACTTTACCTGAAGAACAAGTAGAATTTCATGATGCAGTACATGCAGGAGATTATAAAGCGGTTCTTTGGGATTTAAATCAAAAGCTAAGAGGTAAACTTAAGTATGATACTACATTAGATGACAGTTCAGCTACTGCTTATCAAGATGCTAGAGATATGCTCCATGAGTTACTAAATGATTATGGAGTTTCATTAGATTAAATTAGAGGGGGCTTTGCCCCCTTTTTTTTAGACCCTCGTTATGATTCTCTCTTTAAATCTAAAGCTTTTCTAATAGGATTAACAAGAGGTGTAATTTTAGACATATGATGTAGATATCCAGATTGATCATAAGGATTATCTATATCATATATATCATCATAAGCTTCTTGTACAAAGTTTAATAAACTTCTTTTTAAATCAAGACCTATAGATGTTACTGGAATAGTTGTGTTTAAAGCAATATCAATACCTTCAGAACCTAAGAAAAATCCTAACTCTCTTCTCATTCTGTTTATAACTTTATAGGTTAAACTTAATGCTAAATACTGTTGATAATCAGCTTTACCATCATCATCCCAATCTCCACCTACTAAAAGTACAAGACCAATTAATGCTAAGTATATTGACAATTCTTGTATACCTGCTCTTATCTGACCATCATAGTAATCTAAAAATTCTTCAAATGAATATTCTTGAATTCTTTTATCATTAGGGTTATTTTGTTTAAACTGCTCAAACAATGCTCTAGCTCTTGCTTCATTAGTTTTTGAGAATTTAAATCCTACTTTTGGTATTAATGCTAATGGTATATCTAATAGTATTTTACCTAATCCTATCCAAGCAGCTTGATTTAACAATAAAAATTTCTTACTTTCATCTGTTTTAAGGTTTTGATAGATAGCATTAAACCTACCAATAACTACAGCATCTGTATAATTATTATACTGCACACTACCCATATGCTCTTTCCACAAATCTGGTAACCAGTTTTTGTAAGTCATTGCTAGTTTACCTAGCATTGTATAATTAATTGCTCTTTGATCTTTATCACTAAGTTCACCTTTAATACTTCTAGATACTTTTTTTACTGCTTGTGAAAAATCATTATACACATCTAATGTCATACCTTCAATTTCAAGCTTACCATCTTTTAATGATGCTCTTTGTAATAAAGATTTAGAGCCTTTGGGTAACATTTTTAATCTTTTAAATTTACCATTTTCATCTATACCATAATTTTGTAACATAGATAATCCAATACTGTTATCTATCCACTCAGAACCTTTTCTAAATCCAAGGTACCCTATTCCTTTATTAGCAAGTCTGACAAGAAAATTACTAGGCAATTCATTAGCTCTAACACCAATATTTTTATCTGAAAACTCAAAGTATTGTAATAAAGCAGAAGCAAGTTTACCATTTTCTGTAAATACAGAAGCTAGCATTTTTTCACTTTCAAACATTTGACCTCTTGTATAGTAAAATCCTTTTACACCTTCATAGTAAGACATTACTTTAGATGCTAACGATGCTGATACTTGTATTACAGGTTCAAACATCATTTTAGATGCTCTTTGAAGGTCATTAAGTTTATTTACTACTTTAGTAGCATTTTTATCTAATATGTCTCCTTGCTCTTTAATACCGTAGACATGAAATTTAATTGTATTAAGATATGTCTGATACTCTGTTAACTGTTTACCTGTTAATTTACTGTAAGCTCCACCAATAGATTTAATAATTTTACCATTTGAATCTTTTTTAGTGATATCAAAAGTTGCTATCATATCACCTAAAACAGTGATTTCAGCTTCTATTTTTTTTAGACCCTCATAGTTGTAAGCTATATCTGCAAATGTGTATAACACTCTATTTAAATCATAAGACTTAAGACTGTTGTCTATTACATTTTGCTTATTGTAAATAGGGTAAAGACCAAATAAAGGAATCTCATGTAGTATCTCACCAGTATCTATATCTTTCTTTTTAGCAAGTTCAGTCATATAACCAAACTCAACATCATCAGATTGTTGTCTAAATATACCTATGAATGATTCCCATGCTGCAGATGGTAATCCACCTTGAAACATTTGTTCAATAAGACCAGCTCTAAAATTAGGGATAAAGTTATCAGGCAATGCAGTATAGTCATTAGCCATATCTGTAATCTCTCTAAACTCCTGCATAGTTTTAATCCAAAAATCATAATAATTTTTTATTGCTGGTGTTCTTTGAATTTCAATATACTCTTTAGAATATATTTCAGAAGATAATGAAGTTACATATTGTGGTTTTAATTCATAATATTTAAAAAAGAATTTATCACTAAACTTATAGTTATCTACTGTATTATCTTCTAAAATCTGATTAATCCTATTATCATCTTTACCTGGTACTAATCCACTTTTTTCAACAACTCTTAAAATAAACTTAGTAAGTTCTGCTTTAGCATTGTCTTTGGGTTTAAAATATTTATCTACAAAAGTAGCATCTTTTTTCTCTTGTGCTTCTTTTAGCTTTTTTGTAAATTCTGCATTATTCTTAGCATATATATTACCTGTTGATTTATTAATCAACTTGTCATATGCACCAAATAATCCTAGTCCATTAGCTTTACCCCATTTCTCTAATTCAACAGCAACCTCTTCTAATTTCTCTTTAAATTTTTGTGTTTTAAGTTTAGCTTCTGATTCAGCCATACTTTTTTTCCTAAATGCTTCTCTAAATACAGGGTGTTGTATTTCACCAAAAGTATTAAACATTTGGTCTACTGTCTTAACTGTAAAAGAACTTTTTATTTCAGTTATATCTGTTTTACTTAAACTAATTCTTGCAAATAATTCATTTTGCAATTGCTCATTTAATACAAGTATTTGATTTTGAAGAATTCTTAACCTGCTTTTATATTTAATATACTCAGTTTCATCAATACCCATTCTATCATAGAATTCATATGAACCTGCTATAATAGAAGATATCAATCCTAACTCTTTAAGTAAATCTCTATGCTCTTCTAATGATAAATAATTAGAGTTTACTTTATCTTCTACAGTTTCTGATTTTATATTCTTTAATACAGCATAGTCTTTACTTTCTACATCAGCATATTTTTTAACTACTGCTGTGTAGTCATCTATAAGATTAGATATATCTTGATCTACAATAATTGCATTAATAGCTCTAGTCTGTCTGTCAATTCTAGTTTTTAAAAACTCTTTTCTTTCACGAGAAATACCTTGACCTAATTCATATATGTAATTTTCTTTAAGTCTGCTTAATTTTTCAATACCTTCATCTAAACTACCAATACCTGTTTTTTCTTGAATAGGTATTTGCTGTAAATAATCTTTAGCTGATACAAATGTCTCTATTTGATTTATTTTACCAGTAGGATTTCCATCTTTATATTCCAAAATCATTGCTATTGGAATAATTCTACATTTATTATTTTGTTTTACACCAATAATCTTTTCTAATGCAAATGTAGTTTTAGGTAGTTGTAAGTTCCAATCTTCATATTTATAAAAAGGAATCCAACTTGGGTTTACAATTTTTGCTCTATTTCTTTCAAATCTAATATCACCATATTTAGTAGTCATTGTTTTATAGTCAAAGTTATCTGTTGTAACATCTGAGTATAAAAATATTAAATCTGAAGTTCCACCTAATGAACTAGATGCAAGTAATCTTTGCTCTGCTGTAATGTAGACTTTACCCATAGGGTCTTTCTTTTTTTGCTCAGTAATACCTGATTCAATTAGCTTTTTAGCTGTCTTGTATAATACATTAAAATTATCTTCAGACAGTTTACTAGCTGCTCTTAAATCTGCTAATGATTTATAGTTACCTGCTCTTATTAATACTTTGTCTTTGTACTCAGTAGTACATAAAATATTAATTAAGTTCTCCATTTCAAGATGGATGTAAGTACCAAGGTCTCTTTGTAATATAGATGTAACAGCTGTATTTAATTCAACTGCTTTAGCTGGACCCATCTTTTCTTCAAATGCTTCTTTAGATTCAGAAGTAAATGTTTTTTTAGTCATGAATTCTTTAGCAGAAACTCCTACAACACCATAACCTCTGTTACCTTCAAAAGTTTTTACTTCAAGAATATTATTAGAAAATTCAAGTCTATTAATACCTTCTTGCTGAGTTTCACATTTTCCTGGAAATAAGTCAGCAACTTGGTGGTTTTTTATTTTGTCAGCAACTACAGTTCCTGGGGTATTTGTATCACAATTCTTTTTCATAGTATTCTACAAACTATTTTTATTTCTTCTTCACTTGCTGCTTTAAGCATATTTATTTTTTCATCAATACTTAGCTCTGTATAGTCTGGGAAGAAAGCATCAAATTTTTCAATATCAATTTTATCAGCTAAATCTTGGTAAACAGGATCTACACCTTGTTTAACTTCATGTGGATTCTTTTCTTCTTTTTCTTCAAAGGTAGGCATTTCTTCTTGCTTTTGCAAAGTCATTTGATATAGCTGTTCTCTAATCTCCATTAGCAATTTTGAAAATCTACCATTATCTTGTTCAACACCTCTTTCATTTTTATGTGTAAGTAGTGCATTGCCAGTAGCTAGTAGTTCAGCAGCTGCTTGTGGATTTTGCAAAAATGATTGCAACATACCTTCTTTTAAAATATCAGTAGCTGCAACATCCCAGTCACTAACTTTAAGTCCTTTTAGTTCTTTACCCATTAATCTAGCATTAGAACCTTTAGCTCTTTTAAATCTTTCTAATTTAGCTAAAGACATTTCTACATTGCCTGGAATATTACTTTGATAATATTCACTAGAATAATCCATTTTTCTTGCTTGGAAATATCCTTCTACAGTATCAAACTTTTGTCCACTAACAGTAACAGGTTTGTCAGAAGAAAAATTACTTAAACTAGTATTTTCATTTGTACCTGCATACACATTAACTTCTTGACTATAATCAATATTTAATGATTCTATAGTCATTTTTTCAGTAGATGTTACATCTTCAGATTCTGTTACAGTAACATCATTAAAGTTATCTGTAAGAGGTACTTTTTTATTGTAATCAATACCTTGATAGTTACCTATAGTATCTACTTTAATATCTGTTATTACACCTTTATTTACTAAGAAAATAATACCCTTGTTGTTTTTAGCATAAGGAAATATCTTAGTGGCTTCTTTAATAAATTTAGGTGAAAACTTCCAAGTCTCAGGTATATACTCAGTATGAGATAGTAAATACTTATGCATAAATTCATTAATCTGAGTTGCTGTTATAGAATCACTTGCTAACATCTTAGTTACAATCTGACTTAAATCTGAAAGAAATATCTTTTGTAAGTCATAAGGTAAAAACTTATTTAATTGGAATATTGAATTATAAGTACCTGATTGGAAAGCATTTGTTATAACTAGTATAGCTGCTTTTGTAGGATCTGCTTTTCTTAGTTCATCAAAAGAGTCTGCTTGTTCATTAATAAATGATGTAGTACCCTTACCTTTAAAAGACCTAAAGTTATCAATACCTGTACCTCTGTTGTTTACTAAAGCAAGTAAGTTTTTAACAAATAAATTATCTGCAAAGTCAGGATCCTCTCTAAGGTCAGCTATTAGATTAGCTGTAGAACCTTTACCTTTCATAACCTTGTCAAAAGTTAATCCTGATTCATTAATGTATGTTGAGTGTCTTTGTAATAAATAGGTAATTAAGTTTTGGTCTATTGATTCATAGAATTTGATTTTATCATCAGTATTTAATCTTAACTGCTGAGATATAATTCTTTTAAATAATTGGTATTCTTTAATACTGTCTAAGAAAAAATACTTGTTATATAATTTATCATAAAGCTGTCTTCCTTCATGGAATCCTTGTAATAAAGAATCATTTGTAATTAATTTATCTTGCTCTTCTAATGTTACAATAGACTTTACTTCTGGATTATTAATGTCATTAAATAAATCACCAAGTGCATTAACTGCATTTCTATCTTTTAAGTATTTTGTATCAGGAGAATAATATCTTTTAACCTTATTAACATCTCTAGCTTGTGTTCTTAAATTCAAAAACATTGCAAGGACACTGTATTTAATATCAGGGTTTTTACTTTTAATCTGTTCCATTGTTACCTTCTTAGGTTCAAAAGAAACAGGTAAGAATTGTGTTGTTAAAGCTTCATTACTTAATTGAAGACCTTTTGGATTGCTTGCTGTAGCTCTACCAGTAGATTTTACAATCATAGATTGATTAATTCTTTCTTGCTTTAAGAACTCAGAAATGTATGGGTATTTCATTATATCTATAATAGTTGCTGCAGGAATACCTCTAACAACCATATAGGCAATAGTATCTAATGTTTGATTAATAATGTTTAAAGCTTCTGCATAAGGGTCTCTTACTATATCCACTTGTGATGTTAGTAATGCTGATAATACAATAGAGATAGATTCTCCAGTAGCATCTAAATTATTACCTAAGTCAAGACTGCCTTCAAATCCTTCTATGTTAATTTCTATATTTGGATAATTAGAATTTAGTTTTAATCCATGTCTTTGTGCCAAGTCAGTAAAATTAATCCAAGTAGCTAACTGACCTACACCTGCTTTACCTGATACAAACCTAATAGATGCTAGTACATTGTATCCTAAATTATATAACTTAGTCATTGGTACACCAGCTTTATCTTCTATTGTCAAGTGGTCTTTTTTACTTGATGCTAAAGGAGTATCTGCTACAGGAGAATAAAGATTCTTAAGCTGTGATGGATGCAATAACATTTGAATTTCAACATCTAAGAAATGATTATCTAATGCTTCTTTAGTATTAATTTTGTCAACTGGTGTAGCTTCAAATTCTTGTCTATATGCTTCTTTAATATTAGTTTTTCTAGTTCTAATTGCTTTAATTGCAGACTTTCTTTTAGCTTCTAAATCTTTAGTTTCTTGTGTAGCATTGTAAAAATCTTCAATTTGCTTTTTAATTAAAGCATTTTTTTCTTGTAAAGATTTTCTTTCAGCTTCAAGCTCTTTAAAGTTTTCAATGTATACTCCTTTTTCAAGAGCCTCTTTTTTAGAAAATTGATAAACTGAACCAAGTCTATTGTTAATTTGATTAATTCTATCTTTATTAGTTTTTCTTTGCTCTATAAGATTTTCTTTAGCTTCTTTAAATGTAGTAGCTGTTTTACTAGTAGTATTATTAGAG
>Ga0114967_10000065_pt1 | contig 79909 bp, 71 predicted proteins | sample M_130628_MF_Meta_FD_92639 | JGI IMG/M metagenome (GOLD analysis project Ga0114967, IMG submission 92639) | Freshwater microbial communities from Lake Montjoie, Canada to study carbon cycling - M_130628_MF_MetaG | ecosystem: Environmental > Aquatic > Freshwater > Lake | place: Lake Montjoie... | reverse complement strand
CTTACTCATAGACTTTTTCGCCTTTATTGCACCAAATACCCCATTTCCAGTTGTAGCCGTGTATTTTGTTGGTGGGTTTTCCTGCCATGTCATACACTGGGTTTCCTTGATTGACCCATTCAAAAATACTTCCATAAAAATTATGGACGTTTGTATAGCCTGCTTGCATGAGTTTTTCGCCAATTTTGCCGCTTCTCACTCCAATTGAGCAGTAAACTACAATATTGGCATCTTTCGAAATACCTGCAACGCTTTTCAAATCAAAGTTCTCGAAACCCACCCAACGTGCATCTTTTAGATGGCTTACTTCATATTCTCGCTTTTCACGAGTATCGAGCAGCACTATATTTTTCATTTTCTTAATCTCTTCACAACCCAACATCGGAACTGATTTTGTGACCATTACATTTAATAAACTATCAAAAGCTTTGCTTTTTACTTGTGCGTTGGTGTTTTTCGATAAAAACATAAGAAAAATCAATAAATGGAATCGGCTCATTACTATATATCTTTTGATAGTTAACAGACTTTTCTCACAAAAAAGTCCTAAAAACTCAATAAAAAATAAAATATTCATGCTTTTTTTCTACTTTCGCAATCGTAAAACTTCTAAACATCCTTAATCAATTCAATGAAATTTGTAAAATTTATCATAAGTTTTTTAGCTGCGGCTGGTTTGACTTATGTCTTGAACCGTCCACTCGGAGCAGTCCCTGCTCTTGGGCGACTCTTTAATCCATTCGAGGGCTTTTGGCAAAACGGAGAATCAAAACTCGCTCTTCCTCCCACAAATCTACAACTTGATGGTGTAAAGGAAGAAGTGGATATTGTTTTTGATGATAACCGAGTTCCGCACGTTTTTGCCAAAAACGACCACGACGCTTATTTTACACAAGGCTATTTAATGGCACGTGACCGCCTGTGGCAAATGGAGTTTTATACGCTCGCTGCCTCTGGCCGATTGAGCGAAGTTGTAGGCGAGCGTGCCTTAGAACTTGACCGTTATAGCCGCCGAATGGGTATGGCCGATGCCGCAAAAAAAGTTTATGAAAACGGCAAAACCAACAAAATCTTTGATGAAGTACTGAATGCTTACGCAGCGGGTGTAAATGCTTACATCAAGCAATTAAAATACAAAAACCTTCCTGTCGAATACAAAATCATTGGGTATCAGCCCGAAGAATGGTCGCCTTATAAAACCATTCTGATGATGATGAATATGCGTAATGTGCTTAACGGTGGTAGCGATGATTTCCGTATGTCCAATGCTCTTTCAAAATATGGAATGGATGTTGTGAAAGATTTATTTCCGAATTATCCGAGCAATGAATCTCCAATAATTCCGACTGGTACAAAGTGGAATTTTACGCCTGTGCAAGTGCCAGCAGTACCGGCTCAGACAACCGCCACCTTATCAACAAGCGAAGACGTGGCGTTTGATGTGCCGCAACATTCGCCCGAAATTGGTAGCAATAACTGGGCGGTTGGTGGCGAAAAATCGGCAACGGGCTTGCCGATTTTGGCCAATGACCCTCATTTACAACTTACTTTGCCTTCGATTTGGTATCAAATGCAACTCTGCACACCAACCATGAATGTTTACGGTGCGTGTTTGCCTGGAGCTCCTGGGGTTGTGATTGGTTTTAATAAAGATGTTGCTTGGGGTGTAACAAACGTTGGCTCTGATGTAATGGATTTTTACCAAATCAAGTTTAAAGACAATACAAAAAAAGAATATTGGTATAATGGTGCATGGAAAGCTACTTCGATGCGAGTAGAAGAATTTGTGGTGAAAGGTCGCTCAGAATCTTTGAAAGATACAGTTTTCAGCACGCATCATGGTCCGATTGTTTATAATTCAGCTTCTGACAAAAACATCAATCAAAACGTTCCCGTCGGACATGCCATGCGTTGGGTAGCACTCGAAAAGGAAGGTACTGATTTAATGGCCTTTTATTACCTAAATCGTGCCAAAAATTACGATGACTATCGCAAGGCTCTGTCGTATTATGTTGCTCCTGCTCAAAACTTTGTTTTTGCAAGTAACCAAAACGATATTTCGATTACGCCAAATGGCAAATTGCCTTTAAAATGGAAAGAACAAGGCAAGTTTATCATGGATGGCTCAAATCCTGCCCACGATTGGCAAGGTTGGATTCCTGTTGACCAAAATCCGACCGTGAAAAATCCATCGAGAGGTTTTGTTAGTTCGGCTAATCAGTTTTCGACCGATCCGACTTATCCTTATTATTTAGGTTGGAGATTTGCTCCGAGCGAGCGTGCAATTAGAATCAACGAACGCCTCGAAAAAATGCAAAAAGCAACCGTTGACAGTCTAAGAATGCTTCAAAATGACAATTTTAATGTAGAAGCACGTCGGATTTTGCCAGTTTTGATGAAGATTTTGAATGCTGATTCGACAGAGACTAATAATCCAGCCTATCAGGCTTTGGCAAAATGGAATATGAAAAACGATGCGAACGAAGTAGGTGCAACCATCTTTGAGCGTTGGATAAAAGAACTTCGCTATATAGTTTTTGAAGATGAGTTCCCGATGAAAGATCTTAATTCTCCGATGACTTATCCTTCACGTAATCGAATGTGGGATATGGTGGTGAATGAACCAACTGCCAAATGGTTTGATGATGTTTCGACCAAAAACAAACAAGAAACTTTGCAGGACGTCGTAAAACATAGTTTCAAAGCCAGCATTGATTCTTTGACCTTGAAACATGGGTCGATGAGTCCAGAAAATTGGGCATGGAATAAAGTAAAAAGTACGGATATCAATCATTTAGGGCGTTTGCCAGGTTTTGGCCGCCAAGATATTCCGAATGGTGGTGGTGCAGGAATAGTAAATGCAACAACCGAACTAAACGGGCCATCATGGAGAATGGTTGTACAACTCGACAAAGGTTGGCCAAAAGCTTATGGTCTTTACCCAGGCGGGCAATCAGGCAATCCAGCGAGTCCATTCTACGACAATATGATAGATAAATGGGCAAAAGGCGACCTAAACGAACTACTTTTTATGAAGTCGAAAGATGAAAAAAGTAGCCGAATTTCAGGAACAGTTAAAATAATTAAAAAATAGTTCTGAATTGATACGGAGCCGGACGTGCGGTTCTGAGTTCTAAGTGAGTTTTCTCGCTATTCTGAATTCAAAACCGCACGGGCGGCCCAGTCCAAACTCAGAGCTCAGAACTCAAAGAAATGACCTACATTATTATATTAATCGTCAGTGCAGTTGCACAATATTTTTTACCGTGGTGGGTGATAGCCCCCATTGCATTTGCCATCTGTGTATGGAAATCAAAAAAGGCCTTTGGGGCGTATGCCGCCGCCGCAGGAGCTATCGCAACACTATGGGTAGGCTATGCTTTTTATTTAAATTTGAATAATGATGGAATTATGCTGCATAAAATCGCAGGTTTATTTTCCGAAAACATCAAGTTTTTGAAAAATATGCCCGAAACTCCAACATTTTTTGTGATTATGGCCATTATTGGGTCTCAGGTTGCAGGGCTCTCTGCTATGGCCGGCTACCATTTTAGGCAGCTTTTCAAATAAAACTCTTGAAAATCCCTCCGAATCGGGGGGATTTTTTTATATTTGCAAACTATATTTATTCTAAAACCATTTAAAAAACATCACAAATAGCTTTCTGAGTCAAAGATTCATTTGTCATTTACTCCTTAGCTTGTTTACAAATTCAATTTCTCATGAAAAATCTTTCCATTGTAGTTCTTTTACTTTCAGTAATTATCTGGGGTTGTGACAAATCTGCTTCTAAGACAACATCTGCAGACAAGCAAGTGGCCGGTCGTATTGTTTATGTAAATACTGACACACTTTTAAATCAATACGATTATTATAAAGACATCGTAAAGTCTTCTGAAAATAAGCGTTTCCGTCTTGAGACTGACATTGCCAACAAAGCAAAAAACTTTCAAAATAAAGTAGCGTTTTTCCAGCAAAAAGTACAACAAGGTGGCATGACACAAGAACAAGGACAAACGGCTCAGGCTCAATTACAACAAGAAGAGCAAACAATCATGGCTTATCGTGACAAGGCCGCTCAAGATTTAGCGAAAGAAGATGGCAAGAAAACCGAAGATGTATTGAATAATATTCAAGCATTTTTGAAAGAATTCAACGCTGGCGATAAATATGACATGGTAATCGGTTACTCGAAAGGTGGCGGTGTATTATATGCCAAAGAAGATTTAGATATCACGAAATCTGTATTGGTAGGATTAAACAAAAAATACACGGAAGATAAAAAATCAGGTAAAGTAAAAGCGGATACTACTGCAAGTAAATAATTATTAATGTTTAATGATTGATGATTGGTGTTTAATGATTGAAGTAAATAATTTACATTAACAATTAAACATTGATCATTAACAATTACAATATGCCTTTAGACCAAACACCCTATTTTGATTACGACGACGACGAAAAAGAATCGGAAGGCAAAGAAATGGGTTTTCTTGACCATCTCGAAGAACTTCGTTGGCATTTAATCCGTGCAGCACTTGCGATTGTATTTTTCATGGTGATTGCTTTTGTTTTCATCGGTGATATTTATAGCAAAGTCATTTTAGCTCCTGCAAAAGTTGATTTCTGGACTTATCGAATGTTGTGTAAGCTCGGTGATATGGTTGGAGCTCCAGGGCTTTGTGTCAGCGAACTCAAATTTGAGTTGATGAGTCGCGAAGTTTCGGGTCAGTTTGTAATGGCTCTTACTTCGGCGGCAATCATCGGTTTAGTTTTTGCGTTTCCTTATGTATTTTGGGAGATTTGGAGATTCGTAAAACCAGGTCTGAAACCTAAGGAAACTAAGTCGGCTAGTGGAGCAGTTTTCTACGTAACTTTCTTGTTTTTCTCAGGTGTATTTTTCGGTTATTATATTGTTTCACCGCTGGCTATTAACTTTTTAGTTAATTTCCAGATTGACCCAAGTATCAAAAATCAATTTGATATTGGCTCGTATATCTCAATTTTAGCAACTCTTACGCTGGCTTGTGGAATAGCCTTCCAATTACCAGTGGCTATCTTTGTTTTGACAAAAATTGGTGTAATTGGGCCAGAATTTATGCGTACCTATCGTAAACACGCAGTGGTAGTTATCTTGATAGTGGCTGCAATTATAACACCATCACCTGACGTAACAAGTCAAATTTTGGTAGCTTTCCCTCTTTATATTTTATACGAAGTTAGTATTATTATTTCGGCAAGAGAAGAAAAACGAAAATTGGCGGAAGAAAAAGCAGAAGGTATTAAAGATTGATTTTTTTAGATTAAAAAAATAAAAGAGCGTAGAATTTAACAAGTTCTACGCTCTTTGTATTTAGAATAGTCAGGTAAAGAATTGGGAAAAGTTTTTGCTATTTCAAAAAAGAACTTCTACACAATTTTAGCACGTTCAATACAACAATATCATTTATTAGTGATTAATTTGTATCCATATTATATTTTTTTGCTAATGTCTTTCAAGTGTTTTATTAAATATATCATTTATTTGTGTTTTCCTTTATTGAGTTTTGCCCAACGAAACATTGAAGGCAGGGTAATTAGTGGCGATGACCGAAAACCACTTTCTTTTGCCAATGTATTTATCAGCAATTCAACAAAAGGTCAACAATCTGACGATAAAGGGCGATTTAAACTGACCAATGTGCCTGCGGGCGTAATTGATTTGGTGGTGAGTTTTATTGGTTACGAAACTATTTCTATCAAAATAAAGGCCGATACACTCCGAAAGTCTCTGCTAATTATGCTTTCGCCCGATGCAATTGCTCTACAAGGCGTTACGATAAAAAGGCTTAAAAATGGATTTGAGAGATATTATCCGCTTTTTAAAGAACATTTTTTAGGTCGAACGGCTTTTTCAGAATATTGTATTTTAAAGAATCCGAAAGTACTTTGGTTTTCTTTGAGCGATGATGAGTCGGAGTTGACAATCATGGCCGAAGAGCCTTTGGAGATAGAAAATCGAGCCTTGGGATATACCATTAAATACCAATTGGAAGAATTTAAGTATAGTTTTTCTCAAAACTATGTTTCATATTATGGCTTTCCATTTTTTGAGGAAATGACTACAAAAAATGATAAAAAATTATTAAAATGGCACGAAAACCGAGAAAAAGCTTATTTTGGTTCGCCACAGCATTTTTTCAAATCAACCATCAATTATGATTGGGCAAATGCGGGCTACAAAGTATATACGATGCTTAGGGAAGAAAAACGTTTTTTCTTAGTCCCTCTTTTTTCCGAAATTAAAGATAGTTTGGGCAATATTATACAGCACGCATCTAAACAAAAAAAAGAAATAGATTCGACTGATATTCTAATGAGCAAAGATTTTTGGTTACACAAAGTCCCTACTCCAAAACGCTCATCTTATGTACAGTATTTAAGAAAATTGCCCTTAGACGAAAATTGTATTTTTGAAGTAAAAGAGCAAAATGCTTATCTTAATTTTGAAAACTATTTATACATTTTCTATGAACGAGAATTTGAAGAACCTCAATTTGCCGATTTGGGCAAAAAAGATGCTCCACAGGTTTCAATTTTGACACTTTTAGAACCTCGAACTTTAATCGAAACAACGGGGCATTTGATTAGTCCACTTGCAGTTTTGTTTGAAGGACATTGGGGAATGGAGAAAATGGGTGAATTTTTACCGATTGATTTTGAGCCTGAGTCATTTTGATTTTATGGTTCCTCTGAAAATTATTTAATAAATGTTTTGATAAATAATTGAAATACTTCTACTTTGCTTAATCAAACATTTTTTTACCAAAATCACTGTGAAATTAGCCGTAATTAGGGAAACCAAACCATTTGAACGTCGAGTAGCTCTCACGCCAGAAGTCTGTAAACAATTAATCCAATTAGGATTTGAATGCCACCTCGAACAGGATGCAGGAAAAACATCTTTCTTTGACGATACAGCCTATGCAGCCGTCGGAGTAACTATTAAAAATGATAAATCTACATTGCTTGCCGCAGCCGATGTAGTGCTGAAAGTAAATCCTCTTACTACCGAAGAGATTATTGACATGAAAAAAGGAGCTGTGGCTATTTCTTTCATGTACGCCGCCACCAATCCAACAATGCTCGAAGCAGCTGCAAAGCAAGGTATTTCGGCATTTTCGGTTGATGCTATCCCTCGTATTTCACGGGCTCAAAAAATGGATGCTTTGAGTTCTCAAGCCAACTTGGCTGGATATAAATCGGTCATTATTGGTGCATATCATTTGGGTAAAATCTTTCCTTTGTTAATGACAGCCGCTGGCACAATCAAACCTGCAAAAGTAGTTATTATGGGTGCGGGTGTTGCAGGTTTACAAGCAATTGCTACCGCAAAACGTCTTGGTGCGGTAGTTGAGGTAAGCGATATTCGTCCCGAAACAAAAGAACAGGTTGAATCTTTGGGTGGAAAATTCATCGAAGTAAAAGGTGATGAGTCTATCAAAATCGAAGGGGGTTATGTAAAAGGTGTTTCGGAAGAATTCTTGAAAAGACAACAGGAAGTAATTTCAAAACATATCTGCGAAGCCGATTTAGTAATTACAACGGCGTTAATTCCGGGGAAAAAAGCTCCAATGTTGATTCCAGAAGAAGTAGTAAAAAACATGAAATTTGGCTCAGTAATAGTCGATATGGCAGTTGAACAAGGCGGCAATTGTGCTTGTAGTGAATTTGCTAAAATCGTCGAAAAGCACGGTGTAACCATTGTCGGAGAAGCAAATATTCCGTCGATGCTACCACTTAATGCCAGTGAACTATATGCCAAAAACATTGCTACCTTCTTGCTTCACCTCGCCACAAAAGATGGCTTCAAGTGGGAAATGGAGGAAGAAATAACCAAAGGCTCATTGATTGTGCATGAAGGGAACATTGTAAAGCCATAAGAAATACGCTTTAGGCAACAAACAAAATCCCACCTGTAAAATTAATTTCTCAAAAAAGTCAAAGGCGTGAGCCTAAAGCTTAAAGCAAAAAATAAAATGAATCAAATAATAAATTTTCTAGGCGAAAACATTCAGATGATATACATCATTATATTGTCTGTTTTTGTAGGCGTCGAGGTTATCGGAAAAGTGCCTGCTGTGCTTCACACCCCATTGATGAGTGGTGCAAATGCCATTCACGGAGTCGTGATTGTCGGGGCAATAATTGTCATGCTCAATACTCCTGCCGAAAATATCTTGTCTTTGGCACTTGGTTTTGTTGCCGTAGTATTCGGCACACTTAATGTAGTCGGTGGCTTTGCGGTTACTGATAGAATGTTAGAAATGTTTAAAAAGAAAAAATAACCCAACTCTCCCATCCCTTCGGCTATGCTCAGGGAACAGGGAGATCTAAAATATGGAGTTCCTTACTAAAAATGGAAATAAAATATATACTTGACATTATTTATTTAGTTGCTTCGGTAACTTTTGTGCTTGGTTTAAAAATGCTAAGCCATCCAGATTCGGCTCGTAAAGGCAATCTTTATGCGGCATTTGGTATGACATTGGCAATTGTCGGAACTATCTTATTATACAACCATGCCGACGGTTATACCACGCGTGAGACAATCAAAATCATATTGATTTTGGCCGCAATTGGAGTAGGAACCGTTGCTGGTTGGTTAACAGCAAGCAAAGTACAAATGACAAAAATGCCAGAACTCGTTTCGCTCTTCAACGGAATGGGCGGAGCTTGTGCTGCCATCATCGGTTTAATGGAATATGAGCATAATCTTGGTAAAACTGGTGCATTATCAACAATTATTGCTGGGCTTATCATCGGTTCGGTTTCATTCAGCGGAAGCGTCATTGCTTTCTTGAAACTCAATGAAACAATGAAAAAGCCAATCAGAATACCTAAGTATAATGTTCTGAATACGGTTGTGATGATTGCCCTTGTTTTGTTCGGAGCATATATTGTTTATGCTCAGCCTGAGCATCTTTTTTTGGTAGTTTTATTATTTGTATTTGCATTGGTTTATGGTTTGTTATTTGTAATTCCGATTGGAGGAGCAGATATGCCAGTGGTTATTTCATTGCTCAATTCGTTCACAGGTTTAGCTGCCGCTTTTGGTGGATTTTTATATCAAAACCAAGTTATGCTCACAGGAGGAATTTTGGTAGGTTCGGCAGGAACAATCTTGACTTTGGCGATGTGCAAAGCCATGAATCGTCCATTAAGTAATGTGATTTTTGGGGCATTTGGTGGAGGTGCATCAGCAGGTACTTCAGCAGATATCAATGGTAGTATCAAAGATATTTCCATCTCTGATACAGCTATTTTGATGAATTATGCTAAGAAAGTAGTAATCGTGCCAGGATATGGTTTAGCTGTTGCACAAGCCCAACACGTGATTCACGAACTAGAGCTACTACTCGAAGAGCGTGGTGTAGAAGTAGTTTATGCCATCCATCCTGTTGCAGGTCGTATGCCTGGTCACATGAATGTACTTTTGGCAGAAAGTAATGTTTCGTATGATAAATTGGTTGAGATGGAAGATATTAACCCACAATTTGCTAACACTGATGTAGTTTTAGTCGTAGGAGCTAATGATGTGGTAAATCCAGCCGCTAAAACCGACCCTTCTTCACCGATTTTCGGAATGCCAATTTTGGATGTTGAAAATGCAACAAATATTATCGTAAACAAGCGAAGCATGAATGCAGGTTATGCTGGCATCGACAACCTTCTTTTCTACCAACCAAAAACAAGTATGCTTTTTGGCGATGCCAAAGGTGTTTTATCAAAGTTGGTCAGTGAGTTGAAGCAGATGTAAAACTCATATTAAATTAATAAAAAACTATATAATCATTGCCACTTTTAATACTTAACAAAATAATATTTGGCAATGCTTTTTAAAAATAAGTAGTTTTACGTCCCAATTTCAATCTAAAACTATTCAATCCTTGGAACCAACAAATGTGCACGACCCCGAATATTATCATAAGGTCGTAGATTGTCAGTATGCTTGCCCAGCTCATACACCTGTGCCTGAGTACATCAGACTCATTGCTGCCGAAAAATACACCGAGGCCTACATGGTCAATTGGGAATCAAATGTTTTTCCAGGTGTTTTAGGTCGTACTTGTGATAGACCTTGCGAACCAGCGTGTCGCCGTGGTCGTGTTGACGAAGAGCCAGTTGCTATTTGTCGCTTAAAACGAGTTGCCGCCGATAACAAAGGCGACATTACTCATTTGCTCCCCAAAATTCCTACAAAAGGAAATGGAAAACGCATTGCCTTGATTGGTGCAGGCCCAGCCTCACTCACAGTTGCTCGTGATTTAGCTCCTTTAGGCTACGAAATACATGTTTTTGATGAACAAATCAAAGGCGGTGGTATGATGCGAAGTCAAATTCCATCATTTCGTTTGCCCGAATCAGTTTTAGACGAGGAAGTGAATAATATTCTTAATTTGGGTATTCATCAACATTTCAAAACCTATGTTTCGAGTTTAAAAAGTGTTTTAGATGATGGTTATGATGCAGTGTTTATTGGTACTGGAGCTCCTCGCGGACGTGATTTGTCAAATCTCCCTGGCCGTGCCGAAGGTGGTGCAAATATCCACGTTGGTATCGAGTGGTTAGCAAGTGTAGCTTTTGAACATACGAAACAAATTGGTAAAAAGGTTATCGTTTTAGGTGGGGGAAATACCGCAATGGACTGCTGCCGCACTTCTCGTCGTTTGGGTGGTGAAGAAGTAAAAGTAGTGGTTCGTAGTCCATTCTCCGAAATGAGAGCTTCACCGTGGGAAAAAGAAGATGCACAGCATGAAGACATTCCGATTCTTGATAATCATGTACCAGTTTCGTTTGTTTCAGAAAATGGTAAATTGAAAGGTATGACTTTCGAGAGAGTTCACGCTGTTTATGATGAAAAGGGTAAACGTTCACTCGTTCCAACGGGAGAACCGCACGTTTTCATCGAAGCCGACGATGTTTTGGTAGCAATCGGTCAAGAAAATTATTTCCCTTGGATTGAGCGTGATTTAGGTATCGAGTTCGATAAATGGGAAATGCCTTCTGTAAATAGCCTTACTTTCCAATCAACCAACGAGAAAGTTTTCTTTGGTGGAGATGCTGCTCTTGGTCCTAAAAACGTAATTACGGCCGTTGCTCAAGGTCACTCAGCAGCAGTTTCGATAGATTTATATTGTCAAGGAAAATCGCTTGATGTTCGTCCTGACCCATTCACTAATTTGGTTTCTCAAAAAATGGGAATCCACGAATGGAGCTACGACAGCATAGTTACTAACGACGACCGTTTCGTAGTACCTCAGGCTGAAAAAGTACTAACATTGAAAGACCGCAAAAAAGAGGTTGAACTTGGTTTCGATAAATTAGTGGGTTTTAAAGAAGCTGAACGTTGCCTTAACTGCGATATTCAGACAGTTTTTACCGAAAACCGTTGTATCGAATGCGATGCCTGTATGGACGTTTGTCCAACCGACTGTATAACATTTACTACAAATGGCACCGAAGAAGACCTTCGTACACGCCTAATGGCTCCGTCTTTACGCTTAGATCAAGACCTTCTTGTGTCTGATACTTTGGCGGCAACTGGACGAGTAATGGTAAAAGACGAAGATGTTTGCTTACACTGTGGTTTGTGTGCCGAGCGTTGTCCAACCTCAGCTTGGGATATGCAGAAGTTTTTCTATAATACAACTAAGGCACATCACGGTTGCGGAAGCCATGCTTAGTTGAACAAGTTTTCAACTTGTTCCGAAGCGATAAATTAAATGAAATTTCCTCTTTTTTGAGAATGGTAATATGACACAAGTTAACGATTTTGTAGTACGCTTTGCCAACGTAAACGGAACTGGTTCGGCCAGTGCCAATAGTATGTTTGCCAAAGCTATATTTAGGATGGGAGTTCCTGTTACACCAAAAAATATTTTTCCATCTAACATTCAAGGCTTACCGACTTGGTATGAAGTGCGTGTAAGCGAAAAAGGCTATTTAGGTCGTCGTGAAGGCATTGATTTGATGGTTTCGGTCAATCCACAAAGTATGTTGAAAGATGTGGAAAGTGTGCTTTCTGGTGGATATTTTATATATGATAGCACCAAACCATTACACAAAGAATATATTCGTGAAGACATTACTTATCTCGGAATTCCGTTGATGGGTATTTGTATGGAACAGTATACCGACCCACGTCAACGCCAATTATTCAAAAATATCATTTACGTCGGAGCATTATCTGCTCTATTAGATATTGAATTTACGGTTTTGGAACAATTATTAGCCGAACAATTTAAGGGAAAAGAAAAATTAGTTGCACCCAATGTGCAGGCTCTGCAACTAGGTGTAAAATATGTACAAGAAAATTTCACTTTTCCACTTGATATTCGTGTTGAAAGACGTGATTTAGTTGGCAAAAGAATCTTATTCGATGGAAACGGAGCTTGCGGACTCGGAGCTGTTTATGCAGGTGCAACAGTTGCTGCATGGTATCCGATTACGCCTTCTACTTCGGTTGTTGAGAAATTTGAAAAATACGCCAAGAAATTCCGGACTGATAAAGAAACTGGTGAAAAAAACTTTGCAATCGTTCAGGCAGAAGATGAGCTTGCCGCAATCGGTATGGTTATCGGTGCTAATTGGAATGGTGCAAGGTCATTTACAGCCACTTCTGGGCCAGGAGTTTCGTTGATGAATGAATTTTTAGGCTTAGGATATTTTGCTGAAATTCCTGTAGTTTTGATTGATGTGCAGCGTACTGGCCCTTCAACGGGTATGCCAACTCGTACACAGCAGTCGGATATTACTATTTCAGCGTACGCTTCGCATGGCGATACAAAACACGTTTTGTTGTTTCCGAGTAATCCAAAAGATTGTTTTGAACTAACAGCCGATGCTTTTGATTTGTCTGAAAGACTGCAAACGCCAATTATAGTTTTGACAGATTTGGATTTAGGAATGAACGACCACATGAGTGAGCCGTTTGAATGGAATCCTGAACGTAAATATGACCGAGGTAAAGTTTATACTGCCGAAGATTTAGAAAATATGGGTCGTTTTGGACGTTATTTAGATTCTGATGGCGATGGTATTCCGTACCGAACTTACCCAGGAACTCACCCAACCAAAGGTTCGTATTTTACTCGTGGCACTTCTCGTGACGAATTCGCAGTTTATACCGAAGACAGTGCAGTTTACGTAAAAAATATGCAGCGTTTGGAGAAAAAATGGGATAAAGCTAAAGAAATTGTACCAAAACCATATTTTTACCAAGAAAAAAACATGAGTCCGCTGGGGGTTATTTTCTTTGGAACTTCTACTTATTCTTCGGAAGAAGCGATTGATTTATTGCGTGAGCAAGACGTAGTGCTTGATGCGATGCAACTCAAAGCGTTTCCGTTTAATAAAGATGTGGAGCAATTCATCGAAGACCACGAAGTTGTTTTTGTTATCGAGCAAAACCGAGATGCCCAAATGCGTTCGTTGCTTATCAATGAACTCGAAATCAATCCAAAGAAATTGATTCGTGTCTTGAATTATGACGGAATGCCAATTACGGCAGATAAAATTGTGAAAGAAATTAGTAAGAATCTTGTAACAAACTGAACAAATGACATACGTTCGTCCGACCTTTAGGCATCCAGATTTGCCAAAAAATAAAATAAATTTTACTAAAAAAGATTATGAAGGAGCTTTATCAACACTTTGTGCAGGTTGCGGACATGACTCCATCAGTGGAGCAATCGCCCAAGCTTGTTTTGAGTTGTCGGTTGAGCCTCACCGAATCGCCAAACTTTCAGGCATTGGTTGTTCATCGAAAACCCCTGCTTATTTTCTAGGAAATTCTCATGGATTCAATACGGTTCATGGACGTATGCCTTCGGTGGCAACAGGTGCGTATCTTGCGAATCGTGATTTGCTTTACTTCGGTGTTTCAGGCGATGGTGATTCTGCTTCTATCGGAATGGGGCAGTTTGTTCATGCCATTCGACGTAACCTTAACATGGTTTATTTGGTCATGAATAATGGTTGCTATGGCCTCACCAAAGGGCAAGATTCGGCAACGGCTGATAATGGTTCAAAAAGTAAAGCAGGTTCAGTAAATCCATTTAATGCCATTGATTTGGTTGGCTTGAGCATGGAATTGGGGGCAACTTTTGTGGCTCGGAGTTTTTCGGGCGATAAAGCACAACTAATTCCTTTGATAAAAGCCGCTATCAAGCACCCAGGTTTTGCGTTTATTGATGTGATTTCGCCTTGCGTAACTTTCAATAATAATGTGGGTTCAACAAAATCTTATGATTATGTACGTGAGCATATTGAAGCAACTTCTACCGTAGATTTTGTGCCAATTATGGAAGAAATCACGGCAAATTATGAAGATGGGAAAGAAATAACTTTGCATGATGGCTCAGCTTTGCAGCTTCAAAAATTGCATCAAGGCTGGAATCCAGAAGATAAACTTTCGGCGATGATTGCTTTGCAAAATGCCAAAGAAAAAGGCGAAATCTTAACGGGTTTGGTCTATATCGATCCAAATACAAATGCCTTGCACGATGTGCTCCAAACAACCCAAACCCCATTAAACATCCTCAAAGAAGACATCCTTTGCCCAGGAATTGATGCTTTGGAGGCTTTAAATGAGAGTTTGAGGTAAGTTGTTAAACTCAAAGTGGTTGAGTTTGACCCCATTTGGGGTCGTAGATTGTTACCACATTTTTTTTACTTCAGACATCTGACCCCGAATAAGGGCAAAAAGCCCAACCTAACATATACTTTTTCCATAAAAATAGTCAAGAAATTTAAAAATTCCTTGATTATTTTTTTATTATATTATTCAACAGCTTAATTTTTTTTTCGTATTCTTTCTAAAATCCAATCCATGACAACCGTCATGTTTCAGTTACTGGTTTTTGTGTTGCTTTGTTAAATATTCTGAAAAGCAATGATACAAACACCTTCTGCACATACCTTCCATATTCCCGTAATGGGCTTAGGTTTCACGATTGATACGCCACTAAAAGTAGCTCGATTTGGTATTTCTTCTGTGATTTCAATTATCGAACACGAACTTATCGAAAAAATGCGAGAATTTCACTGTCGAGAAAATACTGAATTTTACGAGCCAATTGCCGAAAAAGTGAAAGACTACAGAGCCAAAAGAATTACAGAATATCTAAATCTTTTGGATAGATTGATAAATGAGCAAGTAGAAAAACTACGCTTAGAACCTTTCTTAGAAGGCTCAGGAATTACAAAATATTTTGAATTACTTCCAGAAACTTCACCAATTAAGCAGATGTATATCGGAATGCTTCAATTGGAAGATAGTTCGGTGAAAGAGCAGATTCAAGCTCAACTTCGCAGCTTAATAGTGGCAGGTTCAATTGATGTAAACGTAATGGCAAAAGTTGACAGAACGCATTATTACGAAAACGGTGAAATGCTACCAAAGGAATTTTCTGATGCCCTTTCGTCGTTTCGTGGTTATGCTCAAAGCAATTTGACTTCGAGTATCGTTTTTTCGGCTGGCTATAATCCCCGTTTGTATGGATACATTGATGCCTTCAACGATTTTTTTCCTAATGAAAATGGTTTCTTGAAAAAGAAAATAATCTTGAAAGTAAGCGATTTTCGTTCGGCCCTTACGCAAGGGAAAATCTTAGCAAAAAAAGGACTGTGGGTATCGGAATTTAGAATTGAATCTGGACTCAATTGTGGTGGACATGCATTTGCGACTGATGGGCTTTTACTTAGTCCAATCTTGGAAGAATTTAAGCAAAACCGAGCAATTTTACAAAAAGAAGTATTTGATATTTGTAATCAAGCATTAGTTGGTAGAGAGATGGTTCCATTTAATTCTCTTCCTGTGATGAAAATTACGGTACAAGGCGGTATCGGAACGGCCAACGAAGATAATTTCTTGCTCGAACATTACGATGTTGATGGCACAGGTTGGGCCAGTCCATTTTTGTTAGTTCCCGAAGCTACAAATGTTGATAACAATACGCTTCTAAAAATGGCAAATGCACAAAAAGATGATTATTTTCTAAGCAATGCTTCTCCTTTGGGTGTTCCTTTCAATAATTTTAGACTTTCAACGGGCGAAGAACAGCGTTTGATGCGTATCAATAAAAATCGTGCGAGAAGTCCGTGCTATAAAAAATTTCTTTCTACCAATACAGAATTTACAAAAGAGCCAATTTGTGAGTCATCTCGTGAATACATACACGCAAAAATAAAACAAATTGAAGCAAGCGAAATGACCGCCGAGCAAAAGTCAAAAAAAGTTAATTTTCTTAATCAAAGAGATTGTTTGTGTGAAGGTTTGGGAGTTGCGGCATTGTTGAAACATGATATTAATCCTGCCCATAAACTTACAGCAGTAACGATATGCCCAGGCCCAAATTTAGCTTATTTTTCGGGAGTGTTTTCATTGAAACAAATGATCGACCACATTTATGGCCGAACCAATATTCTGAACTCATTGAAACGTCCAAATATGTTTGTGAATGAGTTGATTTTGTATGTAGATTATTACAAAAACCAACTCAATAAGCAAGTGGAAAACCTTTCAACAGCACAAATACGAACACTTAAAGTTTTTCATACAAATCTTTTATCAGGAATTGACTACTACAAATTGTTGGCTTCGTCGTTCAAGAACGAAACTGAACGATACATCAAAGAAATGAAGGAAGAATTATCTAACTTAGAACAGACAGTAAGCAATTTACAGTTGCCTTTTGAAGTTGTGGTGAAGTAATTTTCTTTCAAAAATCATAATTCAGAGAAATTGAGCGATGCCAACTTCTCTGAATTATTTTTTATAGTTTCCTTCAAAATCAACTTCTTTCTCCATTAAATTTGCCAATCGAAAAGCAATTTCGCTGCGAGAAATAAGCAAATTTTGCTTATCAGAGCTACTATTTTTTACTGAAATACTATGAGCCGATGGGCTTTTGATTGAAGTCAAAAATTGCTTAAAACTTGTTAAAATCGTTTCAAATTCTGCAAAAGTCATGTTTTTTTGTTCAGAAATGCCTTTAAAAGTGAATTTTGGTTCAAAATCTTTCAAATTTTTCAAAAAATCATTAGTCGAAATTGTAGAATCGGGATAAAACCAAGTTCGATTCGACCAGTTCACCGATTGCCCTACTCCTTTCAAGATTCCCGTTGCCCCTATTCTTTGGATTGCCTCCCAATTTGGATGCGTAGGTAGCACATCAAAATAAGGCATTATATATACTTTCGCTTTCAATAGTATTTGTTGAATTGCTCGTATCGAAACCTTTTCTGGAGAAATTTTCTTCAAAACACTATAGGCAGCCAAAGCACCTGCTGCTTGTCCGATTTGCATAACAACTGGCTGTAAACGAGATGCCCCGTTCACCAAATTACTCACTGAAATTGACTTTTCGGCTACAATAAAATTAGGTTTTTGCTTTGGAATGAGGCTTCCTAAAGGAATATTAAACGATGGGACTGGCACAAAATGCAAATCTGGAGCAGCTGGATTTTTATCGTGATGATGGTCAATGGCATAATCGCCAACCGCAATGCCAGTTCGATAAAGTGGCTGAGGCTGTAAAAAAGGCTTTTCGATGTGATTTGTATTCATTTTTACCAAACCATCAATACGGCGGCTCTCTCGGTGATACGGAATCAATGGTAGTTTATCGGCAGTTGGATATTCATCATCGGCCAATCCGAAGTTTTTAAAACCCAATTCGGTTTGCAGAAAATACACAAAACGTAGCGTAACAGCTTTAGCCGAATTTATCGCTTCTTGCCTTTCATTTTCCGACATTTCGACCATATTTGCATAAAAATCATTGCCATTGATTGGCCAATTAATTAAAACTTTGCCATTTGGAAGTTTAGCATAAGTCATTAAACTTGCACACGGATTTTGCCTTTTAGCAGTAGGATTATCACAAAATTCTTTACAAGCACAATTAAACTCCGAGGCCGAATAATTGGCTGGTTTGGGCAAAGTTCTATCAGTATTTGCTCCGTAATCTTTCAAAATTGCAGTATAGGTAAGGTCTTGAACAACATTATTGGCTTTTTCGGGAGCAATTGCTTCATTGTAGGTCGATTGGGCATCCATACCTAAATTGTATTTGATGCCTACTTTGGCAGCTACATCGCCCAGCTCGGTGGCATCTATCAAAATTTTTGTTTGGACTGTTTTTCCATCTGAAAACTTTATTTGCCAGCCATTCGTAACTTGCTTAATATTAGTCAGTTTTGTACCAAAAATCATTGAAAGATTCTTTTCAGTATCACACATTTTTCGTAGAATTTTCTGCCCGACTGATGGTTCGAAAAGTGTATTACTGACCCAACCTGTAGAAATTTTATCCGCTCCGCCGTAGTAATTTCTTATCTGTTCACGAAATTCCCCCCACAAGCCCGATGGCATATTATGATTGCCGTCAATGGCCGACACTCCTGCCGAAGTCAGCATTCCGCCCAGCCACGGAGTTTCTTCAACAATGATGGTTTTTACTCCCATGCGTGCTGATTGTATCCCAGCCATTGTACCAGAAGTACTTCCTCCGATTATCAAAACATCGGTTTGTTGGCTTTTTTGAGCGTAAATTTTATAGAATAAACTGGTAAAATAAATGAGAAGTAGGACTTTTTTCATATTAATGCTAAGGGGAAAAACTATTTCATTCTTCAATTACAATCGCAATTTTATTGCCCTTTATGGCCATTCGACTAATATTTCGCTTCAGAAGTATATTGGGTAAATTAACAATTTTCCATTCTTTAGTCAGTAAACTATAGCTAAAAATATCGCTATTTCGGCTTTCTAAAATTGTATTTTCTGATAACCAAGCATTATAATGCTCCGATTTTGGGTGACTTTCTGTTATATCAATAATCGTATTTTTTTGAGGATTGAATGAGCGAATCAGCCATTTATTTTCTATTTGTTGTACAAAACTGAAAGCTTTTTGTTTCGGAATAAGGTGTAATGAACGACCAATGTTGGTAGCGACGATTGTATCTTTTTTCGCAATTAGATGTTGATAATGAAGCGTTTGTGGTTCACCTAATATAAAAGTGATAAGTTCAGTTGTGTTTAACCATGCTTGATAGCCAATTTTACCAGTTTTCTGTGATTCAAAAATCATTTCAGTTTCAGTCGGATTTTTGATATTATATTTCACCAAGTCTTGGTCGCCGTTTGATTTTCTTTGAACAATGCACGACAAATATTTTTTATCAGGTGTAACAGTTGGAGAATATTCTGAATCAATGGTATTGGTTATTTTTTGCTTCTTATTAGTTTTTAAATTGTATGACCAAATATCAGTTTGACCATCTTGCATTGCTGTATAATAAAGCAGGGGCTGACTTGGATGAAAAAATGGCTGATTATCGTAGCCTTGTCGATTGGTGATGTTTTTATGATTTGAAAGCTTAATATTTCCACTCGAATTTGTAATATCTAATAAAAAAATTTCAGTTCCGCTTTGGGCAAAAAGCAAATTCGATACGAAAAATAGAGCGAGTAGTTTCTTCATTGGTATAGTTTTGTTTGTTAGCGAAAATACCAAAATGTAAGCTAAAAATCAAGTTTTCGTATTGATGAAAGATTTTATTGGATCGACTGCCTAAAATATTACAAACTTAGCTACTTTATGTACAGTTCCTAATCTCAAAAAGTAAGTACCTTCGGACAAAAGTTTGATGTTAACCTTCGATTGGTTTTCTGCTAAATAGAAAAACTCAGATGGTGTTTTTGCCTTATAAATCAAATATTTGGGGCGAATTTTTTTCCGCCCATTGTTCGTCTCGACCTTGAAAAATCGTACCGTTTATGATTGCTAATTTATTGCAACTATCGACTTTTTGTAAAATTGATAAGTGGCTTTTAGATAGTGGTTTGAAGAATTGTGTCATGAGCATAACATAATACTTCCTTCAAGATTCCCCGAATATAAACGAAGGTTTTTTATTGGATTAGAAAAAACAATATGCTGACTACGGATTGTTTCTCTGAAATCGGAAACACTGTTAAGAAAAAAAGTGTCCGATTCGGCAATTTAATTAGTATTTAAAAAACTTTGTTCAGGCTCAAGAATAATACTGACGGACGGCTGTGGCTTCTTCAGGTAATTGAATATTGTTGAAACGTTGTTTGGTTAGTGCTAATTTTTGTGAGGAAAAACTGACTTGTAAAATCCATTTACCGAAAAAAAACATCAAAATAACTGTAAAAATGAATGTTTTTAGTGCGTTCATTAAAAAATGAGATTAGGATTCTTCGAGCAAAGTTAGTTGTTTTGCAGAAAAATCAAAAAATAAATGCTCAACGACCAGTATTGGAGCGAACGCTACGAAAAATCACGAACAGGCTGGGATGTAGGAAATGTTAGTCCTGCTTTGAAAGATTATTTCGACCAACTGACCGATAAATCAGTGGCAATTTTGATTCCAGGTTGTGGAAATGCTTATGAGGCAGAATATTTGCTTCAACAAGGATTTACGAACCTTACGTTAATTGACATTTCAAGTGTTTTAGTACAAAATTTACAAGGAAAACTTAAAAAATCTATCGAAAAAGGTGTTTGTCGAGTAATTCATCAAGATTTTTTTGAACATTCGGGTAATTATGATTTAATCGTTGAACAAACATTTTTCTGTGCTATTGACCCAATTTTACGCCATAAGTATGCTCAAAAAATGAGTGAGCTACTCAAACCAAGTGGGCGTTTAGTTGGTTTGTTATTCGGCCGTGAATTTGTAGAGGGCCCACCATTTGGAGGTACAAAAGAAGAATATATTCTTTATTTTAGTCAATATTTTGTTTTAAAAACTCTCGAAAAATGCACCAATTCAATACCTTCACGTGCTGGTAACGAACTATTTATAAATTTTCTCAGCAAATAAAAAAAATTACGAACAAACTTTAAAAATGCCAAAACCAAAGAAAGCAAATGAATCTTTAACGGTAATGACCGAAATGATTTTTCCGAATGATACCAATACACTTGGTAATCTGATGGGAGGTAATTTAATGAGATTACTTGATATTGCAGGGGCAATTGCCGCCCAAAAGCACTGTAACCGTATCGTGGTGACGGCTTCGGTTGATAATGTGCAGTTTAAGGAAGCTATTCCGCTCGGAAGTGTGGTTACCTTACAATCTAAGGTGACTCGTGCTTTCAATTCGTCACTTGAAGTAGTAGTTGAAGTTTGGGCCGAAAATATTCCTGCGGGAACAAAAACCCATACAAATAAAGCCTTTTTAACATTTGTAGCGGTTGACCAAACTGGTCGCCCGATTGAGGTTCCTGCCGTTGAACCAGAAACCGATGAAGAAAAAGAACTTTTTGCAGGAGCTTTGCGTCGTCGTCAACTTAGATTAGTTTTGGCAGGAAGAATGAAACCTTCAGAGGCAATTGAATTGAAAGAGCTATTTATGGTGTAATTACACAAAGTTTTTTTGTAAATTTGCAAAAACAATCTCCTCGTATTTCTATGGATAGAGTGGAACGCCGCCCGATTTTAGACAGTAATACTGCCGCAATGGAGCTGCCGTTCCGATTCTGGCGATATGGGTTCAACAAATAAGTTAAAAACAATGTCCTCGTAGTTCAATGGATAGAATTTTAGATTCCGGTTCTGACGATGGGGGTTCGAATCCCTTCGAGGACACAAAATGCCTTAAACCTCTTATAGACAGTAGTTTGTAAGGGGTTTTTGTTTTGTATAGAGTTAACGGATGTGGTTTTTATGCGTTTTGAACCTATAAATTTGATAGCACTACTTGACATTTTTTAATGCTGGAAGTTGTAAAGATAAGCCCATAACGTGCATTAATTGTTTTAGTTCTAAGGTATGTTCTTCTAAAAATTCCTCATATTGTTTTACTTATTGATGAGAGTCGCCGCCATTTTTATATACTTGTATGGTTTGGTTGGTTACGGCAGTTAATTCCATGATTCTTGAAACTCTGATGCCACATTCATAGTAACTCAAAAAATCTTACTTTTCCATTGTCGCAATTTTAAATACTTTAAGCAACATTTCCAGCCTTTGTGTTAGATAATTGCATTATAAAATAGAAGGGTTTTAAAAGTTTCTCTAAATCGGCACAGTGTTCTGACAATAGGTCGGTATATTGGTTTGCTGCTAAAAAGCTCGGTTTTTATTGGCTCTGATGTAGTTTCAGAATATTTTCTGTACTCTCAATCAATTCAAGTCAACGGGCAATTCTTATGCCCCTTTCCTCCACGTTTTTAGGTTTTTCCATTGTCTTTAAGAGTTTATTAAATAATTTCAATAAATTAAATATTTTAGCTCTTGTACTATATTCCTACAACGATATAATATATTTACCATGCACTAATAGCAAAACTTGTGTTATCCATCAAGTTAGAATTATCTATCAATCATGTTGATGAAAGTTGCACAGATAACCCCATAACTTGCATCAATTCGTTTAGTTCAATTTTATGTTCCTCTAAAAAGTCTTCATACTGTTTTATATAAAGTGGTGAGTCACCACTCTCTTTGTGTACTTGTATTGTGCGGTTGGTCATGGCAATCAGTTCCATGAGTCTTGAAACTCTGATGCCCCATTCTTGGTAACTTAAAAATTCTTTCTCTTCCATTGTCTTAGAAATTTATTTGTAAAAATCCTTTTGATAGTTTGGAGTTCTTTACTCGGTTAAAAGTAAATATCCATTGCATTAGGTCAATATCATACAAATTACGGTTTTTATGATTTTCGGGGTAAACCTTAACAAAATACCCGTCAATAATTCTATTGGTAGTTTGCCGAGTTCTTCTTAGTTCGTCAATTTGTTTTTCGTTTGCGTTGTAAACTTCAAAGTCAACAAATGTTACAATATCAATATCGTTAGGATTTAATTTTTTTTCTAGTAAAACTACCGTCAATCCATTGCATAAACCCCGATGGTATAATTTTTCGGAGTTCTTCGTAATAACTCAAATAACCGTCAAAAATAGACTTTCGGGTGGAGGATAACGGTAAACTCTCAACAAATACTTTTTTAATCTTTGCTAAATCGGTTTCTATGAGGTCATTAGGTGTCAAGTAACCATTTTCATCAAATTTAATCATAGGTTGTGGGTTTAGGCTACTCTCATAATTGGTTTTCTGAACTGTTTTTTGTTACATGAACTCTGTTTTGGGTATTAACAAAGTTAATGAAAAAAGTCGTTTATCTATTTTAAAGTAAACAAAAAAGGCAGGAAAATGGTCAAAATGACTACCTTCCTGCCTTTAACTTAATAAAACTTACTTTTTATTGCCATCAATATCTAATTCTACAATATCATAACCAAGTTTTTGTAGGCTAGGTAAGATTTTGACTTTATCTCCTACCAATAAAATATTCATTTTATCAGGATTAATCCATTTCTTAGCCAGTGCATCAGCTTCTTTTTTGCTAAGTGATGCTAAAATTTTGTTTTGTGTCTCTACAAAATTAGCTGGTAAGCCATAAGTCAGAATACGACCAATAAAACCTGCTTTTTGGTTGCCCGTTTCGTAACGCAAGGCATCTTGTTGGCCGATGGCACTTTTCGTAAAAGCCAATTCTTCGACAGAAATACCGTTGGCTGCGTAGTTTTTCAATTCTTTCATAACCTCTACCAATGCACTATCAGTAGCATTTGCACGGATTCCAGAACTAAATTGGTATTCGCCAGTATATTTATCTCCCGAAAAACCCGCACGAGCACCGTAAGTCCAACCTTTGTCTTCACGCAAGTTGAGGTTTACACGGCTATTAAATGCTCCGCCGAGGGCAAAATTCATCAAACCTGCCTTGTAGTATTCGCCAGTTGCATCGTATTTTAAGCCTGTAATACTACTTATTCTAAATTCGGTTTGAGCAGCTTTCGGTACATCAATCAAATAAATTTGAGTTTTTGAAATAGCAGGAGCGGGTGCTGGATTGGCTATATTGATTTTTTTGTTCGGTAATTTGTTCAAAAAAGCCAATTTTGGTAATATTTCACCTTCTGTAATATCCCCTACAACAACCACTTTCGTGCCTTGTGATGTCATGTAATTATCGTAATAAGTCTGAACATCTTTTAAGCTAAGTCTTTTAACAGTACTTTCTGTGCCGTTATCGCTTAATCCTAAAATATTACCTGTGCCATAATTAAGTTTGTCAATCACAGTAGAAGCAATGGCCGCAGGTTGAGATTTTAATTGTTTAAAGCCTTCTAATGATTGTTTTTGTAAACGATTAAAAGCGTCAGCCGTGAAGTTTGGACCAAACATTTTTTCATCTAACAACTCCAATGTTTTATCGATATTTTTCTTCAAACATTGCACATTAAAGATGATACCATCTACAGAGGATGAAACGCTGATAAAACTTCCCAATTTTTGAAGTTCAACCGCCATTTGCTCGGCCGTGTATTTTTTGGTGTCTTCGTTGAGCATATCAGAAACCATACCTGCTAATCCAATTTTAGAAGTATCGCTTGCTTGAGCCAAATGCCCACCCGGTATTGAAATTGAAATTGTAACCGTTGGTAGTTCGTTTGTGGCAGTTCCAATGATTTTGATGCCACTTGGCAAATCTTTTTTCCAGAATGGCGGCACTTTTACTACTGGATTAGACCCATTTCCTGGAGTTTTGTTTCTTTCAAAAGTGTCTTTTGCTTTTGTGTATTTCAAACCATCGTAGCCATAATTTGGAGCTGTATAGTTTTGAGTATCAATCGTATAATTATCAGGTGCAGCTGGTTTTACTGTTTGTCCTTTTGTCAAAACGCTGATAGTGACGCTTGGTTTATCTTTCAAATATTGGTTATAAACTCTCCAAACGTCTTCTTTTGTTACTGAGCGGTACAGGTCCAATAATTTTCCAATCATATTTGGATTACTCGTAAAAGTATTAAAAGCGGCCAATTGACTCACTTTTCCTGAAACACTTTGCAGACCATTGATATATTGAGCTTCGATGCCACCTTTAAATTTTTCGATGTCTTCGTCGGTTACGCCACGTTTTTCAAAAACCAATAATGATTGTTTGAATAAACTATCCATCTTTGCGAGCGAATTGCCTGGGTAAGGTGTAATTTGGAATGAAAACTCCCCAGCCAACTCACTAAAACGGCTAAAACCACTAGCCGAAATTGCTTTTTGGTTTTTTACCATTTGTTGATAAAGAATTGAGTTTTTGCCTTGACCTAATATTTGAGCAAGGCAAGATAAGGCTCCCATGTCTTTATCATAATTCGGAACGGTTGGATAGGTTTTTGATAAAATCGGCAAACGAGCATAATTGTCAATAAAAGATGCGTACCTATCGCCCGATAATTTCACAGCTGGCAATACAGTTTTTTCAACCGCTGGCCCAGCAGGAATATTTCCGAAATATTTATCAACCATTTTCACTACATCGGCTGCTTTTACATCGCCACCGATGGTCAATGTGGCATTGTTTGGGCCGTACCATCGCAAAAAGAATTTTTTCAAATCGTTTACGTCAACTCTGTCCAAATCTTCTAAATAACCGATTGTCAACCAGCTGTATGGGTGTCCATAGGGATAAAGGTTTTTGCTTGTAAATTCGCTAACTAAACCATACGGACGGTTATCGTAATTTTGTCCTCTTTCGTTTTTCACTGTGCTGCGTTGAACCTCAAATTTCTTCTGGGTAACGGCATCCAACAAAAATCCCATGCGGTCAGCTTCGAGCCAAAGCATTTTTTCAAGTTGATTGTTCGGAACAGTTTCGTAATAATTGGTTCTGTCAAGGTTTGTGCTACCATTGAGCGTTCCGCCCGCCGCTGTTACGATTTTGAAATGTTGCTCATCGCCTACATTATCGCTTCCTTGAAACATCATGTGTTCAAAAAAGTGAGCAAAACCGCTCTTTTTGATTTCTTCTCTTGCACTACCTACGTGATAAGTTACATCGACGTGTACGATTGGGTCGCTATTGTCTTCATGCACAACAAGCGTGAGGCCGTTGGGAAAAACATATTTTTCGTAAGGAATGACCAATTCACTCCCTTTTTTTTCGACTTTTTCGACCAAGCGAGCTTGGCTAAATCCAAGATTAGTAAATAAACAAACAGCCGCAGCGGCCAATAGATTTTTTTTCATAGTGAAAGTGTTGATGTTTTTATGCCAAAAAAACGAATAAAAAGTTAGTATGCCAAATGGTTTATCCGATAAACTTGAAATTATGATAGATGTTTTGAAGAATAAGTTGTTTGGAAAAGATTATTTACTCAATTTTCCCACACAGAAAGTATAAATGGCCGTTAGATCTTGTTCAGATAGCTGTTTTTCTAATAAATAATCTCTTTTGATTTGTTGGTGAATAATTTCGGGCTGACGTTTTACCAAGAAAAAGCGTTCGCAAAATTTGGTACCATTGGCTGAGTGTTGAATGATTTTTGTCCAAATTTCATGATACATTTCAGTATCGGCATACGAAGAAAAATCAGACAATGAATAAGACGTAATTGATTCAGTCAATTGTTTATTATCAAGTACATGGATCAAAGAATCAGTAATAATTTCGATTTTATGTGCTTGCTTTTTGATACTTTCAAAGTTTTCTTCTCTCAGATGCAAAGGCAAAATACAATCGGATTTATATTCGCCATAAAACAAAAGATTGGCAAAATGATTGGTACGCAAAACATGATTACCGGCCAAATGATTCATTCGAGAACGCATGTATTCGTAAACATCAAACTCCTTCGAAATTAATAATGCACCCGGTTCACGAATAATTTTTGTCCATAAAAAACGATTAGAAACGAGTTTCAGAAACGTTTTCCAAATAGCACTATCCCAATGTTTTGTCCAATATTCTCGTTGGATTTCCAATGTTTCTGACGCCATTAATTTTGTAATGGATTTTCTTCTGAAAAATGCAGCTTTGGCCATCATTCTGAGAAACAATTCCCACGTTCCGCAGTATAAAAGCCCGTTTTCTATCAGATTAAAGTTTGTATTCCAATATAAAACCTGTGGAGATGTGAGTAAATGTTTGAGTTTTTTATATAAATCCTCTCGAGAAAACTTATTTTCTAAGCCAATAAACGATTTGAACTCGACATAACTAAGCGATTTGTAAGCCGCAATTTTCAGAGCCAAAAGATGGTTTTGTGTAGCATTAAAATCAACGCTAATTATCTTTTCGGGGTTATCGACCAACAAATCAAGCGGCCTTGCACCACTTCCTGTGATACATAAAACTGTATCATTGGTCGTCAGTCGCAAAGCTTTTCTTTCTGATTCGCTATCTTCGTTACAAGCCGAATAATTTATTTTTTCAAAAAATGAATTTGCCAAGATTAAGGTATTTATTGTTGCCAATATTGAACTAATTATAAAGTCAAATCAATTTGCTGGGTTGTGGTTTCGTCTCTTGTTGGCAAATTATTAATCTTGTTGTTTCTTATCTTTTTCACTTTGTTGTGCATGGCGTCGTAATCTATGTTTTGGTTAGGTTTGTCTTTGAAAATTTGCATATTGGCAAACTGTTTTTGAGTAATGATAAAATCTTGCTTCAAAACCTTTTTTACTAAAAACGGAATGAACAATTTTATCAACTGATTGAACCACCTAAACTGAAATGATAACCGCACAAAAGCAATAGTTTTGCCATCTTGCAGCGGAGTACAAGCAATAAAAGCCTGAAAACGATGAATTTTGTTGAAGTAATAATTGACTCTTACCAAATTAGGCAATAGAAATTCATCGGTGTGCGAAACCGTCAAGTTTCCGCCTAACATCCAATCGAGTCCTAGGCCTATTTTTTCGTTGGTTTCGGCATAACCGACATGTACTGTTTCGCTGGTTTGGGTAATTTTAATCGAATGTTTTACCTTTTTATCATTATCTCTAATTAGCTTATCATGCACCATTGGAGTGTGGGTAGCATCCATGAAATTTTCGACCAAAAGTTCTTCGTTTGTCTCAAAAAGCATCGACGTTTGGTAATGTTTCCAGTTTTCGTCTGAAACTTCGCTCAATGTTTCGGGCGAGGTAGTTGGCAAGTTTTCTGTATCTAAATATATCCAAATGAAGCCATTTTGTTCGATAATTGGGTAATTCTCAACTTTGCACTTTATTTTATGTATCAAATGCTGCGAACTCGGAATATCAATTAATCGTCCTTCATCATTATATTTCCAGCCATGATATTGGCATAAAACATGGTTTTGAGCAAAATCACAAACTTCTAAAGGAGCTTTTTTGTGCGAACAAACATCCAATAAAGCATGAATTTTCAAAGCTTTGTCTCTCCAAATTAGAACGGGAATTTGATAAAGATTTCGCTTCAAAGATTTGCCTTCTTTTAGCTCGCTCGATAAGGCAATTACATGCCAATATTTTATTAATCCTCCTATATTATTGAACATTGTTTTGTGATGTTTATCATACACAATTTAGAAATCGGTTCGCCCAAGCGATTGTACTACAAATCTGCTAAAATTTCAACAAAAGCCCACCTATTGAAAAGCCAGCAGCGGTGCTGATGATGAAACAAATATCGCCTCGCTTAATTGCTCCAGATTCCACCGCATCAAATAAAACGAGTGGGATAGAGGCTGCAATGCAGTTGCCGCAAGTTGCTAAATTGCCCAAAACTTGATTTTCTTTTACTTTATATAAATTCGATAAAATAGAAATACCCAGTCGTGAAGCTTGGTGCGGAATAATAACATCGGTTTCTTCCATGCCGATGGGTAAATCCTTGAAAAAAGCATCAATAAAATCGGGTAAATGAGTTTTGGCCAGCCTTAACAATTTTCGACCATTCATGGCAAACGAATGTATTTCGGGGTCGTAAGGATTATCTTTAAAAAATAATTTCATGCCACCACCCTTGAAAGTTGAATCGTAAACGCCTTCCGAATAGGTTTGCATGGTGCTTTTGATATGAGCCGAATCTGAGTTTAGGTCGAATCGCAAAATTGCCGCCACCGCACCATCACCAAAAAGCGTTAAAGTCTCCCAATTGCTATGGTTTATTCCTGTAGAAGCAATTTCACTGCTGACAATGATAATATTTTTATACTTTTTCCCGTCCAACAAACTCGATGCAATCTCAAAAGCACTCACAAAACTCAAACAACTTGAATCGACATCAAGGGATGGAATATTGACAATCATTCCATCTTTAAGTTCGCTCTTAATAATGCTCGATTGGCTTGGCAGTGGATAATCAAAACTCGCACTTGCCGAAATAAGCATATCAATATCTTTCAGCTCCATTTGGCATTTTTCTAAGGCTTGCTCAATGGCTTTTGCTCCCATATATCCATTTGTTTCGAATGTGATATGATGCCGAGATTTTACACCAGAATATTTCTCCGACCAACCCTGCGGAAGACCATATTTTTTCTCTAAATCAGCCGATGAAACTTCTTGGGGGAGATACTTTCCTAAACCGACTATTTTAATTGGTTTTCCTGACATCATTTTTTATTCTTCTAAGTTTTTGGCCTTTAAGGGTATGGTTATGATTTGTTTGACTTATTTCTACCTTAAAAATATTATTTTTTTTGAGCAAATCTTGAATCGCCTCGCAAGCCATTTGAAATGAATCTTCGTGCTGACTTTTGGTGTAAAGCATTAAACGATGAGGCTCAGTTTGAATCAAAGTGTAATCATTGATGGTATTATCGGATAAAATAATCGTACGTCTGAAAAAGTCGGGAAAAATTTTGACTTCCTGATTATCAATATTCCTGAAAATTAAGATATCATCCGAACGCCCTTCGATAGCTTCAATGGCCATCAATTTACTGCCGCAAGAGCAACTTGCTTTTTCTTTAATAATATCGTTTAGCTCGTATCTAATAATCGGCTGAGAACGCCGCCTCAAATCGGTTATAATTGGGTGAAATCTGCTTTGCTCTTTGTCGATATATTTCTTTTCGATTATCAGAAAATCTTCGTTAAAATGCAGCGTTCCGTATTTGCACGTACTGGCCATAAAACCTTCAGTACATTGATAAACTTGATGAATAGTTTGTTTAAAAACATTCGTCAGATAGACCTTATCTTCTGGCGTTAAAACTTCCGCAACTGAAATAATCTTTGTAGGCTTTATCACTAATTTATTTGCTTCAATCGCATTGGCTAGTTCTAGCAACATACTTGGTTGTGCCACCAAAATACTTGGTTGTAAGGTATTTAGGCGTTCAATATGAAAATCAATACTATTGAGTAAATCAAAGAAATGAAATGCCAATAATTTTGACTTTACCGAATCGTAAAGATGGCTGTTGGCTCGTAAAAAGAACGCAATGCTTCGATTTTTGAATGAAAATCCCAGCACTCTATCCAACACCAAAGCTACCCAATAGGCTCGTTCTTTTTCGCTTGCCAAAAACACGCCTCGGTTTCCACTCGTACCCGATGATAAACCTACCGTAACACCCTTGATAGTCGGTGAAAAATCTCGATTTTCTTCCGATTTTATCGCAACCGCTAGAGCCTCTTCTAGTTTAATATTCACGGTATTGATACTATCAAAATTGTCCATAAAAATGGCTTTATTGATGATAGGAAACGCATCAAAACCACTTTTTTTCTGAGTAAAAGGTTTATAAAACAAGTTTGTGGAGCAATGTTGAATGAATTTATTGATTATCCAGTTTCGTCTAAAACTAATGTTATGGATATAAAGCCATTTCGATAGTTTTATTTCTACTAAATAATATAAAATGGCTAATTTAAAGAACATTGAGGTCGTAATTATTTGAAACAAGAGCCGACGTTGTTGCCGAGCAATGCGTAGGCACAATCGTTATCTCTGGAAATTTTTTATGAAATAAATTTACTTTCTGAAGGCTATCTTTGAAGTCTCGCCAAGAATCAAAAAATAACTTGACGATTGCTGGCGGAAGCAACATCTCTTCGTAAGATTTTCTGTTCCAGCAAGCATCAGCAATCAGAAAATACTGCTGTTTAACGGTATTTAATTCTACACCGATTTGACCCGCAGCGTGGCCAGGTAAATCATAAATTAGTAAAGAATCGTCATTGAATAAATCATGTTTTTTGCCAAATATTTCATCATTGAGTGGCTTGCCGTAATCTTCAACGATTTTTAGTCTTTTTTCAAAATTTTCGGGCATAAGATCTTTCAAAATTGCTTTGCTGAAAGCCCAAAATGTGCTGATTTCTTTATATTGCTTGAACGCCGTTCGTGAACAATAGAAAGTTGCTTCATCAAAATCTTTTAGTCCCGCAACGTGGTCGGCGTGAAAATGAGTAATAATAATGTGTTTAATATCAGTAGGTTTAATGCCGAAATGTTTGAGTTGATTCTTTATTTCGTCTTCTTCGGTCACAAACACCTTAGTTAATTTGGCATACAATCTATTCGGATAGCTTTTTGTACAGGCATAAAATCGTTTTGTATAACCGGTATCATACAAAATCCAGCCTTTTTCGGGGTGTTGAATCAACCCAAATAAAGCATGAAACTTAATATTTTTATTGGCTTCGCCTCTAATGCTATGACTTTCTTTAGCTTCACAAAAACCTGCATAGCCAAGATATAATTTGACTTCTTTCATTTAAATAAGAAAAAATTTGACTGCTGACCGTTAACCGTTGACTTTTCTATACCAACTCACAAACTCATCAATGGCTTCATCGGTCGATATTTTTGGCGAATACCCTAAAAGCGATTTTGCCTTAGAAATATCCATCGTAAATGATTTTGCCAAAATTCCGACGCCATAAGTAGTTAAAGCTGGTTCTTTATAGTTTGTTAGTTTCGCTTTCAACTCCATGATTTGAGAAACGAACTTTACCACTGAGTACGGGACTTTCTTTTTGTTCATTTCATGGCCCAAAAGCGAAAGTACTTTTTCAATCGTTTCCCAAAGCTGAACTGGTTCGCCGTTGGTGATATTATAAATCTGATTGAGTCCGGCATCGTTAACAAACAACGCAAGTTCAATCGATTCAGCTACATTGGCGAGCGAGGTCAAATCTACTATATTTTTTCCATTACCAATAATCTTTAGTTTTCCTTCTTCAAAAGCCCTAATTAATCGAGGCATAATAATAGTATCACCACGGCCAATCAATGCCCTTGGCCTCAAAGTCACGTACGGAATGCCCGATTTTGCTAAAGCCAGTTCTGCCTCATATTTTGTTTTTGAATAAGCATTGACAAACATTGTTGGCAGCTGCTCAGATTCTTTTACATCAAATCGGTCTTGGCCATTAAAGTATAAACTCGGAGTAGAAACATACACAAAATGCTTGATATTGTGTATTTTAGCCGCGTTTATCAAGTTATTCATTATAAAAACGTTGGCTTTTTCAAACTCACTATATTTACCCCAAGGCGATGAAAAGGCTGCCGCATGAATGATGTAATCAGCTTTTTTGACTAATTCTGAAACAAAATCAGCATTTTCTAAATCGCCAAGCAGGTAATTAACTTTGCTGTGTTCAACAAAATGTGTTGGCCTAATTACTCTTCCAGTAGCTATGATTTTTTCAATTTTTGGATTTTCAATAAGCTGTTCCAAAGTCCGAAATCCTAGACCACCCGTTGCTCCTGTAAGCAGAATCTTCATCGACAGAATCTTGTTTTAAATGACCACAAAAATAGAATTTTATTTTTCTAAAAATTGTATGCTAATTCTTGTTTAAGACTTTTTATGAGAAATATCTTAAAAATGGCTAATATAATGTTTTTTTTGAACTTTTTTCTTAAAAATAATCAGAAAATAAGTATGAAAACTCAAATTTTTTTCTGTAAATTCGTAATGAGGTACGTGGAAAAAAATATTTTTTCTTAAAATTGAAATAGCTATGGAAAACTTAACGAAACTCCGCTTTATAGCTATCTTGTTGATAATCAGTCAATTGAGTTTTGCTCAAAAAGACAGAAAGAAAGATGATCGCTACGGTTATCATTTTCGAGGAAAACATCAGAAAGTTGCCAAATTTGATTTTGACTTACATGCCAATCTAATCGTTCTGAAAGCTCAACTTGATGGTTCAGACACCCTTCGTTTTATACTTGATACAGGCGTTAGTTCCACAATCATTACCGACCCCAAACGAGCATTGACTTTGGGTATTCAGTATGTGCGTCGAGTAAAAATTGCAGGTGCTGGTGAAGGAGAGCCTCTCATGGCCAATGTATCGGTTGGTCATACAATCCGAATCGGAGACGTGATTGCTCGTCATCAAAGTTTGGTGGTTTTGGATAACGATGTATTGCAATTATCAGAGTTTTTGGGTGTACCGATTCACGGCATTTTTGGCCATGATATTTTCAGCAATTTTGTGGTAACAATTGATTTTGAAAATAAAAAACTAACACTTACCGACCCCAATAAATTTAAATACAAAAAATCAATGGGTACACAATATCCGATTGTGTTGACGCAGTCGAAGCCATATACTGATGCGATTGCGATGGTGAGCAACGACCAAAAACTAATCGCGATGCGATTAGTCATCGATACAGGTGCAGGTCATGCTCTCTTGCTAAATGCGGGCGAAAAACAACCAATTCAACTCCCCGATAAAGTAATGCGTGCTAATTTAGGACGTGGCCTTAACGGTGAAATCAACGGAAATATTGGTCGTGTAGATAAAATCAAGATGGGAAGTATTGAAATGAAAAATATTTTGGCTTCGTTCCCGGATAGCTTGTCATTTAGTATGAAATTTACTGCGGATGATACCAAACGTCAAGGCAGTATAGGTTGCGAATTATTACGCCGCTTCACTGTAACGCTCAATTATCGTGATGGCTACATGATTATGAAACCTTTAAGAAATCGAATGAAAGAAACATTTGAGCACGACATGAGCGGCTTAGATGTACGTGCCAAAGGAGCAGATTTTGATCAATATGTAGTAAATAAAGTTATCAATGGTTCACCAGCCGATGAGGCAGGTTTGGAAGAAGGTGACGAATTGATTTTTGTGAATAATCAGAATGTAAAAGATATGAGCATCAGCGAGATATATAAAATTCTCTCTCGTAAAGAAGGTAAAGAAGTGGAGTTTTTCTTCAGAAGAAAAGGAGAATTGAAAGTAGCAACATTCAATTTGAAACGAATGATTTAAGTAGTTTAAAGAAGCCTTCACTTTAGGAGAAGGCTATATTTTATGACATATTACTGAATCTTTGTCCAATCTCTCCAACTGCTGTTTGCTTCAAGTTTTGTCTGAATATCGGCAGGAAGTTTGGAAAAGAAATCAAGGCCAGTAACTTTTTCAACCTCATCAACTGAAATTACATAATTATTCATTCTTTTTCCAAAAAGTGCTTCATTTGGCAATAAAAACGCTATCATACGAGATTTTTTGTCAGATTTTGGCTGATAAAACAATACAATCTTATAAAAATACTCAGGTATAGCCACCTTATTATACCGCCCGATTGTTGGCAAACCTTTTCTTAAAACAGGGCCAGTTACTACAAAAACTTCTTCATCTCGCACCGCCCAACCTCTTACTCTTTCTTCAATGTTTTCCCAAATTCCACGATTAAAATCAGGTACTTGCGGACAAATATTACTCATAAAAAAAGTTTCGTTCATCAATTCTTGGCAGCATTTAAAATCTCCTGCGGGCAGCATGTGTCCTCGGTCGTAGCCTGTATTGCTATAATCGCCTGTCAGAGCTGAATTGTCTTTTACTTTTCGGTCGGGAATAAACTGATTTACAGCTCTATTTGCAAATCCCTTTGTATATTCTCCGCGAAGTTTATAAGCTACCCAAGCAGGTACCTCGTAGTCTTCTTCGTAGCGAAGTGTGTAATTTTTATGCTTTATAATTTCGTCACCATTACGAATAGCAGGAAGTACAAAATCAGGAATTTCACCATTATCCCTGCTTTCTTCTTGCGTATCGGTATTAAAAATCTTGTTTTTTATTTTATCAAAAATCGAAGAATCATCTTCTTTTTCTTGCTTATCATTACTCTTTTTTTTGTCTTTTTTATTACTTGCCGTTGTTGCATCGTCACCTTTTTCATCGCCATTTGTAGCGGTTGCTTCGGTGTCTGGTTCATGGGCTTTATATGGGTTTTTCTCTTCTGATTTTGAGTTTTTTGTTTCAAAAACGCCAGTAACTACTTTCCAAAGATCAACAATTGGGCCTGATTTTCCTCTAAAATATAGAAAATACCCAACGCTAAAAAAAATAAAAATAAGAATTATACGATTTGATTTCATGAAACTTTAATTAAGCCCTTCTTATCAGAGAGGGTTTGGTGAGGATTTTTTTTGTAAGTTTACGACAAAACTTAAGAAAATATTGCATTACTTGAAATATTAAAATTTTTTAAAAACTTTGATTCAATTCATTTTTTGCTTTTATATTTGTTATAAAAACCTTAATATCTCAATAATGACGCAAAACATCATTAAAAAAATCATTTTTTGTAGCCTTTGGGTAAGTATAACTTACGCCCAACAAACGCTTTCACTTAATGATATGTCTGCATTTCGCCCAATAAAAGAAAACTGGAGTATCGTTGGTGGTATCAATGCAAGTATCGATCAAACAAATATGACAACAACCGAAGCAGGCACAGGAATTTTATCTTGCAAGCACGAAATCGGGAAATATGGCATTGAAAAAGATATTGTGACCATAATGGAACACGGCGATTTAGACCTTGACCTTGATTTTATGATGGCAAAAGGTTCTAATTCTGGCATTTATCTGCAAGGCCGCTACGAAATTCAGTTGAATGATAGTTGGGGAAATAAAAATCCTAAATATGGTGATGTTGGAGGAATTTATGAGCGTTGGGACGAATCAAAACCTGAAGGCTCGAAAGGTTATCAAGGTATCGCACCACGCCTAAATGTAGCAAAAGCACCCGGTTTATGGCAAAATATTAAGATTTCCTTTCAAGCACCACGTTTTGATGCCGCAGGAAAAAAAATCAGCAATGCCAAAATTTTGTCAATTATCTTGAATGGTGTTTTGATTCACGAAAATGTCGAACTCACAGGCCCGACTCGTGGAACAATGTTAGACAACGAAGTTTCGAAAGGCCCATTACGATTTCAAGGCGACCACGGCAATGTGGCTTTTCGCAATATCAAATACAAAAGTTTTAATCAAAAATCGCTTACTTTTAAAGATTTAAAATTTGGTGTTTATAAAGGAAATTTCCGAACAGTGGCTGATATTGAGAAAATCAAACCTGAAACAAGCGGAAATGTTGCCCTCTTAAATTGGAATGTCAGCAATGCCGAAAATGAATTTGCAGTAAAATATGTTGGCAAAATAAATGTGCCAGATGCTGGGAAATATACTTTTACGGCCGTTCACGGCGGGAACACCCAAATGAAAATCAACGGAGTAGATGCTTTTAAAAATGGTTGGTTAAATTCGGGTGAAAGTCGCCAAGTTATGATTGACCTTCCAGCGGGCGATGTTGATTTTGAAATGTATTATTGGAAAGCCGATGGTTGGTTAGCACCAGCTTTGGGGCTTTATGCCGAATCAGCAACTATTCGTAAGCAAGCACTTCACTACTCGAATTCTACTTTGGTAGCTAATCCAACTTCTCCAATCATGCTCAATCCAACTACTGAGCCTGTTGTTTTCCGTTCATTCATGGATATTCGTGAAGGCGAAAAAGGCAAACGAGTTGTTCACGCAGTTTCGGTTGGAAACAAAGAAAATATTCACTATACTTATGATTTAGACAACGCTGCTTTGTTTCAAATTTGGAAAGGTGGTTTCTTGAACACTACACCAATGTGGAACGATCGTGGTGATGGTAGCTCGAAGCCAATGGGAAGTTTAACTGCTTTCGGAGTTGCTCCACTTTTAAATGTACTGAGTTCTGCTACTGACGCATGGAGCGAATTAGATGCTACTTATCGTCCTCGTGGATATGAATTGGATGAAGCTGGCCAACCAACATTTAAGTATGATTACGCAGGCTTAAACGTATCTGACAAAATTTTGCCAACTGAAGACGGCAAAACGTTCAAGCGTGAGATTTCCGTAAAAGGCTCATCATTAAATATTTATGCAAGATTAGCAGTTGCTCAAAAAATTACAAAGTTGAGCGATGGCATATTTATTATCGGTGAAAACAGCTACTACATAAAACTAATCGAAGGTACACCTAGCATCCGCGAGTCGGCAGGAATGAAAGAATTGGTACTTCCACTTGGCGAAAAAATTACCTATTCGATTATTTGGTAAAAAAACCATTAGTTGTGATACACCTCAAATTTGAGCCACAACTATAATACTTAAATTTTGAATAAAAAATGCTTGTAGCGTATTGAATTAAGCACATAGCGATTAAAATAATGAAAAACATCATAAAAATATTTATTTCTCTACTGACATGTTCAAATGTATTTGCCCAAAATACTGCTGAAAATGAGTATTACCGCATCATTACGATACCTGTTCCAGAAGGGATGATTTTGGAAGTGGGTGGTATCACAACAATGCCTTCGGGCGATGTGGCTTTGGCTACTCGCCGTGGCGATATTTGGATTATTAATAATGCATACATGAATACTGGTACTGCTCCTTATTACCGAAAATTTGCAAGCGGTTTGCACGAAATCTTGGGACTTGTTTATAAAAATGGTTCGTTTTATTGTGCTCAACGTGGCGAATTAACCAAATTGACAGATAAAAATGGCGATGGTCGTGCTGATTCTTACGAAACAGTGGCTAATCTACCAATTTCGGGGCATTACCACGAATATACTTTTGGGCCAAAATTAATGCCAGATGGCTCAATGATTATTACTGGAAATGTAGCCTTCGGTGATGAAGAATGGTGGAGAGGAGAGAGTCGCCGTCCAGGTAGGGGTTGGGCAATGAAAATTTCGGAAGATGGGAAAGTGGAGCCTTACGCAACAGGTATGCGTTCTCCGTGCGGAATCGGTGCTATTGATGGCGAATTTTGGTACGGCGATAACCAAGGCGACTGGATGGGCTCGGGTTTTATTGCTCAAGTAAATAAAGGCGATTTTATGGGGCATCCAGCAGGTTTAAGTTGGACTGGTGAGCCCAATTCACCAGTAAAACTCACGACCGAACAACTTTATGCTAAAATCGACCCTCGCAAAACTAAAGATGCAAATGGCTATTACATCAAGCCTGAAAATATCGCAAGTGAGCGTGGTAAGTATCTCTTTGAAATGAAAAAAGACGTTCCAGAGCTAAAATTACCAGCTGTTTGGTTGCCTCATGGAGTTTTGGGTATTTCTACTTCTGAAATTATTAAAGACGCAACAAATGGTGCTTTTGGGCCATTTACAGGTCAACTTTTTGTAGGTGACCAAGGAAAAAGTAACCTAACGAGAGTTTTCATTGAAAAAGTAAATGGTGAATATCAAGGGGCTGCATTTCCTTTCAAGGATGGTTTTCAATCAGGAACCTTACGCATGGTTTTTGGCAATGACGGTTCTATGTTTGTGGGTGAAACTAATCGTGGCTGGGGTTCGGCAGGTTCTACAACTGCAGGGATAGAACGCTTGGTTTGGACAGGAAAAATGCCATTTGAAATGAAAACCATGAAAGCAACACCTGATGGTTTTGAGGTTGAGTTTACGAAGCCTGTCAATAAAGCAACAGCCGCAGATTTCAAGAATTATCAAATCCGTAGTTTCATTTATAAATATCAACCAGTTTATGGAAGTCCGACCGTTGATGAGAAATTTTTGACTGTAAAAGGCTTAAAAGTTTCAGATGATGGTTTGAAAGTGAGATTATTGGTTGATGGCCTACGTCAAAACTATATTCACGAACTAAAAGTTAATAGTGTGAAAGATACTGATGGTAAAACACTTTTGCACGGTTTGGCATTTTATACTCTAAATAATATTCCGAGTGGAGAAAAAATGGGTAGCTATTCGCCACGCCCTGCCAATTTGAAAGTAAATCCTACCGAAAAAGCTGAGGTAAAACTTTCAACGCCAGATGATGTGAATGCTAGGAAAGTAGTAGAAAAAGCACCATCTTTTGAAGAAGTGAAACCTTTATTACAAAAACATACTTGTTTGGCATGTCATCAATCTGAAAAGCGGATGGTCGGGCCAGCATACAAAGATGTAGCAAAAAGAAAATATTCAAACGGAAAAATTATAGAATTAATTTATAATCCTCAGCCTAAAAACTGGCCAGGATACACCGAAATGGCTGCAATGCCGCAAGTTCCAAGAGCTGATGCATTGCTAATTGCCGCTTGGATAAATTCATTGAAATAGGAAGTTTTTGATAAAGAAATGCCCTGTAAGAAAACTCTTATAGGGCATTTTTTAATTCATTCACTAAATTACTTTTTCTTATTTTTATAAATACAAGTAGTATTATCAGATTTTAAGTAGTGTGATTTATAATTTGTTGCCTTTGGGTCGGTGCATCCACAGAGGTTCAATAATTCAACTTTGCGAAAATCAACTGGGTGACTTTCACTTTGAAGAGAAATAGAACCTTCTTTCAATAATTTAACTTCGGCCATTAATTTTTGATCGTGACCACTTACATTTCCACCACCAATTTGTGGTTGTAAATATTCTAAAACTTTCTCTCCATTTACATAATGAATTATGGCTGAATCACCCAAAACGGTCACTTCTGCTCTAACCCATTGGTCGCCATCGTAGGTTTTTGAGGTTGAATTAATACAGTGACGCTTATCAAATTTGTTTTCATAAACAATATTTGTTCCAGGCGTACAAACATTGCAAGTCGTTCGACTTCCTTTTCCCAAACCACCCAATAATTGGACTTCAATCGAAATCGGAAAATCTTGGTCTTTGCCCATGCTTTCAGCTGTTTGGCCATGAACCATAATACCACTATTACGAGTCGCCCAACCTGGCCCTTCGATGGCTTGGTCGCCTACAAATCTGTATTCAACTGCAATTTTGTAATAAGAGAATTTGTCTTTATAAAAAATATGTCCAAAACGTTCACTGAATGCAGGATATGCACTTGCGTCGTATCTGACTTTCATCAGACCATCTTCCACTCTGAAAGTATTGCCATAATTATTATTGAGTTCGTAATTTCTAATTTTTACTTTCCAACCGTCTAAATTTTTACCGTTGAAGAGCTGTTTCCATTCTTTTTTATCAGCTTCTTGGGCAAATGTGAGTAAGGGAAAGAGCATAAAAACTAAGAATTTTTTCATAAAAATATAATTTATAAGGGTTGAATTTTCTGCTTGTCCGACAGTTTTTGTAAAGTCGTGAAATTGCCTTCTGTGACCTAGGTTTTGCAAACGATATACTGAAACCACAAGATTTGCCATAGAATCAATTTTCCTAAACTTAAAGATACGAAAGAAATATGAAATATAGCAAACCTTATTAACTATTATTACAACCATAAATAGACTGCAATACATTAGATAAATAGAAGACTTAGCCAAAATGTAGATTATTTCTTGCATTTGTGTTTTACGAATGAGACCGTACTCAATACCCAATGATAAACAAAGATAATCTGAAAGATTTGCTATTTTTTCTCAAATTTGGCGAGCAAGCAAATGTACTTTCTAATCATTTCACACAGGGCGATTTTTATTTGAAAGTTGATTTTAATAACTCAAAAATTATATGTCCCGAAGCTCTCAAAGTTGGTGGAGAAGTTACAACCAACTTTTCCTCACCCGAAAATTTTGTTGTACTTGAGTGTGTGCATAATCTTTTAGAGAAAGGTTATAAACCCGGACATATTGAACTTGAACCAAAATGGATACTCGGACACGGAGCAAGCGGCGGTCTTGCCGATATTTTTATTAAAAATCAAGCAGAAAAACCACCCTTAATCATTAAATGTAAGACTTTTGGCAAGGAATGGAAAGAAATGCAGGCTACATTCAAGTCACAAAGACAATAAAAAAATCTTAGACGAAGACCTAAAACTCAAAAGTTTTCAGGATGCTAAAAATGTAAAAGAACGTTTTAGGTATGGAAAGATACTTGCCTTTTGGAGTTTACCGAAAAAGGCATTTTTGAAGATAATATTCAACCTTATTCAACCGAACTTATAAAGGAAATTGAAAATACTATGCACGGTGGTTCGTATCCAAGTTTGAATAAAAATGATATTCAAAACTTTAAAATCCCCGTTCCGCCACCTGCCGAGCAAAAAAAATCGTATCCGAAATTGAGGCAATCGAAGTAGAAATAGCTATCAATCAGCAGATTATCTATGAAGCTGCCGCCCAAAAGAAAGCCATTATGAAGAAATATTTGTAGGAACATAAAATCGAAGCAAAATACTGGAAAGAAAAGAGCGATAGATAAAAGTAAATAGGGTTATTTACCACCAAAATGTTTTTGGTGGTAAATTTGCCAGTAATTTTAAATGTTAGTAGTTTTGTTAAAATAAAACAAAGAAAATATGCTTACGGCAGTGAACGGCATTTATGAAAACGGGCATATTATTTTAGACGAAAATCCCGATTTTAACAAAAAAATGAAGGTAATTGTTACTTTCACCGAAGAAGTATTTGTACCTAAAGAGAAACGCCAATCTGGTATTTTAAATGGTAAAGTGTGGATGGCTGATGATTTTAATTCCCCTCTTGATGACCTAAAAGAGTATATGTGATGACTTTATTATTAGATACTCATGCCCTCATTTGGTTTTTAGAAAATAATCCCGCTTTATCATCAAAGGCAAAAAGCCTTATTGAAGACTCCAAGAATGAGGTATTTGTAAGTATAATCAGTTTCTACGAAATTGCTATAAAACTTAGTGTAGGAAAAATAATTTTACCAGATTCTTTAGAAGATATTATCTTAAAAACCACCAATAACTATATTCAAATTCTAGGTTTATTACCATCATATATTGTAAAGTACCAAGAAATCCCAATTAATGTAGAACATAAAGACCCTTTTGATAGAATATTAGTAGCATCCGCTGTTGTGGAGAAAATCCCTATAATCACTATTGATGAGAAATTTGATCTTTATAAATCTATCATTTCCACTATTTGGTAGATAGTGACATCATTAAAAAACTTTATAACAAATTGATAATCAAATAATTACCCAATCTCAATTTCATCACCCAATTTATTAAGGAAATGAAATTCGGTGATACCGATAGAAGAATCTTTGACGAGTTTTACCCATACTCTATATTTCAAGAACCATTTCATTTGTTTTGAAATAAGTCCTTCTCGATAATAGGCATAGATAAACGGATGTAGTACAATGCTTATACCATTTTCATTTTGTTTTGAAAGGATATAATCAAGGTTGTTTTCAATCAAATCTGTAACAATGATACTCGCCTGAATCGTACCTGTTCCGCTACAAGTAGGGCAGGTTTCACGAGTAACGATGTTCATTTCTGGACGAACACGCTGTCGAGTGATTTGCAGTAAACCAAATTTTGAAATCGGAAGAATTGTATATTTCGAGCGGTCTCCTTTCATTTCCTCTTTCATTGCTTCCTGAATTAGGCGACGGTTCTCGCTTTTCTTCATGTCAATAAAATCGACGACGATAATTCCACCCATATCACGCATACGTAACTGACGACACAACTCTTTAGCCGCTTCTAAGTTTACAGCCAATGCTGTTGACTCTTGGTCGTCTTCTTGTGTTGATTTATTGCCGCTGTTTACGTCAATTACATGAAGTGCTTCCGTATGTTCGATAATCAAATAGCCACCATTTAGTAAACTAACTGAGCGTCCAAACAGCGATTTTATTTGTTTTTCAATACCGTATTGCTCAAAAAGTTTATTTTTACCCGTGTGGAGTTTCAGAATTTTCTCTTTGTCGGGTGCGATGGTATGCAAGAAAGTTTTTACGCCTTCAAAATTTTCTTTTGTATCAACATAAATATTGTCGAAATCATCATTGAGCATATCTCTCAAAATTGACGAAGCTCGACCCATCTCGCTGATGATGCGGTCACGTGGCTTGGCATCACGCAAGGCCTTAATCCCCTCTTCCCATTTTTCTACACAAAACTCAATATCACGACTTAGCTCGTCCATGTCCTTTCCTTCGGCCACTGTCCGTACAATCACAGCAAAGTTTTCGGGCTTCACCGACGACACCATTTTGTGTAATCTTTGACGCTCTTGCTTATTAGTGATTTTCTTAGAAATATTTACCGAATTACCAAAAGGCACTAAAACCACATTTCGTCCTGCAATCGAAATATCGCAAGAAAGACGTGGCCCTTTGGTTGAGATTGGCTCTTTAACAACCTGTACAAGTACTGGGGTGTTTTTCGAAATAACATCATTAATTTTGCCAAATTTTTCGATTTCGGGTTCCATTTTGAAACCTTTCAAACGAAGATGAACTGGGCGTTTGGCAATAACGTCTTTTACGAATTTGTTGAGAGAATTATAAGTAATAATCTCGTTGTAGTGAAGAAAACCATCTTTGTCATATCCAACGTCAACAAAAGCGGCATTGTTTCCTTGCACAACTTTCTTGACTACCCCCAAATATATATCTCCGACGGAAAACTGGTGTTCCGTCTCGTCAAAGTGATATTCGATTAATCGCTTGTCTTGAACAAGGGCTATTCTATCACCTTTCTGTGTGGTACTGATATATAATTCGTTGCTCAAAGTTGAGGTAGAATCGAGGGGGTTAATGAATAATGATTTGTCTATGAAAATGGATTAGGTTTAGCAGAATTAGATTTCGTTTAGGAAAAATAATGCTGCTAAACATAAGAAAAATTATTTTTTCTTATGACGATTCTTTCTAAGACGCTTCTTTCTTTTGTGCGTGGCCATTTTGTGACCTTTTCTTTTCTTTCCACAAGGCATGATAGTGATAATTTATTTTCCCGAAGGATTATTTGAAATTTATTTTTTCTTAATTAACTCATTTAAAAATACCAAATGAGGTTTTTTATCGAACCGCAAAGATAACAAATTATTTTAAACTCTCCAAAGCCTTATTTACTTCTTCTAATAAAGTTGGCTCTTTAACGTTTTTCTTCAAGTCCTCAAAAATAATTTTTGCTTGCGATTTTTGCTTTAATTCGATTAAACTATACCCTAATCCCAAAAGTGCATTGACATTTTTGGGATTGATTCGAATAACCTGTTTGAAACGGTCAGCAGCTTTGTCATACTGCCCAGATTGCATTGAAAGTACGCCCAAATTCATTAACGCTGGCTCAAAATTAGGTTCTTCAGTAATTACCTCACGAAGCATCATAATTGCTTGCATTGGCGAGTCTGACTGTACATAAGTCATTGCCAAATTAGTTTTGGCTTGAAGCTGTCTTGGGTTATTCTCCAATACTTTTTGGTAGCACATGCGAGTTTTTTCGGCATAATTACTTACATTTTCTTGGCGAAGCGATAATGTAAATGCCTGATAGTAAGTATCTCCAGCACGCATCCAATTTTCGGTAGTTGGATTTGTTAAAGCAATCTTTTCTGCATAAACCGCGGCACTATCATAACGATTTGCATTAATAAAAACTTGGGCGATTTGCTCGTACAAAGGTTTTTTATCGCTTGCCGAAGTGAGTTTTTGCTTAATTACTGCTAGTTGTTTTTCCTGTTCTGCCGAAAGTTTCGGTGCTTGTGAAGTTTCTTCGTGGTCATGGCCATCATCATCAGTGTGTTTTTCAGCCGACTTTGTTTCCGAAACTTTATCTCTATTCGCTTTTGCTTCGTCTTTCACGACTACCTTTGGGCGAGAATAAAGAAAGCCCGTTAGGGCTACCGCAACGACAATCAGAATAATGAAGTTTTTTTTCATGTTTTTTTGATTATGGTATAATTAATGAATATCACGGATAAACTATATGTTAAGGTACCCGTGATTTATTCAACTAAATACAATAATATTCTAAAAGATTATTTTACTGATGCCTTTACTTGTTCAGTAAATTCTTTGGCTGGTTTGAAACCTGGAACAGAATGGGCAGGAACCATTACGGTAGTTTTTGCAGAAATATTACGAGCTTTTTTAGCAGCTCTGTATTTATTTACGAAACTTCCGAAACCTCTCACATAAACTGCATCTCCTTGTCCCAATGTGTCCTTTACAATTTCAAAAAATGATTCAAGTGTTGTGGATACACTTGCTTTGTCTACGCCAGTTTTGTCGGCAATTGCAACGATAACTTCTGCTTTAGTCACGAGTAAAAACGTTTATTTAGTTTATCAATTAAATTTCAAAAAATATCAGAGTAAAATACAGTAATTTTTAAAGTAAAGGATTCAGGTTTGAAAACTTCGCTTTAAAATATTTAAACTCTTTAATATATTTAAACGTTGCAAAGATAGTGGATTTATAAATACTCTCCCAAAAAAGTTTTATTTTTATTTTTGTAATTACTTCATAATTAGTTGTTTATAAAATAAATTGGCAAAAAAACTGTTAATAACATTTTTTTCTTTTCATGTATACCTGTATCAAACTTCTATAAAAATTGGAAACAAGGGCTTTTTCCGAAATATTAATTTTTTGGTATCACACCAAGAAAAGAGACCTGCCATGGCGAAAAACCAAAGACCCATATAAAATTTGGCTCTCAGAGGTTATCTTGCAACAAACTCGGGTGGCACAAGGTTTGCCATATTACGAAAAGTTTGTACAACATTATCCAACCGTTAAGGCTTTGGCAAATGCAGATGAGCAAGAAGTACTACGACTATGGCAAGGTTTGGGATATTATTCCAGAGCGAGAAATATGTATACCACGGCCAAAATCTTATTAAATAACTTTGGTGGAATTTTCCCAAGTAATTATGAAGATCTGCTTAAATTAAAAGGTATTGGCCCTTATACTGCGGCGGCGATTGCCTCATTTGCTTTTGATGAAAAGGTGGCGGTGGTTGATGGGAATGTTTTTAGAGTTTTGGCGAGAGTTTTTGGCATAGAAACTGATATTTCGAGCCACGAAGCAAAAAATATTTTTAGCGAATTGGCCAATAAACTCATTTCGACCGAATTGCCAAGTACTTATAATCAAGCGATTATGGAGTTTGGGGCAATTCACTGCACGCCATCGAATCCTGATTGTATGTATTGCGAATTTGCTGATTCTTGTGTGGCAAATGCGAAAGGAATGCAAACGATTTTGCCGATAAAATCAAAAAAAGTGAAAGTGAGGAATCGCTTCTTTGATTATTTTGTCATTGAACATAACGGTACTTTTTTGATGCACCAACGCCCCGAAGGAGATGTTTGGACTGGACTTAATGATTTTTATTTGGTAGAAAACGAAGAAAAACTTTCGCAACTTGATGAAATAAAATGTGACTTTTTGCAAGAAACGCTGTCAAAAGCAATAATTAAGGGACATTCTGAAATTTATGTACATATCTTGACGCATCAACGAATTGAGGCAAGGTTTTGGCACATCGTTTTGAATGATGAAGTAGCCACTCCCATAGGTTATGCCTTTTATTCTTTGGATGAAGTTGAAGTTTTACCAAAACCGATTTTGATAGATAAGTACCTCAAAAGTTTTTGGTTTTCAGGAAGAAAGTAAAGATGTTTTCCTTAGGCTATTTTGTTCAACCACGCTGTGGTTGTCAACATCTCTAAAATGTTTTCCCCGAATTTCATTCGGGCCTATTCGAGTTAAAGTCATTCAGACTTTTTGTATATTATTAGGTTTGTAATCTTTTGAGTTTTTAATAAATTTACGTATCAATCTTTAAACAATTTTATAAAATGGCTGGAGTAAATAAAGTGATTTTGTTAGGCCGTCTTGGCTCTGACCCAGAAGTAAGAACGCTTCCAAGCGGAGGAAAAGTAGTAACTTTTAGTATTGCTACCTCCGAAAGCTACAATAACAAAGAAGGTGTAAAAGTAGAACAAACCGAATGGCACCGCATCGAATTGTGGGAAGGATTAGCAAATATAGCCGAACAATACCTCAAAAAAGGTGATATGGCATACATTGAGGGAAGAATCCGTACTGAAAAATGGACTGACAAAGAAGGAATTGAACGTAATACTGTGAAAATCAGAGGAAATTCGTTGCAATTGATTGGCAGTGGACGTGGTGCAGGAAGTGATGGAGAGGGTGCCGCTCCTGCCTATGCTGGAAACAGTGGTAGTTCAAATAATTATGCACCGAAAGCTGCCTCAGTGCCAATGCCACCGCCTCCCGATTTAGCTGGCGGCAATAGTGATGATTTGCCATTTTAAATCCATCCTTAACCTCTGAAGGGGAGTTCCTGTTTCTACGCTTTTTTGTAAATTCAAGAATTGAAAACAATTCTTGAATTTACTTTTTGCTCTCCTTTAGGGGTTTGCTCTCCTTTAGGGGTTGGGGGTGTTGGCGGTGCTTTTTAACTTCTCTCTTAACTGCCCAATTTCATCTCTAAATCTGGCGGCTTCTAAGAAATCCAAATCTTTGGCAGCACGTTCCATTTTTCTTTTGGTTTCTTCTATGAGCTTTTCGAGTTGTGGCTTGGTCATGTAGCCCACAATTGGATCGGCGGCGAGCGATAATTGCTCAGGCTCATTATAATACATTTTGGTTGTAGCCTTGCTATCTGCAATTGAAGTTTGCTCCATAATTGCTTCTCTCGATTTGAAGATAGTTTTTGGCGTAATTCCATTATCGGCATTGTATTCCATCTGAATTGCTCGGCGGCGATTTGTTTCATCAATTGCTTTTGCCATTGAGCCAGTCATACGGTCGGCATACATCAAAACTTTGCCATTTTCGTTACGTGCTGCACGACCGATGGTTTGAATCAAAGAACGAATATCACGCAAGAAACCTTCTTTATCAGCGTCCATTATTGCCACGAGCGATACTTCGGGTAAATCGAGACCTTCACGGAGTAAGTTTACACCAACCAAAACATCGAATACGCCCAAACGCAATTCCCGCAAGATTGTTACACGGTCGAAAGTCTTTACTTCGGAGTGAATATATCGGCCTTTTATGCCTACTTTATCGAGATATTTACTTAATTCCTCGGCCATTCGTTTGGTCAAAGTTGTAATCAAAACTCGCTCTTTTCGCTGAACTCTCAAGTTAATTTCTTCCAATAAATCATCAATTTGGTTGATACTTGGACGAACTTCGATTTCGGGGTCGAGCAAGCCCGTTGGACGAATAATTTGTTCGACAACAACACCATCTGTCAAACGCACTTCATAGTCGGCTGGCGTAGCACTTACAAAAACCGTCTGTCCAACCATTTCTTCAAATTCTTGAAACTTTAGCGGGCGATTATCCATTGCCGAAGGAAGTCGAAAACCGTATTCAACCAACGATTCTTTGCGTGAGCGGTCGCCTCCCCACATGGCTCTAATTTGTGGCATTGAAGCATGACTTTCGTCAACAATCATTAAATAATCTTGTGGGAAATAATCAAGTAAACAGAAAGGTCGTTGTCCAGCTTGGCGATTATCAAAATAGCGTGAATAGTTTTCGATACCTGAGCAGTAGCCCAATTCTCGCATCATTTCGAGGTCAAATTCCGTACGTTCTTGAATTCTTTGGGCTTCTAATAATCGACCATCTGACTCAAAATATTTGACTTGTTTCACCATTTCGTCTTGAATTTGGTGCATGGCATTGGCCATTACGTCTCGACCAGTTACAAACAAATTGGCCGGAAAAATAGCAATTTGTTTCTCAGAACTTAGTTTTTTACCATTATTTGGGTCGATTCTTTGAATTTCTTCGATTTCATCGCCGAAAAATATAAATCTAAAAGCAAAGTCGGCGTAGCTTGGATAAAGGTCAACGGTATCACCTTTTACTCTGAAAGTTCCACGAGTAAATTCGGCTTCGGTACGAGAATAAAGGATTTCGACCAAACGAAAAAGAAACTGATTACGAGAAATAATCAATCCAATCCCAATTTGAATAATGCTACGTTTCATTTCGGTTGGATTTCCCGCACCATAAATGCACGAAACCGAAGCAATGACAATTACATCTCGACGCCCAGACATCAAAGAAGAAACCGTCGAAAGGCGAAGTTTGTCGATTTCCTCATTGACCATGAGGTCTTTTTCTATATATGTATTGGTTGTAGCAATGTACGCTTCAGGCTGATAATAATCGTAGTATGAAATGAAATACTCAACGGCATTATCTGGGAAAAAGCTTTTAAACTCGCCGTAAAGTTGTGCTGCAAGGGTTTTATTATGACTCAAAATCAAGACTGGGCGGTCGAGTTGAGCAATGACGTTGGCAACAGTAAAGGTTTTCCCCGAACCAGTTACCCCTAATAAAACCTGCGATTGCTCGCCTTTATTTATTCCGTCAACCAATTTTACAATTGCCTGCGGTTGGTCGCCAGTAGGTTTATAATCAGAAACGAGTTTGTATGTCATAATTTTGGGTAGCGATAGAAATATCTTATCTGAGTACAAACATAACTTTGGCTGAGAGAGTTTCTTTTGTTTGAAGAAATCTTGAGTTTGAAGAATTAAGAATTGGTAATAAGATTTTGCGTATAATTGTAGCATCTTTTTATATAATACAATCATAAATGAAAAAAATATTCCTTGTTTTTAATTTCATTTGTCAAATAGGTTTTTCTCAAAATCTAAAAATTGATACCAAAACTACTTACCAAACTATTCACAGTTTTGGTGCTTCAGATTGTTGGTCGATGCAAATGGTAGGTGAAAACTATCCAATCGAAAAGCGAGAAAAAATTGCTAACTTATTATTTAGCAAAAAACTTGACAAAGCAGGAAATCCCGAAGGAATTGGGCTTTCAATGTGGCGATTTAATATCGGTGCGGGAAGTACAGAACAAGGAATTGATAGCAAAATAACAAGCGAATGGCGACGAGCAGAATGTTTTTTAGAAAATGGAAAATACAACTGGAACAAACAGCGTGGCCAACAATGGTTTTTGGATGCAGCCAAACGCAAAGGGGTAGATTTCACGCTAGGTTTCTTGAATTCTGCCCCAGTTTCGATGACAAAAAATGGGTTGGCGATCGGTAGCGGAAAGCTGGGTGAATGGAATTTCGATAAAAACAAAATTGATGATTTTACTGGTTTTTTGGCGGTGGTTTCGGCAAAACTTAAATTTGATTATATCAGTCCATTCAACGAACCTCAGTGGGATTGGGGTCCGAAATCAAAATCGGGATTTGGCTCGCAGGAAGGAACGCCTATAAATAATGAGGATTTGGCTTGGGCAGTGCGGAAACTCGACACAAAAATTGCCGAACGAAAACTAAGTACAAAGCTTGTGATTACAGATGCCGCACAGATTGATTATTTGTACAAATCAAAGAGCAACCGAAGCGAAGTTGGACAAGACAATCAGATTGAGAGCTTCTTTTCGGAGTCGAGTAAAAACTACGTTGGCAACTTAAATTCGGTCGAAAAACTGATTTGTGGACATAGCTATTTTACGACTTCTCCGAGTAGCGAACTAATAGGCAAACGCCAAGATTTAGCGGCTAAAATCCAGCAACAAAAAATCAGTTATTGGCAGTCGGAATATTGCATTTTAGGCAATAACGCTGGCGAAATTGAGGGTGGCGGACAAGATTTGGGTATGAAAACCGCTTTGTATGTTGCCAAAGTTATTCATGCCGATTTGACTTATGCCAATGCTTCGGCGTGGCATTGGTGGATTTCGGTCAGTGCAAATGATTATAAAGATGGCTTGATTTATATAGCCAATAATGGAGTAAAAGGCGAAAACGACACCAACAAATTTAATAGTGAAATTTATGATTCAAAACTCCTTTGGGCCTTTGGTAATTTTTCAAGATTTGTCAGACCACAAATGCAGCGAATAAAAATCGAAACCGATAATAAAGATTTGATGGTTTCGGCCTACAAAAGTGCAAAAGAGTTGGTGGTTGTGATTGTGAATCCTGCTCAAAATCAGCGAATAGAATTACCAAATATTACAAAAAATCAAGTAATTGATACTTATACAACATCAAAAGATAAGAATTTAGCTCATAGCAAAATCAAAGGTACAAGTATTGAAATACCTGCGGAATCGGTGGTTACTTTGGTGGTGGGGTATTAATTAAGGGTGATTTTATGGCAACAATTTTAGGACGAGATAGTGAGAGAGTTCTAATGCTTTTCAAGATGAGTTTGTAATCTTCATTCAATAATTTCAAATAAATTTGTAGAACATTATCTGCAAATTTATTTGAAATTCCTGATTTGAATATTTATTTCCCCCTATTTCTTCTCAAAATAATCAACTGTTAAGTGGCAAAGGGCTTTTACGCCGAGACCTAAACCACTATCATCAATGAAGAAATCTGGTGTGTGGTGCGGAGCTGCTGCCGTGCTTCCGATTGGTTTTCCACCCAAAAAGAAGAAAAATGCTGGCACTTTTTTACCAAAGAAACTAAAATCTTCCGCACCAGTGGCGAGCGAAGCAGTTAGGATATTTTCTTTTCCTGCTAAAGATGATAGAGTCGGACCCATCTTTTCCGTTAAAGTTGGGTCATTAAAAGTGACAGGCACACCAATATTGATTTTTAAATCGACAGTTGCACCTGCACTTTCTGCAATATTAGTCGCAATTTCTTGCATTCTTCTATGAATAAGCTGTTGTTGTGCTTCGCTGAAAGTCCTAATTGTGCCAATCATCGTAGCTTCTTCAGGAATAATATTGCTTCTGATTCCCGCATTAAAAGCTCCAATCGTCACAATCGCAGGGTTTTCAGTTATATCCACATTTCTACTAATAATCGTTTGGTAAGCCATAACGATTTGTGAGCCAGTTACAATAGGGTCAACTCCGCTCCAAGGACTCGCTCCATGGGTTTGTTTTCCTTTGATTTTTAGCGTGTAAGTGTCAGCAGCGGCCATTTCTGGGCCAGAACGGTATCTGATTTGCCCAATAGTGGTCTGAGAATTAATGTGTAATCCAAAAGCCACATCAACTTTCGGGTTTTCCATTATACCTTGTTTTATCATCAAACCAGCTCCACCTTCTTCACCCGCTGGAGCACCTTCTTCGGCTGGTTGGAAACAAAATTTTACCGTTCCTGCCAAATCATTTTTCATTGACGAAAGCACTTCTGCCACACCCATCAAAATCGCCACGTGTGTATCATGTCCGCAAGCATGCATTACACCAGTTTTTTGGTTATTGTATTCCGCCACAACATTTGATTTGAAAGCAATATCGGCTCTTTCTGTTACGGGAAGTGCATCCATATCTGCTCTGAGCAATACGACCGGTCCAGGTTTTCCACCTTTCAATATTCCCACAACACCCGTGTACGCCACTTTTTCTTGCACTTCAATTCCAAGCGATTTTAAATGGGCAGCTATTTTTTCAGCAGTCTTAAATTCACGATTTCCAAGTTCGGGATTTTGGTGAATATCTCTTCGCCACGTCACCACTTTTGAGTCAATAGATTCGGCTTTTTCATTAATTTTTGCTTTCAAAGAGCTTTGTCCAAACGAACAATTTATTGATAATGAAAGTGCTAATAATAAGGTTCTTTTCATTTGGTAATAAAATTTAGGTAAGTAAACTACTGGAATTTATTGCCCAAACTTAACCATTCTTTATTTTCTTTAAAACTACTTGCACAATATTTATTCTAAATCTTTGATAATATTCAAAATCCAGCACATGAAAAAACTTAGTATTTCTTATTGCCTTTGTGTTAAAATATAAATAAACTACGTATAAACTGCTTAAACCAGTACTATAATGATATATTGTGAATATGTTAAAATAAGGCATCTAATTTGCCAAATCCTTGTTAATTGCCTTTCTTTACTAAAAATTTGAATTCATAGATGATGAAACCAGTTTACAAAGCACACCCGTGGCATGGAATTTCGGTTGGTGATAATGCCCCAGAAAAAGTTACAGTATTTGTTGAAATCGTACCTTCAGATACTATTAAATATGAAGTAGATAAAGAATCGGGTTATTTGAAAATAGATCGTCCGCAAAAATACTCTAATATAATTCCTTCACTTTACGGCTTTATTCCGCAAACATATTGTGGTGAAGAAGTAGCAAAACTCGCTCGTGAGCGGGGCTCTGAAAAAGTCCAAGAAGGCGATGGTGACCCATTGGATATTTGTGTGCTTTCGAGCCACCATATTCCGCATGGAGATATTTTATTACAAGCTATTCCGATTGGCGGACTATGCTTGCTAGATAAAGGCGAAGCCGATGACAAAATTATTGCGGTTTTGGTTGACGACCCGATTTATCAAAAATTTGCTGATATCAGCGAACTTCCAGAAGCTATTCTTACTCGTTTGAAGCACTATTTCTTGACCTACAAGAGTTTGCCAGACGAGAAAAACGCCATCGAAATCTCAAATGTTTATGGCCGAATAGATGCACATGAAGTAATCCGTAAATCAATGATGGATTACCGTGATTTGATTTTCAAACCGATTTAATTATATGTTTTAAATCATGAAGACCACGGAGAAAACTCTGTGGTCTTTTTTGTTAATTTGAGGATTTACACAAAAATCTATATTTCTCATTATATATTCTTGATTAAAAAGGTGTAACTTTGTGCTTGATAATCAATTAGTTATTTAATTACAGCAGTGATGCTGCAAATCCAATGAGGAATTCAGAAAGACCAAAAAAGTCCGATAACCGTGGTGGTTTCGGCGAAAAAAAAGCATTTGGTGATAAACCAACCATCAAGAAAAGAGAGAATGGAGTCGGTGGTTTCGGAGAAAGAAAACGTATTGTGACAAACAATAGCGAAAGTAAAACCTACAGCGATAGAAAGCCATTCGTCGACAGAAGCGATAGAAAGCCATTCAACAGCGACCGCCCATATCAAAAACGAGAAGAAAGTTCTGACCGCAAGCCATTTGGCGACAGAAGCGATAGAAAGCCATTCAGCAGCGACCGCCCATATCAAAAACGAGAAGAAAGTTCTGACCGCAAACCATTTGGTGAAAGAAGCGACAGAAAACCATTCAGCAGCGACCGCCCTTATCAAAAAAGAGAAGAAAGTTCTGACCGCAAGCCATTTGGCGAAAGAAGCGACAGAAAGAAATTCAGCAGCGACCGCCCTTATCAAAAAAGAGAAGAAAGTTCTGACCGCAAGCCATTTGGTGAAAGAAGCGACAGAAAACCATTCAGCAGCGACCGTCCTTATCAAAAAAGAGAAGAAAGCTCTGACCGCAAGCCATTTGGTGATAGGAAAGATTCCGCTCCAAAATCTTTTGAAGACAAACCAAGAATTTTTTCTGACGAGAAGCCAGCACATCCTTTTAGAAAAAGAGATGACAGCGGCCGAGCAACATCAAACGACCGAAAAAACGCTTATTCGGCTGACAAACCTCGTTTTCAGAAAAACGAACCGCATAATAGAGATTTCAAGCCGAAAGAAAAATTTGAGCCAAAAGAAAACCAAGCAACGTCTGGGCGTATTGAAGCTCCAAATTATGATGCGGAGCGTTTGAAAAGTAAACTTCCTGAGAAAGTTCAGAAAAAAGTTATACAGGAAGAAAGTGAATCGCCAAAAGATGGTTCGGTAAGACTAAATCGTTATATTTCTAATGCTGGAGTAGCTTCTCGTCGTGATGCCGACGAATTGATTGCTTCGGGGCAAATTTCGGTAAATGGTAAAGAAATTACAGAAATGGGCTATAAAGTGCAACCTACTGATGTGGTGAAATACGGCAAAAAAATATTGAGTCGAGAAAAATTGATGTATGTTTTATTGAACAAACCAAAAGATTTTATCACGACTACCGAAGACCCAGATGAGCGAAGAACGGTGATGGATTTGGTAAAAAATGCTTGTCCAGAACGTATTTATCCAGTAGGTCGTTTGGATAGAAACACAACAGGTTTATTACTTTTGACAAACGATGGAGAAGTGGCCGAAAAGCTTTCGCATCCATCAAATGAAATCAAGAAAATCTATCAAGTTGAATTAGATAAACCTATCACAAACGAAGATTTTGAGACAATCTTAAATGGTATTGATTTGGAAGATGGTTTCATCAAACCTGATGAATTAGCACTTGTTACCCCCGATGCCGAAGTAGTAGGTATCAAGATTCACAGTGGTAAAAACCGCATCGTGCGTCGTATTTTTGAACACTTAGGATATGAAGTTTTGAAACTCGACCGAACCACTTACGCTGGTCTTGACAAAAAAGACCTTCCACGCGGGAAATGGCGTTTCTTGACCGAAAAAGAAGTGATTCGATTGAAATATATGCTTTAATGCTTATTTCAAAATGTTTATCGATTAATGTTCAGTGAGTAATGCTTGATTTAACATTATGATTTCATAAAATCTGTGAGACTTCCTTGCAGATTTTTATGTTTTTATAGTTATTTTCCATTATTCCTCATAAAACACTAATCATAAAGCATTCATAATTTAATAAAACTCTATACAACAAAATTTATTATCTTTGCCCTTGATTCAAAAAAACAAGATAAAAGTAGATGATGAATTATAGTTTAAACCACGTACCGAAACGAACATCGAAACCACGTGAGTCTGGCATAACGATGGTAATGGATAAAGGTCTCAGTATCAGAGAAGTAGAAGATATGTTGGATGTTTCTGCACCGCATATAGATATTGTAAAACTTGGCTGGGCAACTTCATTTGTAACTCCAAATCTAAAAGATAAAGTAAAAGTATATCAAGATGCAGGTATTCCACTTTATTTTGGCGGAACACTATTCGAAGCATTTGTAGCCCGTGACCAATTTGAAGATTATTTAAGAGTTTTAGACCAATATAAACTCGAATACGCCGAAGTTTCTGACGGCTCTATCGAAATTCCGAGTGATGAAAAATGTGAATACATTCGTCGTTTGGCTACGCGTGTAAAAGTGCTCTCGGAAGTAGGCTCAAAAGATGCAGAAAAGATTTTTGCTCCATATAAATGGATAGAAATGATGCAGTCGGAACTTGATGCTGGTGCTTGGAAAGTGATCGGTGAAGCCCGTGAAGGCGGAAACGTTGGTCTTTTCCGTAGCAGTGGCGAAGTGCGTCAAGGTTTAGTTGATGAAATTATTCATGCCATTCCTGCCGAAAAAATCATTTGGGAAGCTCCTCAAAAATCCCAACAAGTTTATTTTGTTAAATTAGTAGGGACAAACGTAAACCTGGGAAATATCGCACCTAATGAAGTAATTCCACTCGAAACTATTCGTTTGGGCTTGCGTGGCGACACTTTTGCTCATTTTTTACCTGAAAAAACTAAAAAACGTTTCAAACTCGGCAAATACAGCGGCGATAAACGTATCACTCAGGAAGAGTGATTTTTACCCTTAATCCTAAATCGGAATATATATATTTTAAACATGGAAATTATACATTTTATTCTTGAATTGCTGAAAGACCCTTTAGCAGCACTAACCCAGTTTATTAATAACAATGGTACATTAACTTACGGGTTGTTGTTTTTAATCATTTTTGTCGAAACAGGATTGGTTGTCATGCCCCTTTTACCTGGCGATTCTCTACTATTTGCTGTTGGGGTGTTAGCTGCCCCCGCTACTGGTGGAAAAATTGACATTGCGTTTGTTATTCCTTTGCTAATTGCGGCGGCATTGCTTGGTGATAATGTAAACTATTTTATTGGAAAATACTTTAGTGATTTTATAAAGTCGAAAGACAAAATATTATTTCTGAAACGTGAACATATTACTCAAACTGAAGCATTTTACGAAAAAAATGGTGGACAAACTGTAATTATGGCACGTTTTGTTCCGATTGTTCGTACAGTTGCCCCTTTTGTGGCTGGTGCAGGAAGTATGAAATATCCAAAATATATTGCTTTTTGTATTTTCGGAGCAATATTATGGGTTACTGGAATCACTTTATTGGGTTATTTCTTAGGCAATAATGATTGGGTAAAACATAATTTTGAAAAGGTAGTTTTAGGAATCGTTTTTGTGTCAATTTTACCTATGATTATTGGAATATTGAAAGCAAAGTTTGCTAAATAGTGATGATGAAATTTTTGTAGTTTTAATTATTCCGTCAGCTCAAACTGGTGGATTTATTTTCCTATTTTAACCATGAACGCTTACGCCCTAATCGGATATCCGCTCGAACACTCGTTTTCAAAAAAATATTTTACTGAAAAGTTTGAGGAAATGGGTATTTCTGAAACCCATGAATATAAACTTTTTGAGTTGCCTAATATTCAAGAACTTCCTCAATTATTAAAAAACGAGCCGAATCTGAAAGGCTTGAATGTAACAATTCCACACAAACAGGCAGTAATGCCCTTTTTAGATGGCCTTGATGCTTCTGCCGAGAAAGTTGGGGCTGTAAATGTCATTAAATTCATGGAAGATGGTCGCTTAATCGGGTATAATTCAGATTATTACGGTTTCAAAACCTCACTTGAAGATTTCCTTTCCGAAGTCAATATGTCATCAATTAAAGCACTCGTTTTGGGCAATGGTGGAGCAGGAAAAGCAGTTGTGGCAGCACTAAAAGATGTAGGAATTGACTATAAAACTGTTTCTAGAACCAAATCAGAAGAGAATATTTCTTATGATGAAATACCGAGTTTAATAGCTGAATTTCAATTGATTATCAACTGTTCTCCCGTCGGAACTTACCCGAAATCCGACCAATGTCCTGATATTCCTTATGAATCTTTGACCGAAAATTATTTCCTTTATGATTTAGTCTATAATCCACTCGAAACATTATTTTTGCAGAAAGGAAAAGAACAAGGATCAAAAACACATAATGGCCTACCGATGCTTCATTTACAAGCCGAAAAAGCTTGGGAAATTTGGCATTAGTAAATTAAAGTTAGTCTTCGCTTGAAGTTTTAATAACTTTGTTGTCATACAATCAAACATTATAAAAAATCAAAAAAATGAAATTCAAAAAGCACGTATTTGTTTGTACAAACGATAAAGACGCACCAAAAAAATGTTGTGGAAGCGAAAGAGGTATGGCTTTGGTCGATGCTTTCAAAGAAGAATTAAAAGACCGCAATTTATTGACTGAAATCAGAGCACAAAAAACTGGTTGCTTAGATACTTGTGGAATGGGGCCATCAGTAGTGGTTTATCCAGAGGGTGTTTGGTACGGAAACGTGCAGCTATCTGACATTAAAGAAATCGTGGAAAGCCATTTAATAAACGATCAACCGGTTGATCGTTTACAATTAAAATTTGCACCAAAAGTATAATTTTATGGTGTACAAACACTTATTCTTTGACCTTGACCATACGCTTTGGGATTTTGAACGAAATTCGGCTGAATGTTTGGCTGATATTTATGAAACTTTCGACCTTAAAGGTTTGAATATTAGCAATTTAGAAACATTTCAAAAAGAGTTTTCGTTAGTAAATAGGCATCAATGGAGTTTGCTCGAAAAAAACTTAATTACGCATGAAGACCTTCGCCGCCGTCGTTTTCAAGAGACATTGGAGAATCTTGGAGTAAAAGACCTTAAAAAGTCATTTGGCTTGGAAATCAATGAATATTTTCTCGAACTTTTACCCAAAATGGCACATTTGATTGAAGGTGCAGTTGATGTTTTAGAATATCTTTTACCCAAATACGAATTACATATTATTAGTAATGGTTGGCAGGATATTCAAGTAAACAAAATGAAAAGTTCTGAAATACATCATTATTTTGGAGAAATCATTACCAACGAATTAGCTGGAACTCGTAAACCCGACCGCGGAATTTTTGATTATGCCATTGATATTACAAAAGCTAATTTGGTCGAAAGTTTGATGATTGGCGATAATTATGAAGCCGATATTTTGGGGGCAATCAATGTCAATATGGATACGGTTTTTTATAATCCTGAAAATATTTCTACAGGTCAAAAACCAACTTTCGATATAAATAAGCTGGTCGAATTGAAAGAAATTTTGTAGAAGTGTAATGAGGAATGAAACACCATTTTCGTTCCTCATTATAAAGATGAAATGGAGTGTAAAAGTAAACTACTCCTTTTCAACAAAAAGTTACAGCTTAACAAAAGCGTTTAAAAAATCATCGGAATATCCATCAACAAAATTTCTGCATCGCTGCTTGCTTTAATTTTTATTGCCTCTGTCTCGCTCACACCGTAAGCATCTCTTCTACCTAATTTTTGCTCATTTATTTCAATTTTTCCTTCCAAAACAAAGGCATAAACACCGTTTCCTTGACGTTTGATTTTGTATAAAGTTTCTGTTCCTGCATCGAAATTTCCAAGTGAAAACCAGGCATCTTGATTAATGCCTATGCCACCATTATTCGATTCGAGCGGAGAAACCACCGTCTGAAATTTATTTTTACGTTCTTCGATCGAAAACTCCTGTTGGTCATAGCGTGGTTCAATGTTTTTGACTTTCGGGAATACCCAAATCTGCAAAAACTTCACTGCTTCACCTTGATTTTTATTTTTTTCTGAGTGATAAATCCCTGTTCCAGCAGACATGATTTGCACCTCACCTTTTTTGATGATAGTAGTATTGCCCATGCTATCTTTATGCTCTAAATCACCCGAAAGCGGAATCGAGATAATTTCCATATTATCGTGCGGGTGCGTACCAAAACCCATTCCGCCCGAAACAGTATCATCGTTTAAGACTCTTAAAGCACCAAAATGAATTTTGTTTGGGTCCTGAAAACCAGCAAAACTAAAAGAGTGATAACTATTAAGCCAACCATGATTGGCATGTCCACGTTCGTTTGCGTTGTGAAATATTGTTTTCATATATAAAATTCGTTACAATTAATCTATACTCGTGTTTAATTTTTCAATTAGTTCATTTCTGAATAATTGACAATCGAATAATATAATCTATTGATTAATAGCTGTTTGAGTCTTGAAATAAGATTTATCCTTCAATCGCACGATTCAGGAAGGCAATAAATGGTTTCATTGCTTCAAAACCTGCCAAAACAGTATCAGTAAAATTGGGTTTTAAGATTTCTTTTGAATCAATAACTGACGAAGCTGTGAAACTTTTGAGTTTAATAAGTTCTATTGCAGGATTAGTTTCATCATAGCCTTTAGGCGGACGAACGGTTGAAGATTCTCTATCAAGTCCATTCGTAAATGTATTTTTGAAAGCATCTGCCTTCAAGATTTTTTTAAATTCATCGAAATTATAGTCGATTTCTACTCTAATTTTCCTTAAATATTCGGGTTCGGGCATCCAAATTCCACCTGCCATAAAACACTGATTTGAGTCAATTTGCAAATAATAACCAGCCGAATTGGCTTTTTTGCCACCTTTATTAAACGAAGCACCAAAATTGGTTTTGTAAGGATCTTTATTTTTAGAAAAACGCACATCACGATTGATTCTGAATGTACAGTTTTTTGCCTCAAGTTGAGTTTCTTCGATATCCTTATCAAATATTTCGATGCTTTTAATGAGTTCTTGCACAACTTCGGCAAAATTTTTCTTAGCTGTTTCGTAGGTTTTGCGGTTAGTATCAAACCACGGTTTATTATTGTTTTCTTTGAGTGCTGAAAGAAATTGTACTGTTTGTGCTTGAATCATAATTTTAAAATTTAAGGAGTTAATTTTATAAAATTAACAAGTCGAAACTGCTAAAAGTTTAACAAATATTGTGTGGTTTGCATCAAGTTAATGTCTTTAGTGATTTAAAATTAATTCTCGCTCTGTCGACAGGTTAAAAACCTGTCCTACAATTAAACTTCATTTTTAATTTTTTTTTCAAAATATACAATATTTGTCAATTGTTTAATGAATTTCCATAAATTATATTTCAGAATGGTAACCTTTCTAATTAAAATAATTATTTAGTGCTCCTTTTTTCAATTTGGTAGCTAATCGACAGATGATTGGAAAAACCCAAAGCGGAGTGACTACTAAGGGCATAGTCGAAAATAAACTGCTTAGACTGAAAGCCAAATCCAAAATGTGCATGATTGAGTTTGGAGCTTAGTCCAGTACGGAAATAAAAATTCTTGACAATTTGATACTCGATGCCAACTTTAATGAGCGTTGGTAGTTCAATGTTTTTTTCGACTTCGGCCACCAATAAAATCTGTTTTGTTGGAGTAAAAGAAAGCCCTAAATGCAAGGTTGTTGGAATATGTTGCGATGCAAATAGTTTTGCACCAGTGAGATTGTAAGCATGAAAACCTATCATTAATTTAGAACTAAGTTTAGTCATTACGCCGAACTCGGTCAGCAAAGTATTTTTTGAAGTGAAATTTTCGATGGCTGCTTGAAAATAACTTACTTTTAGCCCCAATGAAATCATATTCGTGCTTTTTCCAATGGCCAAGCCAAGTTTTTGCTCATTATAAAGTTTATCACCAAAACGTTCAATACTAAGTCCGATATTTGTAAATTTTGTATTGTAATTGCTTGATATTGAGAGCGTTTGCAGACCTGCAATATTATAACGTGCGTGATAAGAAGTACTTAAGAAGTTTTCTTTTAGAAAGCCCAAACCAGCAGGATTATTGAATACAGAGTTACGGTCGGCAAGAGCTACCGTTGCGTTTCCGATTCCCCAACTTTTTGCCCCGATAGGAAACGGTTCGCCCGATGCTAAAATCAAATTGGTTTTCAAAAGAAAAACTATTCCGCAGAAAATGAGTGTTTTCCAATTTATGATAAGTTTTTGAAAATAAACAGGTATTGATTTTGACATTTCTCCGAATTTTGGGCAAAGTAGAGAAATCTCAAGAATTTGGCAAATAAAAAAGCCAAATGGTTTGCTCATTTGACTTTCTTTTATTTTTTGAGGAAAAAGTTTGAACTGTTTAATTAAATCTTCGTTTTACAATATCAATAAATTCTTCGGCTTCTGCTCCTGAAATATCCCACATGTAGCGAGGAACATATTTTTTCAAAATCAATTCTTTGGCTTCGCTGAAATCTTTGCAAAGTTCTAGTTCTTCAAGTGAATGTGAAAAAGCTTGAATATTTCCACCAAAAAGATTATTAGTAAACAAAAACCGTTGATTCAATGAAATTGCTCCTGTAATTCCTTCAATTCTAGAATTTTGGTGATAATCCAACACCGATTTGCTTGATTTAGCTTGGTCATTCACTGATTTTTTGTCGCTGGCCAGTTTTTCATTGAGTCTTATTTCTTCAGCTTCTTTTGGTGCTAATCTTTCCGTAGTAGCTTCATTGATTCTTGGGGCAATTGATTCTACTTTTTGCTCGTAAATTGGTGTTGGCTCTGGTCTATGCATTGTAGCAGGAGCAAATTCTAAAGGTTTTTCTGCAAAAACAGGTGCGGGCTCAATTACACGCTCAAAAACAGGCGTAGGTGTTTCGTTATCCTTTTCTATCACTAGTTGTGGCTTATAACGTGTTTGTGGTGTTTCTACACTTGGATGTGGTGTTGAAACTACAAAATCAAAAAATGAAGTATTTGCATCAACCACATTTGGTACTTCATTGCTCGAAACTAATTCTTCTGGAATCGGTATGATTTCGGCAAATTGAGCTAAATATTTATCAGGATTTTCGACAGATAGTTGTGTTTCATCGAGCCAATTCATGGCTTGATTGGCAAAGACAAATTCGAGACCGTTGAGATTTTTAGCTAATTGGGGTAAAATGTCTTTGTTAATCAGAATATATTTGGTTAGCGGAAGTATATTTTCTTCACTAAATTTGAAACTTGGTAAGTCACGCATCAATTCTTTATAGAATGTTTGCGGTTCGAGAATAAGTACTAACGTTTCGCCAACTGAATCGACCAAAAGTGGCTCGAAATGCTCTCTTTTTATTGAAATATGCTGCGAAACAGTATTCATAAAAGTTTTGAGTGCTTGCTGAACTTCTTGAGCATTAAAATCAAAATATGGACTACGAAGACGTTGGTTGTCAGATTGCCATTTATCGAATAAAGCCTTGATAGTTAGCATATTCACTTGCAGAAGACTCGTTAGTCCAAGCACCTGTTTTCCTGTAATACTGCTATTTTCGGTAAAAAAATCATTACATACCTTAGTGGCAAAAGCCTTACTGTATCTCTCGACAGCGGACAAATTCAATTTGTTCGACATTAGTAAATTCGTTTTTTTTGTATTTTATTAGTGGTTGGCTATGGTTTTAGCCGAAAATCAAATTGACAATAAATTTAACGCAACTATGTTGCCAGTTTTTACAAGAACGAAAAAAATAAATAAATAATGTTTATTGAACCAAAAAGAGAGCGAATCCACGAACAAAGAACTGGCTGGATAGAAGTGGTTTGTGGCTCCATGTTTTCGGGAAAAACTGAAGAGTTGATTCGTCGATTGAATCGTGCAAAAATAGCAAAACAAAAAGTTGAAATTTTTAAACCAGCCATTGATGTTCGTTATCATGAAGTTGATATTGTATCTCACAACCAGACGGTGATTCGTTCAACTCCCGTACATTCGTCAGAAGAAATTTTATTACTGACCTATGATTGCGAAGTTGTTGGCATTGACGAAGCTCAATTTTTTGATGCAGGAATTGTGGAGGTAGTTAATAAATTGGCTGAAAATGGTAAACGAATAATCATTGCTGGTTTGGATATGGATTCTCGTGGAATTCCGTTCGGTCCAATGCCAGCTTTAATGTCTATAGCCGAATATGTAACCAAAGTACATGCTATTTGCGTAGTTTGTGGCGATATCGCTAATTATTCTTACCGAAAAGTACATAATGAACAGCAAGTAATGCTCGGAGAATCAGGTTCATATGAGGCTAGATGTAGGAAATGTTTTCATGCGGGGTAAAATAAAATGTGGCACACTTTTGAAGTGTACCACATTTTTAATATTTTGATTTTTATCATTTCTCCAAAACCGTCTTCCAATCCTCATAAATCTCCTTATATTCAGCTACTTGTGAAGCATTTGGTTCGATTACTTTCAACTTTGTAAGTTTACTCATCGCTTCTTTTGGTGAACTGTAAATTCCTACACCAAAACCTGCTGCGAGAGCCGCACCTTTCGCCCCATCGGTGTCGTATAACTCCACGGGTGTGTTAGTTACATTTACCAACGCATTGCTAAAAATATCGCTCAAAAACATATTGGCGTTTCCTGCACGAATCACTTTTGGAATTACTCCATTGGCTTGCATGAGTTCAAAACCATAATGCAATGAAAAAGCAATTCCTTCTTGTGCTGCACGGAAAATATGGTTTCTTGAATGAATATTAAAATTTAGATTTTGAAACGAAGCTCCCAAAATACGATTATTCAAGAGACGTTCGGCACCGTTTCCGAAAGGCATTACCAAGAGTCCATTGCTACCAATTGGAACTTTGACTGCCAATTGATTCATTTCGACATAATTCAGATTAATTCCAAAATTTTCTTTTACCCATCGGTTCAAAATGCCAGTTCCATTGATACAAAGTAAAATACCGATACGAGTAGTATCTTCGGATAATTGATGATTGACGTGAGCAAATGAATTGATACGAGATTGTGGGTCATACGAAACTTGGTCGCTTACGGCATAAACCACTCCCGAAGTTCCAGCAGTTGCGGCAATTTCACCAGGTTCTAAAACCCCCAATGAAAGTGCGTTATTTGGTTGGTCACCTGCTTTATAAGTTACAGGAATTCCCGCTTTTAGTCCTAAATGTTTAGCAATTTCGCTTGTTACTTCACCATGATTACTAAAAACTGGTTTTATTTCTGGAATCAAAGAATCATCAAAATCGTAATAATCCATCACATCAACCGAAACTTCATTGGCTTGAAAATCCCAGAAAATACCTTCCGAAAGTCCAGAATTTGAAGTCGTGATGGCATCGGTAAGCATCATGGCAATATAATCTCCTGGCAACATGATTTTGTCGCATTGCTCATAAATATTTGGCTCGTTAGCTTTTACCCAAGCGAGTTTTGAAGCCGTAAAATTTCCAGGTGAATTGAGCAAATGATTTAAACAAACATCTTCGCCAATTTCGGAAAAAGCTTTTGCACCAATCTCAACGGCACGGCTGTCACACCAAATAATTGATGGACGCAACACTTTTTTGTTTTTATCCACCATCACCAATCCGTGCATTTGGTAGGCAATGCCAATTGCACCGATATTTTGTGGGTCAAAAACTTTTGACGCATTTACACGTTTGATTGCTTCGATTGTGTTTGCCCACCACATTTCGGGGTCTTGTTCGGCCCAACCTTCTTGCGGAGACGAGATACTCGCCTCAACGTCAGGATATTGTGCCGATGCGATAACTTGTTGTGTATCAGCATCTACAACCGATGCTTTAATAGATGATGTGCCAATGTCTATACCGAGTAATAACATAATGAGGGGTTTTAAATGTCAAAGCTACAATTATTTTTTATTGCTGCAAAATTGAGTTTTTCCCGTTGCCTTCGGCAAAGGAGGTTGATTTCTTTGCTCAGGCATCGAAAAATATTTCAGTGTTTGATTTAAGTCCCTAGGTTTGTGAGCGGCCGCTGTAGAACCAACCTTAGAAGTTGGTTCTTCTCCACAAAATGCCGTAATTTGTATTCAATTTCAAAATTAACCCGTGCAGAATAATTATTATTTCCTTCGTCAGCTTACTAAGCAAATCGAAACAAAGATTGTGGGTTTGAAATTGATGGAATGTTTTAGTCAAGAAAAAGATGAATTGGTTTTTGGTTTTGCGGCCGCTCGTGGCAAAAATCGAAATTATAAGGAGTTTTATATCAAATCCGTTATTTTGCCCGATTTTGCTTCTTTGTATTTTACCGATAAGTTTGAGCGTGCCAGACGCAACAGCGTTGATTTGTTTGAGCAACTCATGGATCTAGAGGTTACGGGCGTTCGTCAGTTTCTGAACGAACGTTGTTTTTCGATTGATTTTGAGCAAGACTTTTCGATTGTTTTTAAAATGTATGGTACTCGCTCGAACCTTATTTTGTGCCATAATCAGGAAGTAGTAGAACTTTTCCATAGCCGAATTGTCAGCGATAAAAACTTAATAATTAGTCAGTTAGATAGAGAAATAGACCAATCTTATGAGTGTTTTTTGAGTGAAAAACAAGATTATAGAAAGCTATTTCCCACATTTGGAAAGGTGGTGAATGCTCAGTTAGAAATTGGGAAAAGTACTTGGGACGATATTCAGAAAATAGTTGAGCAGCTCAAAAATCCTCGTTATTATTTGGTTCGTTGGGAGCATCAGTTGCATCTTTCTTTGCTGCCAGTTGGCGAAATTATCCAAGAATTTGAGCAACCAATCGAGTCCATGAACGCCTTTTATATTGCTTATAATAAGGTCAATACGCTCGATGATGAAAAGGTAGAAGTATTACGAAAATTAACCAAAGAAAAAAAGCAAACCGAAGCCTATCTACAAAATTCGTATCAACGCATGGAATCGCTTGAATCAGATGTGAAAAATGAAGAAATTGGCCATATTCTGATGGCAAATTTACACCAAATTGTAGAGCGTACCGAACAGGTGGAGTTGTTTGATTTTTATCGAAATCAAAACATCGCAATAAAACTTAGGTCAGATCTTTCGCCACAAAAGAATGCCGAAAATTTTTATCGAAAGTCAAAAAATGAAAAAATTGAACTAGAAAAATTGATGGAAAACATCGAAAACCGAGAACAATTATTGACGGTTATTAATAATTATATTGAGAATATTGAAGCTGCCGAAAATCTGAAAATTTTACGTAGCTATTTGAAAGCCAATGGTTTAGCTCCAAATACTAAACTTAAAATTCAATCTTACAAAGAATTATTTAAGCGTTTTGAGGTAGAAGGATTCGAGATTTTGGTTGGTAAAAATTCAAAAAATAATGATTTGCTCACGCAGCAATACGCCTATAAAGAAGATCTTTGGCTGCACGCCCGTGATGCAACGGGTTCGCATGTAGTTCTGAAATATCGAGCAGGTAAAAAATTTCCGAACTCAGTCATTGAAACGGCGGCTTCTTTGGCAGCGTATTTTTCTAAACGTAGAAATGAAACAATCGCTCCAGTTATTGTAACGCCCAAAAAATTTGTACGAAAACCCAAAGGCTCTGCCGACGGACAAGTTATCGTAGAAAAAGAAGAAGTAGTAATGGTAGAACCAAAGCTAATCCAATAATAGAATAGATGAATGATAGAATGAGTGAATATTTTTTTCCATCATTGCTTCCTTCATTGAAAATTAAATACATTATAGCCTTTCATTACAAAAAAAATAAATCATGTCAAATAACGATATTTTAAAGAAATTGCGTGTTGCCCTGCAACTACGTGATGACCAAATAGTAGAGGTTTTGAAACTGGCCAATTTCAATGCCTCGAAAGCCGAAATCGGTGCTTTTTTCAGAGATAAAGAACATCCCAATTTTAAACCTTGTGGCGATCAAATCCTGAGAAACTTTCTTGATGGACTCATTATACACTTACGTGGTCCAAAAGAAGACAAAAAGCCGTCGATTATTAAAAGAAAAATTTTACTTCAAGACCCAAAAACACCTACCAAATAGTATTGAGTATAGTTTTTGCGGGTGTTTCTCAAAAAGTTAGATTATTCACTTTTTGAGTTTTTCTCACTTAAACCTTAGCAACAATATGAGATTATTATCGCAAAAAATCTTCATGGGCATCGTCTGTCTATTCGTTTTGGCCTGTGAGCCAATTTCAAAGGATTTAACTTTTTCGAAAAAAAATGTAACTGTACTAAAAGATACTGTGGTAGTAAAGGTTGACACAGTAAAAATTGCACAAGATTCGATAAATAAAAACGTGGAAGGTGAGCAAGTTTTCGAGTTTTATGATATTACTTCACCCGATGCTTCAATCAGTTTTCCTTCACACAGTATTGTTTCGATCCCTGTAAATGTTGTCGGAAAAGACGTTGGTGTAGCGAATAGTTTTTGTGAATATTGGCTATATACCAAAGATGGAAAGTTAGTTTGTTATTGCAAAAATACAGTCAGTGGTCTGCATCCTGTTTATGCTAATAGTTTTAATGATAATAACCATCTACCTCAGTTTACTAAGAAAATTGCTTACGGAGACTATCGTTTGGTATATAAAAACATCTCAAAAGTACCTGTGAGACAAGACTTGGTTTTTGGAACAATTATCAGTGAAGCTAAAGACCAAATTGATGTTAAGGTCGATAGTGGCGAAATTCGTGAGTTTTGGATAAAGACATTTCCATCATCGAGCGATTTCAAGATGAACAATAATAATAGAGAGAAATTGTTTTGACTGTTGACTAAGAAAAATGACTTTCCGAAACCGTTTGCAATATTTATTGGTCATAAGGCTACAAATTTCTAATAAAGAGGCACTAAACCTTATTTTGTCGGGAAAAATTTTGGTCAATCGTATTGCTGTGAAATCCAATTGTGAACTTATACAGACAGATGAAGTTATTTACGAAGGGAGGCTTTTGAAGGAAGCTAAAAAACTGATTTATATTGCTTTTTATAAGCCACGTGGCATAGAAACAACGCTAAATATTGGGATTGAAGATAATTTAAAAGCAATTTTACCTTTTGAAGTAGATGTTTTTCCAGTCGGACGGCTCGATAAAGATTCAGAAGGCTTGCTGCTTTTGACAAATGATGGAACGGTTTACGACAAAATTCTTCGTAAAGAAAGCAAAACCGAGAAAGAATATATCGTACAAGTTGATAAGCTAATTAATTCTAAGTTTTTTGAAACAATGTCAGACGGAATCGTGATTATGGGCAAAAAAACGTTTCCTTGCCAACTGGCTCAAATAGATGATTATACTTTCAAAATTACTTTGATTCAAGGCTTAAATCGACAGATTAGACGAATGTGCTTTAAACTTGATTATAAAGTTTTGAGTCTGAAACGAGTGAGAATTGGAGATGTTCATTTGGGAAATTTGAAAGCGGGGGAGTATCGAATTTTAGAAATGTTGTAAGGGTGCATTCAGATTGGAATTTGCATGCACCCTTAAATGTCAATTTCTTCCTTTCGGTTTATTACCAATTTTTTTAATTGGTCTTCCGTATTTCGCCCATTTTTCGGCTTTAATATCACGCCTGACGTTTATTTTTTGATTTTTCTCTGCTTTTTCATGGAATGCAGGCCCTACATCATCTTTTTTCGGTGCTTTTACCAAAACGTGTTTCATCTGCACTTGTGGCATTTCTGCTTCGGTGAGTTTATCAGAAATCGTAAGGTTTACTGGCAAATCAAGCACAGGAATAGTATATTTCATAACGCTTTCAATGGCTTCCAATTGTTCTTTTTCTTTTTCGCTTACAAACGTTATCGAAACACCTTTTTTATCAATACGACCCGTTCGACCAATCCGATGCACGTAGTTTTCTGGTACTTCTGGCACATCAAAGTTAATCACATGCGAAACCTCTGCAATATCAATTCCACGAGCAATAATATCGGTGGCAATCAACCTCGTGCAGCTACCATTTTTAAATGCCTTTACGGTATCAAAACGATTGTTTTGAGCTTTATTTGAGTGAATTACGCCTACTTTTTCACCATATTTCTTTGAAATTTTGTCATAAAGTTGGTCAGATAATTCTTTGGTTGCCGCAAAAATCAATACTTTACTCATATTCTGATCTTCTGCAAGCAACATTTCCAAAAGATTTACCTTCGTATTAAAATTCGGAACAAAATAGAGCGTTTGCGAAATATTCTCCAAAGGTGAACCCGCTGGAGCGGCCTCTATTCTGATTGGCTCATTGAAATAAGTTTGAATCAATTGCTCAACTTCATCTGTAATAGTTGCCGAAAAAAGCAAGTTTTGCCGTCGGATTGGCAGCAAATCAAGGATATTTTTAAGTTGAGGTCTGAAACCCAAATTCAGCATTTCATCAACTTCGTCAATGATAAGTTTTTTGAGCGATTTTATCTTGATAAAGCCACTTGTTAGTAAATCAATCAATCGACCTGGAGTGCCTACCAAAATATCAGCCCCATCTTTAAGTTCCAAAATTTGCGATTTGATATTAACTCCACCATATACGCCAACAGTTACTACATTCATGTACGTAGTCAATTTTTGAACAGCTTCAACAACCTGCACCACCAATTCGCGGGTTGGAACAATGATAAGAATTTGTGGCGTTTTATCTTTAGAAAACTGATATTGACGCAAACTTGGGAGTAAATAAGCCAAAGTTTTACCTGTACCCGTTTGAGCGATTCCGCATACGTCTTTGCCCGACATTACTACCGAAAAAACTTTATGCTGAATAGTGGTTGGGGTAGTATAACCCAAATATTCAAGGGCGTTGAGAAGCGGTTTATTGATGTTTAATTCGTCGAAAGTCATATAATATTTTGTCGATTGACCATGTTTATGGTCGGTTGTTATCAGATTTAGATAACAAAAATTCCTTAATCTTGCTAAAAATAGCCAACAAATGTAATGCTATTTTGGCACAATTAAGGAAAATTTGGTCAATGCCTACGAATATGGTATGTTTTACTGCATTTTCATTGCGATTCAATGCTTCAAAATCATAATTCTAAGATTTGTTTTTCTTTCAAAAGCTCGGCTTTTAGTTTTGAGTATGGAATTTTATGCGGAGTAGTTTTATCATTGATTGCCATTACGGCCGCTACTGCTGCCGACTGCCCCAAAATCATAAAAACAGGTTCCATCCTAATCGAGCCGTAAGCAATGTGCGAACTTGATAAACAAACTGGTACTAACAAATTTTTACACTCATTTTCTTTAGGTAAAATAGACTCATAAGCAATCGAATAAGGTTTGTCGGGATGCACGCCAATATCGCCTTCATTTTGCACATATCCATCGGCTTTTACATAACGTTGGGCATTATGAGCGTCTAAAGCATAAGAACCCATTCCGATTGGGTTCGGTACTATGGTTTTTCCTAATGCATCGGCTTCTTTCATCACAAATTTGCCTACCATTCGGCGAGCTTCACGAATGTAAAGTTGGTGAGGCCAATTTCCGTTATCTACAAATTCATCTTTTGGCAAACCCCATTGTTGCATTTTTTCTTTTACATCATTTGGCACATGGCTATCGTTTTGCAAAAAATACATTAAGCCTTTTTGGTATAATTCGTGTTCCTTTATTATTTGCTGACGTCGCTCGTAACTTGCTTCGGGGTAATCATAGTTTTTGCCTATATAATCTGTGCTAAATGGCCCGTGATTATTGGTATCGGTTTTTCGGTTTGGAATGGCATCAAACTTGTCAAAAGTTTCACGCCAACCGCTCGCAAAAACTCGTGCATAAAGTTCATATCGTACGGGGTTGTAGCCATCGGGTTTGGCAAACGGAATTCGATTATCGGGATGATTGCTTAAACACATTCTGAAACAATACGCTTGAATTTTGTTATCGCCCGAGCCGTTATTGCTCGCTGGTTCGGCTGAAACTTCGGGCAGTAGTCCGCTTTTAGGGTCATTTTCTATGATATAAGGACTTATTTTTGCTTTAAAATGGTGCCCGTGCTGAAAAACATCAGTCTGAACGCCATTCCATTTTTCGCCATAAACGCTGTTAGCTTCACGTCCAACGTGGTAGCTAACACCAGCAGCAGCCATCAAATCGCCTTCGTAAGTGGCATCAATAAACATTTTTCCTTCGTAAAGTTGGCCACTCAAAGTACGAAAAGAGCGAATGCTTCCCGAAGTTTTGGTAATGCCTTTAGCTGAGCGGTCGAGCCATTCGTTGCGATAAACAATGAGGTTGTTTTCTTTTGCGAAATCTTCAAAAACTTGTTCGGCGGCGTGTGGTTCAAAAATCCACATAGTGCGGTTTGCACCGTCGAGGGCAGGCGTTCCTTGTCCTTTATTCCCATATTCTTCTCTTTTTTGCCATTTCCAAGAGTCAGTATTTTGATAATGTGTGTAGAGTCGTTGATAAAATTCACGAGAAAGTCCACCAATAACCTTTTTGTTTCCTGTATCAGTAAATCCTAAACCACCTGACGAAAGACCACCTAAATGTTTATCTGGCGAAACAATGATTACCGATTTGCCCATTTTTTTTACTTGCACGGCGGCTGTTATTGCTGCTGAAGTTCCGCCATAAATAATAACATCGGCTTTTCGGATTTTATTTTGAGCGAAAGTATTTTGAAATAAGAAAACGCAGAGAAATATGCTTTTACAAAAAGAATATTGCATGACTGTTTGAGTTTGATGGTTAAATAGAAATTTATAGACTAAAGTTAGTGAAAAATTAGGGTTTGTTTGTAAGTTTTCTTGAAAATACAAAATAAAAATAGCTAGTAGAAAATTTTCCTACTAGCTATTTTTATTGGGCAAGAAATAAGTTTTACTCCATTGCTTTCAAGGCTGTCAAAAGTAAATCAATTTGCTCCATCGTGTTGGATGGAAAATTTGAGATTCTGATTTGCGTATCTTTATTTGGGCCATAACCACTACCAATAATCATATTTTTTACTTTCAAAGCATCAATAATTCCTTTTGAAGATTTATTTGTATCGGCAACAATTACCGTTTTGGAGCGATGCTCTGGATTTTTCACAGCAATATTGAACAAGTTACTTGTTTCGAGGTATTTATAAATTTTCTTTGCTTTCTCCTCGGTTTCTTTTCTAATAGCTTCAATACCCGTTTTGTTCATTTCTTCAGCAACTTTTCCGAGCAAATAAATTCCCAAAACATTTGGTGTTGCTGGTGTTTCGTATGTTTCATAATTCTTCCACAGAGCTGGTAAATTATTGTGAGCTCCAATCGTTACGCCATCGTATTTGGCTAAACGTTTTGCTTTTTCGAAACATTTTTCGTTGGCAATCCAAACACCCAAACCTGCAGGCAAACCAAAGGCCTTTTGAACTGAAAAGAAGGCAGTATCAATTAAATCTAAGTCAAGTTCTGGAATCGGTGCAGACGAAACCATGTCAACCGCCATCAAGCGTTTTTGGTTGCTGCGTTTGAGTTTATGAATGTCAGCTTCTCGCATTTGCACGCCTGTACTCGTTTCGTTTTGCGTTACGCAGATAAGCTCGGCATATTCTGGCACTTCGATTTCTCCATAGCTAAAGCCTTCGCCAATTGGTTTTTCAAACTTATGAGCGAATTTTTGAGCCGAAACGGCGTATTTGTGAAATTTATCGGAAAAAGAACCATTTACCAAATGAAAACTTTCATGTTCTACTAAATTCAATAAAATACGTTCCCAAACTTCTGACGCCGAACCTGTAAAGAAAATTCCCGATGAGGCAGGAATATTCATCAATACGCGAAGGTTTTCAATACAGTGTTGATAAATCTTACGAAATTGTCCGCTTCGGTGAGAAATTGAACCAATTTGCTCATCAATGGCTTGACGCATGAACTCTTCAAACTTTGGATTCAATTCGGCTGGACCGGCAGTGAAATAGATATTTTTCATGTTTGGTTTTGTTACGGAGAATTCAAAAATAAAAAAAGTCGGTGAGATGCTCATCTAAGAGACTATAAATGCTTTAAAAAGTATAATTCTTTCTTGAATATTTCATGCTTTTGGCTTCAAGCTATTAGCTTTAAGCCCTTTGGGCATGAGAATGCGTAACTAAGTATTAAATTGTATCTACTCAGGCAAAAAAGTAAGATAGCTCAACTGAGACTCATCAAACATATCGTTTGTAATTTCTTGTAGCAGAGGAGCTTCTATGTTTTTTATTTCGGCAAAAATACCTTCTAATGATTCTACTTTTCCAACATCCAAAATACTTTTGGCCATCATCAACATAAAACTTTGATTACTTTCTTCGGCCATTGCCAATTGCCCCATCAACTGTTCTTTAACGGTGTGCAATTGTAGTTTTCCGAGCGGTTTTTCTTTCAAAAGCTGCATTTCTTTTAAAATCAACGCATTGGCTTTAGCTAGATTCGATTTATCGGTTGCGAAATAAATTCCCAAAAAACCTGTATCAGTAAACGGCGAATATGAGGCGTCAATACCATAAACTAGACCGTATTTTTCACGCAAAGTCAAGTTTAGACGTGAATTCATTCCTGGGCCGCCAAAAAGATTAACTAGCATAAAAAAGGGCAAACGTCGCTCATCAAGCATGGCATACGCTGGGCGACCAATAGCACAATGTGCTTGCGTGATTTTCTTCGGAATCGTTATTCGCTGTGGTTCGTAAACACTCGGTGGTGTGCGTTGCAAATTCGATTTTTTTGCAGGGACATCTTTTAGGTATTTCTCCGCAATTTTGATGGCTTTATTGAAAGTAATATTGCCTACAATCGACATTACGATTTTCTCTGTGTCCATATTTTCGGCAATAAAATCTTGCAACTCCTTGCGAGTGAAGCTTTTAACGCTTTCTTGCGTACCCAAAATATTAGCTCCGAGTTGATGATTGGCAAATACGATTTCGTCGAAATCGTCTTGAAGAGCATCTTCGGGCGAATCTTGGTACATCGACATTTCTTCTAGAATTACTCCACGCTCTTTCTCGATTTGGTTTTCGGGAAAAACGGAGTCAAAAGTAATATCGGCCAAAAGTTCTACAGATTTCTCGAAGTGAGCGTCAAGCACCGATGCATAAAAACAAATTTTTTCTTTGGTCGTATAAGCGTTTAATTCTCCACCAACCGACTCTAATCGATTTATAATGTGGTAAGATTTCCGCTTTTTCGTACCTTTGAAAGCCATGTGTTCCCAGAAGTGTGCAAGACCAAGCTGATTAGGCTTTTCGTCACGGCTACCCATGTCGAGCATAAGTCCGCAATGAACCACCTGTGTATAGGGCACTTGTCGGTGTGCAATTCGGATGCCGTTAGGCAAAGTATGTATTTGGTATTCGGTCATAAATGTCAGCAATAGGCATTAAGCCTGATGCGATTTTCTGTATAGATATTCAGCTTAATGCATATAGTCTAAAGTGTACAGTTTATGCATATTACGTTAAGCGTACAGCTAAATAAGTATGCTAATTATAATTGACAAATTTAAGTAAAAGATAGTTCAATGCGTATAGGATTTGATTCAAAAAGGGCTTTTAATAATCAAACAGGTTTGGGTAATTATAGTAGGTTCGTAATTGAAGCACTCAGCCCCCCTAACCCTCAGTGGGGGAGTTTAGAATATTTACTTTACACTCCAAAAGTTAAGAATTCAGCATGGTTAAACTCTTTTGACCATAATTTTGTAATAAAAACACCTCCTTTGGGAGTAGGAGGTTTATGGCGAAGCTGGCTCATTAATAACGATTTGAAGAAGGATAATGTTGATGTTTTTCATGGTTTAAGTAATGAAATTCCTTTTGGTATCAAAAAATCGGGCATAAAATCTGTCGTAACAATTCATGATTTGATTTTTTTGCGTTATCCTGAATTATATCCTGCCATCGACCGATTTTTTTACCAACAAAAATTTCGATATGCCTGTGAAAACGCCGATGCCGTGGTGGCTGTTAGTCAGCAGACTAAAGATGATATTACGGAATTTTATAAAATTCCATCCGAACGTATTCGAGTGATTTATCAAGATTGTCAGTCAATATTTTTCCCTTCACATACACTCAGGGAACAAGCTGGAAATGAGATTTTAAGGAAATATTCGCTAAACAAACCCTACATTATTTGTGTTTCATCTTTCAGCGAAAGAAAGAATCAGAAGCGTTTGGTAGAAGCCTTTAAGCAACTCGGCTTCAATGATTATGAATTGGTTTTGGTAGGCGGAAAATCAAAATATGCCGAGGAAATAACTCAAAATATGCAGCAAAATATAAGGATTTTATTCGGAGTTCCCTCTTCTGATTTACCTGCTTTGTATCAAGGTGCTTCGTTATGTGTTTATCCTTCATTTTTTGAAGGTTTTGGTATTCCGATTGTCGAGGCATTACATTCGGGCATTCCTGTGGTAGCGGCAACTGGCTCGTGTTTAGAAGAAGCAGGCGGAGAAGGGGCTTTGTATGCTAATCCGCTCGATGTAAATGATTTAGCTGATAAAATGCGACTAGTTTTGACAAATGATTCGCTGAGAAATGATTTGGTTTTGAAAGGAAAAGAATATATTAAGCAGTTTTCATCAGAAAACATTGCTGAGCAATTGATAAAACTTTATCAAGAATTGTAGGACAGGTTTGTCAATCACTGCCGTACGATTTTTAACTTTTCGATGGCGACAAGTAGTTTTTCTATTCTCGCTCGGTTGACAGGTTGAAAACCTGTCCTACAAAATATTTATTTTTTTAAAGCAATATGTAAGCCTAAACCTACCAAAACTACTCCCGAAATTTTATTCTGAATCTTCCAAAACTGCTGAAAATTACTCAGTTTAGCAATGACTTTACTGAAAAGCAGTGCGATTAAGACATTCACTAGTGTTCCTGAAAAATTAAACCAAAGTCCCATAAATAAGATTTGGGAGCTAATGTTTTCGCTATTATTGTCGATGAACTGTGGTAAAAAAGCCAAAAAGAATAGTGAAACTTTTGGGTTCAAAACATTGGTAATTGTGCCTTGCCGTAGAATCTTGAGATTGGTGTTTTTATCGCTCTGATTATGGTTAAAAATCATCGTTGAAGGTTTTTCCATCAAACTCTTGATACCGATAAAAATCAAATACGCAGCTCCAGCATAGCGAATGATATTAAATAAAATCTCGGATTGTTGAATAATAACCGAAAGCCCTACCACCGAAGCAAAAATATGCACAAAACAACCCAAACCGATGCCCAATGCAGCATAAACACCCGCTTTTATACCATAACTTAGGCTTCGAGAAATGACAAAAATCATGTCATTCCCTGGCGTGATATTAAGCATCAAAGCCGCCAAGGCAAAGAGAAGGAAGTTTTGTAAATTGGGCATAGAATTTATTTTTTCAATCTAACATATTTTTCAATATTCAATCTATCAACACCAGCCTTTTCAACTTTCTCTATGCCCGTTTGAATGAGCGTGTCGTTTTTGATGCTTACCGTAAATTTAAAATCGTTGTTTTCCCATACTTTGGCTTTATAATATTCTAAGCGTTCGGTATAAGTGCTTTCTTGTAAAGTATAACTCCCGCCGCCGGCATCGAAAGCCGCAGAATCATTATTATTTGGCAAGGCATGTTTCAAGAATGCAAAGTGAGAATCATTGATGATTTTGATAAACGATACATCTTCGGTGTAAGACGTAACCGTCGTATCACCGTTTTCGATGATAGTTCCCGATAAAAGTTTCCAAGTACCTTCAATCGGTAAGGATTTTTTTTGAGCGTTTTCGGTCTTATTTGCTTGACAAGCTACGAAAAATATACAAAAAATAGGTAATCGGCTGATTTTCATATTTTCAGTTATGGTTGAATATTTTGAGCGAGCAAAAGAATAACTCCTAAATATTGGCTACTCTGAAAGGCATCACTTCTACAAATTTCCAAACACCATCTCTAATATACGGTTCATTATCGTACCATTCTTGCATTTTTTCATCGTTTTCAAACTGTAAAATCATTACTGAGCCAATCATTTTTTCATTATCGTCGAGCATTGCTCCTCCTACAATAAAATTATTATTGGCTTTTAGGGCTTTTGCTCCAGCCAAATGCTCTGGTCGGGCTGTCATACGGCGGTCTAAAGCTTCTTCATCTCGCCCATCTTGGGCAACTACTACGTATTGTTTCATTGTTTTTGTCTTTTATTAATAATACAAAGAAAACGCTTTTAGCTGATGAATAAAAAAAGCGTTGCCAAAATTTTGGCAACGCTTTCCGAATATTTAAACGTGTTACTAACCTTTTTCTCTTATTCTATGAAAAATTGAAAAATTCTAAAATTAAACTATTGCTTACTTCTTGCCTTTTCCGCCTCTTATTCTTTCTTTTTCTACTGTTACGCCGTTGGTGGTTTCAGTATATTTCAAATCGCAAGTACCATTGCCGTAATCAACTACTTTTTTCGTACCATCTGCTGCTACAATTTCTTCTGTTCCACTCACAGGGAATCCTTTTGAGTTTGAGCAAGAATTTTTTGTCATAAGTGCTTTTGTGATATTGCTTGAGAATTTAGTACCATCGCTTGAGCTACCAGTTGTCGAGCCAGTCACCGATGATTCGTCATCGCTGATATTAGCAGTTCCTTTGTTGTCTACTTTTCTTGAGCGTGTGCTTGTATAAGTGATGGTTTTACCAGATTTTGAGTTTAAAACGGTCATTTTTTCTAATTTTTCGCTAGCAGTGGCTTTGCCACTTACCACCGTGGTAGCGATAGTATGTGAACCGTTTACTGTAATCGTATCACGCTTTAAATTATTGTAAGTAACTGTTCTTACTAAACTTCCTGAAAAAGTAGAATCTGGTTTTACTGGTATCGTAATGGTCATTTTTCCACCTACTGGAGTTGTGCCACAAACACCACCTGCTACTCCCGAATAATCATATAAGATAGTGATTAAATTATTAGCTACTGTTTTGGTTACAGTTGCACAATTTCCGTCTTTTCCTTTCCATGGAGTATTCCAGCCCATGCCCAACATCGGGAAAAAGCCATTACCTTTGTCGAGAGTCTCACCAGTTTCTCTGAAATTTCTACCTCCAAATGGCATAAAAGTTACCTCATCTGCCAATTCATAGGCTGCTTCTGATTGTTCGTTGGCAGTCTGATTATCGACCACTGCATTGGCTAATTGGTCATTTGATGTTACGGTGTCAGTAGATTTGTCGCACGCAATCATTGTTGCCCCCAAGGCGATAAATAAAACTGTAATCTTGAAAAAATTGGTCTTCATTTTGATTTTATTAGTTTAAGAGTAATACATAAAAATTTACTGTGTATACATCTTTTCATATAAATTGAATAGCAAATTTAGTTGGACAAAATTTAGTGCCTCTGAGTAAACTAACGAACTATTTGATGAAAAATGTTGCATAAGGTTTAAATAAAAATGAAAAATATTTTTCTTGAGGAACCTTGAAGTAAATTTATTAATAGCGTTTACAGCTAAAATAGTTTTCTGGTTTGAGTTTTTGACAGTATTTTTGCAGTAAAATGCTTCAAAAAGCTTAAAAAAAGCCTAACGTATTTTAGAAAAACTTCACTTGATAAGGCTTTTGATTTGTATGAAAAAACAATCTGATAGTATATTTTCTCTTCAATTTTGGTTACTTTGTTTGAGTTCGTTGGTGTTCTTTTGTAGTTTCAATATGCTCATCCCTGAACTGCCAGATTATCTAACGAGTTTAGGTGGAGAAGAATATAAAGGTTTGATAATCAGCTTGTTTACACTCACAGCGGGCTTTTCTCGCCCGTTTAGTGGCCGTCTTACCGACCGCATCGGTCGAGTGCCTGTTATGGCTTTTGGTTCATTGGTTTGCTTTGTTTGTGGGTTTTTCTACCCCGTCGTTACTACGGTTTATCCTCTTTTATTTTTGCGTTTGGTGCATGGTTTTTCTACCGGTTTCAAACCTACTGGCACAGCTGCCTACATTGCAGACATTGTGCCTGTGCATCGAAGAGGAGAAGCAATGGGTATGCACGGTCTCATGGGTAGCCTCGGAATGGCTTTTGGCCCTGCACTTGGCAGTTGGGTTACCGCTACGTTTTCACTCGATGCCCTGTTTCATGTTTCGTCGATGTTTGCTCTTATTTCGATAGCAATTTTGTACAATATGAAAGAAACATTGCCGAAAGAAAAACAAGAAAAGTTTACACTTAATTCGCTGAAAATCAATCGAAATGATATGTTCGACCGCATGGTTTTGCCAGCAGCCATTGTGGTTTTTTTGACTTCATTCAGCTACGGTGCAATCGTAACGCTCGCCCCAGATTTGACCAAAACTGTTGGATTAAAAAACAAAGGTATTTTCTTTCTGATATACACACTTTCGTCATTGTTTGTGAGGGTTGTTGCAGGAAAATTCTCCGATCGAAATGGTCGAATTCTAGTGCTTCGGTGGGCTTGTATGGTTTTGATTGGCGGAATGATGCTACCAGTTTTTGCAAGTAATATTTATACTTTTGTAAGCTCGGCTATTCTTTTTGGTTTGGCCTTAGGGGTTATTTCGCCCATCACGCAAGCATGGACGGTCGATTTATGCGAAGGAGAAAATCGAGGTCGAGCATTGGCTACGATGTATATTTCGCTTGAAGCAGGTATTGGTTTGGGGGCTTTTTTCTCAGCCTGGATTTACG
>Ga0114967_10000062_pt1 | contig 82335 bp, 66 predicted proteins | sample M_130628_MF_Meta_FD_92639 | JGI IMG/M metagenome (GOLD analysis project Ga0114967, IMG submission 92639) | Freshwater microbial communities from Lake Montjoie, Canada to study carbon cycling - M_130628_MF_MetaG | ecosystem: Environmental > Aquatic > Freshwater > Lake | place: Lake Montjoie... | reverse complement strand
TGTTGAAATTGGAGTCTCAAGAAAAACCTTGTATAGGTGGTTAAAAAAGTGGAATGTAAAATTATCTTCAGGTCTTTTATGCCCAAACTCTCAAAAACTTATCAAAGAAAAAATATTTTTAGAGATGTCCCAAAATGTCCCATCGTAAATTTAGATTTGAGAATTTTGTTTATGTAACTTTTTAACAAGAAAGCCACCTAATTCAACTTGGCGGGAGAACAGGAGACCTACGAGTTTTAATTTTTGTATCAACCAAAACATTACAAATGTATAAAAATTTAAAAAACAGTTACATTATCATTGTTACTTGTTTATTTATCCTAAATTAAAGTTGTTCAAATCAAAATAATGATTTAGAACCTACAAAAAGTGAACAAGTAAAGAAAATTAATGTTTCAAATACTACGGAGGTATCTATTATTGACGAAGATTTTCTAAATTTCAAAAACTCTGAATCATATGAAATCCTCAAAGCTAACGTACCTAATTTTATATTTACTAAAATTCAAAATGTAACATTCGACGATGAATCTGTAAAAGGTTTAATTATTTCTCTTCCAAATGAAGGAGAAATGGAAAGAGAGTTAATGATTGCCTTTAAAACTGAAGATACTAAATTAGTTACAGCATTTATCAGAGAAAAATCAATAAAAAATAGCAAAGTCAATAATAATCAAGTTTACAATGGTCAAATTAACTGGTTAAGAGCTGATTATTCACCTTTAAATGAAATGACAGTTACTAATAGTAAAATAACTAATTTTAAAATGTACACTTCAAGTGTTCGGTTCTCTTTAAAAAACGCCAGATTTGCATCTATTCAATCTAGTTCATGGCAATGTACTTCTGCAGATTTTAATTGTGAATATCAAGCTGCAAAAGACACTTGTGAAAGAGAGTGGGATTGTGACTTTGCATGTTCTTTTAACCCATGTGCAATAGCTTATGTTGCCGTTGCAATTATAGCTTGTACTGTTTGTAATTAACAATAAATCATAATAAAATGAAAAAAATAATTTTATATTTTATAATAGGAATGATCACCGTAATTACAGGATGTTTCCTATTTATAATGAATATTTCTTCAAATTTTGGAAGAATGTTACTAATGATTGGTTTGGCAACAGAAATATTTTCGGTATATAAGTTTTTTACTCGAAAACAAGTCAAATAGTTTTTTTGCTATTTCGTTCAATCAGCGTGTCCTTTCTTAGGCACTCTGATTTCTATTTAATTATATATTAGTTTTTTTATAAATGCGTATGCCCCTAAAATAGTTTGACAGTTTTGTCGAACTCATAGTTGCCGCAGACGATTAATTAGCGAAACTTTAAAGTGTTTACTCTCGAAAGCTTCTACGTTTTTGAGGCTACTGCACTTATCGTTTTCGGCAACGCACGATTAGAAGAAGTTTGACAGTTTTTTTCTCGAAAACTTTGCGGTGGCAGTCACACTGTTTATACTATTCCACAGCTGCTACTTTTTTTATTTCTTTGGGTCGCTTATTTGTCGGGCGACACTCGAAAAGAAGAACTTGCAAAGTTGGTTTATTTCCAACGTGAGAAAGCAAGTAAAAGGTTGATAATCAAATAACTAATTCAACATTTGCTCAAAAATCATCTTGCTTGCGAGCGTTCGTAGTGTGAATAAAAATCTACAATTCTTTGATTTCATCAATCGACAAATCTGTCATTTCAGCAATATCTTTTAAAGAAAAGCCCTTCATTTTCATTCTTGCAGCCACTTCTCTTTTACCATCATCTTTTGCAGTTTTCACAACTTCTTTCACTTCAATGTAAGTCAACAAACTTTCTTGATACTGCTCATATTGTTGTGGGGTCATCTTTGCTACTTCGGCAACCTCGAAGGCTTTCTCAAATATTGGCTCATTTAAAATTTTTGGTATTTCATCAAAACTTTCTAATTTCTTCAAAAAGTATATCCATTTATCAAAGTGACTCTCTAATTCATCTTCGCTTTTGGTAAATAATGGCATTTGAATAAATTTGAATGTCAACTTATCATAAAAGACATCGCCATCTTGGTCTTTCAAATTTACTGAACGAAAGAACTTCCGACGTTCTTCATTCTCATCATATTGAAAATCCAAAATCGCTATCATGTAAACAGGTGTTAAACGAAAATCCCAATCGCCCTTTTTGGCTTGCTCCCGAATTGGTAAAGTCGCATAGAATAATGACCTGTCTTTGAAAAAGTTCACTTTTGCCTTTTGCATTTCTACGATGAACTTTTCCCCACTTTTGGCTTCACAGTGAATATCAAAAATAGCTTTTCGCTCATGTTTCATTTCTCCAAAAATCTCTGGATTACGAAAATCTAAACTTGCTATTTGATGATGTGCTGGCAATAACTGATTCAAAAAATCAATTAATAAATCTTTGTTGACTTCTTCTCCAAACAATTTTTTAAAACCAAAATCAGTATATGGGTTTATATATTTCGACATAACATATTTTTTAATGCAATTTACATCTTTTTCATCACTCAACCACTTTTTTAAACAACCTTCTCAGTGCAGAACTATAAACATCAGATTATCAGCAATATCTTAAAAAAATCAAATATATTCTCCCGTTTGCCTAAGTGTTCGCAAATTAAACCGGAGGTTCGGCTAAATTTTAATCCGTTATGGTATTATTAGTCGAAGTGTCAGCCGTTCAATATCCATTGAGAGTTTCAACGGCATCAGAGAATAAGTAAATAATAGCAAAAAAATCGTTAACCCAATTTTTCAGGCTCGGTCGAAAATCCAAAATCTCTGTTTTTTTAAATTTCCAAAAGCAAAATTTTCGCGTGATAGGTCAGCAGTCTGGCTTATTATTGTTTTTCTGCTCTCAAAGCTGGCTTGCCACAATTTCAATGCGAGGTGGTTCCGCAACTTTTTCTCGTTCGATGCCAGATTAGAGTGGTCACTAAGTTCCGTAGTTCAACTTTAAACATTAAATAAAGGCTTGATAATTAACTCAATATTCTCACAAAAACTCATCACAATTCCGGTCGTTTGAATGAAATGCCTGACGGATTATTAGTTTCTAAGTAATTTTACTTTTTCATCATTATTGTGCAATTCATAACTTAATTAATTACCGGTTTTTCGGAAAAAGCTGTCAAAGTTTTACCATCATAACGGTAAAGCCCAACTTAACGAGTACCTATCCAGATATTATTATTTTTATCTACAAACAGACTTTCTATGGCACTATTACTCATTTTTTCAGTCGAAAATCCCCTGAATGTTTTACCATCGTAAATGCTTATACAACCTTCTTTTATTCCTTTGGCATCTTTACGCACGCTTCCAATCCAAATATTTCCTTCTTTATCGGCTACCATGGCAGTGATGATATTATCACAAAAACCTTCCTTACTCGTTAGTCTTGTAATGCTTTTACCGTCATATTTGCTGATGCCGTATCTGTATGGGTGTCTCAGCCAAAATATTCCGTTTTTATCTTCCAAAACTGAATTTGCGGTGCTAAATATGCTTTTATTTTCAAGTATTTCTTTATAGTTTTTGGTTATTAAATCTTCGTCTGATGAAGAAGTTTTGCTTCCTAAAATTGGAAAACCTTTAAATGTCTTACCGTCGTAGCGGTACTTTCCAAACCAAATATTACCCGATTTTTCTTGATAAATAGTATAAATTGCCACATGGTGAAATCCATCGCTTGAAATCGGACCTTGGTTTGCCAAATGTTGAGAAAATGATTTACCGTTGTATTGAAATACCCCTTCTTCTTGCGTTCCGAACCAAATATTGCCCATTTTATCTTGAAGCATACTCAGCACCGTCTTGTTTTGTGGAGGTAAGCAACCTTTCTGTGGGGAAGCTTGGCGAAAAAACGGACTGATAATCGGCGTTCGAGTCCATGGAAGAGCGAAGTCTGTAAATTTCTTTCCATCGAATTGGCAAACGCCATCTTTTGTCCCAACCCAAATGTTCCCCTTAAAGTCTTGCATTATGCATTGCACAATATTACTATTGAGTCCGTCTTTCATCGTAAAATTTACGAAGCCTTTTCCATCATAACGATACACGCCCGCCCCCGAAGTGGCAAACCAAATATTGCCAGCATTATCTTGTAGACTGCTTCTAATAAATGCGTATTGATTCGTACCTGACGGAATCATAAGTTTTGGCTGAGATAAATGAGTTTGTGCTTTACTGTGGCAACGTTGCAGCAACAACAAGGCAATCAATAGTGTATAGATTTTCATATTTCTGATATTTTAAATTTTGATGTTTTTATTGAAAATTTTACCAAGGTCCATTCTTCTTAACTTGATAAAAACGAGTGCCATTAAACCGATAAATCCCTTGCCCTGTTCCCCACCACATATTTCCTGACTTATCTTGAAACATACTTTGTACACAACAATTCAGACCGTCAGCGGGCGTAAATATTTTAAAAGCTTTTGGATTTGGTAGAGGAATCGACGGGTCAAATCTTGTAGTGCCGCCTCGTGCTGTAACCCAAATGATGTCCGACTCTTCTATGTATATCCCCCAAAATTCAGTACCGCCTAAGCCGTCTTTGGCAGTGTATTCGGTTAGATTTTTACCGTCATATTTACAAACACCATTTTTCATCGTAAACCACATATTTCCAGCTTTATCTTGTGCTAAACCACCCGCATAGTTTTCGCCCAAAGCAACTTTTTCGGCGATATTGGTAATGATTTTTCCATCAAAACGAAATACACCGTTTTCGGAAGTGGCAAACCAAATGTTTCCACTTTTGTCTTCCATAATGCCCGCAATGTTTAGTTTACCCAATTCTTTGAAAAATGAGAAACTTTTTCTGCCTTCACTATCTGCTACGAGGTCATATCTATAAACTCCTCCGTGAGTGCCTACCCAAATATTGCCCGATTTATCAACAAGAATGCCTTTTCGAGTGATATCCACATGGTTTAGTCCATCTTTTTGGTTATAGTTTTTAAAACTTTTTCCGTCGTATCTATAAATGCCTTGGTCAGTTCCAAACCACATATTTCCATCTTTATCTTCGTTTATAGCATAGACGGTTTGGTTATAAAAACCATCTGGGGTGGAAAAGTAAGTCAGTGTTTTTACGTCATATTTCACAACTCCATCGCCTATTGTACCAAACCATAAATTATCTTTAGAATCTTGAAAAATACTTCGGATATACTGGCTAACCAATGTTGTGTCAAAATCAGGTGCTAAAGTCAAAGGCTTAAAGCTTCTGATTACTTTGGGAATTGGTTTCGAGGCGTTTGATTTTACTTGCCTATTACAGGAAGTGCAACAAATAACCACAAATAGCAACATATAAATCTGAATATATTTCATCATTGTTTTACTTAGCAACCACCTTTGCGGGGAGGACGGTTATAAATTATTTTACTATCTTGTTCTATGTAGTCGCCCGATACGATTGGATAAGTGTACTTGGGTGCGTGCATTACACTATGGCTTTTTAGAAGTATTTTGTCGTTAACTTTCAGGCTACGCAATTGCTGTAATTCATTATATTTTAGCGGCATAAAACTGATAATAAAATCTTCATCATTAATTCTGGCCATTATTCCAAAGCCTAAACGCGAGTTTGGCGGAAGCGAAAGAGAAATAACAATTGCCTCCATGTTTGTAAAATTGCTTATATCTTTCGTTATTTTAGCTTCACTGGCATACACTTTTTTACCCGCCGGAGACTCTTCCCATTTTTTATACATCATACCACCAAGAGTGGCTTCCCATTGTTTCCTTACCGCTTTCATTTCAGCAGCAGTGGGAGGCTTTGAGGGTAATTTTTTAACAGTATCATTTTTAATTTCATGCTTTGCAAATACCAGTCCACCAACCACAATCAACGATATGAAGAGCGTGCAAATGATTTTTTTCATAATTTTTGTATGTTTAAATTATTAATTTTGAAACATGCTTTTTAACAATTTTGTGTTTTTTACTTCATGTATTCTATTCCGAAAAATTGGTAAAGGATTTCCCATCAAATCGGCTTAATCCAAAGCCTCTTGTGCCAAACCAAAGGTTTCCGTTTTTATCTTCTAAAATACTTTTAACAGAATCGTTAATTAGCCCATCTTTTGTGGTAAAATTTTTGAAAGTTTTTCCATCATAAGAAAACACGCCATTCTTATCAGTAGCAAGCCAAATATTTCTCTTTTTATCTTCCAAAATTGAAGATATTCCATAACTCACAAATCCTTCATTTTCTCTGAAACTGGTAAAAGTTTTTCCGTCAAATCGACAAGCTCCATGCCTTCGGGTAGCAAACCATAAGTTGCCCAATTTGTCTTCTGTCGTAGAAAAAATCATATCATCAGAAATATTGTTGCTCGGCTGAGAATTTGTTAAATTTGAAAGAAAACTAGGCAGGGCGTTTTTATTATTCGACCGTCCATCTTCATTTCGCAAGTAATAATCAGCAGAAGGAAGATAATTTTTAAAAGTTTTTCCATCGAATCGCCATACGCCACCGCCGTTCCAAGAACTGAACCATAAGTTGCCTTTTTTATCTTGTAAAATATCTAAAATGAGCTGATTGTTGGTGCCAAGATTAAATTTATAGTCATCATTGTTTAGAAAATTTGTAAGGTTTTTCCCGTTGTAACGATAAACGCCGCTATTCATCGTACCCAACCAAATGTTACCCTTTATGTCTTCTAAAAGGCTGGTAATTTCCAATTTAGATAAACTATCTGATTCAAAATATTTACTAAATTTTTCCCCATCATACTTACAGATACCGCTTTTAGTGCCGAGTAATATATTTCCTTTTCTATCTTCTATTATTGCACTCACATCATTGCTACTCAGTCCATCCTTTGTTGTAAAATTAGTAAATGACTTCCCATCGTAGCGATATACACCCTCGCCCGAAGTACTGAACCATAGGTTTCCTGTTTTATCTTGCAACTCACAACCAACATTTCCAGTAATAACACCTTGTGTTCGTGTCATTTTCGGCTGTTGATTTATATTTTCTTTTGGTAAATTAGTTTTGACTTGTCCATTGCAGGAAGTACCAAAAAATATTGTTGTCAGAAAAGTAAAAACTTGCCCTTGTAAAAATTTTTTTCTCATTGTTCAAATTGAAATGGATATTTTTATCTCTTTGTTGATTTTTGAGTATGCCTACTAACTTTCAGCTTTTCAACAAAGCTAATGGCTTGAAAGTAAAAAATTGCTAAAATACTTGTAAATAGACTGTAAACAACTTGTAAAATGATTGTAAAATCGATTATTTGTCGTTGAGATTCTTTATTTTTGTTTTATGAAATCCAAAATTTTTCCTTTTTTCGTCGTAGTTTGTTTACTTTTTACGATTGTTTCGTTTGTGGCAGCAAAATCGGACAAAAGCGATTTTGAGTCCGCAAAGGAGGTAATTGTCATGCGAGAAATAGCCAACCAAGTGCTGCGTTATACGGGTGATACAACTTCAACTGTACTACCTATCAATCGTTTGGCCGAAAATGAGTTTGAAATTCCGTTTGAAAGTGGGTTCTCATTCAAGCCTGACTCTTTGGTTCGCATCATTGATAGGGTAATTTCTAGCAATGATTTACCTCATCATTATATAGTAAATGTTATTGAATGTAATACCTTAAAGGTGATTTTTGGTTATGCAATTTTAGGTGTAAAACAAAAAAATATTGTGCCATGCTTAGGCCGTCAGCAACCTAGCAAACGTTATTGTATTAATATCAAATTCGAAGAATCGAGTTGGATAAGTAAGCATCTTTATCTGTTTGGACTTGGTTTGCTTGGCATCGGTTTGGTGTTCTGGAGTGTGCAACGTTTCAAAAAAGAGAAACCCATTTTTGAGCAAAAAACTGAAGAAATACCAAGTAATAAAACTGCCACGCAACTTGGCAAATACGAATTTTATGCCGAAGAATTATTGTTAGTTTTTGAATCGGAGAAAATCCCACTTACCATCAAAGAGGCCAAATTATTAAGCATTTTTGCGAGTAATCTCAATCAAATCGTTGACCGTAATCGCCTACAAAAAGAAGTTTGGGAAGACGAAGGCGTAATTGTAGGCCGAAGTCTGGATATGTTTATCTCGAAACTTCGAAAGAAATTGGAGCATGACACAGACGTAAATCTCACCAATATTCACGGAAAAGGCTATAAATTGGAAGTTTAAAAATGCTCAAAATCTTCCTTCGTTGTAAAATAATCATTCAATAAAATCAAAAAGCAACATTTTGACCTTGCGGGAATTTCTTATCGAATAACGTAAATTATGATTTTGAGGCTTTTACAGCAACAATAGTTAGATAAACGGAATAAATATTTGATTTAAGGGATATAAAAAAATATGGCACAGTCAATTTTGAAAAAGTGGTGTGCCATATTTATACAATTTTATTTCGCCAAACCAGCTTCGGCAACCAAAGTTAGCAAGGCAGCTTGAATGGCTTTATGCCCTTCAAAGTCGTACCACCATTCGTTGAGCGAGTGGGCGTTGCCACTTTTACCACCTCGGCCAATCGTAACGGCTGGAATTCCTTTTGAAATTGGTATATTTGAATTTGTTGAGCCACGAGTTAATTGTGGCATTTCACCAAAAAATGTAGAAACTGCCATTGTTTTTTGAATTAACGGAAGAGTTTCTGGCAATTCTCCCGATGGACGGTCGCCAATTTTTACAATATCTACCGTTAAGGCTGGCCCCATTCTTTTCATGGCGTTGTGTTCGTCCAAAGCTTTTTTTACCGAAGCCTTTAAAATTGCATCAACCTGATTAAGGTTATCTGGAAATTCTGAACGCATATCAATTTCCATCCAAGATTCAAATGCAATCGAATTGACCGACGTACCACCACCGATTCTGCCTACATTATAGCTTGTTCTGGCTCCAGATTTGGTGTATTTGTCGGCCGAAGTAGAAAAATAATGAATGGCAGAACCCAAAGCATGCTGTGGATTGGCCAAACCGAATGCTCCCCATGAGTGTCCGCCTGGCCCTCTAAACGTGATTCGATAACGATATGACCCAAGACCCATTGTATTTACTCGGCTAATATCTCCGCCATCCACCGCGATCCAAGCATCTATTTTTCGGCCTTCACCATTAAAAAGATACTTTACGCCACGCAAATCGCCTAATCCTTCTTCACCGACAGTTCCGATAAACAAAACATCGGCTTGAGTTTCGATTTTTGCGGCTTCCATTGCTCGTATAATTGAAGGTAATAAAATTAAACCACGCGTATTGTCGCCAATGCCAGGGGCGTAAAGTGTATCGCCTTTGAATTTTACTTTTACATCAGTTTCGATGGGAAAAACGGTATCAAGATGAGCATCAAAACCCACACAACGCTTAGCGTTTTTGCCTTTGCGTAAAGCAATTACATTGCCCACTTTATCAATCCAGACTGAATCTGCACCTGCTTCTTTGAGCATGGCTGCAAAACGAGCTGCTCTTTTTTCTTCTTTAAAAGGCGGAGCAGGAATTTCGTTGAGCATAATCAGCTCTTCTCGGTTTCGCTTGTTCTCTGATAAAATTAACTGAAATGCTGCTTGAATTTGCTTGTTTTGAGCCAATTGAGCAATTTCTTTCTGATACTCTGGAGCAATTTTGCCTGTTTTGCCAGCCTCATCTTCTTGCGAAAAGGCGTTCTCGAAAGAGGCAAAGAATATACATAAAACAATGCTCGCACTTAAAGATATTCTCATAGTAGTTTAGTTTATTGAGATTGAAAACCAAAGTTAGTAAATTTTCAAAAGCGAAATGATAGGTTTTTTGGTTGATGTTTGTTTTTTGATGGTAATTGCAGTTGTAATAAGGGTTCTACAGTGAATAATACCTTGAATGATTTTAAAATCAACCTAACTTACGGAACGCTCCGCCCAACGAAGGATTAATTAGCAGCTAAAATGTGATCTAATTAGGTATTTTTTTATCAATTGCGACATATTTGTTTCTATTTTTTTATAAATTCTTGCTTTTTTAAAAATATTAATTAAACCTTGTGTTTGATAAGTAAATTAAATATATATGTTTGCTTAATTCTCGAAAAAATAATTGATTATCAGTGTTTTAAATGATACCTAGTTAATTAAGATAGGTTCGTAATTTTACTAGTTGGAAATTTTTTAAAAACATATTTTCAAAGACTAATTTGCAAATAAAATAAACCAATTGACGATTTAGACTTTAAGTAATAAAATCCCTTATCTTTTTTTCAGAGTTAAAAATATAATTTACTACTTTAAATTCAAACAACTTATGCCAACATCCATAAATTCAACAGACCAGAGCCCAACAGAATTGAAAGAAATACTAAACGGAAAGCTCACACGCCAAGAAATTAAAATTCTAAAATCTTCAATTCTTGATTTTTCAAATAAAGAAATAGCATCGCAATTAGGCATATCTGAAAGTACAGTAAAAGTTCATAAAAGGAGTATTTGTAAGAAATTTAGTGTGGTGGGGCAGGTTGCATTTCGTAAATTTCTGCGAGTTATTGATAAATATTTGTAATCTACCACTAAAATACTACTTTTCTACTACTAAATTACTACCAAAGTGGTATTGACAGGCATTAAAAATAATGTGAAGTTTGTACTTAAGTAAATTATCCATTTTGGAACGATTTACGAGTTAATTTTAACTATAACAAATTTCAATTATGAAGAAAATTTTTGTAAGTGTAACATCAATTATGTTGTTTTCCGTTAGCAGTTTTGCAAACAATGTAACAACAATCGGCAAAGTATCCGAAGCGAAAATCGTTAAAATTGAAACAGCAAACGAAACTTTGAAAACTTGTACAATTACTGTGAAAGGAACTATTGATGGAAGAAAAATAGACATCAAAGTAACAGTGGAGGCAGATGATTGTGTAGATGCTGCAATTGTAATTCTTAAAGGTGTGATGAAATAATTTAAACTAAACAATTTAGTGCAATGAAAAAACTACTTTTTTTGGGAATGTTTTTTTCAGCAACGATGGTTTTTGCAAATACCAATTCATCCTCTGAAATTAGCAATTCAAATTCAAACAATTCAACTAAAAATGTTAAAAACAGATCTTCAACAAATTCAGTTGAATTGAAAAATGTTTCCTCAAATGAGAAATCATCAAAAGAGAAGAACAAAATGGGGGACTGTACTCTAACTATTAAAGGTACATTTGATGGACATAAAGTAGATGTTGTCGTTACAATATCTGATGTTTCATGGGGAAGATGTGTCTTATTGAAAGCTGGTATTAAAGCCGCATCATAATAAATTTCATCTAAGGGTGGTTAGAGTACGCAAAATATAACGCTAACCACTCTTTTAGATTCATAATTTACCAAAATGAAAAAAACACTCTTTATACTACTATTACTTATTATTAATTCAACTGTTTATTCGCAAAAGCAGTCCCAATTACAAGCTACCTATTTATTTAATAATTTTGATTTAGAACAAAAATATAAAGTGGTCTTACAAATTAATGCGAATGAAGCCTTTTCTCAATTTACTGATATTTTAAATTCTAAAGATAGTTTATACATAGATGATACTGAGGTGATAAATTTCAAAAAAGAGTCGAAAGACTCAATTAAAAATCAATTTTATACTAATTCGATAACTAAAAAATTAATTTTCAGAGATTTTATTTTTGTTGAAAACGCGTTTAATCCTGTTATCGTAGAAGAAAATATTCCAGAATTTAATTGGCAATTGACAGATGGAGTGAAGAAAGTAAATAATTTTACTTGCAATTCAGCAAAGCTAAAGTTTAGAGGGCGAAATTATATTGCATGGTACACTTTAGATATTCCAACTAATTTTGGTCCATGGAAATTTTATGGATTACCTGGACTTATTACTGAAATTACGAGCGATGACAATAAAATTAGCTTTATCCTAAAAGAAATTAAAACACAAACCAATTTTGAAATAAAAACCCCATCCAACGGGAAAAACATTACATTAAAAGAATACATTACTTTTAAAAATAATGCAGTAAAAGAATATATTAAAAACCTTCAATCTAAATTACCAAGAGGTGCGGTTATAAATTATAAAAGTGAAGATTATAATATTGAAAAATCTTTTGAATAAAAAATTGTGAAATATATTAAGATAGTATTTTTAATCCAAATTTGCACTCAAATTTTTGCACAAACTGAAATTAGTGGAAAAGTTACAGACACAAATAATATCCCTCTTCCCTTTGTAAATATTATTATTAAAACAGAAAATGGCAATACTATTTTGTTCTATACTAACTCTAATGACAAAGGGGATTTTGTAATTAAATTAAATAGACAAGGTTCTTTTGTGCTTTTGGCAACAACATTATCGTATAAACCAATTTCGATACCAATTGAGGTTACAAATGATAGTAGAAAATTAATTAAAAATATTAAGTTAATTTATGAGCCAATTGAGCTAAATGAAGTTATAATACGCACTAACCCACCTATAAAAATCAAAAAAGATACGATTGTATTTGATGCAAAATCATTTGCTCAGGGAAATGAGGAAGTTATTGAAGATTTACTCAAAAAAATACCAGGCATAAATGTTGATACAGAAGGAACAATTAAAATTGGGAATCAAGAAATTGAAAAAATCATGATAGAAGGAGATGATTTTTTTGAAAATGGATATAAAATTCTTAGTAAGAATATGCCAGTTTTCCCAATTGATAAAATAGAAGTTTTGCAGAGATTTTCAAACAATAAACATTTGAAAGGTATTGAACAAAGCAATAAAATTGCACTTAATCTAAAGTTAACAGATGATGCAAAACGTCAATGGTTTGGCAATTATAACATAGGTGTAGGTAATCCTGCTGCAATTAGATACGATTTAAAAAATAATCTAATGAATTTTGGAAAGAAAAATAAGTATTACTTTCTCACAAGCATTAATAATATTGGAAATGATGTGGTTGGTGATATTTCTCACTTATTAAAACCCTTTAGTATAGACGAACCATCAAATATTGGAGATAATCAAACTACCTATAATCTGATTGGTTTGAATATACAAACGCCATATTTTAAAAAAAGTAGAACAAATTTTAATAATGCGAAGCTAATTTCATTGAATGCAATATTTAATCCCACAAAAAGTATGAAAATTAAAACAATTGGATTTTTTAATTGGGACAATCATCATTTTTTCAGAAATAGTGTAGATACTTACATTGGTAACAATACTAATTTTATTAATTCAGAATCTAACAATCTTACTAACAAATTATTTACAGGTTTTGGAAAAATTGATTTAAGCTATGATTTTACAAAACAAAAAACATTTGAAATTACATCAAAATATAATTTTAGTAAAGAATATGGAATTGCAGAACTCAATTTCAACAATTCATATTCTGCACAAAACTTAACTTCTCTAAACAAGTTCTTTGACCATAAAATAAATTATACTAACAAAATCAAAGAAAATAAAGCATTTATTTTTACATCAAGATATATTTTCGAGAAATCACCTCAGCATTATAAAAGTAATCAGTTTTTTTTCAAGGAGCTATTTCCAAATGAAAGTAATATTTCAGACATAATACAAATTAGTGAAGATAAGATGCAATTTTGGGGAACAGATTTCCATTTTTTAGAAAGAAGGAAAAATAATAATTTGATAGAGTTTCAAATAGGAAATGAATATAGAACTGATTATTTGACATCAAAATTTAATTTAAAAAATGAAAATTCTATTCAGGAAAATTCTTTCTTTATAAATAACACTAATTATATTACAAATGATTTATATTTTAAATCAAAATATTTATTTAAAATTGATAAAGTTTCAATAATAAATAGATTGGAAGGGCATAAATTAGCAAACATTTTAAAAAATGAAATTCAAAATACGAGCCAAAAACCTTTCTTTTTTAATCCTTCAATTGGTTTAAATTGGGAGATAAATAAAAACAATCAAATTTCAACCTCCTATTCTATAAATAAATCGAACACAAAAATTATTGACGTTTATAATAATTATATCTTAACTTCTGCCCGAACATTAGAAAAGGGATATGGCAATTTTAACCAATTAAGCACCTCTACATTTATTGCCAATTATCAATTAGGTAATTGGAATGATAAGTATTTTATTAATTCATTACTTTTCTACACGAAAAATCACGATTTCTTTTCCACGAATACAATTCTTAATAGAAATTACTTTCAGTCTGAAAAGTTACTCATTAAAAATAGAGAGATAATAAATGTTACGACTGACATCGGGCGTTACTTTAAATCAATTTCTTCAAACTTAAAGGTAGAAATAGGGTATTCCAAATCGAATTTTGAGAATGTTATCAACAAGTCAGAATTGAGAAAAATATTGTCAAAAAATTACAAATATGGTTTGGAATTACGTTCTGGCTTTAGTGGTTTTTTTAATTATCATTTAGGCACAAAATGGACAAAAACACAATTTTACAGTACCTTTAAAAACTCATTTACTGATAATTTATCGTTTGCAGATTTCACTTTTGTATTGAACAATAAATTGAATATCAATATTCAATCTGAAAGATATTATTTTGGGAATGTTGATAAAGAAAATAACACTTATTATTTTTTAGATATTGAATCTAAATACAATTTTAAACCAAATAAAATAAGTTTTTCAATCTCAGGTAAAAATTTATTCAACACAAAAAAATTTAAAAATTACTCATTGAATGATATTTCAAATTCAATTACTGAATATAGTCTTATCCCAAGATATATTTTGTTAAAAACTGAGTTTAGATTTTAAATGTATGCTACTATGATAGTTTGAAAGTTTTTTGCTCAAAGGCTCATTCGAAACGCAAAATTCGCTGGGTTTTCAATTTTTCAAATGCATAGTTTTCAAACGACAAGACAGCAGTCTGACTTTGTTTGGTTTTCTCTGTTCTCAAAGTTTGTTTGCGACAATTTCTGAGTTTGGCAGTTTTGCAACTTTTTCTCCAACACTCAAATTATTTTGTTTTACAATTGCTTTTTTTGAAGCTCATTACATTCCTTGAAAAAAATCAAAACTTTGTTTGGTTTATATTCTTTGGCGGAGCGTTTATAATTTGGTGTTATTGCATGAGGTTTGAAAATTTATTATAAAAATCTAAAACTATGTCAAAATATTTAGAATTATTCTTACTATTTACTGCAATGATTGGTGTAATAATAAGTATTTGTTCATTACTTTTTGAATATAACTTTTTTGGAGAAAAAACAATAGATTTCTGTATAACACTAAGTTGTGGTTCGCTATGCGTATCTGATTTACTAAAAAGATATAATGGTCGAAACAAAATACTAGACTAAGTTGTCTTCAAAGTTGGTCAGTGAAAAGGTTAAAGTTAGCTTTTTAAGTGTTTATTCTCGAAAACTTCTACGCAAATTGTCAAGTTTTTAGGCCCCCTTTAGCCAAAGTTTTTGCAAATTAAACGAAAGGTTCGGCTAAATTTTAATCCGTAATGGAATTATTAGTCGAAGTGTCAGCCGTTGTTACAGCAGCATCAGAGAATCTGATGGCTTAGTTATAAGCAAACAAAAGGGTTAATAAAAGAAAAAAGCTAAAACAATTATAAATGCAAAAAATGCCAGCTGTCGCTGATTGACGAGGCTTTAAACCCCAAAAAAACTTTCGATTGGGTGGTGGTATAACCCATGAAGTTTCAGTGAAATGTGCCATTTTTCTGTGAATTAAACGGGCTATCGTGAGGAAGCGAAAAATAGTTTATGCCAAATATTAGCTTGATAAATAAGAAGATATTCATGCTATGGAGTCGTAGGAACGTCCAATTTGGACGTTCCCATTATAGTTCCTCAATTGTATTCAAATAAATTTCAGCTTGATTTAAAACTTCACTTCGTTGCTGTTCTGGCATTTTATCAAGCATGACGTAAGCCATACCAATACGTGGATTTCGTTGCAGTTTTACACGATTCCTTTCGTAAAAATGCCAATAAAGCGAATTGAACGGGCAAGATTTATGCCCAACCTTTTTACTTTTATCATAAAAACATGTGCCACAATAATCACTCATTTTATCAATATAATTTGCCGAGGCAACATAGGGTTTTGATCCAACAATACCGCCATCTGCATATTGGCTCATGCCACGGGTATTCGTAATTTCGACCCACTCAATTGCATCAATGTATATACCCAAATACCACTCGTCAACCTCATCGGGGTTTATTCCCGCTATCAAGCAAAAATTGCCAATAATCATCAAACGCTGAATATGGTGAGCATAAGCCAGATTTAATGATTGCTCGATAGCATGTTTCATGCAATTCATTTTGGTGCGACCAGTCCAAAAGAAATCGGGTAGTTTTTCTTGATTTTCAAAAAAGTTAAGGTGCTTAAAATCAGGCATTTTGTTCCAATAAATACCTCGCATATATTCTCGCCATCCGATAATCTGTCTAACAAAACCCTCGATTTGGGCAATTGAAATAGTATCTTGATTTTGTTGCCTATGTTCAACGGCTCGTTCTACTACTTCCAAGGGTGAAAGTAGTTTTATATTCATCGAAAACGATAATCGAGAATGATAAATCGACCAATATTGCATGGACATTGCATCTTCGTAAGTACCAAAATTCGGTAAACAATTTCTCACAAAAAACTCCAATAGTTGTAAAGATTCATGCCGTGTAACAGGCCAAAAAAAATTCTTTGGATTCAAACTACCAATAGTTTTGATTTCTTGTTTTTGTACTAGTTCATAAATCTCAGTAACATCGCGGCAGAAAACCAAAGGTTCAATCGGACGATGGTCTTTTGGTAGTTTTTTGCGGTTATCAGCATCGTAGTTCCACTGACCTGTAAGTGGTTCGTTTCCATCCATCAGAATATCATATTTTTTTCGCATCCTACGGTAGAAACTTTCCATCACGAAAGTCTTTTTTCCTTGAAAAAACTCACCTATTTCTTTTCTTTGGCTCAAGAAATGCTCGGTATCAAAGATTTTTGTAGTAATATTGAGTGAAGCTGAAAAAGCTTTAAGTTGTTCGTCGAGGCGATATTCGTCAGGTAATTGATATTCAAATTGCGTAATTTGATTTCGCTCAATAATCCATTCAAGATTATGAGTAAGAGATTGCGAATTTCTTTCATCATCTAAACGCAAATAAGTTAGCTTATGTCCTTGATTTTCAAGGTTTTGTGCAAATAAACGCATAGCCGAAAAAAAGCCAATAAGCTTTTGTATATGATGCCGAACGTAGTCAGTTTCCTGCCTCATTTCCATCATGATGTATAGAGTTGTACTACTTTTTTCTTGAAACCAAGAATGATTATTATTGAGTTGGTCACCCAAAATTAGTCGAAGAACCATCAAAGTTTTTTCGTTAATGTTTAGTGGTTTAACCAATTATGAACTTATTTGTTTAACTGGAACTAAACCAAACCTTCAGGATTGGGAATAAAATTCAAAAACGAATCAGTATGTTTTTTGTATTTTTCGGTATCGAGTGCATACAAAAAAGCTCCTTTTTTTGAGAAACCTTTTTGTTTTTCTTTTAGCTTAATCAAAAGCCCAGTCGAGAGGATTTTTCTGCTAAAATTCCTTTTATCGAAATTGTTACCATAAATCGCTTCGTATAAATTTAATATTTGCGGAATCGTAAATTTTTCGGGCATTAATTCAAAACCTACTGGGTGAAAAGCTGCCCTATAACGCAAACGTTCGATGGCAATTTTTATCATTTCTCGGTGGTCGAAAAGTAATTCGGGTAAATTCTGCATCGAAAACCACTGAGCCTGGTGTGTATCCGATATTTTGGTTTCATAATCCTTTACATTCACTAAAGCAAAATATGCAATCGCAACTGTCCTTTCAACGGAGTCACGGTTAGGGTCGCCAAAGGCATTGAGTTGTTCTAAAAAAATACCTGTTACAGCAGTTAGTTCAAACAAAATTCGCTCGGCTGCTTGGTCGAGGCTTTCATTTGGTTTTAACCAGCCACCCATCAACGACCAAGTATCATGGTCGGTTTGAACGCCACGTTTTACCAATAAAAGCTTTAATTCTTCGCCATCAAAACCAAAAATAATAGAGTCAAGTGCTACCAAACATTTGGTTTGCTGTTCATAAAGTTCTAACATTCAGAGTTTTATAGATTATAATTGTATATTGGTGTCATGTATTGTAAGCAATATAAGGATGTGGCAACCCATCCCCAACAAAAGTAGGTATTTTCTCTAAAAAACTCGTATTTTTACACAAAAAAGCCTTAATGTCATTGCTCAAAATCAATAATTTACAAAAGTCTTTCGCTGGGGTAAAGGCAGTTAATGATATTTCAATTACACTTGAAAAAGGCAAGGTTTTAGCGATTTTGGGTGAAAGTGGTTCAGGGAAAACGACACTTTTACATCTAATTTCAGCACTTTGTGAGCCCGATTCGGGAACGCTAACGCTTGATAATGAACGTATTACGCCGCCTTCTGAAAAACTGATTGCTGGTCACCCAGATATAAAATTAGTTAGGCAAGATTATGGGCTTTTTCCGAATATGTCAATCCGTGCAAATATTGCTTATGAGTTGCGTTATTACGAAGAAAATTATAGAAATCAACGTGTCGATAAACTCCTTGATATTAGTGGGTTAGCTCATGTGCAACATCATCTTCCTCGACAAGTTTCGGGTGGCGAACAGCAACGAGCAACAATCGTAAAAGCCATTGCCGAAGAACCAAAACTGTTATTACTCGACGAACCATTTAGTCATCTAGATGCAGTGAATAAACGTCGGTTAAAAAACGAAGTTTTAGACCTCATCAAAGCCGAAGAAGTAAGCTGTATTTTCGTAACGCACGATGTAGCCGATGCCTACGGAATGGCCGATGAATTATTAATTATGCAAAACGGAAATGCTTTACAAATAGGCTCACCCGAAAAAATCTATCGAAATCCAATCAATCAATATGTGGCTGAGATTACAGGGGAGGTTTCAATTAGTCCTGAGTTCAGAGTTGAGAATTCTAAGTTTATAACAACAAAATTTATTAATAGTAACCACACCAATAACTTGCATGAGTACGACAAAATACTCAGAACTCAGCACCCCACAGCGGACCGTTCAGAATTCGAACCTTTTCTCCGTCCTTCGCAAATTCGTGTTTCTGAAAAATCTAAAGTAAAAGCGGTCATACAATCAGTCAAGTTTTTGGGAGCTTACTACGCAGTAGTCTTAAAAGTCGAAGATTTCAATCTGATAATGTATAGTTTTGATAAACTACGAATTGGTGAAGAAATAGGTATTGAAATCAGATAATTTGATTCATTTACGTTATGTCTTTATAGTGACATCTTTAGTAAAAAAATGATTACTATTTTAAGTTAAAATATCTTGTAAGGTAGTTTTTAATAGATAAAAAATCTATTCTTAAAAACCAAAGCAGATATTTACTGTGAACTTTGAATCAAATTTAGATAAAAATTTATTCTTATTCTTTGGTTTTGTTTGGCTAAATTCCCAACTTTGTATAAGTATCAAGAATTTCTAATTAATTTTAGAAAACCAACCGAGTCGAAACGCTACGGTGGTCAAAAGATGCGGGCTGTTCTAAAGTCAAAAATGTTTTTGTTTTTCTCTTCAAAAAGCCTTCTTCAATTTCTTGAAAATTACTGAATATTTTCAAATCATTTAAAAAACATAGCATTTATGCCTTATTTATTCACTTCTGAATCAGTATCAGAAGGCCATCCAGATAAAGTATCGGATCAAATATCAGATGCCCTCATTGATAATTTCATGGCGTTTGACCCTTCGTCTAAAGTAGCTTGCGAAACTTTGGTAACGACAGGTTTAGTAGTTTTGGCAGGAGAAGTAAAAACACAGACTTATCTTGACGTACAAGCAATTGCTCGTGAGGTAATCCGCAAAATTGGTTACACCAAGTCGGAGTACATGTTTGAGGCTAATTCTTGCGGAATTATCTCGGCAATTCACGACCAATCGGCTGACATCAATCAAGGTGTTGATAGAGTTACGGCTGATGATTTCGAATCAAAAGCAAATGCTCAAGGTGCTGGTGACCAAGGTATGATGTTTGGTTATGCCACTCGTGAAACTGACAATTATATGCCATTAGCTTTGGATTTAGCTCATGCTATTTTGAAAGAAATGTCGTATATACGTAATAATGAGCCAAATTTGATTCCTTATTTACGTCCAGATGCAAAATCTCAGGTAACAATCGAATATTCTGACAATAACGTACCACAAAGAATTGATACAATCGTAGTTTCTACGCAGCACGATGATTTTGCTGCTGATGAAGAAATGTTGGCGAAAATCAAAGCTGACGTTATCAATATTGTCATGCCTCGTGTACAGGCCAAGTTGAAAGCTAATTTACAGGCACTATTCAACGACCAAATTACCTACCACATTAACCCAACTGGTAAATTTGTAATTGGTGGACCACACGGAGATACAGGTTTGACAGGTCGTAAAATCATCGTTGATACTTACGGTGGCAAAGGTGCTCATGGTGGTGGTGCTTTCTCTGGAAAAGACCCATCAAAAGTTGACCGTTCGGCAGCTTATGCAACTCGCCACGTAGCCAAAAACATGGTTGCTGCTGGTCTTTGCGATGAAGTACTTGTACAGGTTTCTTACGCAATCGGTGTTGCAAAACCTTGTGGTTTGTTTATTGATACATACGGAACTGCCAAAGTTGATATGACTGATGGAGAAATCGCTCAAAAAGTAGCTGAGATCTTCGACATGCGTCCTTACGCAATCGAACAACGTTTAAAGTTACGTAACCCAATCTACTCCGAAACAGCCGCTTATGGCCACATGGGCCGTAAAAACGAAATCGTAACAAAAACTTTCAAAGGGCCAGATGGCACAATCGTTACGAAAGAAGTAGAACTTTTTACATGGGAAAAACTTGACTACGTTGATGCTGTAAAAGCAAAATTTGGTCTATAATTTTTTCCAGCTTAAGATAAAAAAACGGAAGTCGAAAGGCTTCCGTTTTTTGTTTTTGGTAGCACAAGTTTCTAAATGTGATTTGTTATCAAAACATTCCCCCAAAACACATTGTTCATTTTAAAAAAGAATGAGTAATTTTGCAGAAAAAATATCAATTTGAATGAAAATCAATAAACGAAATAAATTTATCATTCTGAGTATTCTTTGTCTGTTATCGCTGTCAACGATGGCTCAGATTGTTAAACCTATAATAGTTCCTCAAACTTCAACTCCTCCAATATTAAAACCAACTGTTTATTCAATCATCGAGCAAGTACGTAAAAAACATGCTCCGGACAAACGAGTTGTTTTTTTTCAAGCCGAACTCGACTCTAACCAAATTGTGGGAAAAACCAATTTGCCCGCAGCTAAGAAAGATTTGTTAAATCGCTTAAAATCAAACGGTTATACATTGCTTGATGCTGTAAAATTATTGCCTGATAACTTTCTGCTCGAAAATCGTAATTGTGGCATTGCTAACATTTCAGTGTTAAACTTACGTAGTCAACCCAAAGAGTCAGCCGAATTAGCTTCGCAAGCATTACTCGGAACACCGCTTAAAGTTCTCGACCGTGAACGCAATTGGTACATGATTCAAACACCCGATAATTACATTGGTTGGGCTGATGGCTCGACGTTTGCTCGTATTACTCAATATCAATTCGACTGCTTTCAAGCCAATAAATTTTTGATATTTGCCAAGCCTTATGGTTTTTCATATTCCAAAGCCGACGAAAACTCTCAGACTATTTCTGACCTTACTTGGGGCAATGTTTTGGCCGTAAAAGATACATTGCAAGATTTTTATGAAGTTATCTATCCCGATGGTCGCAATGCTTTTATCTTGAAAAAAGAAGCCATTGGACACCAAGAATGGAAACAATCTGTCACAGCTTCCGAACAAAACTTAGTCAATACAGCTTTCAAAATGCAAGGTTTGCCTTACTTATGGGGTGGAACCTCGTGGAAAGGGGTTGATTGTAGCGGTTTTACCCGAATGATTTATCAATCAAATGGAATTCTATTACCTCGTGATGCTTCACAGCAAGTTTGGTCGGGCGTAGAAGTACCTTTTGATAGCCTACAAGTTGGAGATTTATTGTTTTTTGGTGAAAAAGCTACGCCCGAAAAGCCAGAGCGTGTCGTACATGTTGGTATGTGGTTGGGCAATAAAGAATTTATTCATTCTTCGGGCATGGTAAAAATCAGTAGTTTTGATGAGTGTGCGTTACGCTATGATGCCCATAATGCAGGCCGATATTTAAGGGCAAGACACATTTTAGGCACGGATAAAGGCATAGTTTCTTTAAAAAATTAATTTTGTAAAGCTAACTTTCAGTTCGCCATCGCGATTCTAGTTCGCTCATTAAAGTACAAACAAACTAAAGTTATTTGTCAAACTTACACTTATTACATAAATTTATACTTTATTTGGAATATTAAACTAATTATTTAAAAATGAAAAAATCAATCATTTTTTCAATCTTTACGATATTTGTGGTTTTTGCTTGTAAGCAAACTCAGAAAACACTTTCTGAAGAAAGTTATTCCAAGCTAACCGACGATGAAAAACGTAGAGTAGAACACGCTATTGATGGTATTCAGTTGGCCGACCCAGATTTGGAAATAACGCTTTTTGCGTCAGAGCCAATGATGATGAACCCAACCAATATGGATATTGATGCCAAGGGAAGAGTCTGGATTTGTGAAGGATATAATTATAGAAATAAATTAAATCCGAAGAACCCATATAATAAAAAGGGCGACCGAATCTTGATTATTGAAGATACCAATCAAGATGGGAAAGCCGATAAAAGCACAGTTTTTTATCAAGGAGAAGACATCAATTCTGCCCTCGGAATTTCTGTTTTGGGCAATAAAGTAATTGTTTCTTGCTCACCAAATGTGTTTTTATTTACTGATGAAAACAATGATGGAAAAGCAGATAAAAAAGAAATCATTTTTACTGGTTTAAAGGGTGTTCAACACGACCATGCTATTCACGCTTTTTCGTTTGGGCCTGACGGGAAACTCTATTTCAACGGTGGAAATGAAGTACAAACGCTTAGCGATAAAAACGGTAAAGAATTAACTGATGATTTAGGCCGACCTTTCTCTACCTACAAACAAGGAAAAGTATTTAGATGTGATATTGATGGCTCAAATGTTGAGATTTTAGGACATAATTTCCGCAATAATTATGAAGTGGCTATTGATTCTTATGGACGTATGTGGCAATCAGATAATGACGATGATGGCAATAAAGGTGTGCGTATCAACTACGTAATGGATTATGGAAATTATGGTTATAAAGATGAAATGACTGGTGCTAGCTGGCAGGAACGCCGCACTAATTTGGAGTCTGAAATTCCACAACGTCATTGGCATTTAAACGACCCAGGCGTTGTGCCAAACTTGCTACAAACTGGTGCTGGTTCTCCAACGGGTATGATTGTTTACGAAGGAAAACTTTTACCCGAAAAATACCAAAACCAAGTTATTCACTGTGATGCTGGGCCGAGCATCGTGCGTTCGTATCCGGTTACTAAAAATGGTGCTGGCTTTACGGCATCAATCAATAATATTTTAGATGGCTCCAAGCGTGACCAATGGTTTCGCCCCTCAGATATTACGACTGCTCCAGATGGTTCAATCTTCGTAGCCGATTGGTACGACCCAGGTGTAGGAGGACACGCAATGGGTGACTCTATTCGTGGGCGAATTTATCGTATTGCACCCAAAGGCGAAGCCTATTCTGTACCAAAATTCGATTTTGAAACTGCCGAAGGTTGCGTTGAGGCTTTGCAAAATGCAAACTTAGCCGTTCGTTACTTGGCTTGGACAAAACTCAACTCGCTACAAGAAAAAGCCGAAGAAGCTTTGACAAAACTATGGAAATCTGATGATTCAAGAATGCGAGCAAGAGCATTATGGCTATTGGGTAAAATTAAGGGTAAAGAAGCAAAGTATTTGCAAGAAGCCGCCAATGATGCAGACGAAGACATTCGTATTACAGCAATTCGATTATCTCGTGAATTAAGCACCGATAACACAGCATTACTTCAAAAACTCTCTTCCGACCCATCGGCACAAGTGCGTCGCGAAGTTGCTTTGGCTATTCACCATAAAACTTCGTCTGCTGCTGTCGATATTTGGACAACCTTGGCTAACCAATACGATGGCAAAGACAGATGGTTTTTAGAGGCACTTGGTATTTCGGCTGATAATCAATGGGATACGTTTTTTGCGAATTATTTGGCAAAAGCTGGTGAAAAATGGAAAACTGATGCTTCTGCCAAAGATTTAGTGTGGCGTAGTCGTTCTATAGATAATGTTTTCCGTTTGGCTGAATTAGCAAAATCAAGCGAAGATAATCTACGTTATTTCCGTGCTTTTGATTTTCAAACAAATCCTGAAAAAACAAAAATTTTGCTTGGAATGCTTGATGGTGGAAATGCAACGGGTGAAAATATGACCTTGGTTTTCAAGCATTTAGATATGAAAACCGCCAAACAAGACCCACTTTTCAAGAGTCTTCTACCAAAAGTTTTGGATAACATAAAAAATCCAACTGATTATCTTGATTTGGTAAAACGCTACGAATTAAAGGACCAAATTAGTCGCTTAACCGAAATGGTGATGAAAGATTCGGTTTTGGGTGTAGAAGCAGCCAAGATTCAAATAAAAATGAATGGTTTAGGTGAATTTCAAAAGCTAACTCAAAATAAAGACGAAGACCTTGTGCGTAAAGCGATTGGCGTTTATGGTGGCGTTGATGAAAAACCCATAACCGATTATTTGGTAAGTTTATTCAATAATAAAAACCTCAATAAAGGCGTACGTAACCAAGCGATGTATGCCATGTACGGTTGGAACAGTGAAGAAATTTTGTGGGATTTAGTAAAAGCCAACAAAGTTTCAGAGGAAGTAATGCCAATTGCCAAGAAGATTTTGTTGGGTACATGGCACAGTGATATTCGTGCCAATGCCATGAAAATGTTTGGTGCTGAAATGGATAAAGAGCTGGGCGACATTAACGAACTTACCAAAGGAGTAGGAAATGTCGCTGGTGGACAGAAAGTATTTAAAATGTATTGTTCAGCTTGCCATCAAGTTAAAGGTGAGGGCGTAAACTTTGGTCCAGCATTGACCGAAATTGGCAGTAAATTATCTAAAACTGCACTTTATTCAGCCATTATCAATCCAAGTCAAGGTATTAGTTTTGGTTATGAAGGCTACAAACTCAAGCTCAAAGATGGTACAGAAGTAGAAGGGATGATTTTGAGTAAAACCGAAAATGATATAAACGTCAAACAAATAGGTAGTACAATTCCAACTGCTTTCAAACGTGCGGATATTGTTTCGATGGAAGAAAACGAAGAATCATTAATGCCAAAATTTCCACTAAAAAAACAAGAAATCGTCGATTTAGTAGAATATTTGCGTATTTTAAAGAAGCAGTAAGTAGGTTTGTAAATTATGGCTTTGGTTAAATTTCCAAAGAGTGTTTTACAGCGATATACAAACGAGGCACACTTTTGAAGTGTGCCTCGTTTGTGCTCAATAACTAACTGAAATCATGAAAAAATACATTGCTTTCTTTAGAGGAATAAACGTTGGGAACATCCGAATCAAGATGCCCGACTTGAAAGACGCTTTTGAAAAAATGGGTTTCAAAGCAGTAAAAACATATTTGCAGACTGGAAATGTTGTCTTTGATTCAGATAAAAATATTTCAGAAATAAAGATAATTTTAGAAAAAGGACTTTCAGAAACCTTTCATTATCAGGCGTTTGTTCTACTTTACGAATTTGATTCTTTGGCAGCAATCATAGAAAAATATACATTCGAGAAAACCGAAAGTCATCACGCCTACATTATTTTTGTAGAAAGCGATGCCATTTTTGAAGAACTTCTATCTATTTCGCAGGTTATGAACGAAGAAATTGCTAAAGGTAATTCTGTGCTTTATTGGAAAGTACAAAAAGGCGAAAGTCTGAATACTCCTTTTTCCAAAATCACTGCCAAAGCAAAATATAAAAATACAACAACCGTTCGGAATATCAATACACTCGAAAAAATGCTCGAATAAACTGCATTTTGTAATTTTTTTAAAGTCAGTCACTTTACACACAACAATTTAGAAAATTGTTCTACATTTTTGGCACTAAAAAAACTATCTTTGTCACTTGTTTTAACTCACTGATTTAGTATTCATCTCTGATAATTGTTAGCGGAACGCCGCCCGATTGTTAATAGTTAATTGAAAAAATGTTTGAAAATTTAAGTGATAAGCTAAATAAAGCCATAAAAACCCTTAAAGGGCAAGGCAGAATTTCTGATATTAACGTGGCAGCCACGGTCAAAGAAGTAAGACGTGCTTTGATGGATGCTGACGTAAACTATAAAGTTGCCAAAGACGTAACTGATCGTGTGCGTGAAAAAGCAATCGACCGTAAGGTAATGATTGCTGTTGAGCCTGGGCAATTGTTTGTAAAAATTGTACAAGAAGAGTTGATGGATTTGATGGGCGGACAAGCTCAGAGTGTCAATCTAAAAGGCTCACCTGCAGTGGTTTTAATTGCCGGTTTACAAGGTTCGGGTAAAACTACTTTTTCTGGAAAATTTGCTTCATACGTCAAAAAACAAGGTCGCCAAGTATTATTGGTTGCCTGCGATGTGTACCGTCCTGCGGCTATCAAGCAATTGCAAGTATTGGGTGAACAAATTGGCGTAGAGGTTTTTGCTGAGCCAGAAAATAAAAATGCCGTTGACATTGCTAAAAATGCCTTAGCTTATGCCAAAGCCAATGGCAAAAGCGTGGTAATCGTCGATACCGCTGGTCGCTTGGCGGTCGATGAGGTGATGATGAAAGAGGTTGAAGACATCAAAAAGATGGTTTCACCAAGTGAAATTTTGTTTGTTGTTGATTCAATGACAGGTCAAGATGCTGTAAATACTGCTAAGACTTTTAACGAAAGACTTGATTTTGATGGCGTAGTATTGACCAAACTCGACGGTGATTCTCGTGGTGGTTCGGCTCTTTCAATCAAAGCCGTAGTAAATAAACCAATCAAGTTTGTTTCGACAGGCGAGAAGATGGATGCCATTGATATTTTCTACCCTGACCGTATGGCTAGTAGGATTTTGGGTATGGGTGATGTGGTTTCCTTGGTAGAAAGAGCTCAACTAGCTTTCGACGAAGACGAATCTCGTCGTTTGAACAAAAAAATGCGTGAGAATAAATTCGATTTGACCGACTTCTTGACGCAATTGGAACAAATCAAAAAAATGGGTAATATCAAAGATTTGATGGGAATGATTCCTGGCGTTAGTTCGCAAATCAAAGACATTGATATAAGCAACGATTCGTTTAAGCCAATCGAGGCAATCATCAAATCAATGACTCCGAAAGAGCGTGAAAAACCCGATATGATTGATGGTAGCCGCAAGAAAAGAATTGCCGCAGGTAGCGGAACTGATATTGTGCAAGTAAATAATCTTTTGAAGCAATTTGACCAAATGAGAAGCATGATGAAAAAAGTAAATCAGATGCAATCAACAGGTAAAATGAAGACTTTTAAGTAATAATTTCTTGTAGAAACAAAATAGGTCAATGAGCGAATATGCTTATCTAACTTTTTTTGTTTTGTTTTATTTCTTAGCAAAATAATACAAATAAGTTGGCTCAGATGTGCCGTCAGGTTTTTCACTAATTGTAAAATATCCTTTATTGTCTTTATCAAAGCAAAATCCTTCGCCTTGTGGTTCTTTCTTGTATGGAAGTAATTTATCTCGATTGCGTGAAAGTGTTGTAGCTATACTTTCACCACCTTTTCTGTACCAATAATAAATGGCGTCGTAATTTCTGAGTACAATCTCTGTGCCATCGCTCGAAATTCCGCCGCTCGTGATTGCAAAAAATGGAATTGCCTGTACGAATTTCGCTATTTGTATCTCAGTAGTTGACTGCGGATAAGGCAACTGATAAATTCTGACATTAAATTCTCGCTTCGTAACAATATAAATATCTTTAGTGGCTGGGTCGAGCAAAATACATTCAGCATCACGGCTGCCATCGGGATATTGAAAAGCAATTCTATCAAACTTTGTTACTTTTTCCGAAAGTGATTGAGGTTCTAAAAAACGATAAACGTAATATTGATTATTATAAGCAGCACCATTATCGCCAATTTCTGCAATATATATGTAGTTTTTGCCACTTTCTGGGCCAATACCGATACTAATATCTTCCCAATCTCGGTTTGGGAAAGGCATCTGAATATTACCTTTATACTCCGCAGAGTGCGAAAACTGGTACAAAAGATTTGGGTTATCGCCATCCTCATGTATCCAAAGATTGCCTGGCATACTTCTGCTATCAGCTACACCCGATGCTTCGTTGGCAATATTGCTTGATAATAGCGAACTTTTGGGTATTGTTTCAAAATCAGGAATTGTTTCAGTAGGTATTGGCGTAGTTATTGGTTTTTTGAACCAATCGCATGAACTGAGCGTAAATGTGATGATTGAACAGAGAATAAATATCCGCATTATATGTTTAAATTTGGGGTTCGGCTACAGATTTATATTTAGAAGAAACTTCGCTGACATTAAAGGGTATAGTCAAAATTAGAAATCAATCTTTTGGCTACGAAATAATTTCTTTTCACCATCAATTTTTTTTGTTTTCAAGCGTTTTTCTACAATTGCTTTTGGTGTTTTTGATTGAATTCTTTTCTTTTTTTCGTGCAAAGCCTTTTCTAAAATCTTATAAAACTTCTTAATAACCAACACTTTATTCTGTAATTGACTTCGTTTTTCTTGTCCTGTAATTGCTAAAACTGTATCCTGTACTAACTGACTTTGTAGTTTTTCAAGAAGCTTTGTTTTTTGTTCATCAGTCAGTAGGTTAGAGGTTGTGATGTTGAATCTCAATTCTACTTTTGTTTCTACTTTATTTACATTCTGCCCACCAGGCCCACCACTTCGGGAAGTCTGAAATTCAATTTCTGGCAGAAAATCTATGGTTTTTATGTCTATTTGCATTGTTTTTACTTTTTATTTTACCGAGTGTCGCTCACCACTTAGACACTTAGAACATAGCGTTTTTCTAAATATATCAATATATTTTTTAGTGAACTTAGTGGTGAAGAAACTTTTTAACCTTGCACGACAGTTCCGAGCAAGGCCGCAATCTTTTTTATGACCTCTTTCAATTGCATCATTTTTATCAAAATCTGGTCTTGTTCTTCATAGTTTTGGGCTTCCATAAGTTGGTTCGATAGCTTTTTCATGTCGGCTTCATAACGAGTCTTTTTTAGCCTTAGTACATTTGTATAAGCCAAATCGGCCAATTTATCAGTTTCCAACGGAATATAAATCTCTTTTTTTACCCAATTTTCGCTTAATTGGTGCGGTGTTGAAAGCCAATTGATGACTTGTTGCTGAATCTCAATATCTTGATGACCTGTAAAATATGAAGTGTCTGGAACTTGATGTTTTTCATAAAAGTCTCTGAAAACCAGCAATATTTTTTGGTACGTTGGCGTTTCAAAAACTATATCTCTAATTTCATTAAAAACATAATCAGTCAGCGTAAAATCTATATTATCAACCACATTTCGGTCTAAAACGTGCGTACCGTAACAAACCAAAAGTCTGATACATTCTTCTTCTTGGTACGAAATTGCAGATCGTTGAACTTCAGTTCTTTCAGCAGAAATTGGCGATGCAACCTCTGGACGCTCAACCAAAATATCTAAATCACCAATCTGCTGAGGTTTTATTCGATTTTGGCGTTGACGGTCTTTTTCAGCATCATTTATTTTTTTGAACGTAATTTTATTTCCTTCTGTAATCAAAATCTGCTCTTCGATTCCCATCAAATTGGCAACTTCTTGATAAAAAACTGAGCGTTTGATAGAATCAGGAATCTTAGATATTGTCTCAACCAACTCTTTAATTACATCAGCCCGCTTAATAGGGTCGTGACCTACATCTTTGAGAGAAATTTCAGTTTTGAAACGAATAAAATCCTTCTGAGTTTGCTGAACGTATTCTTTAAATACTTGACTACCAACTTTCTGTATGAAACTATCAGGGTCATCGCCATCGGGAAAAACTACAGCTTTTACATTTAGCCCTTCTTCCAAAATTATATCAATTCCACGCAAAGATGCTTTTATTCCTGCCGCATCGCCATCGTACAGCACAGTAATATTATTCGTAAAACGCCTAATGAGTTGAATTTGCTCCTTGGTAAGCGAAGTTCCCGACGAAGCCACCACATTCTCGACGCCCGATTGGCTCAACGAAACCACATCGGTATAGCCTTCTACCAAATAACAATTATCTTCAACACGAATCGGATTTTTGGCTTGCAAAATTCCATAAACGATGTAACTTTTATGGTAAACTGCCGTTTCGGGAGAGTTTAGATATTTGGGTGCATTCGGGTCTTTTTTCAGAATCCTCGCTCCAAAAGCAATTGGTTTTCCGCCTAAATTATGAATCGGAAAAATTACTCTTCCTCTAAATCTATCAATTGGGTCTTTGCCTTCTTTTACAATCGAAAGTCCTGCTTTTTCAAGAATATCGACAGAAAAGCCGTTTTTTATGGCGTGTTTCGTGAACGCATCCCATCCATCGGGGCTATAACCTAACTCAAATCGCTGAATGGTGGTATGATTAAAACCACGTTCTTTGAAATAGCTCTGCCCGATGCTTTGTCCTTCAGGGCTTTTCCAAAGTTGGTCTTGGTAATATTTATTGGCAAAGTCGAGTACAATGTATAGGCTTTCTTTCTCGTTTTGGGCTTGTTGTTCTTCGTTAGTTACTTCTTTTTCTGCTACTTCAATACCATATTTTTTTGCCAAATGTTTGAGGGCTTCGGGGTAACCGATTCCTTCAATATCCATCAAAAAACGCACCGAGTCGCCCGCTTTGCCACAGCCAAAACACTTATAAATACCTTTGGATGGCGAAACATAGAACGAAGGAGTTTTTTCGTTATGAAAAGGGCAACAGGCTATCATGTTTGCTCCCCGTTTTTTGAGAGAAACGTATTCGCCAACGATTTCAGTTACGTCGGCGGCTTGTAAAATCTGTTGAACTGTTTCCTGACTTATCCTCATGTTGTAATTTACTCAGTACTTATTCAGAATGACGCATTTTGTGCTACTTTTGTTCCAAAAAACAAAGGTACGGTGGAATTTTATACTTTTATTAATATCGGCGGAACAATTGCCTTTGCGGCATCGGGTGCTTTGGCTGGTATAAGAAAAAAACTCGATGTGTTTGGGTTGACCGTAATGGCTTTTGTGACATCTGTTGGGGGCGGCACAATCCGTGATATTTTGGTTGGACATTTGCCCGTAAAATGGATTCTCGACTCATCAATTGTGTTGCTCATTGCTGCTGTAACCCTTATCATTGTTTTGTTTAAAAACCGTATCAAAAAATTGGACAAAGCTCTTACTTTCTTCGATTCGCTCGGACTTGGTTTTTTTACCCTAAGAGGCATCCAAGAGGGTATTGCAGTTCACTTGGATATTCCTTCGTGCTTGATTTTGGGTACGATTACGGCTTGTTTTGGTGGCGTGATTCGAGATATTTTACTCAACGAAATTCCTACGCTTTTCCGAAAAGAAATTTACGCTACTGCCTGCATTTTAGGTGGAATTATCTTCTTTTTACTACAAAATATGAATATATCTGTCCAAATAATAGAGATTATAACGATTTTAAGTATTTTTGGGATAAGACTTATTTCTGTAAAAATGAATATTTCACTTCCGAAAGTAGATTAAAATAGTGTTTTGTCTGTAAGGACACAAATGACGGCTTATAGTAAAATGGCCTCCTAATTCTATTTTTGTTCTATTTTGAAATTGAACATCAGAAGCCTGGTGTTGCCAACGCAGTTGCATTACATTTTACTGCCTTTTGTTTCTGGTCGCTTCATACGTGCCAAATAAGCAAATGTAGCAAGCCCTGCCACGAGCGTAACGGCAGAAAGACCTAAGTGCTGGAGTGATGGTCGTAGCACCCACATGGCACCGATAAACTGCACAATCAGAATAATATAGAGAAAAGTCGCAATGGCTTTGCGAGGTAATTTACTAATGACCAATGAGCCAAGTGGAGCAAAAAACGCCACGAATGGAATACACGCCAACCACATTTCAAATGCTTCTTGCTGAAAATCGCCAATAACTGCCCCATGAATGAAAAAACCAAGCAGGGTTTCGAGCGTCATAATAATTACGGATGAAGGCACGGCTACTTTTTCGTCGATACGGTAATAAATCGTCATCAAACAGAAGGTAAAAATGTTTATTCCTGTACCGAAAATTGAAGAAATCATTCCACCGATAAGTCCAAAAAATATAAGTCTGACCATATCTGAACGCATGAAATTTTGAATTTTATCAAAAACTTTACGTTGAGGTTTCGTGTTTTCGTACCATAAAATTAGCCCAAAACTCAGCCAAAGTGAAACAAAAAACAACTTTGCCAATGGCGGAGAAATGAGCGGAACGATATAGTATGTGCCAAAAACAAGTCCAAAAGCCCCGCCGAATGTTACGTATTTGATGTAATCCCAATCGACTTTGATTTTTAGACCTAAAATAAGTAAAGAGGCCGAAGTCATGCCGATACTTTGAATGGCGAAGGCAAAGTTTCGGGCAACTGTTGGCTCTATTTTAAGTAAAAGTGTAAAAACTGGATAAGCAATAGCCGCACTTCCCTCGGGACTTGAACCAGCGACGAACGCCCCAAAAATCATTGTCAGAACTGCCGCCCAATGTTTGGCAAAAATAAAAAAACTATTGGTCGAGGTAACATAAAAAGCCCAACAAGTCAGCACAATCGTAACGAAGCCGATGTATAAATAAGGGATTTTGTTTTTATTAGTTTTCTCGACTGACATAGAAAAATGTGTTACTTTTGTATTGTTCACAAATTTAGGTGCAAATAATTACTTTCTAATGAAAAATATCGAGGAGATTTTGGAAAAGCTTTTGGCCGAGCAAGATTTTTTGAAGGAAATGCAAGGTCGAATAGTAGAGAATTATGATATTATGATTCAGAATCAGCAACAAAATGCTGACAACCATGAAGTTGTGATCCATAATCAAACAACGATTATTCGTAATCAGGAAATCATTGTCAATAATCAGATAAATATTGTTAGAAATCAGAAACAGATTGTGCAAAACCAAGTACAACTCGATTCGATTTTACAAACGCAGAGCTACGTATTAAATTTGGTGAGAAAATTGGCAGGTGAAAATGAAACGCTGGAAGAAACTAATCAATTCATTGAAAATTTAGTTGAAGTAAAACGAGAAAATCTTAAAACAAAGCCTTTTAATGACTTAAGTTATTTATAATTAGTCCTGTTTTTAGGCAGTTTTTGCCAAACGTCGATAATTGACAACCGCTTTTGGATATGGTTTGGTAATATCTGATGAAAGTACGGGTACAACTGCAAGAGTATCTCCGTCGGCATCAAAAAACTCTAAGATATAACCATTTTGTAAGTCATGTTTGACGTACTCAACAACTGTTGCCACATCGCCTTTTTTGAAACCAAATTGAGGTAGATTTCGAGTAAGAATAACGGTTGAATATAGTGTAAAATTCATGAGTTTTACTGTTTTTTGTTAGGATAAAGAGTTATAAATCGAAATGTATTTTTGCTTTCGGACAAAAGCCAAATACTGACAATACCAAAATTACGTAATTTTGCCTTAACTTCATATAAATCACCACCAAATGGAGTAGAACTTTGAAAACTAGCTTGATTTTCTAATACACATTTTTCAATTTCATTTCTCAATTCTTGCCAGTTTTCATGAGTGAAACCTAAGTCATTTAGAAACTTGGATTTATCGTTCTTGGCTTTCCAGACTAACAAATAATTTGTTATTTTTTGTTCCTCAATAATTATTTCCATTTCCATTTTAAATTGGAGAATAAATCTTACCCGAGTAGTTTCTCCTCCAAAAGTCTAACCTGAATCTGCAAAGATTTTATTTCCGAATCTTTACTTTCTACTATCTGTTTGACCAATTTTAGCTGAATTTGTAAGCCTTCTATTTGTTGGCTTAATAATTTATTATGAAATTCGAGTTGTCGTTTTTCATTACTAAAATCTTCGCTCGACTCTTTACTAAGCTTTGGCTTATCTTTTGAATGAAGAAGGTTGTTGAGTTGTTGTTCAGTAAATTCCGAAAATTCGGAATTTCTAAAATCATCAATGTTAATTCCGAAATAATCGCTAATCAAATCGCAGACATCTAAAGGAGGGAAAGTTTTTCCGATTTCATAATCAGAAATAGCACTTTTACTTATTTTTAGACTTTCTCCGAGCTTTTCTAAAGTTATCTTTTGCTGCTTTCGTAAAATTCTGAGATTCTTACCAAATCTATTTTCCATTCTGTTAGGAATTGATTCTTATATTTTCCGTAAATATGGAATTATTTCGCGTTATGCATTATATTGTCATAGCAATTTAAGAAATTTGGTAGAGATTAAAAAAACAAATTTGTGAAAGTCGGCTCGCAAAAGCCGATTAAATTGTGTTTTTCAGACTTTTTCGATTGGTTGATGTTCATTTAGTGTTTAAATCAATATGGGCGTCATACTTCCCGCCATGTGTTTGGCCACATCCGCCACCGATATATAATTGTTTTGCATTTTCAATATCTTCTTCATTAACTGACTTGCCATCAACCGTGAAAATAATTTTTCCACCTATTGGAACATCAACAGAAAAATGAATAGTTACGAGGTCTGGCCGCATGACCGAAACTTTTTCATATTCCTTGCCATCTAAATCTTTTAAAACAACTCTTTGTACTCGTTTTTTAGGTGCATCTAATTCTTTTTTTACGTTATCAACAGCTATCCTATGTTGTTTTTCATTCTCTAATAAAATCTTTTTGGTAGTATTCAAAATAATGACACCATCTTCGGCACGTAAGCCATATTTCTCAATTGCACGTTGACTTCCCTTTGAATATATTTCGGAACCTCTCATATTATTTGGATTTATACGATACAAAACACTCGACGGATATTCATCTCCATTAATAAAAACTAATGGATTTTTCCCAAGTTTATTGGCTTCTAAAATTGTGCGTAGGGTGTCTTCTGTTTTGGTAATTTTGTAGAATATAGAAGGCTGTTTAATGAAAAAATCCTTGCTATTTTTTACTTCAAAAATAGGTTGATTGCTAACTTTATTGAGTTTTACATATGGCGACTTTTCTAATTTCGTAAACTTAGTGAAAATATTTGTGCCTTCATATCTACCATAATTTCCTTTTGCACTTGAATAAACGTGAATTTTAGCTTTAGAAGTAATATATTTTTGCTCTAAATAAATATCGTTTCCTTTTAAGATGTAATCTTTACCCTCTATCAGAAGTTGATTATTAATGCTTATTTTGATGCTATCAATATTGTCTAATTTTATGCCGAAATCTATTTTATGTGTAAAAATGTTGGGTTTAGTATTTTGAGTTTTACAAGTGTCTATTTCATAGTTTTGTAGCTTTAAATTACCCTCAGCTTTTTCTGATTTTTTTAACATATTTTTTTGTTCAATTCCCTCCTGATAAACTTTCACAACTTTTTCCTCCGCAAATGCCATAATTCCACCTGCAATGAGCGGTAATGATAAAAAATACAATAGCTTTTTCATGTTTTTTGTTGGTGCTTTAAATAAAAACTGGATTCGTTCTGATAGCGGTTTTGTACTAAACTGATTGATGATCATAACATTTGGGGCAACGCCGAGTTTCAATAATAAATGTGCATATTCTCGACTATCATAAGTGGCTGACATGAGGGCATCAACTTCGTATTCGTGGATCTGTTTCAGAGATTTTTGATAAAAATAAACAATAGGATTGAACCAAAATACAGCTTTCAAAATACCTGAAATAAGCAAATCAAGCGTGTGTAAGCGTTGTGCGTGAAAACCCTCGTGGGCAATAATCAATGCTTCTTCGTGTGGATTTAGATTGTCGAGATTTAGGAAAACATAATTAAAAAATGACGAGTTACTTTGACTTTTTGTAAGCAAAATCTTTAATTTTTGGTTATTACTACTGTGGCTTCGGCTTCGCTCAGCCACCGAAGTAGTAACAGAAGCCATCGAAGTCGATGCTTTTTTAATGGTGTAAAGAACTATCAGAAGATTCTTTGTAAAAACAAAAATCATCACTCCAACGCCTAGTAAATAGATAGTATTTAATACCTGTATCCAATCAATAGCTTTAACAGGAATTTCCTCAATGCCTTTTGTTGGCTGACTTGAAGTTGATTGATCAAGAGCACTTTCCTGTATTTCTTCAAATGGAATATTTACTTCCTCAATCGCTTGAGGCTCAAGCACAACTACTTCTGTCTGCTCATAGTTTAGTAGCGGAATTGTGAGGCTCAATGCCAACGAAACAAGCAAATAAAAGCGATTAATTGCATGAAAACTCATTCGGCGAAACCCGAATAAGTACAGTCCATAAAGAGCCGTTAAGCAAATGGTAGATTTGAGAAGATATTCCATGTGGTAAATTATTTAGCGACTGTTTATCAAACTTTTTAGTTTTTCAATTTCCTCTTCCGTCAGATTTTCTTCTTTTGCCATAAACGATAGCAGGTTTTCTACCGAATTATCGAAATAATTGGCAAATACTTTTCTAAAACTTCGTTGTCTATATTCTTCTTTTGATATTATAGGAAAATACTCATAGGTTTTTCCGTAAGCCTTATAGCTTAGAAATCCCTTACTTTCGAGCAGCCGCACCACCGACGAAATCGTATTATATGGTGGCTTAGGGTCGTCAGGCATTTTTTCGATGATGTCTCGCACCAAACATCGGTCTAAATCCCAGATGATTTGCATGATGCGTTCTTCAGTTTTTGTTAGTTCTTCCATGATGAATCAAAGTAAAAACTAATAATTCAGTTTTGCAACTGAAAATACAGTTATATTATTTAAATAGCAGTTGATACTTAGATTTAATTGAGAAATTCAGAGAAATGTATTGAGACTATTGGCTAAATTTTCTTTCAATAATTTACTTAAAATCACAAATTCCGTTATAATGGAAATATAGATGGAATTTAGTATTCAAAAATAGCTCCTTTAAATAATTGAGTCAAATCTTCTAATTATTTATAATATGTGAAAATATCGCATTATGATAATTTGAAGACAGAAATTAGTCAGATTTTGAAGTTTATTTAACTTTTAGCATATCAAGAAATTAATAAATAGAATATTTTATGGAATTATATTCCATAAAATTGGAAAATAATTTAAAATGTATTTTCTTTGGAGAATAAATTAGAAAATTCAATAAAAAATAAAAATTATACTATTATTTGCTCGCCACAATGTTTAAACTTTGCCAAAGAAAAATGAAATCATTAGTTAAGTACGCTTTTATATGCTTAGCGTGCCTAACATCAAGTGTTTATGGTCAAATGCCGCATGATGTTATTTATATGCCGAAAAGAACTGCTTGTATAGCGGTGTCCTACAGCAATAGTAGCTGGAAAGAATACTGGGAAAATACCCTCAAACGTGAAAATCAAAATATGGGAACCCATACGACTCAAAGTATAATGCCAATGTTTGCTGTTGGTTTTACTGACAAGCTAAACCTAATTATAGGTGTGCCTTATGTAAGTACAAAAACCAGTGCAGGAAATCTGATGGGGCAGAAGGGTATCCAAGACCTATCAGGCTGGTTGAAGTATCAGTTTGTCAAAAACGATAAAGGGATTACATTACATGGTGTTTTTGGTGGCTCTATTCCGGTTGGAAATTATGTGCCAGACTTTTTGCCTATGTCAATTGGCTTACAAACCAAAACCGCTACTGGCCGATTGATAGCTAACTACACACACAAATCGGGAGTTTATCTTACTGCACATGCAAGCTATATTTTAAGAAGTAAGATAAAAGTTGATCGTGACGCTTACCAAGCCGACAACAGAGTCTACAATACGAACGAAGTAAGCGTGCCAAATGCTACCGATGTTGCTGCAAGATTAGGTTATATCAAAGATGGTGGTCGAATTCAGGCTGAATTTTTTGCCGAGCATTTTACCTGTGTCGGTGGCGATAACATCCGCCGTAATGATATGCCTTTTCCGACCAATAACATGACTTCTTCGAGCATAGGTTTCTACGGAAAATATCAACCTCAAAATATTGGTTTTAATGTAAGAGTGGCAAAAGTAGTTGATGGACTAAATGTTGGTCAATCAATGAGCTTTTCGGTGGGTTTATTGTATCAGTTGAATTATTTTAAGAAAGAAGAAAAGAAATAAAAAGCCAATATTTTTTAGAGACAGGGCATGCCCTGTCTCAACGGTGGCATAACAAAATTTTACAAAAAAATGAAAAGTATAATAAAAGCAATCATCATAGCTCCACTATTGGTGGCGGGAGGGGCTGTTGTTCTTTCTTGCGATAAAACAGTAACAGAGCCAATAAAAGAAGCGTATATTCCGACTAAATTAGACGAAAATGCTGGTAATTGGAAGCCATATATTCTGACTTCCTCGAGCGAAGTAGCAGTAGCCGCACCAAAAGCTAGCTCAGACGCTTCTTATTTAAAAGAGTTGGATTCATTAAAAAACAAAATCCTCCCAAAAATTACACCTACGAAAAAAGATGCCGTTGCCTATTGGGGAGCAGGTGCTGTTTATCGTTGGAACGAAATTGCTCGTGAATTGGCAGCACGGTATAATGTCCCTCCAGCATCAAATTCCGAAGGTAAATACCCAGTTCCAGATGCAACTAATCCTCTAGCTGATCCAAAGTTCCCGTTTGCAAATCCACCCTATACTGCTCGTGCTTTGGCTTATTTAAGCGTAGCACAGTACGATGCTCTTGTGAGTACTTGGAACTACAAATTCAAGTACAATCGCAAAGCACCATCTAAAAACGATGCCACAATCTCAGCATTATTGCCAGTTTCTGATTTACCGTCTTATCCATCAGAAGATGCTGTTGTAGCGGCTGTTTCTTATACCATTTTGGTGGCAATGTTCCCTGGTGAAGTGCCATATTTGGATGCTAAATTGGCCGAAGCTAAAAACGCCAGAGTTTGGGCAGGAACGAATGTGCCGAGCGATATTACGGCTGGTGATGTTCTCGGTAAAGCTGTTGGTGCAAAAGTAATGGCGAAGGTAAAAGTAGATGGTATGAGTGCAGCTAATAATCAAACATTAGTAGCTGGCCAGATTGAAGCAGCAAAAGGTCGTGGCATAAAAGATGTTTGGGTAAGTCAAGAAAATCCAGTACGACCTCCGATGTTACCAAATTATGGTGCAGTTGCAACATGGAATTTTGATAAGGCAACCCTTGCAAAAATTCGTCCAGCAATGCCATACGTGGTAGGCTCGGCCGAATGGCAAAAAGAGTATGAAGAACTCGAAAAAATCAATAAATCGCAAACCCGTGAGCAAGCTCGCATTGCCAATTATTGGGCAGATGGAGCTGGTAGCTATACACCGCCAGGCCATTGGAGTAGAGAAGCCGCTAATCTGTGCCACGATAATAAGTTTAGCGAAGTTGCAACAGCCCGTACTATGGCATTGGTAAGTACAGCTCTAATGGACGCAGGTATTGCTTGTTGGGATACAAAATATCATTATTATACGCCACGTCCACAACAGTTTGGTTTAAAAACTTCGGTTGGCTTACCAAACTTCCCTTCTTACACTTCTGGGCACTCTACGTTTTCGGCAGCAGCAGCTACTGTTTTAGGTTCAATTTTTCGAGCTAAAGCAACCGAAATGAATGATAAGGCCAAAGAGGCTTCAAATTCAAGGGTTTATGGATTGATTCATTTCAGAGTTGATTGCGAAATGGGCTTAGTACATGGTACAAAAATCGGCGAATTTGCTATTGAAAGGGGCAAAGCCGATGGGTCTGGATACTGAAATTTGATTTCTTGTATTTTAAACTTTCAGAGAAGAATGTGATAAAAATCATAAATATTCTGTGTTTTTATCGCATTCTTTGTTATTGATTTACAAGACCAATATAATTATATTAGTTTTGTAGAGTAATCTTCGATAAAATTTCTGAAAAAACTAGTCTCAATATCACTTCTCAGCCTGTTGGTTTGCAATGCACTGAGCTTTACATTCATTTTTTTGTTAAATGAATGGCAGGAAAGTAATGTTGTAAAAGATACAGGTTTTGTAGAGCTTAAAGGCGATAAACTGGTATTTAAAATGCAGTTGTCGTTGCCCTATCAATCAGAATGGAAAAACGAACTCATTGATGGCAACAATGCTATTTTTGAAGGTGAATTCTTCAAATCTTACGAGCAAGTTTATCATTGTGATACGCTCTACACTTACTACAAAAGACTTGATATAAGCCGAGATAACATTATGTCTTTGATGAACGAAGTTCGCGAAAATCTGAATCTTTTCTTAGAAAAACATAAAACGACCAGCCAAAAAGCATTAGAATTTTCTAAGCATCTTACCAAAGATTATGTCGAATTTCGCTCTAAAATGTTGGTTTGGTATAAGGTTGATGATTTGCCATTTCTTAATTATTTCATCAACACTTTATTCTATAATTTTTGTTTAATGATTAATACTCCGCCGCCCATTTATTCTATAGCCTAAAACACAGTTTTTAAATTAATTGGCAAGCCTTTTGAAGGTATTTGCTGTTTTTTACTTTAGAATTCAAAGAGAGAGAATTATGCAAAAATATAGATATATCATTGGGTTTTTATTGCCTTTAGGCTTATTTGCTCAACAAAAAACAGATTCGGTGAAAGTGGTGAATCTGCAAGAAGTACAAGTAAAAGAACAACAATTTAAGTTTAATATTCAAAGTCTTCCTGCCACCAAAGGAACATTTCTTTATGTTGGAAAAAAGACTGAACTTATAAATGTAGAAGGCTTAGATGCCAATATTGCAGAGAAAACTCCTCGACAAATTTTTGCTAAAGTACCAGGCGTTTTTGTTTATGACATGGACGGTTCGGGCAATCAGATAAATATCTCAACTCGTGGACTTGACCCGCACCGTGGTTGGGAATTTAATATCCGTAAAGATGGTGTTGTGACCAATTCTGATATGTATGGCTATCCTGCCAGCCACTATTCGATGCCAATGGAAGCCATTCAGAATATAGAATTGGTGCGTGGAACTGGTTCACTACAATACGGTTCACAATTTGGTGGAATGCTTAATTATGTGGCAAAACAAGGCGATTCGACTAAAGCTTTTGACTTTGAAAGCACCAATAGCATAGGTTCATTTGGTTTATTGAGTACCTACAATGCTGTTGGCGGACAAGTCGGTAAGATGAATTATTATGTTTATTACAACAAGCGAGTTTCGGATGGCTACCGTGATAATAGCGGCAGCGAATACGATGCTTTTTCGGCACAAGTTACTTATCGTCCTACCCAAAATCTTTCGATAAAAGCCTGTTTGTCTCGCTCAAAATACGTTTTTCAGTTAGCAGGTCAGCAAACCGATGCCATGTTTGCCGCAAATCCGAGGGCTTCAATTCGTTCGAGAAATTTTTATAGTCCTGATATTTATGTGCCATCGGTTTCTTTTAATTGGTCTGTAGGCAATCGTACTAAAATTTCGTGGCTTACATCGGCCATTTTGGGAAGTCGAAACAGTGTAATGTTTGATAAAAATGCAGATGTTGTTGATAAAATCGACCCTATTACACTACAATACGCCAACCGTCAAGTTGATATTGATAATTACCATAGTTATACTTCCGAGCTACGTGTTTTACACGAATATAGTATCGGAAAACTGCCGTCGATTTTGGTAGGAGGAGTGCAACTGATGAACAACGATTTGCACCGCCGTCAACAAGGGAAAGGCTCAACAGGTAACGATTTTGATTTAAGTATTACAGGAAATTGGGGACGAGATTTGCATTTCAAAACGAATAATATTGCCGTTTTTGTAGAAAATCGTGTTTATTTAACGCCAAAATTGGCAGTTTCATCAGGTTTTAGAGTCGAATCCGGTGAGTCGGTTATGTCGGGCATGATTAGTTATTATGATGCTTCAAAATTCCCTAATGCTATCCCGCACCGTTTTCCGTTGTTTGGCTTTAATGCTGATTATCAGCTTACTATTAAGCAAAATTTTTATGCTGGCTTCTCACAAGCATATCGTCCGGTGATATTTAAAGATATTATTCCTGCTTCTATTTACGAAAAATCTTCTGATAATCTAAAGGATGCCAGTGGCTATAATTTTGAGGTCGGATATATAGGAAATTTTGAAAAACTAAGACTTGAATTAACTTATTTTCAATTGCTTTACAAAAACCGCCTTGGGACTTTGGCACAAACTGACGAGAATGGTGCATTTCAAATTTTTCGAACCAACATCGGAGATTCGTTCACAAAAGGACTTGAAATGTTTGCCGAATATTATATAAGGATCAATGATATAGCTAATTTTTCAGTTTTCTCCTCAAATTCATTGATGGAGGCCAAATATTTAGAAGCTGAAATTCGTTCTGGCGAAAAAAATGTCAGCATCAAAGGAAATTTTGTAGAAAGTACCCCACAGTTTATTAGTCGCAATGGTCTAACTTTCCGTTATCGAAAATTAAGCGTTACGAGTTTATTTAGTTATGTTGCCAAAAGCTACGCAGATGCCCTCAATACCGTGCAAGCATCAATCAATGGGAGTGTTGGACTTGTGCCATCCTACGGAATTTTAGATATTAATGCTACTTACCGTATTTCGAGCAAAATTTTACTCAAATTCAACCTTAATAATGCCGCTAACAAACAGTACTTTACGAAGCGTCCACAGTTCTATCCTGGCCCAGGAATCTGGGCATCTGATGGCCGTGGATTTACCATCACAATTTCCACTCATTTTTAAATAATTGTGGCATAAAGATTGCTGTAAAAGTTTAAAAAATCGGTTAAATTCAATAAGCAATTTCTTAAAGGAGAGATTCATGAATTATTTTTTGAAAAAGGTTATATTTGTTTATTATCATTGACTAAGTCTCATCTTGTAGGAAGATTGATGTTGCTTAATTTAATTTTAAATTAAGCAATTAAAAAATGGAATCTTTAATAAGGAATCTGAAGGTGAAATTTCGCCTTTTTAGTTTATCTATTTTTCTTGTTGTTTTGGTTCATTCTTGTAAAGATAAGTCCCTCGAAGAACCTATGCCTTTGGCCCATGCCTAATTTTATTGCACAAAATGCCACTGTAGTCGGCAAAGTATCGCTTGGCGAAGACTCATCTGTTTGGTATTCCGCCGTTATTCGTGCCGATGTCGAAGAAATTATTATTGGGAAACGCACTAACATCCAAGATGGAGCAATTCTTCATGCCGATTTTGGTGAACCAACCATCATTGGTGATGATGTAACGGTTGGTCATGGAGCTATCGTTCATGGAGCAACCATAGGCGATGGTACGCTCATAGGTATGCGTTCTACTATTCTGAATCGAGCAAAAATTGGTAAACATTGCATTATTGGTGCATGTGCTTTAGTAACCGAAGGCATGGAGATTCCCGACTATTCGATGGTTTTGGGAGTACCAGCAAAGGTTGTGAAACAATTGCCTTCTGAATATGCTAAAAAGCTACAATTGAGTGCAGCTCACTACGTGGAAATGGCAAAAAGACATCAATCTAGAGAATTTAAGCCTTTCAATTAAAATACCTAAAAATAGCTTAATTTAACTTAGCATGCTTTTTGTTTAAATTACTTTGTAGTAGTTTCTATTTTTTAAATGACTTATAATTAGTCGATTAAAAGCTGTTTCTATTTGTGGGATAACGTTATTTTTGCAAGATAATTGTCAAAACATTTTATGTTGAAAAATAGAAAAAAATTGACTATTTAATTGTTTTAATACATGAATGAATATTCTAAATCTATCTTTTACAAGAAATTTTATACATCTTTGCGATTATTGACTTTCGTTGTTTTAGCTACTGTTTTGTTCACTTCCTGTAAAGACAAATCTACCGAAGAGCCATCACCAATTATTCTTTCAAAAGCAAAAAGCGAATTTAATGCCAATATTGATAGTCGAGGTACGGATTTGCAACTTATTAAATCAACACCGGGTTTTGCACCGCCAGTTGCAGCTTGTACTTTAGGTTATACAAGCCTTGCATTGTATGAAAGTTTGGTTTATGGAATACCTATTAATCAATCATTAGTTGGTCAAGTAAACGGATTAATCTCATTGCCAAAAACTGACCTAACAAAATAGTATAACTGGAGTTTAGTTGACAATGAAGCTCTTAGTACTTTGATTACCGAAATGTAAACTAGCACCAATTTTGCCGATAAACGTGCCATTAATTCGCTGCATCGTAATATTGAAAGTGAAATTTTTATATCTGTTGATAATCAAGTAATTACCGACCGTTCAAATACTTTTGGGGCAGAAATCGGAAAAGCTATTTCGGAGTATTCAAAAACAGATGATGGGCATCAAGGTTGGACTTATAACTTCCCAACTGACTTTAAAGGGCCATTAGGTATTGGTTTTTGGGAATCACCAAGTGCTAACCAAAAGATACTATTATTGCCATTTTGAGGTAAAAACCGCACCTTTTATTGATTGAATTTAACAGGTAATCCGACCGCTCCAACTGCTTTTTCATTAAAAGAAACTTCTGAAATGTTTAAACTGGCTAAAGATGTATTTGATATTGGTAATTCATAAACAACTGAACAGAAAGCAATAGCAAACTTTTGGGCAGATCGCGGAAGCACCATTACACCCACAGGGCATCATTTTAATATTGCTAGTATCGTTTTGAAAAAAGAGAAAGTCAAACTTGATAGAGTAGCAGAAGTTTATGCAAAAGTAGGAATGGCCTTAAATAATGTAATTGTGGTCTGATGGAGAGGTAAATACACTTATAATCTGATGCGTCCAATTACTTATATTTGTCAATCTAATAGTCCAACTTGGTCTCTGTTGGTTGCAATTACACCATTTTCTGAAAATGCTTCTTCTGGGCATTCAATGGGTTCGGGTGCGGCTTCTGAAACACTCACAATTATCTTTGGCGATAATTACGCATACAGGTGTATTTCCAGACAGAACTTTCAAGTAGTTTTATGAAAATGACAACGAGACATCAATTTCTCTACTTAACGAAAGAAATATATTACCGACAAGGAAATGAAAATGGCCTAAAAAATGGCAAGAAATTTGCAAAGAATATTTTAAATTTACAAAATAGTGCACTCTCAATTGTATTGAGTCTAAAAAAAGTGCTTTATCTATCGACTGAAGACCAACGTCTTTTAGACCTATATAGATTTTTTAAACGATGATTAAATAATTTATTTTTGTTTATGCTCTGCCAATATTCTTGTAAGCGTTTTTATGAGTAATATCGGTGGTAATGCTTTAATACTCAATAATTTTATGTTTTATAAATCAATTCGTAAACTTGATTATGCATATACAACAAAATATTTCAAACAGGCAAAGAAAAAACGCCATATTGGTTTTTGGTTTTGTTATGTTCATGATTGAAGCATCCTTCTCACAAAAACTTGTTAAAGAGTACTCAAATGAAATGGCGGTGGCATGGTTTAATCTACAATTAGGATTGATTCCGAAAACCCCTGGTTTTTCGCCCCCGGTAGTTTCAAGAGCATTGGGTTATTCCGGTCTTACACTTTACGAATCGTTGGTCAACGGAATGCCAGAGTATCAATCACTTGTTGGAATTCTTAATGAATTTAAGTCAGTTCCCAGAATCGAAAGTGGAAAAGCCTACCATTGGATTTTGAGTGCCAATGCTGCCCAAGCTGCTATCATCAAGAGCCTTTATGCCAATACAGCAAAAGTCAGTTTTATAAAAATTGACTCGTTAAAAGGTATTTTTGAACGAAAGTATCAAAATGAGGTCGATAGAGAAACTGCTTTCCGCTCAATAAAATATGGTGAAGCCGTTGCTAAAGCAGTATTTGATTATTCAAAAAATGATGGCGGACATGAAGGATATGAAAAAAATTTTCCGAAAGATTATAAGCCAGTAACTGGAGCGTGTGTTTGGACTCCAACGGGCGAACAACAAATACCTTTGCAGCCTAGCTGGGGCAAGAATCGTACGTTTGTTAAAGGAGATGCTGATTTTGACTTGCCTATTCCACCACGTTGTGATGCTAGTATTTCATCGCTTTTGTATTCACAGGCCTTAGAAGTTTATAGCATAGGCAAAAACTTATCACCCGAACAGACTTCAATAGCTAAATTTTGGTCAGATGATGCCGGAAAGACTTTTACCCCATCAGGACATGCCATTTCGATAGCCTCGCAGGTAATGACAATCGAAAAAATAAAATTGGATAAAGCTGCTGAAGCGTACTGTAAAATTGGTATTGCCTCAGCTGATGCTTTTATTTCATGTTGGAAATGCAAATTTATGCACAACATTTTACGTCCTGTTTCGTACATACGCACAACTATCGACCGTGCATGGACTCCATTGCTCGACACACCTCCTTTTCCTGAATATACTTCAGGCCACGCTTCAGTATCGGGTGCAACTGCACAAGTATTATCCGATTTGTTTGGCTTTAATTATCGCTTCACTGATAATTCTCACGCTGCCAAAGGCTTTAAACCTCGCACATTCGACTCATTTTTTGAGTTTGCCGATGAAGCGGCTAATTCTCGTCTTTATGGTGGTATTCACTATCGAAATTCCAACGAACAAGGTTTAAAAAATGGTAAACGTATTGGTAAGAATGTTTGTGAGTTGAAGTTTAAGAGACAACAAACTTCTAAAGGAACTTAAAACTGAATTCCTTTTACTAGTAAATCTTCAATTTCTTTAAAAAGTCTTACCTTTGTGCTTCAAATAATTCATTGAAAGCATGAAGCTTTTTTTTAGAAAAACGGGCGAAGGCCAGCCGATGATAATTTTACATGGTGTTTTTGGGTCATCAGACAATTGGTTTTCGATTAGTAAAATGTTAGCCGAAAAAGGTAATACCGTTTATGCCCTTGACGCTCGTAATCATGGTCAATCGCCTCGTAGTGAAGAGTTTAGCTATCAACTTATGGCCGATGATTTAAATGAATTTATCGAAGATAATCAACTCGAAAAGCCAATAATTATAGGTCATTCGATGGGCGGGAAAACTGTCATGCACTTTGCTATTAAATATCCTGATAAATACTCAAAATTGATTATTGTTGATATCGCTCCAAAATTTTACCCATCACACCACGGACATATCATACAAGGCTTAAATTCGATTGATTTATCATCGCTCACCAATCGTAATGAGGCTGATGAACAATTATCAAAATTTGTGGCTAATGTAGGCGAAAAACAATTTTTGCTCAAAAATCTTTACCGCAACGAAGTTGGAAAATTCAATTGGCGAATAAATCTGCCAGTTTTAAGCAGAGAAATTTATCAAATTGGTGGCGATTTTACGGATGCCAAAGAAGTAACATCACCAACGTTATTCTTGCGTGGAAGCCAATCGGGTTATATTTACGATGAAGATATTCCCGCAATTAGAGATATTTTTCCTAATGCCATCGTCCAAACCATCGAAGGTGCAGGGCATTGGGTGCAAGCCGAAAAACCAGCCGAATTTGTAGAGGCAATTATAGATTTTATAAAATAAAATTTAAAATTGCTTTTTAAACTATGGTCTTTAGACTAAAAATTGAGGACTATTTTATCATGTCAGCCACAATTTTGGCCGATGAAAGTGCCAAAGGAAGTCCTCCACCAGGGTGAACGCTTCCGCCTACAAAATATAGGTTTTTAATGTCAGAAGAAAAATTGGCGTGCCGTAAAAAAGCCGCAAATTTATTGTTGGAGCTATTGCCATACAAAGCTCCTTGTGCTGATGATGTACGCATTTCTATACTTCGAGGGTCAAGTATTGACTCGTTTTCTATCAAATCTGCCACATTTACACCTAAATTTTTGCTTAATTTATCAATCACATTTTGGCGAGCTTCGGCTATTATTTTATCCCAATCTTGACCTTCGTTAGCAGGAGCATTGAGCAAAATAAACCAGTTTTCACAGCCTTCGGGAGCATCATCTTTTTTATATTTTGATGTAATATTCAGATAAATAGTTGGGTCGTGATAAATAGTTTTTTTTTGAAACTGATACTCAAATTCAGTCTTATAATCATTCGAGAAAAAGATATTATGCAAGCCCAATTCTTGAAATTCTTTCTTGATTCCCCAATAAAAAATCAACCCCGAACCGCTTTTTGTTTGGTTCAAAACTTTATCAGGATGTTTGGCTTTTGGTAGTAATTTTCGGTAGGTTGGTGTTACGTCCATGTTAGAAATGACAATATCAAGCACCCTGGTCCCCAGAGGGGAAGCTACAATTGCTTCTACTTTAAGTTTTCTAATGTTTGAAAACTTTGAATTATTTTCCCCCTCTGGGGATAAGGGGGCTGTAACTATTTCCTCAACTTTTGCCCCAAAATGAAATTTCACACCTAAATCTTTTGCTAAATTTACTAAACTTTGGGTGATACCAAACATGCCACCTTTAGGGAAAAACGCTCCAACATTATATTCTAAATGAGGAATGATATTGAGTGTAGCAGGCGTTTGATAAGGATCAGAACCATTATAAGTTGCATAACGATTGAATAATTGAACGGTTTTTGGTTGTTTGAAAAAACTCTCGTTTGCTTTATTCATCGTGCCAAAAATACCTAATTTGTGTAAATTTAGATAACCTTTAAATGCTTTTTTTGAAGTCCAAGTTGAGATTTTATGTAGAGAATCTTCAAGAAATAAGCCACTCAAAATTTCATATTTAAAAGCTGATTCTTTCAAAAACTGAATTATATTTACAGCAGGTTCACAAAGATTTTTTTCAGCATCTTGGGCAAACTCATTGATATCAGCCGAAACATTTAGGCTTGTGCCATCATCCCAAAAATATCGGCAAACTTCGGGCAGTTTTATGTACTGAAAATATTCGTCAGGATTTCGACTCGAAAGTTCAAATAACTCAGTCACGAATTGTGGCATCGTAAAAAGTGAAGGTCCAGCGTCGAAGCGATATTCACCTTGTTGAAATTCACTTAGTTTTCCACCAGGGTATTTATTTGCTTCAAAAACTTCTACTTCATGGCCTTTGTTTGCCAAACGAATGGCCGTTGCAATTCCCCCAATACCTGCTCCAATTATTGCTATTTTCATTCAGTTTGAAATCTATTTTGATTGAAACAATATAACACTTATTTCGTTATTTCTGTTAAAAATTTCATAAAAAAGCTTACTTTTCTCATCACTTTTGCCTTACATCTGTTAAAATATAAAATTTATCAACAAATTTGTTATTTTTTTTCGCTATTTTGCGTTGTAATTAGAATTATATATTTAAATCATAAAATCAATTAAACTCTAATAAGAGGATAACCCAAAAATGGCAAAATTATTGATTGTTGATGACGAAAAAAGTATCCGAGATGCCCTCCGTGACATTTTGGAATATGAAGAGTACGAAGTTGATGAAGCAAAAGATGGTGAAGAAGGACTGGAAATGTTATTGAAAACTCAGTATGATGTAGCACTTTGTGACATAAAAATGCCTAAATTAGATGGACTCGAAATGCTGTTAAAAGCCAAAGAAGAAGGAGTAATGACTCAGTTTATTATGATTTCGGCTTTTGGAAATGTAGAAAATGCTGTTGAAGCTACAAAAAGAGGTGCTTATGATTTTATTACTAAGCCACCTGATTTGAATCGTTTGCTAGTAACTGTACGTAATGCGATTGCAAAAAGCAAAGACGCAGAAGTAATAAAGGTTCTAAAACGCCGAGTATACAAAATCAACGAAATAGTTGGAGAATCACCACTCATACAAAAGGTTAAAGAAACCATAGACCGCGTTGCTCCAACTGAAGCACGAGTGCTTATCACGGGCCCAAAAGGTTCGGGTAAAGAAATGGTGGCGAAACAAATTCACGAAAAGAGTAATCGTTGTAATCAATCTTCGGTTGAGGTAAACTGTGCCGCTATTCCTTCTGAATTGATTGAAAGTGAACTTTTTGGTCACGAAAAAGGTGCTTTTACTTCTGCCATTAAGCAACGTATCGGTAAATTTGAACAAGCTGATGGTGGCACGCTTTTCTTAGATGAGATTGGCGACATGAGCCTTTCGGCACAAGCGAAAGTTCTTCGTGCATTGCAAGAAAGCAAAATTACACGTGTAGGTGGCGATAAAGAAATAAAAGTAAACGTACGTGTGATTGCGGCTACGAATAAAGATTTACGTAAGGAAATTGCTGAAGGTAATTTCCGTGAAGACTTATTTCACCGTCTGAACGTAATTCCGATTCACGTACCATCTCTGGCCGACCGTAAAAACGATATTCCATTATTGACAGATAAATTTTTGAATGACGTAGCCGAAGAATACGGCGATGCAAGCAAAGAATTTGATCCTGATGCAATGGAATATATGAAAACTTTACCTTGGACAGGAAACGTTCGTGAGCTTCGCAACGTGGTAGAACGCCTCGTGATTATGTGTGGCACAAAAATTACGCTCGATGATGTGAAACTTTATGCTGGAATTGGTTTTTAAGTAGTCCATGGACGACGGTCTATAAACGATAGTTAAAAAAAGAGTCATGTTGAGATTCTCAGCATGACTATGTTGTTTTGCTAATTGTAAGAAAAAACTATTGTCCGTTGACCATTGTCCATGGACTAATAAACAAACTCTCCGAATTCGCTTTTGATGGTTACTTTTTTACTTTCTGCTGCTTCAACTCTACCAATAATTTGAGCATCAATACCAAAAGATTGCGAGATTTCGATAATGCGTTGAGCGTATTCTTCATCTAAATAAACCTCCAAACGGTGTCCCATATTGAAAGCTTCATACATTTCTTGCCATGATGTACCGCTTTGTTCTTGAATCAATTTAAACAATGGAGGAATCGGGAAAAGATTATCTTTGATTACATGCAGATTGCGGTTCGCCGCACCGTCAATAAAATGTAAAACCTTCGTTTGAGCTCCACCGCTGCAATGCACCATTCCGTGAATCTGTGGACGAAGTTCCGATAAAAAAGCCTTTGCCACAGGAGCAAAAGTGCGAGTAGGAGAGAGTATAAGTTTACCGACGTTTACACCCGCAATTTCTTCGGTCAATAATTTTGCTCCGCAGTAAACTAAATCTTTGTTTATTTCACCATCATAACTTTCTGGGAATTTTTCAGCGTAAATTTTTGCCAAAACATCGTGTCGGGCCGACGTTAAACCATTGCTTCCCATGCCTCCGTTGTAGGAAGTTTCATAAGTTGCTTGTCCGAAAGATGCTAAGCCCACAATTACATCGCCTGCCTTGATATTATCATTTGAAATAACATCAGAGCGTTTCATACGAGCAATGATTGTGCTATTTACTGCAATCGTGCGTACTAAATCGCCAACATCGGCAGTTTCGCCACCTGTGCTATAAATCTCTACACCATGGCTGCGAAGCATTTCTAGACATTCCTCTGTTCCGTTGATGATTTCGCCAATTACTTCGCCTGGAATCTTGTTTTTATTTCTATCAATACTCGACGAAATTAGCATCGGTCCGACAGCACCCACACAAATCAAATCATCGGTATTCATCACGATTGAGTCTTGGGCAATGCCACGCCATACTGAAATATCGCCCGTTTCTTTCCAATATAAATACGCTAAAGATGTTTTTGTACCAGCACCATCGGCGTGCATGATATTGCAATATTCGGCATCGCCACCGAGTGTATCGGGCGAAATTTTGCAGAATGCTTTCGGGAAAAGTCCTTTATCAAGTTTTTCGATTGCCTTATGAACATCTTCCTTAGCGGCCGAAACGCCACGCTGCATATAACGGTCAGTCATTTTTTGTATCCTTAATTGAGCAATAAAGGTAAGGCTTAATTAAGAATTAAGAATTAAGAATTAAGAATTATTTGAAAATCGAATAGTTTCATGACGAATCAGCTCCGTATTTTTCTGTGTTTTCTGTGCCTACATGGTAGTTTTATTTTATCTTCTTTCGTTTCTTTAAATCATATTTTTCACCGTTTTCGAGTATGATAAATTTCATTTCTTTGGCTTGTTTGGTGGTTTCAAAAATCATAACTTGGCTTTCGCCCAAGACTTCGGCATAACGATTTTGCTTAACATACAAAGCCGTGTTTTCGTCAATACCAACACCAAGTAAAGTTGGGTTTTTGAAAATCAGTCCTATCAAACGATTTTGACGTTGACGTTTGATAAAATGTTGGTCAACAATGATTTCTTTCATCAATCCAAGTCCTTTTTTTGTTTCGACTTTCGAGCCGTCAATTACCTTGAAATCTCCTTCGCCCGAAATCATAATTTCCGACATAATGGCCGTGCCTGCACTCGTTCCCGCAAACACTACTTTGTTTTTATAAAGCTCGTGCATGGCCTTGAACAGTTCTTCATCTCTTAAAACATCCATTATTCGGTTTTGGTCGCCACCGCAAAAGAAAATACCTTTTGCTGTTTTGAGTTGTGCCAAAAGTATGGCTTTAGTTTCGGCTGTAAGTGGTGCGAATGGAGCATTGTCGACTGAAATTTTTGAAAGAGCGGCCACCTCATTTTTAATGTTTGATGCGGCTATTTCTTGCTCGCCACTTGCCCACGGAATGACCAATATTTTGCCATTTTCGTTACCACTTAACTCTATAAATTTAGTTAGCATATCGGGTGTGCGTTTGCCACCACCAACCATGATTAATTGCTCTTGAGCGGTAGCAATTCCAGAGATTAAAAACAGAAGGATGAAAATTTTACTTATCATTTTTTGAAAATTAGTTTGTGATAAATTATCTATATATTTGGCTTTATATATCAACTCAAATACTTTTTTACAAACCTATGAAAAAATACGTTTTAATTATTTCTCTTTTTGCATTTTCTTCGTGCCGAAATAAAATAGAACAAAGTTGGCAACTGACACCGTTTGTAAAAGCCGATTCTGAGAATCCAATATTTTTACCCAATGATACCACCACTTTCTACGACCCAATTATGAAAAAATCAATCAATTGGGAAGCTAAAGATGTGTATAATCCTTCGGCGGTGGTGAGAGATGGAAAAGTTTATTTATTGTATCGTGCCGAAGATACCTTGAAAGTTGTCGATGGTACTTCACGTTTGGGGCTGGCTGTCAGCGAAGATGGTATTCATTTTAAGCGTCAGACCAAACCAGTGTTTTTTCCTGATAATGATTTTATGAAGAAATACGAATATCCAGGTGGCTGTGAAGACCCGCGTATGGTTGAAACTGAAGACGGAAAATATATTTTGACCTACACTGCCTACGACGGAAAAACTGCTCGTCTTTGTGTAGCTTCTTCGACTGATTTGCAGATTTGGAAAAAAGAAGGTTTAGCTTTTAAAGACCCGAAAAACGAAATGTTATGGTCGAAGTCAGGGGCGATAATAACTAAGCAAGTTGGTGAGCGATTTGTGACCACGAAAATAAAGGGAAAATATTGGATGTATTGGGGCGATACTAATCTGTTTTTGGCCAGTTCTGATAATCTAAGCGATTGGACTATTTTGGAAGATGAATTAGGAAAACCAAAGCCAATCGTGAAACCTCGTGATGATAATTTTGATAGTTGGTTGGTAGAATCTGGTCCAGCGGCTTTTATTAAAGAAGATGGCATATTACTTATTTATAATAGTGCCAATAAAGGTTTTCAAAATAAAAGTAAAGACACCAAAAATGCTTACCGTGCAGGACAAATAATATTTGATAAAAACGACCCGACAAAAGTTATAGACCGCTCGAAAACTTTTTTCTTTGAACCAGATAAACCTTATGAGTTAACAGGGCAAGTAAATAATGTAGTATTTGTAGAAGGACTCGTAAATTTCAAGAAGAAATGGTATTTGTATTACGGAACGGCAGATTCTAAAATTGCAGTGGCGGTGTGTGAGAAATAAGGTTAAAGATTTTAAGTAAGGCTTCGCTTTGAGCGAAGCCTTACTTAAGCGAAGACTTCCTTTTATTTACTTCCAATTCAACAATTCTTTCAAGGCAGTATCTACTTTTACGAAGTCAAAGCCTCTGATTACGTCATCCATCATTTTCGTGATTTCGTCGTTACAAAGATTTCCAATACTTCCTTCGAGTGTATGGTTCAACTCTCTTTGAGATTCGTAGCCACCACCAAAAATTTCCTCTTTCACTTGTAAATACGCATCTCTGAAAGGTAGGCCTTGCATTACCAGTTCATTAACACGTTCGACCGAGAAAATCGGGTCATATTTTGTGTCTTCCAAAAGATTAGGCTTTATTTCAATATTCGACATCATAAAGTGGGCAATATCCAAACATTCAATCATTTGGTCGAAAGCAGGCATCAAGATTTCTTTCAAAATCTGCATATCACGGTGATAGCCGCTTGGTAGATTACTTGTCACGAAAGCCAATTCAGTCGGAAGTCCTTTCAGTCTGTTGGTTTTTGCTCTGAGCAATTCAGCCACATCAGGGTTTTTCTTGTGCGGCATAATACTGCTACCCGTTGTAAAATCGTCAGGTAGCGTTACAAATCCAAAGTTTTGCGAGTTATATAAACAAATATCCATTGCCATACGTGAGAGCGTTGTAGCCAAAGAAGTCATTCCCGAAAGCACAACGTATTCACTTTTGCCACGAGTCATTTGGGCATATACTACATTATAATTAAGGTCATCGAAGCCTAAGAGCTTAGTTGTAAGCGTTCGGTTTAGTGGAAACGAACTTCCATAACCAGCTCCCGAACCCAATGGATTTTTATTGACTACTTTGTATGCCGCCTGAAGTACTATTGCATCATCAACCAAACTTTCGGCATAAGCACCAAACCAAAGCCCAAATGATGATGGCATCGCAATTTGGAGGTGCGTATAACCTGGCAATAAATCATTTTTATGTTTATTACTGAGTTCGATCAATTTATGAAAAAGTGCTTCGGTGAGGTTTACAATTTGACGTAATTGTTGACGCATAAAAAGTTTGAGGTCAACCAGTACTTGGTCGTTGCGAGAGCGGCCACTATGGATTTTTTTTCCAGCGTCGCCGAGTGCTTCAGTAAGTAACCATTCGACTTGCGAATGTACATCTTCGATATTTTTTTCAATTAAAAATTTACCATCTAGAATATCTGTATATATTTTCCGACATTCTTTAAGGATAGCTACCAATTCATTGGTTTCTAATAAACCAATATTTTCTAGCATAATGGCGTGTGCCATTGAGCCGATTACATCAAACTCAGCTAAGTACATGTCCATTTCACGGTCTTGACCAACCGTAAATTTTTCAATTCTGAGCGTTGCCTCCTTAGGATTCGCACCCTGATTTTCTAAGTTTTTAATGCTTTCCTTTTGCCAAAGTTTCACTAGATTTTCGGGGTTTTATTGCATCACAAATTAACGGTGTTTTTCCTTGTGAATGAAGGGATTTTTTGGTTTTTAGAAATATATATCCTATTACTCATTTTCTTACATGATTATTGCATTTTTAGCAGCAAAAGAGAATATACGCAGAGTAAATAAAGTGTACATTTTTTGATGATTTAATGCTTTTTGTTGATTTGTTGCAAAATGTAAATTTTAAACCATCTTTCATGGTTTGGCGAAGATTTAGACAGGAACTTTTTAAAGAGCGTATATATTTGCCTAAAAAACAATGAACTCATTAAAATTATCTACAAAGTTGTGCTATTTCGACGTAAATAAGAGTTTCTGCTAGCGTTTCTTTAGATTTTTCTTCAGATTTTCATTTGTAAAATAGATTTACTTATGTACCAATTGTACGTGAAACTTCGTCTAGAATTCGCCTAGATTTAGTCATTTTTAAAAGTTCCGCCTTGAAAATTTATCATTCTTGCGTTGTTTTTTATTAATACTTTTCTTTTCAATTTGAATACAAAATTAATAGAGTTTTGTGTGCGGAAAAATTAGACAATCTCAAAATGGAATATAAAAATTTAAAGAATTACCTAAAGGCATGATTTTTGCTTATATTTTGTTGATTAAATCTAGCACAATTTTTCGAGATGCCATTAAAAAGTCTAATATTATTTATTTATCTCTTTACTTCGAATTTTGCATTGTTTGCCCAAAATACCTCGAAGGCTTTTCAGAAAGCCAATTCACAATTCGAGAACTTGAGTTATGCAAAAGCGATAGAGTTGTATAAGACTGCCCTGAAGAAACCGAAAGGAGCTACAGAAGAAGAAATCGTAAAGGCCAAGCTCAATTTATCACTCTGCTATAAATTAGTTAAGGATTATATCAACGCTGAAAAGATGTATCGTGAGCTTTTGAGTGCCAATCCAATCTTAAAAGGTGAAGATATTAAAGCCTTTCAACATTTTGCCCAGGTTCTTACAAGCAATCGGAAATTTTCAGAGGCCAATAAATATTGGCAAAAATTCAATGAGTTACAAGAGCAAGATAAGCGAGGTGTAGAGTTTATCAAACTTAATACAAATAGAGAAGCATTAGAACGCAACGCAGGAAGTTATAGAATAGAGTACGTAGGTATCAATTCGAGCAGTGCCGATTTTAGTCCAGTTTACTACAAAAAGGGCTTAGTTTTTGTTTCTGGAAGAAGTGCCAATTCAGGTATTCGACGAGTGTTTAATTGGGATGCTTCTTCTTTTCTCGACTTATTTTATCTTGAAGACATAAATGCCATCGGAAACGAAAACAGTGGAGCATCGGCCATTGGTTCGAGTTCGCAAACTCCTATTCAAAAGACCGCACCACCTGCCAAAAAACTTGGTACAGATTATTATACACCTACAACTTCTAATGATGCAAAAACCATTGGACGAAAAGGCAGTGAATATATTACTGGAAGTAAAGATTTAGATTATGAAGAAAATTCATCCATTCAGATGGAAAAATTTAGTAAAAACCTCAATTCTAAATACCACGAAGGCCCATGTGCATTTTTTCACGATGTCTCAAAAATTATTTTTACTCGAAATAGCCAGATCGGTGGGGGAGGGATTTTTGGACAGAAAAAAAATGCTGCAATCAATCGCCTAAAACTTTATTCAGCTGAATTTGAAGACAACGATTGGCGGAAAATAAAGGAATTACCATTCAATAGCAATGATTATTCGTGTGGACACCCGACCATAACGATTGACGATAAAATCATGTATTTTGTGTCGGATATGCCTGGTGGCTATGGCGGAACTGATATTTGGATGAGTCGCTTTAAAAGGGGAGAATGGACAAAACCACAGAATTTGGGTGGTACTGTAAATACGCAAGGTAACGAAATGTTTCCGTTTATTGACGGAGGAGGAAATCTCTATTTTTCATCAGATTTTCACCCGGGATTGGGCGATTTAGATATTTTCTTTATTCTGATGAGTACCGCAACTGGTCTACCAAGTGGAAAAACTCGTAATTTGGGAGCTCCGATTAATTCAAATAAAGATGATTTTGGCATAATAACTGATGGCGAACGCCAAACTGGTTTTATTAGTAGTAACCGCAAACGTGGTGGAATAGATGATGATATTTATAAATTTACTCGCCTCGGTACCCTCTATGGTTGTCGAGAATTGATTGTGAATATCTATGACCACGAAACCAAAAAGCCTTTCGACCGTATCAGATTTGAATACGAAATCAATGGAAATAAGCTTAGTCGTGAAAGTGCCATTACGAGTAGTTTGGGAGCAATTAAACTCTGCCTCAAAGCCGATAATGACTTTAGTTTCATCGTCAAACAACAAGGTTTCCAAGCCGAAACCATTGGTTTTTCAAACAAAGATGCATCTGATTACGAATCTTCGAAATTGGATATTTATCTGAAAAAAGAATTCGTTGTTATCGATAAAAATAAGAAAAACAAACCTGTATAAACAAGAAAACAAGCAGAAATCGATATTTTAGTAGCACGTCGAAACAGAAATCAAGTTTCGACAAATTTCAGAGGAATCGTGACGTCTGGAAAAGACAGCACTCCAATTGTTGGCGTAAAAATTAAGTTTATCAATCAATGCACAAGCATCGCCCAAGAAATGATTACTGGTTCTGATGGTTCGTATGAATTCAAACGTGAACTCAACTGTGATTATATCTTAGAATCTTTTAAAGAAAATTTCGGCAAATCGTCGGAATTAGTGTCAAGAATTGAAGAAAAACGCAATATTATTAATATTTTTCGCAAGAAAACTTCGGCACCAAATAGTGCCTCATTGTTCGATACAAAGCTCTATAAAGTGGGCGACGTAGTGAAACTCGACAATATTTACTACGATTCAGAAAGTTATAACATACGGAAAGATGCCGCTCGAGAACTTGAAAAGCTCGTGCGAACGATGCAGAAAAACCCCAATATTATTATTGAGATTCGTTCGCATACCGATACCCGTGGCAATGCCCTTGATAACCTCACTTTATCACAACGAAGAGCCAATGAAGTGCTTGATTTCTTAGTTAAAAAAGGTGTAGCTCGTGCCAGAATGCGTGGCGTAGGAAAAGGAGAATACGAGCCAGTAAATAGTTGCGGAGATGGCGTGCAATGCACGGAAGCGGAGCATCAACGAAACCGACGAACCGAGTTCAAAATTCTTTCGATTGAACGGAAATGAAATGAAGAATATTAGGATATTAAGGGAGCCTTCGCTTTTAGCAAAGCCTTCCTTTTTTATTTTGGAAAATTAAAAATATATTTAGGTACATATCTAAATAATTAATCGAGATTCAAATAAACTTTTATAATAAAGGCCGAAATCACCACAAAAACTCGCCTACCACGATTAGATATTACTCCAAAGGTAGGTTTGGGTTTTCTGCTCATCACGTTCTGAACAACGAAATAGTGCTATCGAAAAAGGCAATTTTATTGTAATTATTCACTCAACAGATGAATCGAATTACAAAAACACAATAGATGTTTTGAACGAAATGAAAATCACTAATCAGCCATTTTTTGTATTGACTGATATTTCTCCGAAGGAAATGGCGGTTTACCAAACGAAAAATAATTTGTAAAGCATATTTCCTACAAATAAATGGTAAATACCAAAATGAAATACCATTTTTGTTGTTTAGAATGAAACACATGAAAATACTACATACTGCCGATTGGCATTTGGGCAAAAAGCTGCATAAACACGACCTAACTAAAGACCACCAACTATTTTTGGATTGGTTGATAAACCTCATTCACGAGCAAAGCATTGATTTACTGCTCATTTCAGGTGATATTTTTGATTTGACCAATCCACCCATCGAAGCCCGCACGATGTATTATTGGTTTTTACGCCAAATGATTCAACTCAAATGCAAAATCATTATCACAGGCGGAAATCATGACTCGGCCATGATGCTCGATGCACCTAAAGAAATTCTTCAACTGCTTGATATTAAGGTAGTTGGTGGAGCCACAATCCCAATTCAAAACGAAATTGTAGTGCTTGAAAATCTTGTAGTTTGTGCAGTTCCTTATCTGCGTGATGCCGATTTACGCCAAGCAATTGAAGGTGAAACTGGTACGTCAAGAATTGAAAATGTACGTTTGGGTATCAAAAAACATTATGATGAATTGGCCGAAATTTGCCAACAAAAGTATCCAAATTTGCCTACCCTTGCGATGGGGCATTTATACGCCAATGGCTCAATAAGTTCGGAGTCAGAACGAGAAATTCAAATTGGAAATTTGGCTTCAGTTGATGGCAACGATTTCTCACAAACGTTCGATTATGTGGCTTTGGGGCATATTCATCGCCCGCAAATCATTGGCGGAAATGAGCGAATTCGTTATTCGGGCTCACCGATTCCGTTGAGTTTTAGTGAGAAAAACGACCTAAAAATAGTGCTAATTCTTGAAATTGCTGAAAATAAAATTCAAGAAATAAAAACAATTGAAGTGCCAAAATTTAGAGAACTAAAACGTATTTCTGGAACATTCGAAACCGTTAAGTCTAAGCTTAATGCCTTTCGGAATGATGCTCCATTAAAATCTTTTTTGGAAGTAGAAGTTATCGAAGAAAGCTTTAATCCGTTAATTATTAAGGAATTAAATGATTTGATTGGCGAATTTGATAATGCAAATGCTATCGTGTTGAAACATAAGATAAGTTTTAAAAACGAAGTAACAAGTAGCGAAGAACTTTTCGTTGAAGGACAGAATTTAAAAGATATTTCGGAGAAATCAATGCTTCAAAAACGCCTTGAAAAAGAGAATTCACTCTCTGACGAACACCGAACTTTGATGATGGAAGCCTTCACAGAATTATTACTTATGGTTGAGCAAGACGATGAAAATTAAAAAAATATATCTTAAAAATATCAATTCATTCAAGGGTGTGCATCGAATTGATTTTACCGAAAATCCATTGAGGTCTGCGGGGCTGTTTGCCATCGTTGGGCCAACTGGTGCAGGAAAATCCACGCTTTTAGATGCCATAACGCTCGCACTTTTCAACCAAATTCCGAGATTCGATAAAAAAATATCGAAAGATTTTGTGGCTTCCGCTGGCTCTATTCTAACTAAAGGAGAGCGAGAATGTGCCGTAGAAATTGAGTTTTCTTGCAAATCGGGCAGTTTTGTGTCAAAATGGTGGATTGAAATGAACCGTAATCAAAATCTCAATGATTATGGAATGGAAATTACCGACTTACAAACGGGGCAATTATTGCCACTCAAAAAAAGCGAAGTCCCAAAGCGAAATGAAGATTTAATCGGACTTTCGTATGACCAATTTATCAAGTCGATTTTGCTTTCGCAGGGCGAATTTGCTAAGTTTCTAAAATCAGGAAAAGATGAACGAGGAAAACTACTCGAAGACATAACAGGCACTCAAATCTACCGAAAACTCGGCAAAAAAGCCTTTGAAATTGCCAAAGAAAAAGAGCAAGTCCTTAAAGATTTACGCACCAATATCGATACCGAAAACCGCAAACTTAGCACAACAGAACAAGAACAAAATTGGCTGAATAGAAAGGTTGAAATTGAGCGATTATTGAAAGATTTAGAGGCTCAAATACAGGCTATTAAGACCAAAATCGAACTCAAAAATCAGATACTCAATTTTCAAAAAAGCATTATTGACAAAAATGAAAAACAAGCCAAAGAACAACAAAATCTAAACAATTTTGAGAATTTTGAAGCAAAAAAGCTGCAAAACCATGAAAAAGCTGAGCCTTTTCAGTCGCTTATTTTGCATCTCGAAAGTCAACAAAAAGCACTTCAAAACCTACAAGTACGTCTGGCGAGTGAAGAGGAGAGTTTTGAAAAAAATACAAGTTTGCTCAATAAAATTTTAAATAAAATTGGTGAATTAACGAAAGAACAAAGCACGCTTAATCTTGAAAATGCCCTCGAAATCCTGCAAAATTTTCGAGAAAAATTATCCCAACTCGAAAAACAAAGAAATATACAAGAGGCAACTAAAAAATCCAATGAAAATCAGATTGAAGAATTAATCAATAAAATTGCCGAAAAATCGCTGCGTTTTGATTTCCGACAAATTACTGATGTAGTACTTGAGAGCATTAAAAATGTAGGAGTTGCCCACAAAAATAAGATTGATGAAACTTTTATAATTACTCAAATTACTAAGTTGGAAGAGGTTTCTACGAAAAGAGAAAATTTGACTGAAGAACTCCGAAACTATAGTGCCCTAAAGCAATTCGTGTGGGAATATGTAAAGATAAGCGATGATGCAAAAAAAGAGCAAGAGCAAGAAAAACTACAAAGCACATTTATTGCCACGCAAAAGCCAGAACTTGAAAAAGTACAAAAACTGATTACAGAAATTGGTCAAAAAATCAAACAACTCGAAACCGAAAAAGAGATACTCGGCAAGTCATATAATTTTGAAAAAGACCGTCAAACTTTACTCAAAAAAGACGAACCATGCCCGCTTTGTGGTTCGTTGGAACACCCATTTTTGAGCCATTACGCCAATAATTATGTGGAGATTGATTTGAAACTTAATGAAGCAAAAAAAGAGGAAAAAGTCTTGAATGAAACCTTTCAAGACCTCAATACAAAACTCGCTTCGGCTAATGTTTTATTAAAAAATGCGGTTGCTAAAATTGCTATTTTCAATGAGCAAATTTCGGCATTAAAAATAAAAATAGAAGAGAAAAAACAAGTACTAAAACTTGAAAAAGTAGGAGGCAATACCGATATTATTGATGCTCAAATAAAAGTAATCGAAACCCAGCAAAACGCTTTGAATGGTATCGAAAACAAAGCCGAAAAACTCAAAGATTTACAAAGTTTATATCGCCAATGTTCAGCCACGAAACTTTTGCAGAATGAATATAATTTGTTGATTATTAAGGTAAAAGAGTTGTATTTTGGTTTAAATTTTGAGAAAGAATATAACGATGTTCAAACTGGATTCGTAAAAACCCAAGCGAATATTCAATCTTCTGACAAAATCATCAAAGACCTTAAAGAAGAACTTTTACCTAAGAAAAAAGCGTTTCAAATTGATAAAAGTAGACTCGAAAACCAAATAAAACTCGTCGGTTTTGAAGATTTGAAGTCTTGTCAGTCTGTAATTTTGAGTAGTGAAAGTGCGAAGGCTTTACGAGACAAAAAACAAACACTACTTTTGGCGATTCAGACCTTGATTGAGCAAATAAAAGACCATCAATGTGAACTGGATAAATTGCAAGAAAAAGATGATAAAAATATAGATTTAGAGGCTTTGCTTTCGCAACAGATTGACACAAATACTAAACAAGAATTAACAAGGAAAGAACAAATAGAAATATCGGTAAATTTGGCAACTCAAACCCAAACTAAAGCAGCGGTTGAGCAATTACAGTCAAAATTGCAAATCTTAGAAAAAGACAATTTAAAGTGGGTTTTATTGAAAAATTATATTGGAGACGCCGATGGTAAAAAGTTTGCTACTTTCGCTCAAGGTTTGACACTTTCGAGATTAATGGCTTTGGCAAATCGCCGCCTTACGGATTTATCAGATAGATATTTGCTCGATAAACCTGGTGAACATGAAGAAGATGAATTGATGATTGTAGATTTGTATATGGGCAACGAACGCCGCTCCGTAAAAACCCTTTCGGGTGGCGAAACCTTTATGATAAGTTTGTCGTTGGCATTGGCTTTATCAGATTTAGCATCTAAAAATATCAGGCTCGAAAGTCTATTTATTGATGAAGGCTTCGGTACGCTCGATCCTGAAACCCTTGATTTAGCCTTAAACACACTCGAAAAATTACAGCAAGATGCCCAAAAAAATATCGGAATTATTTCTCACGTCGAGTCAATAAAAGAACGAATTACTACTCAAATTCGTCTCGAACGTAATAATCGAGGTTTTAGTCGCATCGTTATTCATTAAAACCAAAAATGTGGTTCACCTCGTTTATCGCTGATAGCAGGTGTACCACATTTTTTAAATACCTTATTCAAAGGGCTCTATTTACAGCTCTGACTACTTCGGGAACTGAAATTAATCCTGTATGTCGCCATAATTGTTTGCTTTTTTGAAATAATATTAAAGTAGGAACAGCATCAATAGCATATTTTTTACGGAGGGCTGGATTTTTATCAACGTCGATTTTCATAATTGTTATATCTTCATCGAGCTCCTCAACCAATTGGTTGAGCATTGCATCTATTTTTCGGCAAGGTTTGCACCATTCGGCCGTGAAATCTATCAAAACAGGCTCTTCCGAACCTACTAATTCTTCAAAAGTACCAGTCATTGCATTAAATTGTTTTTCTGAATTTATACTACGTTTTTTCTTAGGTTTTGGTTCTTTGCCTGCATCATATATGATTGGTTAAGCCATTTTACTCAAATTTTAAACGAATTTCTACCTACCTTTGATCAAATTTTTAGAGAAATACAATAGAAATGAGACAGCAAGATAGGAAGTTCAAGCCGAAAACAGATAAGCCTATGAGGTCGGACTCAACCCAGTTCAAAGTACCTGAAGATACCGATCTTTTGGTCTTTTTACTAACAAATATTACAAACCGAAGCCGAAGTGATATAAAGACTTTGTTGCGAGATAAGCAAATTTACGTTGATGGTCAGCCAATTTCGCAGTTCAATCATTCACTTAAACCGGAACAGGTCGTTGAAGTAAAATGGAAAAAAGCCCCTGAAGAACAAAAATTACGTGGACTTAGCATAATTTTTGAAGACCAATATCTTATAATAATCGAAAAACAAGCAGGTGTACTTTCTATCGCTACCGAAAAACAAAAAGATAATACAGCATACAGCACTTTGAGTAGTTATGTAAAAAAACAAGATCCACGCAATAGGATTTTTGTGGTACATCGCCTTGACAGAGAGACTTCTGGTTTGATGATGTTTGCCAAGAGCGAAAAAATCCAAAAACTCCTGCAAGAATCATGGAACGCCACTATCGAAGAACGTACTTATTTGGCAGTTGTTGAAGGATATGTTGAGAAAAAACAAGATACAATTACCTCATATTTGGTCGAAAGTAAGGCTCTGGTTGTTTATTCGAGCAAAAATCCTGAGGTTGGTCAACAAGCAATTACGCATTATGAGGTTTTGAGAAGCAATAAAAACTTTTCGTTATTAAAAGTAAACCTTGAAACTGGACGCAAAAACCAGATTAGGGTTCACGCCAAAGACATTGGGCATTCGGTAGTGGGTGACGAAAAATATGGTGCAAAAACCGACCCCATAAAACGTCTCGGACTTCATGCGTGGGTTTTGGCTTTTAAGCACCCAATCACGAAAAAAGACTTGCGTTTTGAATCTGAAATACCTTTAAAATTTACAAATATATTTAATTAATGCTAGCTTTCGACGAATTTTCTGCATTTTTGGTCTGCTAAAAGTACACGCTTGACGTTTTCTAGATATTAATGTATCAACTATTAATTCAGTGATTATATTTGTATGGAACATTATAAAGAAAAAATCTAAGAAATTCCTTTTTAGGCAAAAAATAGATGAAAAAAGCATTAATTCTTATATTTATGTTGATCTCGTCTTTGGTATTTGCCCAACAAAAACCTATTGTAAAAGGGCTTATTGTTGATGAGAACAATCAGCCTATACCATTCGCTACTATAAGCCTGTTATTATCTAAAGATTCTTCCAATGTAGCCAATCAACTGACAAAAGAAGATGGAACTTTTGAGTTTTCGGGGCTTTTGATAGCTAATTATCTTTTCAAAATCTCAGTTGTTGGTTATTCTACGACTTTTCACGCAATTTCTATTATCGAAAATATAACAGATTTAGGGAAATTACAGGTGAATAGTGCCGATAATATCCTGAATGAGGTGGTTGTGAAAGGAAATAAAGAACCAGTTGCCGTTAAGAAAGATACTCTCGAGTTCGATGCGGGTGTGCTGAAACCCCAGCAAAATGATAACCTCGAAGATCTATTGAGAAAAGTGCCGGCTCTTGAAATCGACGAAAATGGGGGTATTAAAACCCAAAATAAGGTAGTTAAGAAAATATATATTGATGGCAAGGAGTTTTTTGGAAACGACCCCCAACTGGCACTGAAAAATTTGCCTGCTGAATCGATAGAAAAAATTCAAGTCGTAGAAAAAAAGACAGAACAAGCTGAGTTTTCGGGCATTGACGATGGCGAGCGGGAAATGGTGATAAATGTCACTCTTAAAAATACCCATAAAAAAGGAACGATGGGCTTTGCATCGGTGGCAGGAGTTCCGCCAATCGAAAATACCAACGGTTATTATAATGCCAAAACCTCGGTCAATCGCTTTAGTCCGAGTCAGCAATTTTCGATTATTGGTTTGTTCAATAACCTTAATCAACAAGGTTTTACGCCGCAAGACGCTGCCAATTTTTCGAGCTTAAATTCACAGTCGAATCGTGGCGGTGGGGGAGGTAACGGCTCGGCTAATGTCAATTTGCCAATAGTGGTAGGTAAACGCCCCGGAATAACTGCTACCGAAGGAGCTGGTTTTAACTACAATAATCAATATGCCAAAAAATCTTCCTTGCAGAGTAGCTATTTTTTTAATGCCAGCCATACTGATTTAGTTAGAAATTTATTTCGACAAAGTTTTTTACCCGCAAAAACAATTAATACCGACCAAAATACTAATCAAAATCGGGATAATTCCAACCATCGGCTTAATGCAACACTTACGCTTCATTTCGATGAACGTAATCTTTTGAAATTTACTACTTCCCTAAACACTGTCTCAGGCGATGCTTTTACGAATAGCATCTCAAAAATCAGCACAATTACAGCGGGCGATACCATCGAAAACAATTCTAATCGAAATGTTCGGAATTATTCGCAAGGAGTGAGTTTCAACAATAATCTTTTACTTCGTCATCGCTTTGCTTTACCCCGTAGAACCATCAGTTTGAATACTGTTTTTAATTTGAATAATGACAAAAATGATGATTCGACCAATACTTTGAACAGAAATCAAGTAAACGGAGCAATCGTTGAGCGAATTATTAAGCAAGAAAATGACCGCCGAACGACGCAACAAAATCAGAGGATTCAGGTGGCATTTACTGAGCCTTTAGCCAAAAACTTGACGCTCGAAGGAAATTATGCTTACCAACAAAATGTAAATCGCTCAAATTTTGATGTTTGGGATATTGTGAATAATAAATTGGTGCAAAATTTTACTTCGAGTAATGCGTATAGTAGCAATTTTAATTTTCAACAGGCTGGATTTAAGGTTAATAGCGAAACAAAAGAAAAAACTTTTATGGTGGGTGTTTTTTACCAAAAATCGGTTTTAAAAAGTATCGTAAAGCGTACGAGTGATAATATTTTAGAGCGTTCATTTCAAAATGTTTTACCTTCACTGAGGTATTCATTCCGAAAAAATGCAACGAAAAATACTGATAAAAATAGCAAAAAAAATAACAAAAATAATGGCATTACGGTTGAATACAACACGGCCGTTAATGAGCCATCGGTGCGAGATTTACAGCCAATTACGGTCAATAATAATCCACAAAATATTGTACTCGGAAACCCTGAACTTAAACCTGAATATATTCATCGACTAAATATCAATCAAAACATTTTTAACTCGAAAACCTTTACTAATATTGGCTTATATGGTAACATGAATTACACTCAAAATGCCATTGGCTATGCCCAAACAGTTAGTGAAACCCTTGTTAGGACTACTCAGCCCATAAATTTGCCGTATCGTTGGAATGCCAATTTAGGGTTTTATTATAATTTTTCGGTGGGTAAACAAAAAAACAAATTACGCTTTTCACTTAGTCCGAGATACTTGGTTTCGCAAGGCAATAATACGGTCAATGGCGTGAATAATCTCAATACTCAAAATCAATATCGTGGCGATTTTAAAATTACTTATTTGACCGATAAAATTAACTTTGTTTTCAGTACCAATTACCAAAAATCTTTCGTCGAATATTCGGTCAATAAAGAATTTAATCAGACTTTTTCGGTGTTTAAAAATACTACCGATTTCCGTTGGAAAATCACAAAAGAATTTACTTTCGCTACCGATTTTGATTATACTTACTATCAAAGTTCAAGATTATCAAGTAATCTAAAGCCGATTCCGATTCTCAATGTGGCAGTCAAACATCTTTTTTTGAAAAACAATCGTGGAGAATTGATGCTTTCCTTGCAAGATGTGTTCAAACGGAATATATATCTTTCACAGCGTTCGGATGACAATTTCTTTGAAATTGACCGCTCAAATGCTATTAGTAGATACTTTTTGCTGACTTTTACCTACAGCCTTAAAAATCAAGGAGGGAAGAAAAATTAAATCTTTAAACTTCTTGTAGCAAGGTAGTAAATTCAACGAGTTTTCCTCTGAAAAGCATTTGGTATCTGTCCGAAATCCGTTCACGATGCTGCATTTCAAATTGCATAAAATCTTCCATACTTTTGAAATGAAACTGAAAAGTATACGTTCGGTCTTCGTTTTCTTTTTCGTTGAGAAGCCGCATTACCTTAATTTCCTTCGGAAGTTTGGTTTCTAAGGCAAGTGGTATAAAATTTGTTTTCATCCATTTAAGCCATTGTTCAGAGATTCGACTTTCGACATTAAATGTGATATTAAATAGTAGCATGATTCGTTTTTTTGTGGAATTTGTCTTCCAATTTTTAGGTAAATTAAATTTTCTGTTGACTTTTGACCATTGCCTACGAGCTTTTCATGGTAAAGTTCGGAAAGATTTTTGGTCTTGTGTCTTCTTAAATTAATTTTCTTTGCGTTATTTGTAGTTTAGTAGCACAATTCTATGATTTGTGATTCATAGTTATTGTCAGCTGTGGAGACGCAGACAATTACAGATAAAAATCAAAAAACTTTTACATATTTATTTTCAAATCAATGTTTAAAAAATACATTCCTCATCTCATTGCGGTTGTTGGTTTTGTGGTTGTTAGCTTTATGTATGCTTCGCCACTTTTGCAAGGTAAAAGATTGGCCATGCACGATACCCAAATGGCAGCCTCATCGGCAAAAGAATTAAATGATTTTCATAAACAAACGGGCGAATGGGCTTGGTGGACAAACTCAATGTTTGGCGGTATGCCTGGCTATATGGTTGCGGGTGACTATGAAAATAGCCTTTCAACCAAAATAGGTTCATTTTATATTAACCTCATTCCATCACCAGCCAATGTCCTAATATTGTTGATGTTGGGCTTTTTTGTGCTAATGCGAGTGCTGAAAGTCAATAATTGGCTCGGCTTTTTTGGTTCTGTTGCTTACGCTCTCAATACCTATAATTTGCTTTTTCTTGAAGCTGGACACGTTTCCAAAATCATTGCTATTGCTATTGCACCAGCGGTTTTGGCTTCGTTTATAGCTGTTTTTAGAGGAAGATACGCGATTGGACTTGCCATGACTACTTTTTTTATGGCAATGGAAATTTACGCAAATCACCCACAAATTACATATTATTTGTTCTTTTTACTCGGAATCTACGTACTTTTTGAAAGCTATTTGCACGTAAAAAAAGGTAATTTTTCGGGGCTTCTTAAAGCCTACGCCGTTGTAATAATTGGCTCGGTAATCGGGCTAGGTACGCACAGTATGCACCTTTGGAATAACTTTGTTTACTCGAAAGAAACTACTCGCGGAAAATCGGAACTTACGCTCGGAAACCTTAATCAATCAGCTGATGGACTGGGGCGTGATTATGCCTTTTCGTATAGCCCTGGACAAATAGAGACCTTGACCTTGCTAGCTCCTAATTTTGTTGGTGGCTCTTCTTCTGGGAATTTAGGTGAGAAGTCCGAAACCTACAAAATGTTGATTAATAAGGGTGTAGATGGCTCTACTGCCGCTCAATTTAGTTCAAATTTACCACTTTATTTTGGACCACAATCTTATGTTTCGGGACCAAATTATTCGGGAATTATTATATTGTTTTTGTTTATTTTGGGACTAATTCTTATCAAAGATGGACTTCGTTATGTGTTGATTTTGACCTCGATTTTGTATTTATTTATTTCGTGGGGAAGTAGCTTTAGTGGTTTCAATTTCTTTATGTTCGATTATTTTCCATACTATAATAAGTTTAGAGATAGTAAAATGATTGTAACGCTCATGCACTTGTGTTTTGTCTTAGGTGCGATGTTGGGCGTGAATAAAATCATTACGGATAATTTGACTTTCAAAAATCTTAAAAAGCCATTGATTTATAGCTTGGGAAGTTTATTGTTAGTGATTTTAATAGGTTATTTCACGCTTGATTTCCAATCTGTTCGTGATGTGGATATGCTCAAAAGTATGGCTGAATCAAACGGACAGGAGTTTGCAAATGCTTTCTCTGCTTCAATTATTGCAGACCGCCAATCAATGGTCACAGGCGACTTATTACGTTCAATATTCTTATTAATCGTTTCGGCGGGTTTGATTTGGGCTTTTATAACTCGGAAAATAAAATCTACAGTTTTTGTAGCAATTTTGGGCGTTTTGGCAGTTCTTGACCTTGCTTTGGTTGATAAACGTTATTTTAATAATGATGATTTCCAAACCATAACACGAGTTGCCGAGAGCTTCAATCCTTCAGCTGCCGATGAGCAAATCATGCAAGACAAAGATCCTGATTTTAGAGTGGTCGATATGGCTACCAATCAAGGTTTTTTTGCTGATGCAAAGGCTTCATATTTTCATAAATCTGTGGGTGGTTATCACGGTGCGAAATTGAAACGAATTCAAGAATTATATGATAATGCCATGACCAAAGATGGCAAGTATAATTTGTCGATTTTCAATATGTTGAATACCAAATATTATATCACATCTGGTCAAGATGGTAATCCTGTAGCTCAACAAAATCCCGATGCTTTGGGCAATGCGTGGTTTGTGGGCGAAGTAAAAACCGTAAAAAATGCTGACGAAGAAATTAGGGCTGTAGGAAACTTTAATCCACGAGCTATAGCTTTCGTTGATGAGCGTTTTAAACAATATTTCAGTAATACTAAACAAGATTCAACTGGAAGTATCAAACTGACTGAATATAAGCCTAATCATTTGACCTACGAATCTAATTCACCGACAAGTCAAGTGGCTATTTTTTCAGAAATATATTACCGAGGAAATGAAGATTGGAAATCTTATGTTGATGGCCAAGAAACACCGCATTTCCGTGCAAACTACGTGCTTCGTGCGATGACTGTTCCAGCTGGAAAACACAAAATCGAATTCAAGTTTCAGCCTAAATCGGTGATTTTAGGTGCAAAAATCGACTTAGTAGCATCTATTTTGATGGTATTGATAGTGATTGGTGCTTTGATAATTGAGTTTAGAAATAAGAAAAAAAGCGATATTAAGCAAAGCTAAAAACTAAATTTTACTACGATAGACGTAATAGAATTCACTTTTAACACAAAGCCTCTGCGTCGTAGAACTTGTGTCCATCGTGTCTCAATGGTGTCTATTGTGGTAAAAAAAGCTTTGTATAGAATCGGTAAACGAGTATAAAAATGTTATTTGATTATTATATAAAAATTGGTGCTTTTTTCGAGAATTCGCTACAGTCGTTGGTTTCGGTGGTGAAAGTAATATTATTATCTAAATTCGGACTCCCAAATTTTTCTAATCAAAAAACTAATGCTTCGATTTTGGGCAATGGCCCATCACTCAACCAAGCTCTTGCCGATAACCTTAATTTTCTGAAAGAAACCGATATTTATTGTGTCAATCTTTTTGCCCTTTCAACGGTTTATGCTTCGTTGAAACCACAAAATTATGTTTTGCTCGACCCCGCTTTTTTTATATTTAGCGAACAAAACGATGACCGACAAGACATTAAAAAGACATTTGATGCCATAATTCAACAAACTTATTGGTCAATGAGGCTGTTTGTTCCTGCTCGTAGCCTAAATTCATATATCGTCAAGAAAATCAAGCAAGAACGCTCAAATATTCAAATTTGCTTTTTCAATTATACCATCGTCAGAGGTTTTCCTGCTTTTAGACATTGGTTTTTTGAGCATAATTTAGGAATGCCACAATGCCAAAATATCTTGGCGGCATCACTTTATGTGGCTTTACTGCAAGATTATAAAAATATCTTTCTTTTCGGTGCCGACCACTCGTGGCATGAAGAAATCAGAATTACGGACCAGAATGAATTTGAGATGCGTCAAGTACATTTTTATGATGATGCCACTCATTTAAAACACGAAAAAGTAATTGATGTACGAAATAATTCACGTCCAAGGCTTCACGCTCAGTTTTTGTCATTACACAAAGTTTTTTATTCTTATGAAATCTTGAATACATTTGCACTATATAGATTTATAAAGGTGTTAAATTCCAGTACAAAAAGTTATATTGACGTATTCGATAAAGTGAGAGTTTAGAAATAAAGTAGGAAATAATATTTTGTAATATGACATTAACAGATAGACAATTTTGGGTAAACTATTGGGAAAGTAAGAAAAACTTAGTTTTTAGAGTACCTGGAAATTTTATTTTGACCAGTTTTTTGAATGATATAGTAAAGAAAAATTCAACTAAATCTGCTCTTGAAATCGGTGGATTTCCTGGACATTATTCAATTTACTTAAAAAAATATCTTCAAATAGAATGTACTTTACTTGATTATGTGATTCATAAAAAGATTATTAATGATTTGTTGAAAGAAAATGCTTTATCTAAACATGATATTAATGTCATAGAAGCAAATTTATTTGAATATAAATCACATAGAAAGTATGATTTAGTGTTTTCTAATGGTCTTATTGAACATTTTGAAGATACTCAGGTAGTTATTCAGAAACATGTAGATTTATTGAGTGATGATGGACAACTTTTTATTTCACTACCAAATTTTAGAGGTATAAATGGTTGGTTTCAGAAAAAATTCGACCCAGAAAATTACTTTAAGCACAATATTGATTCGATGGACATTGAAAAATTAAAGATTTACTGCCAAAACTTAGAATTAAAAAATGTGCGTGTTTTTTATAATGGAGTATTTATGGTCTGGCTCGAAAATCAAGATATTCAACCAATTTGGGTGAATATCTTCAAGAAAGGGGTATGGGTTTTAGGGAAAATTATATCAAGGATTTATCGAAAGAATACCCAGTTATTATCTCCTTATATCATCATCCTTGCTAACAAATATAATAAAAACACGAAGTAATCTACTTCGTGTTTTTATTATATTTTAATCTATATTTTAAATTCCCAAATGCCATAATATCTGAAGTCGGAACCGTCGTTATTGTTAAGTAAAGCCACTAATTTTTCCTCTGATATGATAATTCGACGAACCAAGCGATTTTTTATCTTGGTATTTAACTTCAATTATAGGAAATAATCAATTTTGGATTTTATCAGTTTAAACATTTAGGATTTTAGCTTTACCTTTGCAGGAAAATAGCCTTTAATTGGCAGTTTTTAGTTTGCATTAGGCGGCTTTCAGTTAGCAATTTTAAAAGAGAGAAAATTAGTAAATAACATGAGTTTTGGATAACTAAAATAATGTAATTAATTTATAATAAATTTATTAAGTAGGAAATAATATTTCGTTAGGAGTTTAGTATCGGTAGAAACTAAGGAAACAATTATATAATTAAGCCTCAGTGGGGCTTGAGGTCTTTAATTTTTTTTCTACCGATATGAAGCCTTTCTGGGGCAAATACAAACTATTTTAATTTCGAACTCAAGTTAAATTATAATTGGTTAAGACTATAAACCGAATACTGCAAACTGAGAATCGCTAATTGAAGACTGTCTACTGAAGACTTTAATATTGATAATTAAAAAAATGACTCCGAAACAACAAGGATTTTTCTTTCCTGCCGAATGGCATACGCACCGAGCAACATGGTTGAGTTTTCCACAAAGTTCCGATTCTTGGGACTATGGCGACCGTTTAGAGCGAATATATCCAGCATATATGGATTTTGTGAAAGCTATTTCTGAAAGTGAAAAAGTATGTATCAATTCCAAAGATGAGGCTCATCAAGCTATTATTTGGGGTTTAATTGAAAAATATAATATAGACAAAAATCAAATCGAAGTTCCGATTCATCCAAACAATGATTCTTGGTGTCGTGACCATGGCCCTGCGTTTTTGATAAACCCTGAAACAAAAGAACGAATGATTGTTGAATGGGGTTACAACGCTTGGGGAGGAAAATATCCACCTTATGATGATGACGACAAAATTCCGGTGCAAATCGCCAATTACCTAAATCTACCTTACGTTGTGCCTGGAATAATCATGGAAGGTGGTTCGGTAGAATTTAATGGAAAAGGTACGGTTCTTACGAGTAAATCTTGTTTGCTAAACCCAAACCGAAACCCGCATCTATCGAAAGCCGAAATCGAAGATTATCTCCGTAATTATTATGGCGTAGAACAAGTTTTGTGGGTAACAGAAGGAATAGTTGGCGATGATACAGATGGACATATTGACGATACCACTCGTTTCGTGAATGAAGATACTGTACTGACTGTCGTTGAACCCGACGAAAACGATGATAATTATCATCCACTCAAACAAAACCTCGAAGACCTTAAAGCCATGCGTTTGCTAAACGGTAAACCATTGAATATTATTGAGTTACCAATGCCAGATGCCGTTTATGACAGTGGCGTAAGACTGCCTGCATCGTATGCTAATTTCTTGATAACCAATGGCTCAATCATTATTCCAATCTATCGTTGTGATAAGGATTCAGTTGCTTTAGAAATCATTCAAGGGTGCTTCCCGAATCATAAAATTGTGGGTATTGATGCCACCGAAATCATTTGGGGATTGGGAAGTTTTCACTGCCTTTCGCAACAAGAACCAATCATCTAATGTGGACCGAATCGAGCGACGACCGCGTCTCGTTCGCTATTAATTGGGATAAATTTTGTAGGAACGTCCAATTTGGAACTTCCTACGGGCAAAAACAATAATTAAACATGAGCATTAGCTTTCACCAAAAAACCTTCAAATCAGCCTTCAATACCGATAGTGGTGAAGTTGGAGAACAAACGGTTTTTCACTACCAACAGCAAGGCAATGTTGTATGGGCAGAATATAGCGGAGGAACTATTGTAAAAGGTTTTTTAGTGGCAAAGGTCATCGAAAATGATACCTTAGATATTCGTTACGAACACATCAATATAAGAGGGGAAATCAAGACTGGATTATGTCTTTCAAGACCCGAAGTTTTGCCCGATGGACGCATTAGATTGCACAAAAAATGGCGGTGGACAAGTGGCAATTTATCGTCGGGGGAATCAATAATTGAAGAAATTATTCAAGAAAAAGTCGTAAAAGCGGAAATTTCCAGTAATTTTGACTTTTTAACAAACATCATGATGTCCCAATATCATTTTCCTGAGGTTTCCCTTACTTACAAAAACAATATTCATCACAATAAATTTTAACGTTTACAGTTATTTATTGAATATGATTCTTTTACGCTTTTTATGAAGAGATACAATAAATACATACATATACTGTTAGTTTTTACCCAGTTAGCTTGTCAAGTAATAAAAAAACCAATAACAAAAACTAATCAGCCAACAGGTTCAAAACCAACTGAAGATGTTTTTTCGTTGCAAACAATGTCCGCTCCTACAGTCAGTAGCCAATCAGTTTTAGAAACAAATTCCGACCCAGTAGCCATCTCGGTAGGGACTAGTGAATTAAAAACCTCCGAATTGAAAACCGCTTTTGAAAACCAAATTTCAGAAGACACAATATCTACTGAAACTTTTTTGGAGCAAGTAATCAGCGACCAACGAATCATTGCCGATGCTCAAAAAAGAGGGTATGACAAAACAGAGACTTTTAAAGAAGAAATAGAAGGTTATCAAAGTATCTTGGCGGTGTCGTATCTGACCGATAGCACAACAATCAATCAATTACTGAAAGAAACTTATTCCTGGTTGAAAGAGGAAGTTCATGCTGCTCATATTATGTATCAGATCTCTGAGTTTGCTGAGCCTACTGACACATTAGCTATTTACAATAAACTCATTGATATTCGTAATAAAGCTTTGGCGGGTGAAGATTTCGCTACATTAGCAAAACAGTTTTCACAAGATAAAAAATCTAATAGCATTGGCGGTGATTTAGGCTGGTTCAGAGCCATGCGTTTCCTTTATCCACTCGAAAAAGCTGCTTACACTACTCCATTCGGACAGATTTCAATGCCAATTCGTACAAAAGGAGGCTTTCACCTTGTAAAAGTAATCGAACGTCGGCCGTATAGTGGTAGCGTATTGGTACAGCATATTCTAAAATCAGTTATTCCAAATGCTCCCGAATCTGAAAGCCTAAAAGCAAAATCAAAGCTTGATTCCCTCTATATTTTAATTGCTAAAGGAGCTGCGTTTGAAGATTTGTGTCGTCGATATTCTGATGATACAAAATATAAAAACTTTGGTGGTAATTTACCAGCATTTGCCATTGGAAGTCGAGAAGAAGTGGCCTTCGAGCAAGCCGCATTTGCTTTAAAAGTAGGTGAAGTTTCAAAACCTGTTCGTACAACTTCAGGTTGGCATTTGATAAAACTTTTAAAGAAAATCCCATTAGAATCATTCGAGGAATCATCTCAAAAACTTAAAGATAAAATTGTAACAGATTCAAGAGGCGATTTTGTGCAAGAAAGCACAATAAACAAACTTAAAAAACAAATGAAGTTTGTGGTAGATGAAGAAATAACGAAAAAAGCAATTGCTGCTGCCGATACAAATATTCTTAAAAAAAAATGGAATTACGCCATCAATGATGAGTTAGTTGGTAAAACGATTTTCAGTATTGGTTCAAAAAATTACTCAACAAAATCCTTTTTTGACTTTGCCGTAGACCGCCAAACTTTCGAGCGAATTCCTACTGGCTATACACCAACGATGATAATGCGTAGTTTTTTCAAGAAATTTGTAGAAAATGCTGTAAAATCTTATGCCCAAGCCAATCTCGAAGAACTAAATCCAGAGTTTAAGGCTTTGATGAAGGAGTATAGCAGAAGTTTGTTGAAAATGGAATTGCTAAATGATTTGGTCTATGAAAAATCAACATCGGATACGTCAGGGCAACGTCTTTTCTACGAAAAAAACATAGAAAGATACCAATTGCCTGAAAGGATCTTGGCAACGGTTGTGGCCTCAAAAGATGCAAAGACAGTTTTTCAAGTAAAAGAGGTTTTGCAGAAAGGGAAACCGTATAATTTAAAGCGTATATATCGCACACCTTTATATTATTTGAAAAATTTAAACGAGTTGACTCCTGAACATAAAAGAATCTTGGTTAGTATTCTTGATATCATGCGTAAAAATAAAGGCTATGTTGTAGAAATAGGTGGATATGCCGACCAGCACGAAGAAGAAAATATTTCAGCCGAACGTTTAGAGAAATCGAAAACTTTTTTAGTGGCAAATGGCCTGCCGATTGATCGAATCATCGAAAACGATTATTCCAAAACTAAACAAGCCGATAATTTTGATTGGGCAAAGAACCAACGAGTTTCGTTCGCGTTTTATAGCAATAGTAAAAAAGATGTCGAGAAAGTTTTCAATTCTAAAGACCCAAATAACGTTATTATAGAAGATGGCTATTTCAAAAAAGGTGACAATAAGTTTGTCGATATTGCGAAATGGGAAGTTGGTAAACAATCAGTGGTGAAGGAAGGCCTATTTGCTGATGTAATAATCGAACAATTAGAGCCAGCAAGGTATAAAACTCTTCGAGAATGTAGGGGACAAGTGCTTGTCGAATATCAAAAATACCTTGAAACTCAGTTTAAAGCAGATTTGAAAAATAAATATCCTGTCAAATTAAATACCGAAGAAATTCAGAAGGTAATTGGTATTAAGAAATAATAATGTACTCGTAGAGACGTATGAAAATACGTCTTCATTGGGTTTAAACGTTGACTAATAAAGTATTAAATAAATAAAATGTTAAAGAAATTATTCCTATTGATTTGCCTTCCGATGTTGGCATTGGCACAAGAAGCCCCCATCAACATTGACCGCATTGTGGCAAAAGTTGATAACTACATCATTCTTCGCTCTGAAGTAGAGCAGCTATACCTCAAAGGGGTGCAGCAACAACAGCCCGTGACTAAATGTCAAGCCTTAGAAAGTATGGTTGTTAACAAACTATTGGTAGCCAAAGCCGAAATAGACTCAGTTTATGTAGAAGACAAGCAAGTTGACGACCAACTTACTGCTCGTATGCAACAGATGATTCAAATATATGGCAATGAGAAAAATATCATTGAACAATTCGGTAAATCTCTCGAAACCCTTAAAAGTGAAGTGCGTTCGCAAGTAAAAGAGCAACTAGTTGCTCAGAAAATGCAAGGGAAAATTACCGAAAATCTAAAAATAACGCCTAACGAGGTAAAAAAATTCTTCAATAGAATTCCAAAAGATAGCATTCCACAAATTCCTACTGAAGTTCAATTGGCTCATATTGTTCGCTTGGCTAAAGTAACAAAAGCACAAAAAGAAGAGTTATCAGAAAGACTACTTGATTATAAACGTAGAGTTTTGACCGGTGAAAAATTTGAAGATTTAGCCAAAGAATATTCTGAAGACCCAGGTTCACGTCAGTTTGGTGGCGATTTGGGTTGGTCGAAGCGTGGAGCAATGGTTCCACAATTTGAAGCATCGGCTATGAAATTGAAACCAAACGAAATCTCGGATGTAGTAGAATCTGATTTTGGTTTACACTTAATTCAAACCCTTGAGCTTCGTGGTCAAGAGTTTCACGCACGACATATTTTGTTACGTCCTGACTATAATCGCTTGGATGTTACCGATGCTTCACATTTCTTGGATAGTATTCGTACGGAAATTGTTAAAGATAGTATCAAATTTGAAAAGGCTGCAAAAGAGTTTTCTGATGATAAGCAAACGCAAGATGGAGGTGGGATTTTGATAGACCCACAATCTGGTTCTAACAGAATGCCATTGGATGAATCGATGGAACCAACCCTCTATTTTATGATAGATAGTATGAAAGTTGGCACGATAACTGCACCAATGCTATACAGAAGCGAAGACGGAAAAACGGGCGTTAGAATCATTTATTTCAAAGGAAAATACGCTCCTCATAAGGCAAGTTTAAATGATGATTTTGAAAAACTTAAAGACTTTGCCATGATGGAAAAACGGAATGTTGAGATAGAAAAATGGTTCAAAAAGGCAACCGCAGATGTTTATATCAAGATTGACCCTGAGTTTGAATCATGTAATATTTTTGGCAAGGATCGTATAAGTGGAGGAGTTGAATATTGATTACGAATTGGGAGGAAGATCATTTAATCAATAAAACCCAAATCTTATAAACCATAACTCATATCTAAAATAGATGAGCAAAGTTACATTTACTTCGGACGTAGAAGCAGCAGATGCTTTAAAAGTGTCGTTTCATCAATTACAAAAAGAAATCGGACAGGTGATTGTCGGACAAGACGAAACTGTTCGTTTGCTCCTTACATCTATTTTCTGTCAAGGGCACTGTTTATTGGTTGGTGTACCAGGTTTGGCAAAAACGTTATTGATTCAGACAATGGCTTCTGCACTTGATTTGGATTTCAATCGTATTCAATTCACGCCCGATCTAATGCCCTCTGATATTTTGGGTTCAGAAACACTTGATAATGAGCGAAATTTCCGCTTTATCAAAGGTCCTGTTTTCGCTAATATTGTTTTGGCCGATGAGATTAATCGTACGCCACCTAAAACTCAGTCAGCTTTGCTAGAAGCCATGCAAGAGTTTGCAGTAACAGTTGGCGGAACAAAGCATAGCATTGGTCGCCCGTTCTTTGTTTTGGCCACTCAAAACCCAATCGAACAAGAAGGTACATACCCATTGCCCGAAGCACAACTCGACCGATTTATGTTTATGGTTACGCTCGACTATCCTTCATATACACAAGAACTTGATATTGTAAAAAATACTACTTCTGACCGCAAAACTACTGTTAATAAAGTACTTACGGGCGAAGAAATTTTATATTTTCAGCATTTAGTACGTCGTGTGCCAGTGCCAGATAATGTTATAGAATATGCAGTAAGTTTGGTACACAAGACTCGTCCAAACTCCGAAATGTCTTCGGTCGAAACCAATAAATATTTAGAGTGGGGTGCAGGCCCAAGAGCATCTCAAAACTTGATTTTGGGTGCAAAGTGTAATGCTCTAATAAATGGCAAATACTCGCCTGATATTGAGGATGTGAAGGCCGTAGCGGTATCAGTGCTTCGCCACCGTTTAGTAAAAAACTTCAAAGCTGAGGCAGAAAACGTCTCGGTAGAAGAAATTATCAAGAAAATGTTGTAATTTTATATAAGTTTTGATGCAAAAAAGCTCAATGATGAAAGTCGTTGAGCTTTTTTTGTGCAGTTAATATATTTTATTCCTCACTCATCAAAGTCTCATAAACCAGCATCAAAATGCCATCTTTTAAGCCTAAATCTGGCACCATGATTTCGGTTGCACCTGCCCATTTCATCACCGAAATATAAATATCAGATGCAGGTACAATCACATCAGCACGGTCGGCATTAAGTTGGAGTTTATTCATGCGTTCCATTAGACTAAATTTTTCAATGTAATTACGCATCTTTTCGAGGTCTTTTAAGTTGGCTTTATTCTCTTTTTTTCCTTCAATCATATTAAAAAGTTTCGAGATATTTCCACCTGTTCCTACTGCGATTACATTTACATTGCTTGGAATATTAGTATTAACCCAAGTTTGCATTTTTTTCCAAACATCGGGTGCTTCTTGATGTTCGAGGAGGCGAACCGAACCTATTTTAAACGATTTCGCTGCAATTTTTTGCTTACCTTTATAAATATTTAGTTCTGTACTACCGCCACCTACATCAATATGCAAATAAGTGTGTTCACCGTCGATCAGAGTTATAATTACATTATTGATTAGTTCTGCCTCTTGTTCGCCCTCTATCAAATGGATTTCCATACCGAGTTCTTTATGGATTCGTTCTACTATGCTAGCACCATTTACTGCTTCACGCATGGCACTTGTGGCACAAATCATATAAGCATCAACTTCGTGGAGTTCCATCAAAAGTTGATAAGCTTGTAATAGTTTTTTGATACGAGCTTCGCTCGCAAGCGAAATACTTCCACCATTAAATACATCCATGCCCAAACGAAGAGCAAAACGCACATATTCTACCTTTTTGAAGCTAATTTTATTTTTGTTGGTCAAAACCGACGAAATTTGCATTCGTGCAGCATTTGAGCCAATATCTATTGCGGCAATTTTCATAAAACACCCTTTGATTACGCATACCGCCTATAAAGGCGAATTATTATTAATGTTTTTAAAGTTTGCAAAAGTAAGCATTTCGCTTCAAAATAAGCTGATAAATATAAAAGGTACCGCAATTTCTAGCAGTACCTTTTCAAAATGTTTTATAAATATTATTTTAGCTTGAAATTTTACCAGAAATAAGTGTAGAGCGAAATAATTGTGATGATTACAATGGCTGCTCCAATGGCAAATCCAGTAGTAGTTTTAAACATCGAAGCATCAATTTCGAGTCCTTTTTTCTCGTTAGGTAATACCAAACTTAAAATAAACATAACTACTACACAAATCACAAATACCCAGCCCATACGGTCAAGGAAAGGTATTGCACTCCAATCATCAAATGGGAATAAATTATTGAATCCTAGAACCTCCAAAGTTTTTGCATCACCATCGAAATTCATCAAAACTGCAATTATTAATCCACCCACTATCGCAAAGAATGCACCGGCTGAGTTTGTTTTTTTCCAGAAAAAGCCCATTATAAAGGCGGCAAAAATACCTGGTGAAAGCAAACCCGTCATTTCTTGAATAAATTGGAAACCACCTTTTTTCTCAATTCCCATAAATGGAGAAATCAAAATTGCCAAAATCATAGCAACTACGATTACGATTCTACCAACCACAACCAATTGTTTTTCGCTCATTTCTTTTGCAAAATATGGGCGGAAAACATCCAGCGTAAAAATCGTAGAAATACTATTTGCTTTACCCGCCAACGATGCCACAACCGCCGCCGTTAGTGCAGCAAACGAAAGTCCTTTCAAGCCCATCGGCAAAAGATTTAATAAAACAGGATAAGCTCTATCTTGGTTAAAAGTGCCATCTACGCCCAACATTTCTTGTTGAAACATACCTTTTTGATATAAAGCATAAGCCGCAATACCGGGTAAAGTTACGATTAAAGGCATTAATAATTTTAAGAATGCCGCAAATAACAAACCATTGCGAGCGGTATTTAGGTCTGCACCTAATGCACGTTGCGTTATGTATTGATTACAACCCCAATAGTTAAGATTTACAATCCACATTCCACCAAAAAGAACTGTCAAACCTGGAAGCGACATATAATGCGGATTTCCTTTCGGATAAATCATGTGGAAGTGGTCATCGTGGTTTTGAGTCATTAATTTAAAACCATTTACCAAACCTTCCATTTCATATTTTTCAGAAACCAATGTTACGGCTAAATATGTAGCAGCTAAACCACCGATTACTAAGAAAAACACCTGAATTACATCGGTAAAACCAATTACTTTCATACCTCCGATAGTAATAATAATGGCAAATATCGCCAAGAAAATCATACAAGTATAGAAATCTAAGCCCGAAATACCCGATACCGCCAAAGCACCTAAATACAAAATAGAAGTAAGGTTTACCATGATATAGAGCAATAACCAAAAGATTGCCATAATTAAACTCACAGTTTTATTGTAGCGTTGGCTCAAAAACTGCGGCATGGTAGAAATATTATTTTTTAAATAAATTGGCATGAAAAAAACCGCTACTATAATTAAGGTGGCAGCAGCCATCCACTCAT